>ERZ808252.166-NODE-166-length-69252-cov-8.941139_pt1 | contig 69252 bp, 51 predicted proteins | sample MGYA00521242_ERZ808252 | MGnify/ENA primary metagenome ERZ808252 (study PRJEB31516, sample SAMN03275581) | gut metagenome | biome: mammalia-associated habitat; material: feces | host: Papio cynocephalus | place: Kenya | collected 2012-08-07 ... | reverse complement strand
ATTCTTGCTATCTTTGTGCGTGAAAAAAGCAAATAAAAATGGCAAAGAAAAAGTCGAAAATCGTTCAGAAGTTCCTTTCTCCCGAACGCTTTCTGAAGGAAAGAATGCGGATGCTGGAGATAGGTGACTGCTATGTGAATGACGATATCTTTAAGGTCGGTTACGGCAACGTAGTCGTTTCGAGAAGACATACAGGCGGAAATGTTAGCTATGGGGTATTTCTTGTCGACACGTGGTGTCTTGGTGTGAAATACTGTAGCTATGTGCTTCGTGTCAGTGAAGAGGAGTTTGAGCAACTTGTCGAGCACATGAAGGCCTATGATATGCGTAAGGCAACCTACGAAGAGGCGCATAACATCATCTACGGGGCGGTGGCCTTTGCTGAGGAAGCCGGCATTAAGCCGTGCAGCAACTTCTCTTTGGCACAGTATTTCCTTGAAGAAGACACTGATGACGTGCCACTCATTGAATACAACTTTGGAAAAAACGGGAAGCATTCCCTTGTCGCAAATAGTATGTCAGAGGCCAGTAAGTATCTTCCGACATTAAAAAAGAACCTTGGTGATGATTTTGACTACATGATACAGACGGATGATGATGATGGTGATGAAGATGAAGAAGGAGAGGATGAGTTCTATGATTACGATGCCAGGGCATATACCTACTTTAACCACAACTTGCCTACGGAGATAAAATTAGAAAATAGCGGGCTCCTCAAAATGTTCTCCGATAAACAGAACGCATTGGCGTTGCCTGAGGAAGAGATTTCCAAGATTATGGCAATGCCGCCCGGCAGTCTGAGAAAAGATTTGGAAAACATCGTGCTTTACGGCTTGAGGGTGTTGAGAGACGAGGACGACTCGACGAAAGAATACAAACAATATTCCCATGCTATGGCTCATGCCGTGGCATGGTTGTCGGTAGTTGGCAACAGTACGACAAGCCTGGAAGCCGCACTTGAGACCTTAAAGGTAGACATGGACACGTTCGATGAAATATTCGGTGATGCGGTGGCATGCTATCTGTTGCCTACATTGGTAAAATTGGGAAAGGATGCACTGCCGAGGCTTGAGGCATTCTTGTATGAAACGGGCTTCTATTTTTCAAGAAAGACGATCGTATTTGAGGCTCTTGTTGACATTGCTTACCGATGGGAGGACAAGAGGAATGAAGTGGAAGACATGTTGAGAAAGTTCCTTTCCAAGGCAGAGTGCGATGGAACAGCTGCTGATTTTACAGATTATCACCTCAATGGCATGGCTGTTTGCGCTGCCTGTGACTTGCGTGCCGTACAGTTATTCCCGATTATAGAGCGTTTGTATAAGGATGATCTCGTTGAAGAATATCTTGCGGGATCTATTGATAGCGTGAAAGAGTGCTTGCATTCAGATGCAAATTACTGCCTTGAAGACATCGATTTGAGGGATATTTATGCCACTGCCTTACGCACGTTCGGGAAATAATTGGTAATAATGGAGGAGAAGTAATTTGTCGAAGTGCGAAGCAGCTGACTTAGTCCTGTTGGCTTGGTGGGGGCAAAGAAACGCTCTCCATACAGAAAAGGCGCAAGAAGATGAATCTTTCTTGCGCCTTTTTATGGCTGTGGCTTATTGAGAGTTCTGTGGTCTATGAAGGAATCAGAACTTCTTTCCAAATGCCATGCTGACGAATGTCTCGGCCATAATCTTGCAGTCCAAGAGCCAAGACCGGTGCTCCAGATAGTAAAGGTCGAGCTCCAGGCGGCGCAACATCTTCTCCATCGTGTCGGTGTAGCCGTTGTGTAGCGTGGCGTAGGAGGTCACTCCAGGACGAATCTGGTAGAGGTTGATGTAGCGCGGGTCGTGCTCAATGATCTGGTCGATGTAGAATTTTCTTTCCGGACGAGGCCCGACGAAGGCCATGTCCCCCTTGAATACGTTCCAAAGCTGAGGCAGCTCGTCGAGATGATGGTCGCGTAGGAAGCGTCCTATCTTCGTCATGCGGTCGTCGTGGCCGTGGGTCGTCAGTTGTGGGCCGTCCTTTTCTGCATCCGTCTTCATGCTTCTGAACTTATAGATATAGAACGGCTCGCCGTTCATACCGATTCTTTCCTGCTTGAAGATGGCCGGACCACCGTCCTCTCGCTTCACCAACACGTAGCAAAGGAGCAGCAGTGGAGAGAAGACAATGAGACACAGCGTCGACACGACAAGGTCGAAGACCCGCTTGGACAGCTGTCCTGACTTTGACATTCCGTCAGGGATGTATTCTGCTTCTTGTTCTGCGAACAAGATAGTAGGGGTTAGTGTCGTTGTCTTAATGACCATGTTGTTAACATTCTGTTTCATTCCTATAACGAAGCTCACCCTTTAATATTGTGTGGCCCGCAAAGAAACTCTTCGCTTTGGCGTGTTTTCCTCCGTATTTTGGATTCATGTTGCAAAGGTAAGGATATTTCTTGACTATGCCAATATTGATGAGTTAAAAAAGAAATGAAACTCGGATGGCTTGGTTTTTCTTGTAGATAGTTTGCATATTAGCGTGAAATAGCCTACTTTTGCATCGTTTTGTTTCGGCTCTTCATGATGTCAGAAAAGTTGGATCGGGCAGTTATTAATCGCAAGAATAATGATGAAAAAGGTGTTGTTTGGGGCGATAGTCGCCGTCGTATTGGTGTTGTCCATGTGCTCTTTCGCCCAGCTGCGCAAGCATGTTACAGGTCAACGTTCTTCTGAGGCGCAGTATCAGTTGGTGTTTAGCGACGATTTCAATCAAAAAGACGGCACCCAGCCCGACCCAAAAGTGTGGCAGCGGAGCGTTCGCGGCACTTCCCGGTGGAATCGTTGGATCAGTAATTCGCCCGAAGTGGTGTTCATCCGCAAGGGTAGTCTGGTCTGTCGTGCCATCCCCAACACCCATGAGCAAGGCGATACCGCCGCAATGCTGACCGGGTCGGTCGATACGCGCGGCACCTTCGCCTTCCAATATGGCAAGATAGAGCTACGGATGCGCACCAATTTCCAACCCGGCAACTTTCCGGCGGCCTGGCTTCTGCCCAAGCAACCAGCAGCTCCCCATCCGTATAGTGGCGAGATTGACATCGTGGAGTTCTATGGTCTGAACCCTGAGGCGTATCATACGGCGCACTCTTTTTGGACAACAGACCCTCGTCAAGCCGAGATGCCGCGCCATCAGTTCCATGAAGAGGTAGACGCCACGCAGTGGCACGTCTATGGCCTGGAGTGGAACAGTCGTCAACTGACATGGACTGTCGATGGCGAGGTGGTGGGAACCTACAAGCGGCTGAATACCAAAAAAGCACGTAAGGGTCTGCAATGGCCCTACGACCATCCATTCTACATCATCTTGAATCAAAGTGTGGGAGACCAGACCTGGACACCCACCATGTCAAAGGCACCAAAGTTGAATGCTACTTATGAGACGGAATTTGACTGGGTGAGGGTTTATGCGCTCAAGAAAGTAAAATGATGCCCATGCCTATCGTCACGGCCAATTGATTGTTTTCATCTGGGCACAAGCCGTAGAAGTAAGCAAAGTGAGATGATGGAAGGTGTTTGGGAATGGATAATTTTGGGTATGTCAGAATAAAGCCTTACTTTTGCAAATACGAATCGAAATTACACGACAGCTATGCACAATGACCTTGTCTCTATCATCATGCCCATGCACAACTCCGCTCGTTATGTGGGCGAGGCGATTACGTCCGTGATTAGCCAGACATATCCTCATTGGGAGCTGCTCGTCATAGAGGATGCGTCGAATGACAACTCCTGTGACATCGTGCGTGAATATCAGCATCAAGATTCCAGAATACAGCTGTTGTTCAACGACCAGCACACGGGTCGCCCCTCTTCTCCCCGCAATTTGGGCGTGAGCCATGCCAAGGGACGCTATATTGCTTTTCTCGACAGCGACGATGTTTGGTTTCCTGAGAAACTGCAACAACAAATTCCGCTTTTCGAAGACGAGCGTGTAGCCATAGTCTACTCCAACTATGAGAAGATGGACGAGGATGGACACCGTGCCCACCGCGTCGTGAAAGCGCCGGCGGTGGCTACTTACCGCAAGTTGTTGTCGGGCAATGTGATTGGCAACCTCACTGGCATCTATGACCGGAAGAAAGTGGGGAAGGTGGAGTTTTTACACGTTCATCACGAGGACTACGTCCTGTGGCTTTCCATTTTGAAGAAGGGATTCATCGCAAAGAATACCAACACGACGAATGCGGCCTACCGCATCGTGGCCAGCTCCATATCGGCTAACAAGCTGAAAGTGCTGCCATGGCAATGGAGTGTGTACCGCGACATCGAGGGGTTGAGCCTCTTGCGCTCCGCTTACCATTTCATCAACTATGCCATCAAGGCATATTTCAAAAGCAAAATCTAATTTGCAGTCTTTTCCCAATGCGACTTATTGGCTGATGCGCTGAATGAAATCCTTGAATCGGCGGAGCTGAGTGTTGGTGGAAAAATAATCCTCAAACAGTCTGATGGAGGGCTCGTTGAACTTGGAAACATTCAAATGGTTGATTTGTTGGATATATTCCGATGGACTTTGGCATACTCTTCCAGCTTCAGGATAGTTGTCAATGGGGACGCCTTGGAAAGCCTCAGGTGATCCGATGACGAACTTTCCATAGCGAAGCGCTTCCACCGTCTTGGTCTTTAGGCCTGACCCCGACAGCACGGGGGCCACTACGGCAGAAGCCTGCACGTAGTATGGTGCAAGATCACTCACCCTACCCACAAACCGAATGTTGGGGTGGGCTTCCTTGTCCGGATAAGCCTCTGACAAGTTGCCAGCCACAATCAAGGGCAGTTGCGTTGACGGAGCAATCTCCTTCGCATAAAAATCTATCGCCTCCCTGTTGGCGAAAAAGTTGGAACCCACAAAAAGCAGAAAATGTTCTGGCAAGTCCAGCCGTTTTACCTCTTTTGATTCGTCGATGTCGTCAAATGAGGTAGGCAGGAGAAAGTCGGCCGAACGATGATAGATCTCGTTCAATTTGTGGCTGTCGCGTTCATTCAGCGCAATCAGATAGGAAGCGTATTGAATGCAGCAAAGTTCATTGTGCGTGATGAAGCCAACCATCACCCGATCTTGTATCTTTCTCGTGTTTTCGTATTTTTGTCTATAAAATTCTGCCTCCACGTTGTGGAAGAAGCAGATAGTCTTGAATCCGTGACGGGCAAACTCTCTAAGGTAGACCCCGTAGAAAGCACCATCGAAGAACACAAAGTCATAGTCCTTCGTCAGATGGTGTCTGAGCTGTCTGCGCAATGTGCCGGTATCGCCATAGCTTTCGCGGAGCAACACGTTCTTCAGTCTTGTTAAAAGCGATGGCGTGCCAATGGTCAGCTCCACTACCTCAACCCCTAAAGCCTTAAGAAAGGATAGGTTGCGTTGAGCCACCGCACTTCCTCCATCGCCTTTGGCCGTATAGTCACGCGAGACAAATAGAACTTTCTTCATGATTCTATGGTTGGTTTTCGTCACTTAGATGATTGAAAGGAACAGCTTCCCCATTAAGTAAGGGTAATCCCGCCCGACCTTTTAGCTAATCAGTCGGTAGGGCAATTAACTTATTCGCAGATGGTGTCGTGGATGGCATCGAGGAAACCATGCCCGTATAGCTCGTCTGGCTCTACATAGTTGCCCTCCCCCCACTCATTCCATGAGCGGAGAAAGAGAATTTTATGCTCGGGCTTCTTGTCCTTGATAACTTCCAAAGCCTGGAGAATGTGCTGCTTGAAGTGCTCAGGTGTGGCGTTGACAAACACGCCGTCCATGTTGCCCGCACGTGGACTTCTGTCCCATTGCGGCATGATGTTGGGGTAGACATTCTCCCAACTATCCTCAGGAGCAAAGCAATACTTCATCACCTTTGGGTAGTCGAAACGCAAAGTTTTGAGCTGTGGGGCGAGCTTGCGCAGGAAAATCTGCGTGAGCCGCTTGTACTTTCCAGTGTAAATCATTTCCGCGCGGGGTCGTCCGAAAGAGCAGACGGCATCGAATCCGAGGCGCAGGAAGTCGTTGTACACATCTGCACTTGACTCCAAGTTCGGCAATCCACGCTTGACGCTGCCGTCGGGCATACGCTTTACGGTAGAAGTGGAGTGGCCCATGGCGACGAAGTGGACACCCTTCAGACCGCACTCCTTTGCCCATTTGCGCCAGAGATCCATGAAGAGCGTCACGTCAGGAAAGTGGTAAGAGTCCCAGATGAGGAAGATAGGTTTACCGTCGACGGTGATATAGCGATGGTCTTTGAATGCCTTCAACGCATATTCGAAGTGCATCCGGTAGTCCTTCTCGCCGAGGTACTCCTGCTTAGAAATGATTACCTTGGAGTCTGCCATGCCCTTTCCGCGCTGCCAAGTCTTGGTTGTCCAGTCGTGGTTGGCCCATGCAAGACAGAAAGGAAAGTCTGGTTTGCCGGAAGCCAGCACCTCATTGAACGGCCGCTGGAGCAACATCTTTCCGTTACCGCGCCAGTAGTGCCAATAGGCGAACCCTTCTACCCCCGCATTGCGAGCGAGCTGTGCCTGCTCCTCGCGCACTTCGGGCACACGTAGGTCGTAGAATCCCAGGTCGGTTGGGATGCGCGGCTGGTGGTGTCCTCTGAACAAAGGTTTCCCCTTGACCACGTTGTGCCACTCGGTAAAGCCTTTTCCCCAGACGTTGTCGTTCTCGGGGATGGGATGAAATTGCGGTAGGTAAAACGCTATAACTCTTGCTTTCATTAGCCTTCTGATTTTATTTGCTTGATTATTTTTGCTGGACAACCCGCTGCGACACAGTAATTGGGCAGGTCGTGGGTGACACAGCTGTTGGCTGCAACGACGACACCGTCGCCAATCCGAACTCCTGGCAGGACGCAAACGTTGTTGCCTAACCATACGTTGTTGCCAATGACCACCTCGCCTTTGGTCAGCAGTGGACGGGCTTCGGGGGCAGTTTGTAGGGCCTCTATTCTGTCTGTAGCCCCATGGGCATTGTCGGTGATGATGACGTTGGTGCCCGTGAGCAGGTTGTTGCCGATGGTAATGCCGCAGATAGCGGTCAGATGGGCGTAAGCACCGATGTGGCATCCATTTCCGATCTTGATTTCTGGCTTGTCCTCGCCTTGCGGGAAGACCGTCAGAACGGTGTGTTTGTCTATCTCACAGTGGTCGCCTACAGTCACCAGATTCAGACGGTTGGTGCGTTCCAATGGACACCCAAGGATGGAGTTGCTGCCCCACTGTTTGAAGTGCCTACTCCAGTAGCCGGTGTAAATGTGTACGCCAAAGGCGTTGACCAGTCTGAAGAAAACTGGCGGGAAGACGTAGCTCAGCAGTTGTCCTGTTCCTTCAGCGATGGGTTTAATGAGTCCTTTCACGTTCGATTTTTTCGTATAGATTGATGATGCTGTCCGTGTACCGCTCCGGAGAGTAGTACTTACGGACGGTCAGCAAGGCCCTTTCGCGCATGGATTGCAACTCCTCTGCACTTGTAGAGCAGACCTCGTTGAGGCATTGTTCCAGCTCATTGATGTCATGAAAGCGGTAGCCAATCTCCTCCCCCGTGCATTGTAGGCCATTGTCAAACTGCTCTTTTGTGCCGGCAGTGTCGCGACCAATGGTGACGCTCCGGCTGAGCATGGCTTCAGGGAGACACCTTCCAAATCCCTCAAAGTAGGACGGTACGATGGTGGCCACGGCATGGCTCATTAGGGAAACCATATCCTTGCGTGGACCAAGGTAGAGAATCTCCTTTTCCGTAAAGCCGTTGTGTCGCAGAAAATCCATAGTCTCACGAAAGTATGCTTCCTCAGCGATGTCGCCAGCTATGGCCAACGCTGGGAACTCTGTACCCTTCTTTTTCGTGAACAGCGTGTAAGCCACTGCCAGATCATACAACCCTTTGCACTCCTCAATGCGTCCGGCATATAGAAAATAGGGCCTCTTAGGCAGTGTTCCGCTTCTTTGCTCTCCCGTTATCGTGATACCGTTGTAGACCACCATTGACTTGGGGTTGCCTACAAGATGGTGGTGCTGCTGTATGGCACGGGTGATGCAGAGTGTGTAGTTCTGTGCCAACCGCCTGTGAAAGACCTTTGAACTGGGGTAATAGCGCAGGTGGAAGTCGAGGTCGGCGTATTCGCGGATGTGGTAGATGTGGGGCACGCCCAGCTTTTCAGCCACCCTTTCACCCACATCGACGACGCTTACGTTGGTATGTACGATTGCGATGTTCCTTGTTTTTACTTGCTCATAGACAGTTTGGACTGCTTTTCGAATGAGTATTCTCCTCATGAGGAGACGCGGCAAAAACAGTATTTTCTCCTTAATATTCCTCGCGTCAGGGTAGGTGTTGTTACGATAGGGTACGGCTATTACTGCTATGCCCATTTGGCGGAGCGTGGAGACGACGCCATCTTCGTCGGGAGCCACGACCGTGGGGGTGTGGCCATGTTGCATGACACTCTTAAGAAGCGTCAGCAATGATTTTGTCGCACCGCCTAAGGCATACGTAGAGTTGAGTACATACAGGATATTCATTGGCCTTCCTCCTTTTCTTTTTCTTCAGTCTCTGCATCCTCTGCAGCTGTAGGGTCGTCGTGTGCCAAGCCAAAGTAGGGCAGGTAGTTGCTGTACCATAATGGATAGCCACGCACAACAAACCCCAGAAAGGCCAGGATAAATGCGCTCATGGCAGCCCTTTTGTTGCGAATTTTGCCCAAGGAGGTGATATAGAAAATCAGCATCAGCAATGTGCCAACGATACCGTTCTCATAGATGAACACCTTATAGCCTGAATTGCCAAAATCTACGGTCTCCCGCTTCTTGCCGAAGATGATGTCTGTGGAGCCACAAAGTTTCTCAAAATCAGTGTCGAAGTCCCCCGTCACACGGTTGTTTCCCGCCAATTCTCCATCCTCCATCTCCAAACGGATGAGGATAAGATCGTGAAGCAGGTTTTCACCGTTGTTGTAGAAGAAAGATGCCGTGACGATAGCGGCGATGAGGCCGACCATCATGACGATCTTGCCAATGAACTGTTTGCGTTGTACCCAGAGCTTTAGGAAAATCACCACCACATAGATGACGTAGGCAGCAAGGGAGAAAGAGAGCAGCAAGGCAACGAGAATGACGACGTTGTACCACTTTTTCCATTTGCCAAACTGTGTGGAGAGTAGCAACGCAGCGGTTGTGCCGAGGTGGCCTGGCTCGAGAAAAACGGAGCTGAAGCGTGGGAAAAACTCCCACAACGAGCGGTCGTCTATCATGAACAGGAAGTAGTTGGTATAGGAATAGACATCATCGCCAAATGCCGCGTCGACTCCGACGAAGGGGAATCCCACAAGGTAGAGCAGGAAGGCCGGAATGGATACCGACAAAAGAATGCCCATCGTCCTGCACAGGAAAGTCATCATCGCCCCAAACTTTTCCGTCTTCAAGCGGAAGATAGAGAAGAAAATACCAATATGAAACAGGTTGACGATGTAGCCATTGACGTTGGTCTGGTTGACAATGAGCATATAAGTGGAGATGGCGGTGTAGGCCATGACGGGGGCGATGAAGTGCTCATTGGTGAACCAGTTGTCCTTGGTGCTTTTTGATATCATCATGGCGGTGACGATGAGTACGCCCGAAGGCAGTGCATAGAGCGTCCCCAAGGGCCACATAAACCAAGGATTCAGAGAGCCGAAAAACGCCAGAAGAATGCCAAAATAGAAAAGTATCTTGACCAGTGACGTTTTATTGATGGTATGGAGATCCAGTTTCTTCAACTTCATGCGCCTATTCTCCTAACGATTCGTTTCACCACCTGCTCAGTGAAGTATTTCCGTTCTTTCGTGTTCAGTACGATGGTCCAGCTTACCCCCATGGAGACGGCGAGAGAAAGTATTGCTGTAAGGAGGAATCGGAACTTGAAGTTGAACAGCAATAGGCATCCGCCACAGACCGCACTGGTGACGATGGCCAGGGGAAGAAGGGGAAGCAGCACATGACAGAAGTAGCTTTTGATGCTCATCTGGGCCGTGATGCGGAGGTAAGGAATCCTCGACAGCGATACCATTAGCTCGATAGCAGCATAGATGACCATGGACTCCATGATCGTTCCGCCACACTTGAAGAGAACGAGAATAATGATAAGGTAGGCCAACTTCGGCGTGTACATCAGCAGGGTATAGACCTTTATCTTGCCCATGGCCTGGTTGACAGTATTTAATCCCGCTGTCATCTGGTCGCAGATGAAGCTCAGAAGCACGGTGTTACAGAACAAGGTGCTATAGGGAGGCACCTCCTTGAGCCATACAGTAAGGATGGATGGCATCTCAAACATCAGTGGAACGAGGACGATGAGCAGCAACATAGTGGAATATTTGCTCTCTTTCTCTGCCAGGGCAAAAACTTTCCGCCGGTCTTTCGTACCCTCGGCCTTCATAATCTGTGGGTTCATCGCGTTCAATATCGACGTGGACACAAACGAAATTGCCCCAAATATCTGATAGGCGATGCCGTAGGCTGCGTTGACCGTGGTGCCAAAGAAGTGGTTGAGGATGATAGCGGTTCCCTGGTTGCGCGCTGCTACGGCCCCAGTCCCATAGGTTGTCCAGCCTGCAAAGCCTAATAGCTGTCCGAGGTATACCTTACTGATGTCTTGTCTCCTAATTCTCAGGGTACATTCCACAAACTTCATACAGCCATAAATGACGAATGCAAAGAAGTTGAGCAACTGAATGCCAGCCAGAATTAAGGCGTAAATCAGTAACTTGTCGGCATCAATGTATAGCAGACTGAAGGCAAGGACGAACTTCATAGCGGCATCAGCCATCTCCACAATGGAAATGTACACGATGTTTTCCCTTGCAATAAAGACCGCTTTGAAAGGTGCTGTGATGACAGTAATGAAAAGAATGCCTACTGTGATGTCATAGACCGTCTTTGCGGTTTCAACGCGATCTGGGGCAATGTTGAGGAAATCGCACATCAGCCATTCCTTGGCAGCAAGCAGGATGACCCCAAGTCCGAGGCCCAATAGTATATGAAGGAAGAAACTATTGATGAAGAAAGTCTTCACATAGTTGAGCCGATGACGGCCATAATAGTACGAGATGTAGCGCTGGGTCGTGACCACCAGGGCATTGGTAATGAAACCAAGCATGGCGATAATGCCTCCCACGACGGAGAAAATTCCGTAATCGGAGATGCCGATAGCCTCAAGAATGATACGCATGGAGAATAGTGACAGGATGGTGGTCACTATCGCCTTGACGTATTGTACCGTCGTGTTGAGGATAATTCGCTTGGTGGGCTCCATAGCGTACACGCTTAGGCTCTTCGTATTCTACTGCTTGCTCTTGAAAAGCAAATCCTTGATACTGAAGAATGCGATGACGAAAAAGGTCATGAACACCCAGAATGCGACAAAAATCATTCGTTTCGGGCCTGTGGCCTTGATGGGAACGTCGGCTCCCTTGACCACCGTGAAGACGGGAGTGTACTGGCGGAGCTTGGCTCGGGCGGCTTCCAGCTGGGTGTTCATTGCCGTGTAGGTGTTGTATTGCATCTGCATCGTGTTCTCCAGGTCCTCGATTTTCGACTTCTCGCTCTCCAAAATGACATCCAAGTTGGCATCGGCTGTCTTGGCATAGAGCCGGCGTGTCTTTTCATACTCGGCACGGGCGTCGTCAGCAAGCTTCTCGTAGTACTCCACATCACGGCACGCCTTGCTCGTGCGATACTTAATAATGAAATCCTGTAGACGCTCCCTTACCGAGTCAGCCAGTGTTTGACAGACCAAAGGATCTTGAGCTGTGGCCGTAATGGAGATGACCCCAGTCTTCTTATCCACACTGATGGCGATGTCGTCGCGCATCTTGTTGACGATGCCATCGTCTTTTTTGGAAAGATAATAGGGGTTGAATGTGCTTTTGGAGGTGTTGCCTTTGAAGTCGTTGTTGGCTTTGGGAAACAGCTTCATCACCTTTTTCATGATGGTGTCACCTTGTTGCGAGAGCCAGGATTGCTTTTGATGGTAGCGCATATAAGCGTAGTAGGTCGTGTCGATAGCATTGTCAGCGGTCACGACCCGGATGTTGAATAGGCTGGTTACGAAGCCGTTGTCCTCCATCAAGTCGGGGTAGAGGGTAGGCGATATGGCGTCTGTGCTCTGAGTAGAGGACACGTCGACGCCGAAAGAACTGGCGATAGAGCTGAGCATTCCTCCCGAGGAAACAGGATTCTCGACCTCGGGTGCCATGGTCGTACTGGTGGTGAAGGTGCGGGGCACGTCCATGATGACAATGGCGGAGAGCAATGCTGACACAGGCAAGAAGACGACAAACCACCATTTTTTCTTCCAAAGGCGGTGGAAAACGTCCCTGAGATCAATGGTGTCAGTGTCGTTAGAATCCGTGGACGTCTTTTCTGTGGAGGACTGGGAAGTAGATATTCCCTCCTCTTCGTTATCAATGCTTTCTTCCTCCTTCTCCGTGTGATCCTCTAAAGTGGAGTCTTCCTCTTTATCCTTGTTTTCGTCCTGAGCGTCGGCAGCAGCTTTTTTCTGCTCCCGCTTCTTCAGAAACTCCTCCCATTTACGCTTTATATCGAATCTGTTCATGAGTTGTCAATCTGTCCTTGTGTAGTTGTTTACTCCCGACGCTCGCCTTTTTCAGCCTCTTACTTTAAGAGATTGGCTATCGTGGCAATCACGGCGGCGATGGAGGCTGCGCTCGAACCGATGCTCAAGGTCTCGGCAAGCGACATCTTGCTTTGTGCTTTTGTCGGGACGAAGATCTCGCATCCCGGCTCCACCTTGGTGTCATGGCCTACACGAGCGACGCTGCCGTTCATGTAGAGGATGTAGGTTTGCCGCTTCTTGGCGTCGCTTGCGAAGCCTCCGGCTTGGTTGATGTAGTACGATACCTTCTTGCCTTCTACGTAACCCACAGTGTTTGAATGAAGTACAGCGCCATTGATTTTCACCGTTCCGTTATATTCCGGGATAACCAGACGGTCGCCATCGCGGAGGATAATGTCTGAATTGCCACCCGGATTGCGCATTGCTTCGTCCAAACGGATGCCCACGGGGTAGTAGTCTGGGATGTTGTACCGCTGCATCTCCACAGAGTTGTTTTGTTGCATTACAGAAGTTGCACTTGCTGCGTTGGAACTTCTGGTAGCAATCTCCAACAGATTCTTCTGCTGTTGCTCTTTTGCCATGCGTTGAATCTCCTGCATACGTGTGCGTTCTGACTCGTTGGTCTTGCGTTCCAGGTGTGCACCAGCAATGTATGCCATGTTGGTGGGCCCACCACAACGCTTTATTATGTCGGAGAGACGGGCGTTGCGTGTCTTGATGGTATAGGTACCGGCAAACATCACCTGCCCGACGACTTCAACGTTCTGCTGCTCATTGTAGCCAGGACTGCGGTGTACAAACACTTGGTCGAAGGGCTGGAGTACAAATCCCGGCTTGCCGTCGATGACAAAGCCGTCCTTCAAGGTGAAGGTGAAGGTCTGAGCGAGGATGGAGTCGGTCTCCAAAGCGCTTGGATTGACTATCCTCCGGCTCACGTCTATACGCACCGTGGAGGCCTTTGATGTCAGTCCGCCCGCCTGAAGGATAAAGTCCTCCAACGTCTCATTGTCCGCATACTGATAAATACCAGGGAATTGCACTTCTCCGTCTATCTTCAACGTCCGCTCTTCCTGCATGTCTGTACGGGTGGGGATGAAGAGAACGTCGCCATTTTGGAGTGGAATGTCTGCCACTCGGCCCGTCAAAATGCCTTCCACGTCGACGGCGATGACCTCCAATGTGCGGTCGGCTTTCAGACGATGCAAAATGGCACGGGTGGTGAAAGCTGCTTCTGTGACTCCCTCCGCGGCTTGGAGCAGGGTCTTGACGGAGTTGATATCACCGCCGACCTCGTACTGTCCGGGGCGGAATACGGCGCCGCGCACCTCCACCATATTGTCATAACGGGCGATAACGGAGTCGACATCGACGGAGTCGGCGTCCGAAAGCCCGAAGCTGGACATGTCAAACTCGTTCACATTGTAGATGGACCATTCGCGTCCTGTCTTGCGAAAGACGCGCACAGACTTCGTGTACGCATCGCCGGAGAAGCCTCCCGCATAGCGGATGAGCGACGCAAGGCTCTCGTTTCGCTTCATCTCATAGTACATAGGACGCTTCACTTTTCCCGAAATATTGACCAGACAGTCGTAGGCTCCTACAACAATGACGTCGTTGTCAGCCAGATGTATGTTGCCGCGCTGTTGGCCGTTAAGGATGTAGTCATAGACATCGATGACGGAGATGAGCTTGTTGCGGCGATAGACTTTGATGTTTCGCAATGTGCCCAGGTCGCTGATGCCGCCCGCAAGGTACAAGGCGTTGAATACTGTGGCAAAAGAAGAAACAGTATATGTTCCCGGCGTTTTCACCTCACCCATCACATTGACCATGATGGTGTGGGTCTGGCCCACCGAAAGGCGGATGGAGGAGCTGCTATACCGCCGTCCCAACTGTCGCTTTACGCGTGCGTTGGCCTCTGCTACGGTCAGTCCACTTACCTGCACGGGTCCAAAGCCCTCGATGGTCAGCACGCCATCGGGTGCCACTGTGGCCTGAATGGATTTTTGTGACGCGCCATAGATGTCGATAAAGACGTTGTCGCCCGGACCCAAGCGGTAGTTTCTGGGCAGGGCCATGTTCATGTTCGGCTCGAAGGAGAGGTTCTCATTGCTGAAGATGTCCCGTCCGAACACTTGCTTTTTCTTGTGTTTCAAAGCCTCCACCAGCTCTTCATACATCTGCGCGGTGTCGCCAGGCAGGATGCCGTTCAGCTCCTGCTGCATGAGAATGAACTCAGGATCGGTCTCGTCGTACTTTTTATCGGTATCGTTCTGCCTGCGCAAATCCATCATCCTTTGGGTGGAATACTGGCTTGTCTCCATCTGGGATTGGTTGTAATCCTGCATGGTTTGCTCGGCAATCTGCTGGCGCGACATCTTGTCTTTGCCAGGGGTAAGCTGGCCGTTGTTTGTCCTGCTGCGACTGTTGCCTTGACTTGCATTGCCCTCTGCGCTCATGGTGGTGCTCTTTTTCATGCGTTGGTACTGGTCGCGTACCCGTCTTATCTGTGAGATTTGCACTCCGCTTTGCATCAGCTTGGTGACAATCTGCGCTTGTGAAGTACCTTTTTGATATTCCTTGGCGATAAAATCCATCACCTGTGAGTCAGACATAGTCGTCTGTGCATTGATTCCTGAGGCGCAAAGCGTCAGCATCAAAAGCAGCAAAACTGTCTTGAGATTAGTGCGAACAAAATCCGTTGTCATTACGTTCTTGTTATATTTTCTTTATAGACAATAACTCTTTTTCCTCTGTTTTGTTGCAAAGATAGCCATTTTTTTCTTTTTAGAGAAATCTTCCCGATGTTTTTACCCGTCACCATGGGGCATTCCTCTGACTGTCGGAGGCATGGGGAAGGTCAGTACCATTGTATGGCGTTGCTCACACCAGAGCGCTTGTCATATTTGAGTGCGTCGGTCAGTGTGGCAGCATTGCAACGGAAAGTGAAGTTATAGGACGTATAGGGGGATAAAACGACAGACGCACTCATGTTGAAGCAATGGAGGTCACGCGACAAACTTGCAGTGGTCATGCTCATCTTGTGGTTGTCGAAGTCGTAGCCCGAGGAGAAATTGATGTTCCACCCGTCCGAGATGCGGATGTTTCCGCTAAGGTTGAGCGTCTGGGAGAACTTGTAGGGGTAGCGCATACTGCGTGTATTAAACTTTCCCTCAGTGTTCTCTCGCATGGTGATGCCATAGCCGATGGTGAGCGACCAAGGCATGTTGAAGCGCATATATCCGTCGCTGTCGGTCTCTGCCACGCCGCTACCACGTTTCTTTGCGCCATGTTTGCCTCGCTCCATGTCGTCATCGACATTTGATTCTATGTTGGTGTCCACGCCCTCATCGTCCGCTTCGTCGTTCTCCTTTTCATCGTTGTTTCCACCGCCTCCGAACCATTTCTTGATTTTTTCGGGATTGATGGTAAACGAGAAGTTTTGGCTCATGCCTTGAAAGCGGGGCAACCGCCCGTACCCCCATTCCGTATGGTTGCCAACATAGGGCCTGCCTTTGTCGTCCAGCTCATATGCATAGGTGGCGAATTGGGCGTTAATGGAGAAGGTGTAGTTCTTCCACCATTTCAGTCTCAGCCTCATGCCAAGGTCGCTCCATCGGTGATAATCGGTCGCAGCGTTGTAGCTCATGTTGAATCCCAGCTCGTCGATAATGCTGATTTTGCGGTATCCCGTGGAGTCTTTGTCGCTTTTGACCTTCATTTCGATGTTGTTGCTCACATCCCAGGCGATCATCTCCGTCTTGTTGCGTCCCGGCACGCTGTACAGCTCGTTCTGATAAGGAGAGTATTCCACCAGATGCACTTCCCCGTTGGCGTCCGTGTATTGGTAGCTGTCGTAGTAACCATAGCGGCGTGCGCCGAAGTTGGGGGCGTAGGAGATGGTCACTTGCGGGGTGATGACGTGACGTATGGCCTGAATCTTGTCACCGAAGATTTTCTTATTGGGTGTCCAAAATCCGTATATCTTTGAACTGGCAGCCAAAGACAAACTCCAATTATAGACATTATAGAATCCATGGATGGTGTCGGTGCGCTCCTTAGATGCCTCCTCGTCCCATGAGCGGTTGATCTTCTTCGTGTACATCCGGTCGGTGAAGTTCACCGATGGTGTGATATTGATCACATCGAAGAGGGTGAAGTTGGCTTGGACGGGTATGGTGTGCTGCATTCCGTTGCGCCAATCGTTGATAAGGTTGGAGTGGAGTATCTGGTCCTCTTTCGTTGTGATACTGTTGCTTAGCTGTCCGGTGTAACTGACGGATATTTTCTCATACCATCGTGTTTTCCCCGCGCTGTTCTTGCGCCTAAAAGGGTAGAAGCGCGCAACACTGATGTTAAGGTCGGGCAGTGTGAGCGAGATTGCGCTGTCGCGCATGTTCTGCGAAAGGTTGGCCGTAGTGCTGAGCGACAAGCCAAGAGAAGAAAATCCTGTGCTGTAACTCACGGATGATGTACGGGTGGACTGCGTCATCGTCTGTGGGTTGTACATTGAGTTCAGGTTGTTGCGCTCATAACTTGAGGTGGCGAAGTTGACGCTTGCAGAGAGTTGGCTGAACGGATTGGCCTTCGGGTCTTGCTGGTGATTCCACTGAATTTTGAAGCTCTCCTGCTCCGAATAGTCGGGCATTCCCTTGTCTCCCGTCTTTGTGTCTTGATAACTGAAGTAGAACGATCCGTTATAGCGGTATCGCTTGCGGTAATTGCTTGCCGCGCTCAGTCCCCAGCTCCCCTCAGTGTAAATCTCTCCGAGCAACTTCAAATCCCATTTGTCGCTGATGGCGAAGTAGTAGCCACCATCGCGAAGATAGTATCCCCTGTCACTTTCCTCTCCATACGAAGGCATAATGAATCCCGAGCTGTATTTCTTGGAGAATGGGAAGAACCCATAGGGGATGGCAAGGGGCAGCGGAACGTCTGCCACCACCAGGTAAGCAGGGCCGAACACGACATCTTTTCCTGGTCGAACCTTGGCGCGGGAGAGGGCGATGTAGAAGTCAGGGTGTGGCTCGTTGCAGGTCGTGTAGCGTCCGTGTTTCAAGTATACGGTTCCCGTAGAGTCGCGCTTGCCAATCTCACCGCGCATGAATCCATCGTCTTGAGCGGTGTACACTCCTCTGATGAGGCCTTTCTGCGACTTGAAGTTGTAGGCCATCGTGTCGCTTTCGTATTTCGTGTCACCCAGCGAGAATATCGGACTGCCCTTCACTCCATTCTCCTCTGTACTGTCTTGCGTACCCGTGGCACGAACCAGGGAACTGTCAAGGTTCAGGTATATCTTGTCCGAGGTGAGCTTCATGTTTTGGTAATCGACCTTGGAGTCGCCGAAAAGGCGTGCCGCACCGCCTGTGGCATCATAGACTATGGAGTCTTCGGCCGAGAATTTCACGGGTGCGTCGATGCCTTTTCGGCTGGCCTTCATGATGCTGTCCGCGCGGAGTGAGTCGTCTATGTGCCGGTTGTACGCCGCAATGGCGCTTTCAAGGCTGTCTGGGCGTAGGCTGTCGGTGGAGAAGCGCAACGAGTCCTTTGTGGCGGAAGCCTTGCTCTGGCTGTCCATCTTCCCGCCGATGGTCGCTGGTGAGGCGGCCGTGGTGTCTGGTCGGGCTGAGTTGGCGAGCGGAAAGGTCTCCCCCCAGTTGAGGGGTATGACCAGTTGAGCCGCCGCCAGTGCGACTGCCGCCATCAATAAGATGATAACCGTTTCCTTTCTCATGAGCTTTGAGCTTGCAAAATTACGGATTAAATGCCTAAACGCACTATGTTTTTTTGATTTTAACCATTTATTGTCGTTGTTTGAACAGCTTTCTTTCACACCTCTAATCGGGTGATGAACTTTTGGGTTCAGGCTGGTCCCAAACGCTTCTTTCCCACGCATGCGTTCGCAATGGCCTGGGGTAGATACATGGGGAAGTGATATGAGAAAGGGTGAAATGCAAATATTTCCCAAAAAGTATTTTCCAATTCGCCCCGTGTCGATTCTTTTTAGTACATTTGCAACGACAACAGACAACAAAAATAAATCTTTTTAATAACCTAAATCCATAAGAAAATGGAAATACCTTTCGCAGAGTCATGGAAGATTAAGATGGTTGAACCCATCCGTAAAAGTACGCGCCAGGAGCGCGAACAGTGGTTGAAAGCCGCCCATTATAACGTTTTCCAGCTCAGAGCAGAGCAAGTGTACATCGATTGTCTCACCGATAGCGGCACGGGCTCGATGAGTGACCGTCAGTGGTCGGCCATGATGATGGGCGATGAAAGCTACGCCGGCGCGACAAGCTTTTATAAGTTTGAGGACATGGTCCGCAAGATTTTTGGCCTACACTACGTCATTCCTACCCATCAGGGACGTGCGGCGGAGAACGTTCTCTTCTCCTATCTTGTCAAAAAGGGCAACGTCATCCCGGGCAACGCACATTTTGATACGACCAAAGGACACATCGAGGCACGCAAGGCTTTCGCCATCGACGTGACAACCGACGATGCCAAGGACGCCCAACTCGAAGTGCCCTTCAAGGGGAATGTGTCGCTTGAGAAGTTGGAGAAGGTGCTCAAGGAGAATGAAGGCAATGTTCCTTTCATGGTATTGACCGTGACCAACAACACCGTGGGTGGCCAGCCGGTGAGCATGGAGAACATCAAGGCCACCTGTGCGCTTTGCCATCGCTACGGTGTACCCGTCGTTATGGACTCCGCCCGCTTTGCAGAAAATGCCTATTTCATCAAGAAGCGCGAGCCGGGCTACGCCGACAAGACCATCAAGGAGATTGTCCTTGAGATGTATGCCGATGTCGATGCGGCTACCATGTCGTGCAAGAAGGATGCCATTGTGAACATGGGCGGCTTCATTGCTACCCGCAAGGAGGAGTGGTATGAAGGCGCAAAGAGCTTCTGCATCCCTTACGAGGGTTATCTTACCTATGGTGGACTGAACGGACGCGACCTCAACGCCATCGCTGTGGGACTGGATGAGAACACAGAGTTTGACATGTTGGAGACCCGTATCCATCAGGTGGAATACCTTGCCAAGCGACTTGACGAGTATGGCATTCCTTATCAGCGTCCCGTCGGAGGCCACGGCGTGTTCATCGATGCCGACAAGGTGCTCACCCATGTGCCCAAGGAGGAGTTCCCCGCACAGACCTTGACGTGTGAACTCTATCTGGAGGCAGGCATCCGCGGCTGTGAGATTGGCTATATGCTGGCCGACCGTGACCCCGTGACCCATGAGAACCGCTTCGGTGGACTTGACCTTCTGCGCCTTGCCATCCCCCGTCGCGTCTATACCGACAACCACATGGATGTCATAGCCGCCGCGCTGAAGAATGTTTACGACCGTCGCGAGCAAATCACCCGTGGCGTAGCCATAGAGTGGGAAGCCCCCTTGATGCGCCACTTCACCGTGAAGCTGCGCCGCCTCTAAGCCTTTCCCTGCCATCTGGCTGAGTGGCCAGAAGTGAGTTTTGACTCCGAAAAGTTGCCTCCTGGGCAGTCATGACTCATGGGCAAAAGTCCCTTTGATGGGTATATCGGATTTTAAACGGTCGGTTGATCCGGTCAGATGCAGTTGGCTGCATGGCCGAAGCGACCAGCCGTTTGAAATCTTATAGAATTTGAAGCCAACGGATTTGGGCTGATTGAATTTTTGTCTTTTGTGCTTTCATCTCTTTCTTGAGCAGCCCATCTTCCTCTTTCTTTATAGGTCGCCTATATAAAATAAGGAGAAGAAGTATTTCCCCGATCTCCTTTTCTCACATTTCACTTGAGGTTTAAAGAGCCTATGGTACGAATGGCTTGATCGTTGATAATACACTTCGGAAGATGTATATTATATTTTTTCTCTCTTCCAATGGCTCCATCTCGTGCCGTTGACCTATTTGTACGCTCCTATTGGCAATAGCGATGATGGGTAGTGCTCACCATCATGTTCCCGCAAAAGAAAGGATGTGGAAAAGCTACAAGCAGTTCAGGATGGATGCCACCATCCAGTGCGTGGCAATCACCCGCCAGAATTTTTGATTTCCATCATGGCATTCCCTTGTCTCGATTTATTTTTATACTTTTGCAGTGGCAAAAAGAAGATACACTCAACGACAGAAAGAACATGGTTTTGAATTATATTTGGATAGCTTTCTTTGTCATCGCCTTTCTCTTTGGCTTGGTGCAGCTCTGCTTCATGGGCAACACGGAGGTCTTTTCCGCCATGGTGCAGGCCACCTTCGACTCCTCCAAGACCGCTTTCGAGACCGCCCTCGGCCTTACGGGCGTGTTGGCGTTGTGGCTCGGTATCATGAAGATAGGCGAACGGGCTGGTGCGGTCAACGTCTTGGCGCGCGTTCTCAGCCCTGTGTTCACCAAGCTCTTCCCCGATATTCCTAAGAACCATCCTGTCATGGGCTCCATCTTCATGAACATTGCCTCCAATATGCTCGGGCTCGACAATGCCGCCACCCCCACCGGCCTGAAGGCGATGCAGCAAATGCAGGAGCTGAACACGCGCAAGGACACCGCTACCAATCCGATGATCATGTTTCTCGTGCTCAATACCAGCGGACTGACCATCATTCCCACTTCCATTCTGGCTTTCCGCGCTGCCAAGGGAGCCGCCATGCCTACCGATGTCTTCATCCCCATTCTCATTGCCACGACCGTAGCCACGCTCGCGGGCATCATCATCACCGCGCTTTGGCAACGAATCAACCTCCTTCAGCCCATGCTTCTGCTCACGCTCGGAGGGGTAGTGGCTTTCACAGGAGTGGTTATCTGGGGATTTGGGCAAATGGATAAGGACACGATGGCGACCGTGACGAGCGTGTCGGCCAACGTCATCCTGCTCGGGATCATCATCACTTTCATCACGATGGGGGCTTTTCGGAAAGTCAATGTCTACGATGCCTTCATCGAGGGCGCCAAGGAGGGCTTCCAAACTGCCGTCCGCATCATCCCCTATCTGGTGGCTATCCTCGTGGCGGTGGCCGTGTTTCGCGCCTCGGGAGCCATGGACGTGCTGGTCAACGGCATCGCCTGGTGCGTGAGAGGGTGCGGACTCGACGACCAATTTGTCGGTGCGCTGCCCACTGCCTTCATGAAGCCGCTCAGTGGAAGCGGAGCTCGTGGCCTGATGCTGGAGGCCATGGACAACTATGGGGCCGACTCCTTTGTCGGAAGACTTAGTTGTATCTTCCAGGGATCGACTGATACGACGTTCTATGTGCTTGCAGTCTATTTCGGAAGCGTCGGGGTTAAGCACACGCGCCATGCCGTCAGCTGCGGATTGTTGGCTGACTTGGCAGGTGTCATAGCCGCCATCGCCATCGCCTACGTTTTCTTTGCATAGCTACCGCATCTCTTTGCCGGGCGTCATTGGCATCCACACTCGCATCCATTTGCCAGAATTCTTTTCAGAAGTGGGGGTGATTCGTAACACATTGGTAATCAATATGCTACGAATCTATTCTCGGCTCAATTGCCCTTTTGGCTTTAAGGCGTTGCAATAGGGCCTCTATTATCGAGCCAAAGGGCCTCTTTTGCGTCCTAATAGAGCCGATATTACAACGCAATATGAACCCTATTGCAACGCCTTCGAATGGAACTTTGTAACCGTCTGAAATACAGTTAGTTGTGATATTTATCGTTTGAGGGGGAAGAATTGGCGCAACTTAAAACCCAAATGTAATGACCGAATTGGGTTAAGGCAAACAATTTTCTGAAAAAAGTTGCTTTATCCGTGTAGTTTTTCTCCCCATTCATGCGTTTATATAGTGAAAGCGTTTAACAACAAGACAGAACAATGGAAAACAAGAAAGACAGCTTTGAACGCCTCGTGCGCTCACATAAGTCCACGATATACACCGTGTGCTATATGTTCTCCAAAGATGAGGCCGAGGTGGCCGACCTATTTCAGGAGACGCTCATCAACGTTTGGCGTGGCTTACAGAAGTTTCAAGGCGATGATGAGGCCTTGCGGGGATGGATATACCGCGTGGCACTGAACACTTGCATATCGCTCGACCGCAGCAAGCGAAGCCGCAACACTGTGCCCCTGACGATGGATGTCAACCTGTTTGACCCCCAGGAGGGGCGGGCACAGCGTGCAGGCCAGTTGCATAGCCGCATAGTCCGCTTGCAACCCTTCGACAGAGCCATCGTGCTTCTGTGGCTTGAGGACCTCAGCTACGAGGAGATTGGCCAGATACTCGGCATCAGTGCCAAGAACGTATCAGTGCGGCTGGTGCGCATTCGTGAGCAGTTGAAGAAAATGACCGATTAGTTTCACCGTCTCTCGGAATCAGTAGCCTATCGCCCGCAAGGCTGTTTCCTCCATGGATAGAGCTCGGAAGGCTGGTGTGGTGCGATGGAAGGCAGGATATTTATGGAGACACATTTATAATTAAGAAAGGAAAATCAAGATGAATAATAACCAAGTTTATAACGACAATCTGGCACAGATGCGCCAGGACATGGACGAGTTGCGTTCGCTCTTGAGTGAGCAGAAGATAGTGAACGAGCGGCTGATGCGCCGCGCTATGAAGAATGAGTTGAACAAGGAGCGCAAATCAGCGTTTGTGAGTCTGCTGCTTTTCTTGCTCGTCCTGCCGGTTATGTACTTCATGCGCAATCTCTGGGGACTGCCGGTGTGGTTTGTTGGGGTGACTGTGGCTTATCTGATTCTGGCCGTTGCCCTCTCGTTCTGGTCTGTTCGCCGCCTTACGGGTGAAGACTTGCTGACAGGCAGCCTCCTCTCCGTTGCTGAGCGAATCGTCGGCTACAAGCGCTTCGGCAACAATTGGCTGAAGTTTTCCATCCCATTTCTCGCAGTGTGGTTGGTGGGTTTCTTCCACTATAGCGTAGAGGGCGCAGCCGATCATCTGGTCAACCCGATGCTGTGGGGTGGCGCTATTGGCGGTCTGATCGGACTGGGATGTGGCATCTGGTTTGTAGTGCAGTCCCACCGCCGTCTCAATGGTGTGCTCCGGCAGATAGAAGAGATGAAGAAAGGTGCTCGGTAGGGGAAAACCTGAGAAATAAAAGTTGTGATTTTTGATGAAAGCGGCAAGGGGGTGGCCAAGCGTTTTTGGCACACCCCCTGCGTTTTGTGGGTAAGTTTAGTTTTTCTTGCTGGTCTTGCCTCATTACGATGGAGCATCAGAGGCGTCATAGAAGAAGAGCCTGCGTTCTATTGTTACAAGTGTTTGACTCTCGTGTTGCCCAGTGTAATCAGCATATCGGCTCGCCTTTCGTCCAGTTTTCCCAGTCTGATCAGCTTCCGGTTATACTTCCACCAGTTGAGTAGCGCACGGTGTTCTACTTTCTTTTTGTCCGGCAACTGCCGGTGTTCGTCAATGTAGGCTTTTAGCATTGCGTAATTTTCCGCCCATCTCAGTTCGTTTTTTGCCATAGTAACTGTTGTCCCTTTAAGTTTTTACTAAGCCATTTGTAACGTTGGCTGTTCCATGTCGTTAAACAGGCTGAATACAAAGTTACGACTTTTTTCTCAAAAACAACAGGAATCGTGGGAAAATCACACAACTTGCGACTATTTTTGCAAAGATAATAGTATAAGTGTCACCTTTTCTGCCCAAGAGAAGGCAAGCTGATATGATAGCGGACGGCAAGCAGCCGGATGATGCAGACGCAGAAGAAGGAGGCAATGGCCGTTAAGGGAATGCCCATGCCGAGCCGGATAAGCAGCCAGTAGAGCAGTCCGCCAGCCACGCACGCCGTGGCATAGATTTCCTTATGAAAGATGACGGGCACGTTGTTGAGCAGCACGTCGCGTATCACGCCGCCCGCAGCCCCCGTGATTGCCCCCATGATGATGGCGACCCAGTAGGGGTGTCCTAATGCGACGGTCTTCTGTATGCCGGCAATCACGAAGAGCGCGAGCCCCAATGTGTCGAAGAGAAACCACGCATTGTCTATCCATCGTATATGCTTTCCGAAGCCGACCACGAAGGCCAGCGCGCCAAAGGTGCAGATGACGTAGATGGGTGAGGTCATCCAGAATGGTGTCGCGCCCAGCATCACGTCGCGGATAGTACCTCCTCCCACAGCCACGGCAAACCCACAGACATACCCGCCGAACCAGTCGAGGTGCTTTGCGGCGGCATGGCGTATGCCCGAAACGGCGAATGCCAGCGTGCCCAGCACCTCCACGACCTGCTGTACGGCGTGGAGAAATGCCGGATCGGTGGCTGGAAGGTTAGCTGACGACATTGATGGGTTGTCCTTCGATGAGTGCTTTTACATTGGCCACACAGATGTCCATCAGTCTTTGGCGGGCTTCAATGGTGGCCCAAGCCACATGAGGCGTGAGGTACGCATGCGGCTCTCGCAACAGTGGGTTGGAGATATGGGGCGGCTCTTCGGCCGTGACGTCGGCGCAGTAGGCCGCCAAGCGTTGCTCGTGGAGGGCTTCAGCCACGGCTTCCTCATCGACAAGGGGGCCGCGTCCGGTGTTGATCAGTATGGCTTCGGGCTTCATCATGCGGAGGGTCTGGGCGTTGATGAGGTGATATGTGGCACGCTCACCCTCCGTGACGAGCGGGCAATGGAGGCTGATGGTGTCGCTCTTGGCGAGCAGCTCACCCATGGTCACCTTGCGGATGCCGTCGGGCAGCTGGTCAGCGGGCTTGCTCGACACGGCGATGACGCTCATGCCCAGGCATTGGGCCAGCTGGGCCACCCGCTTTCCGATGTGCCCCAGGCCGACGATGCCCATCGTCTTGCCCGACAGTTCGCACAGCGGTTCGTCCCAGTAGCAGAAGTCGGGGCTTGCGCTCCAACGTCCGTTGCGGTTCTTGCGGGCGAACTCATCGACGTGGTTGGTCACGTTGAGCAGCAAGGCGAGCACGTGTTGCGCCACACTCTCGGTGCTGTAAGCCGGGATGTTGGTCACGATGATGCCCCGCTCACGTGCGGTGGCGAGGTCGATGTTGTTGTAGCCGGTGGCCAGCTCGCCGATGTACTTCAGTTTCGGGAGCTGCAGGATGAGGTCGCGGGTGAGACTTACTTTGTTCACCAGCACGGCCTCGGCATCCTGTGCGCGCTCCACGACCAGCTCCTTGGGCGTGCGGTCATAGACGGTAAGGTCTCCCAGTTGCTTCAGCCCCTCCCAAGACAGGTCGCCGGGGTTGGCTGCATAGCCGTCGAGTACTACGATTTTCATGTTCTTTTGTTCTATTGTTTTGGTTGATTTTCTTGATCCTTGAACCGCTCTCCCCAACATTTCAGCATCCATTGGTATTGCTTCTCCTCATTGGGGGAGTGTTGCGCAAGCCAGAACCGCTCGTCCTTCAGGCGGTCGGGCAGGTATTGTTGCTCTACGAAATGGTTGGGAAAGTCGTGTGAATATTTGTAGCCGTCGTGGTAACCCAGCGATTTCATAAGCTGGGTGGGCGCATTGCGCAGGTGTAGCGGTACGGGTTGGTTGCCCGTCTTGCGCACGCAGGCCAGTGCTTTGTCTACGGCGAGGTAGGCGGAGTTGCTCTTGGGCGATGTGGCCAGGTAGACCGTGGCCTCGGCAAGGGGTATCCTGCCCTCGGGCCAGCCTATCTTATTGACCGCGTCGAAGGCCGAATTGGCCAGCAGGAGGGCATTGGGATTGGCCAGTCCCACGTCTTCCGCCGCGCTGATGACGAGCCGCCGCGCGATAAACTTGGGGTCTTCGCCGCCTTCTATCATTCTTGCCAGCCAGTAAAGGGCCGCGTCGGGGTCGCTGCCGCGTATGCTCTTGATGAAAGCAGAGATGATGTCGTAGTGCATGTCGCCCCCCTTGTCGTAGGCCAGTGGATTCTGTTGCAGCCGGTTGGCCACCATCTCGTCGGTGATGGTGACGGTGTCGCAGCTGCCTTCCGACTCCACGACCAGCTCCAAGATGTTGAGCAGCTTGCGCGCGTCGCCTCCACCATAGCGCAACATGGCATCGGTCTCCTTCAGTATGATGTGGCGTTTGCGCAGCTCCTCGTCCTCATTGATGGCGCGATGGAGCAACTCGAGCAGGTCGTCGCGCTCCAAGGGCTTGAGCACATAGAGTTGGCAGCGTGACAGCAGCGGACGGATGACCTCGAAGGAGGGGTTCTCCGTCGTCGCGCCAATGAGCGTCACGACACCCTTCTCCACCGCTCCGAGCAGCGAGTCTTGCTGCGATTTGGAGAAGCGATGAATCTCGTCGATGAAGAGTATGGGCGAGGCGGCCGTGAAAAAGCGGTTCTGCCGCGCCTTCTCTATGACCTCGCGCACCTCCTTGACGCCGCTCGTCACGGCGGAAAGCGTGTAGAATGGTGTTGCCAGTTTGTTGGCAATGATTTGTGCCAGCGTCGTCTTGCCCACTCCGGGAGGCCCCCAGAGAATGAAGGAGGAGATGTGTCCGCTGTCAATCATAGACCGCAGTACAGCCCCTTTTCCCACAATCTGCTTCTGCCCGACGTACTCATCAAGTGTGCGTGGGCGCATACGCTCGGCTAATGGTTCCATACTTGCAAAGTTACAAACTCTTGTTCAGTCTCCAAAATAAATGCAGTCGATTTGATTTTTTCATCATGAAATGTTTGGGGTTTTGGCATTTAGTGCTACTTTTGCAGCGCAATACGGATAAAACCGAATAGTAATAGGGATTAAAACAAAACAGAGGAAACTGAATGAAATCAAGTAAAAAGTTGAGTTTGAAGACTTTAACGAAAAGTAACGCGTGGGATTTGCAAGAGGGAGATGTCGCCCGTCTGTGGCAAATGGCAGCGCGTGACGCCGACTTGAAGGAAAACCGCAGCCATTATCTGAGCGTACTTCGCAGTGCATTCGATATCGAAGAGCTGGCCACTGATACTCCCGAGGTGGTGAAGAACTATGAAAAACGAGGCTTCAAGCTGTTTTCTGTACGCATGGATGAGAACACACAAACGAAGTGGGTCATCAAAAAGAAGCCTATTGTCCGCATTACCGACCTTACTTACGAGAATATCCACCACATCTCCGCAGCCAAGCTGATTGACATTTTGGCGGGCAATTTCGGTGGTGGCTGGGAGAGTTTGCCACAGGCTATACAAGACATCATCGAGAGTGGGTTCGACATTTCCACGACCACACTGCCCGCATCGCGCCTCAAGCGACCTGGAGGAATGTACCAAAAGAAGGTAGAAGACGGGTTTGAGGTGCTGGAAGTGCCCAAGGGAGGATGGACGGAAGCCATCTTTGCCAAGGCAAAACCGGCGGTTGAGCGTGTGCGGATGCACTTTGACAACGATGAGCCAACTGAACAACAGGAAGACGATGAACCACAGAATGCCTTAAACGAAGGGGAAGAAGGAGCTGAAACGAAGTCCTTTGACGAAGAAGAGGAAGAAGGAGACTACTTCGATGAGGACAAGCTCACGGAGGAAAGCTATCGCACTACCTACGAAGAAAGCCCCGAAGAGCTGGAGAAAATGGCTCGGGAAGGGGTGTCAGATGATGGCGAAGAGTATTAAGATGCCCTGCTGACGGGTAGGTCAGCTGGGGTGTTTGCAGCCAGTTTCAAGCATCAGCACATTGCGTGAGTCTGATACTTGAAACTGGCTTTGTTTATGTATAGGACGATTTCAGAAGAAGTTTTAGGGGAAATCGAGTTCTTGTTCACTTGAGAAGAGCCGGTGGACTACGCTTTTTTGACGCATAAAAAAGCAATCAGACCGATGAGGGTGAGTGTTTCTGCGAGTGTTTCTGCCAGCCATAGCCCTTTGATGCCGAGTGCTTCGGGCAGAAAAATGAAGCAGGGGATGATAAGTAAATAGCCCCGCAGCAGCATGAAGAACGTAGCCGCCTTGTAGCGTTCGAGGCTTTGCAAGTAGCCGATGAGTACGATATTGACGGTGAAAGGTAGGCTGGCTGTTAGGAATAGAGGCATCCCCACCCGTCCGATGGCGTTGGCAGGTGATGTGGAGTGGATGAAAAGATCTACGATTTGCGGCGCAAGGAGATAGCCCGTCACCATCATTGCCAGTCCCAGACCCACTGCCAGGCCTATGGATAGACGCAGTGTCTTGCGGATTCTGTCGCGCTTTCCCTGTCCATAGTTGTAGCTTTCGATGGGCATGGCAGCCTGTGAGATGGCGTTGCCGAACATGAAAACCATCGGGAAAAGGTAGCAGGCCACACTAAATGCAGCTACTCCGTCCTCATGAAGGCGCGACATAAACATATAGTTTCCCGTGATAATCATGCAGCAGATGGCCGTCTCGGCGATGAAGGTGGGCATGCCCAGCCGAATCATATAGCCGCAGTTGCGGGCCGTAAGGTGCAAAGCAGTGGCAGAGAACTTCGGTTTATAGAGCTTGATCTGCCTGCTGTGGCCGCAGAAATAGCGCACAACGAGCAGCATTCCAGGCACTACGGCAAGGGAAGTAGCTATCGCAGCCCCCTTGATTCCCATCCCCAGCGGGAAGATAAACAGCCAGTCGAGAACGATGTTGGTGGTGGCTGACACGATGTTGATGGCCATGGAGTAGCCTGGAGCACCGTCCAAACGGATGACGAACATGCCCACAATGTTCACGGTCATGAAGCAAAGGCAAGGGCTTACCCACAGCAAGTAGTCGTGAACGAGCGGGTACAGCGTCTCACTGCCGCCAAACAGCGCGGAGACCGCATGCGGAAAGGCATTCACAACGACCAAGATGGCCGTCATTAGCAGTAGTCCCACCGTGAAAGCTTGCGTCACATTGATGCTGGCTGCCTTAGTTTTCCCTTTGCTGAGGTGCACTGCTGCGACGATACTCACGCCACTTCCGAGCATCAGGGAGATGCCTGTGGAGACCAAAAACATCGGGGCGGCGATATTGACGGCCGCCAAGGCGTCGCTGCTTACCCCCTTTCCGACGAAGATGCCGTCGGCAAGGTTGAGCAAAACCGACGACAAAAGCCCCAACAGGGTGGGGAAGAAGAGCTTGTAAAACAACTTTGAAACCCGCATCTCGCCGTAGTCCAATGCGTCTCTATGGTCTTTCATTTTTCTGTTTGAATATCATTGCGAGAGTAAAGGCTCTCTTCTTGTTCGGATGTTGGTTGCCGGAGGCTTTCCGTAAAGTGTAAGGCGGTTAGCAGTTTTTTAGAGAACAGACCGTCATGCCGCTGCTTTGGAGGCGGTAACCCGAAATACTCTCACCACAGAAGTCCCTTTTCAATGTGCTGGTACTGTTGTGCGCGAGCCTTTTCTCCTTTGCCTTAATTCATCTACCAGGAAGCTTTCCAACCGACTCTTTGCCCTCGTTGCGTGGCAATTTCTGCCACATGGCAAGCCCATCATTTCCCGGTGCGCTTCGGAGACCGCTTTGTGCGGTGATAGGAGCGGTACTCATCGAGGGGAATCTCCACTTCAGGCTCTACCAATTTGCCCTCGTGGGGAAGCAGAAACTTGAGGTAGCGGATGTTCAAACCACGCTCTATCCACTGGTTTTCATAGTAGGTATGGATGCCGAGTATCTCCTTTGTGGCTGCGTCCAGCCCTTCGGTGTGGTACAAATCCTCCGTTTTAAGCAGCATCGGCAGGTCGTTTCGCTCCACCATGCAGGAGGTATAGGTGAAGAGGAAGTTAGAGTCGGTCTTCAGATGCACCACTCCCCGGTCAGTCAAAAAGCGTCGGTAGCGCTCCATAAAGTAGGTTGAGGTGAGCCTTTTGCGTGCGTTTTTCATCTGTGGGTCGCTGAAAGTGAGCCATATTTCCTGCACTTCTTCCGGCCCGAAGAAGCGGTCAATAATTTCGATGTTGGTGCGCAGAAAGGCCACATTGGGTAAATTCTCCTCCAAAGCCATCTTCGCTCCCGTCCACATCCGTGCTCCTTTGATGTCCACGCCGATGAAGTTGACGTTGGGAAACATGCGCGCCAGTCCCACTGCATACTCTCCTTTGCCGCATCCCAACTCGAGAACGATGGGGTTGTCGTTGCCAAAATACTCCTTGCGCCAGTGTCCTTTCATCTCAAAAGGCACGTTGTCGATCACTGAATATGGATATTGAAACACGTTTTTGAACGTCTCCATCTCTGCAAATTTGGCCAATTTACCTTTTCCCATAGCTTTGTTTTTAGGGCTGCAAAGTTACGTTTTTTTTGTTGGATGTACAATAAGGGCTGCCCTTAAACCCCAATTGGTCATTAGATTTCGTTGGGAAGATGAAACGCTTATCGTTTCTTTTGTCGATTACAGTATGAGGATTGGTTAGTGTTACCATCTGGACGATGCTTTTGGTGGCATTCCTAAGCTTCGCTATGGGGCATCTTCCGGCAGTCTTTCCCACTTTCATCATGTTGCCATTGAACTTTTAATCCGTTAATGTAGGTTAATTGTAACATCGTTCATTTGGCTGTTCAGATTAAAAACTGTATCTTTGCAACCGCTTTTGAGCAGTTCTATTGCCCCGTGATTTGGGTGAAAGAGTTGGGCAAAATAGCGTCGGCATAGCTCAGTTGGTTAGAGTATCACCTTGACATGGTGGGGGTCCTTGGTTCGAATCCAAGTGTCGACACAAGCAGATAGCGGATGGATTATGAGATATTCTCTTATTCATCCGTTTCTTTTTTCCCCTTGTCCACCTCTATTTCTCGTGCCATCCAATCGATAATTTACCTACAAAGCGAGTGCATAAAACAAGAAGTCTCCCGCCCAATGTAGAGCAGGAGACCTTCTATTGCAGTGTTGATGCCACGCCTTCTGGCCTTAGATCATTTTCTTACTCGACCACTACGCGTGTCCAGCCGTGCTTGTCCTCGATGGTTCCGTACTGGATACCCCGGAGCGTCTCGTAGAGTTTGGTAGAGATGGGTCCTGGTTTTTCACCGAAGTTGTAGCTCTTTCCCGTTCCAAGGTCGTCAAGCCGCGAGATGGGAGAGATGACAGCAGCGGTGCCGCAAGCCCCTGCCTCCTCAAAGGTGGCCAACTCTTCCTCGGGGATGGGGCGGCGTTCCACCTTCATTCCCAAGTCCTCGGCAATCTGCATCAGACTCTTGTTGGTGATGCTTGGAAGGATGGAAGAAGACTTCGGAGTGACGTAGGTGTTGTTCTTGATGCCGAAGAAGTTGGCGGCACCACACTCATCTACGTACTTTTTCTCCTTAGCGTCGAGGTAGAACTCCGACGCATAGCCCTTCTCCTTGGCAATCTTGTGTGCACGCAGAGACGCTGCGTAGTTGCCCCCCACCTTATATTTACCCGTCCCAAAGGGAGCGGCGCGGTCAAATTCGCGGGTGATGGCATAGGCGTTGCTGCTGAATCCGCCCTTGAAGTAGGGTCCGACGGGCGTTGCGAAGATCAAGAAGAGGTAGTCCTTGCCCTCGTGTACGCCGACCTGTGCGGACGTGCCGATGAGCAATGGGCGCAGGTAGAGCGTGGCACCACTCTCGTAAGGCGGAACGAAGTCCTGATTCAGGCGGACCACTTTCTCTACCATCTCGACGAAACGGTCGGTCGGCAGCTCCGGCATGACGATGCCTTGGCAGGTGCTCTGCAGACGGGCGGCGTTCTCCTCTGGGCGGAACACGCGCACCTTACCGTCCGGGCAGCGGTATGCTTTCAGTCCTTCAAAGGCCTCCTGGCCGTAATGCAGACAGGTCGATGCCATGTGAATGTGGACATATTCATCGGAAGATACCTCTATCTCTCCCCACTTCCCGTTGTGGTAATAGCAACGGACGTTGTAGTTGGTGGGCGTGTAGCCAAAAGTAAGGCTGCCCCAATCCAGATCTTTCATAATACGCTTGTTTCTTTGTATTTTGGTTTTTGTTATTTCCATGCAAAGTTAATACTTTTATATCAGACGGACAAACTCTACGGCTTTTATTTTCATCCCACCCGTATAGTTCCCCGTTGACTGTACCAACTCATTTATAACTCCAATCGGTCAATATACCGAAATCGACAAAAGGAGCGAGAAGTTTCCCCTCTTTCCGACGAAATCTAATGACCGATTTGGGTTTAAGCATGGATGATTATTCCTTCTCCTTGTCGAGAAGTTTCTTGATTTCCGCATCCGTCTTGGTGAGCTTGTCGCGGCAGAGCTTGATCAATGCCTGCGCGCGCTTGAGCTTTTCCGAGAGTTGGTCGATGTCAAACTCGTCGTTTTCCATCTTGTTGACAATCTCCTGCAGCTCCTCGAGCGCGGCCTCATAGTTGATTTTCTTCTCCATATTTCTTCCTTTAGTGTGAGAGGACAGCGCATTTCCGCCCTCATCCTCTATTTTAATCGGATGGTGTGCAGTCGCGTCAGCGGCTTGATGCTCTGCCATTCGGGGGTGATGGCCATCTTCCTCAGACACTGTGCGACCACCTTCTCCACCGTCTCCTCGTCGGTATTGAAGCGTTTGGCCAGCTGCCCGGTACTCTCTTCCGCACATCCGAAGAGGCCATAGCGGTACTTCAGCAGCAGCTCATCGGCTGGCGTGAGCAGTCGGAGCAGTGCCATCGTGTAGCCTTTCAGCTTGTCGCCGACCTGCTCCGGGTGTTTCCCCTGCCGAATCAGAAACTCTTGCAGCTCATTACAGAGTGCGTCCATGCCGTTCGCTGCCATACATCTCGTCATAATACTTCTGGTAATCGCCCGAGGTCACCTCCCTTATCCAGTCTTGGTGCTCCAGATTCCAGCGGATCGTCTTTGCTATGCCCTCGGCAAACATCGTCTCGGGCTGCCATCCCAGCTCCTTCTTGATTTTCGTCGGGTCGATGGCGTAGCGCTGGTCGTGCCCCAGACGGTCGGCGACGAAGGTGATCAGGCTGTCGTTTATCCAGCTAATGTCCAGCTCTCCCGTCGCCTTGTCGCACACTTGCTTCTTCAGCACGCTGCGCAATGCCTTATCCTGCTCCATCATGTCGTGTATGGTGCGGATGGTGAGGCGCACGATGTCGATGTTCTTCATCTCGTTATGTCCGCCCACGTTGTACACCTCGCCCTCCCGGCCGTGGCGCACCACCAGGTCGATGGCCTTGCAATGGTCTTCCACATAGAGCCAGTCGCGCACGTTCTCGCCCTTGCCATAGACGGGGAGGGGCTTCCCGGCGAGGATGTTGTTGATGATCAGCGGGATGAGTTTCTCCGGAAAGTGATACGGCCCATAGTTGTTTGAGCAGCGGGTGATGCTTACGGGCATGTGAAAGGTGTCATGATACGCCATGACAAACAAGTCTGCCGAGGTCTTGCTGGCCGAATAGGGGCTGTGCGGACACAGCGGAGTCTTCTCGGTGAAGAAGCCTTCGTCGCCCAGAGAGCCGTACACCTCGTCGGTCGACACCTGATGGAAGCGTTTCCCGGGCTTCCATGCCGGATAGCCCTGGGCGTCCTTGCCCGTCACCCATGCGCCTCGGGCAGCGTCGAGCAGGTTCTGTGTGCCCAGGATGTTGACGGAAAGAAACAGCTGCGGGTCTTCGATGGAGCGGTCCACGTGCGACTCGGCGGCAAAGTTCACCACATAGTCGATGTCGTTTTCGGCAAACAGCCTGTCGGCCAGGGCACGGTCGCGGATGTCGCCCCTGACGAATACGCACCGCTCACCGTCGATGTCGTCCTTGATGGTGCCTAAGTTGCCCGCATAGGTGAGTGCGTCGAGCACGATAATCTTGATGTCCTCGTCCTTATACTTGTTGTGAAGGAGATACTTGATAAAGTTGGCACCGATGAATCCGGCGGCGCCCGTTACGAGATAAGTCTTCATGTTAGGTATTTTGGTTAAGTTTCTTTCTTTGTTGAGTGTCTATGCCTTGGCCACTTTCCTCCGCTCTCCAAGGGTGATGACCTCGCAGTCCTTAAACTGTTTGCCGTCCACTGTCAGCCGCACGAGCGTCCGTTCGGTCTGCCACCCTTGCAGCCCCGCCGCACCAGGGTTGATGTGCAGCAGGCGCAAAGTCTTGTCATACATGATCTTGAGGATATGCGAATGGCCGCAAACGAATAGGTCTGGCGGCATGGCATAGAGCGTATGCGCCACCGATCTGTCGTAGTGGCCGGGATAACCCCCAATGTGTTTCAGCAGCACGTCGGCCTCCTCGCAGCGGAAGCGGAGCCGCTCGGGGTAGCAGCGCCGCAGGTCACCCCCGTCGATGTTGCCGCACACGGCGCGGAATATCGGGCGCATGGCCTCAAAGCGGTCTGCCAACTCCATCGATCCGATGTCGCCCGCGTGCCATATCTCGTCACATTCGCCGAGGTATTCCGCATAGCGGTCGTCCCAATAGCCGTGGGTGTCGCTGATGATGCCGACGCGTCTCATGGGCGTTGGCGGATAAACTGCTCGATAAACCGTGCGGTCTGCTCCATGCCCAGCACCGAGGTGTTCACGCAGAGGTCGTAGCTTTCCGCCGCGCCCCACTTCTTTCCCGTGTAGTAGTTGTAGTACCCGGCGCGCGTCTCCTCCTTGTTCTGTATGTATTTCTTGGCCTCCGCGTGGCTCAGTCCGTGCCTTTTGGCCACGGTCTCTATGCGGTCGCACAGGTTGGCGGTGATGAACACGTCCACCTTCTCCTTCATGTCGCGGAGGATGTAGTCGGCCGTGCGCCCCACAAAGACGCAGCTGCCTTGCTGTGCCGCCTTCCTGATGGCCTCGCTCTGAAACTTATAGAGCCCTTCCTGCGAGAAGTCGCTGTTGTAGAAGTTGGTCTCGCCGAGTAGGGGCACGTGGAGGTGGAAGCGGCTGCGGAGGTATTCCTTCGTCTCGTCGTTCTTCTCGAAGAACTTTTCGGAGAAGCCGCTCTCCTTGGCGGCGAGGTTGAGTATTTCCTTGTCGTAGAAATTGCAGCCGAAAGCCTCGGCCAGCATCTTGGCAATAATCAGGCCACCCGAGCCGACTTGCCGTCCTACGTTGATGATGAGTTGCTTATCCATTGTTGTGCTGTGACTTTGCCATCAGTTTAAATTTTCTCATATACACGGCCATTACCACCGCTGCGATGACCGAGGAAATCGTGTCGCTCACCGGCATGGATGCCCACACACCGTCCAGCTTGAAAAACAGGGGCAGGATACCGAGCATAGGCAGCAGGATGATGAGCTGTCGGCTCAAGGAAAGGAAGATGCTAATCTTCACCTTCCCGATGCACTGGAAGAAGCTCGTCACCACCATCTGGTAGCCGATGAGGGGGAAGACGAGCATCACGATGCGCATGGCGTTGGCACTTTGGCGCACCAGCTCCGCGTCAGTAGTGAACATTCGCGCCACCAAGTGGGGCAGAAACATCCCGATAACCCATCCTAAGGTCATGATTCCCGTTGCCGCGATGATGGCAAGTTTCAGCACCCGCAGCAGCCTGTCGGTCTGTTGGCTGCCGTAGTTGTACCCTGCGATGGGCTGCATGCCCTGGTTCAATCCGATGACGAGCATGGCAAATATCATCGCTATGCCGTTGGCAATGCCGTAAGCGCCCACTGCCATGTCGCCTCCATAGTCCACCAGGCGGTTGTTGATGAAGATAACGACCACGCAAGCGCACACATTCATCAGGAATGGCGACACGCCGATGCCCACGATGCTCCGCACCAGGTCGGCGCGCAGGCGGTATATGCCGCGCTTCAGGCGCAGCAGCTCCTGCTTGTTGCTGAACAAATGCATCTGATAGCACATCGCCAAGAACTGGGAGATGACCGTTGCGAGCGCGCCGCCGCGTATTCCCCATCCCCACCAGCAGATGAACACCACGTCGAGCAGGATGTTCATCACCACGGTAAAGATGGTGGCAAACATTGCTTTCTCCGGTTTGCTGGCCGCACGGAGCACGGCGTTCATGCCTAAGTACATGTGTGTGACGACGTTTCCGAGGAGAATGATTTGCATAAAGCTGCGCGCATAGGGCAGTGTGGCGTCGCTTGCGCCGAAGAAGCGCAGGATGGGGTCGAGAAACATGAGGCACACCACACCCAAGGAGATACCCACGATGAGGTTGAGCGTCACTGTGTTGCCCAACAGCCGCTCCGCCCCCTCATAGTCGCGCTGTCCCAGCCGGATGGAGATGGCCGTTGAGGCGCCCACGCCCACCGCCGCGCCAAACGCGCCGCCAAGGTTCATGAAGGGAAAGGTGATGGCCAGGCCCGCAATGGCCTCCGGACCGACAATCTGTCCGATGAAAATGCGGTCAATGATGTTGTAGAGCGAGGAGGCCACCATGGCTACCATGGCGGGCAAAGCATACTGCCACAGCAGCCGTCCCACTGGGCGTGTGCCCAGCTCGAGTGTTTTTTGTTTGTTGTCAACTGTCATTTTTGTCCTATTTCCATCTGCAAAATTACGGCTTTTCTCCCGACCACGCAAGAGGGGGTGGGCTTCAATCGTTAAAAAATGCTTTGCCTTCGTGCGCCCTTCCTGCGGTGATCGGACTGCCGAATGTCCTGCTTCCGTTATGCGCTTTCTCCTGTCCGCGCCCCTGTTTCGCAATGTTGGGAAAGGGTGGGGCGCGGGGAAAGTGCTTTGTCTGGGATGAGGCTTTATTGGATTGGGTGCATCCCGCAGTGTCCTTTTGTTGGAATGGCAACGTGGATTCGTCCGCAATGGCGCGCGATACTACCCAAACGGGAAAGATTTTTAATTTAAAAATCGAGAATTATTAAATTAAAAATTCTGGGTTTTTAATTTAAAAATTCAATCGAATGTGCTGAGAAAGTCTTGCGATATATAACTCTTTGATAGACAGAGAGATAGCTATTCTGTTGTCATGTGGAAGGCTCGCTTTTCAGCGGTCGGCTGGTTCATGGCACGGGCAGCCGAGAAGAAAACACAACTTTTTCGCATTAAAAAGGGGAGTCCTCCCAGAATTTTTCTTAAATTTGCATCTCCGACTAACTCAACCCATCAATGAATATGGCAGAAAAGAACAATATCCCGCAGTTTGTGAATAGCGATTCTTTCATGTTGGATAAGCATTATGTAAAGTGGTTGTCCGACTTGAAGCTTCGTTTTCGCACGACACAGCTTAAAGCTGCAGTCAAAGTGAATACGGAAATGCTCAAATTCTATTGGAGCTTGGGCGAGGAATTATGCGAGAAGCAGAAACATTATAAGTGGGGTGCGAACTTCATGAAACGGTTGAGCCTTGATTTACGTGCGGAATTTCCACAAGCAGAGGGCTTCTCGTGGTCGAATCTCTACAAAATTCGCAAATGGTTTGTGTTTTATTCTTCTCAAAATGATTTTTTGTACCAGGCTGGTACAAAATTCCAAAAGGTGGATGACGCAACCAGCCCCATCCCTGAGATACTGTTGAGTGTGCCATGGCGACATCAAACGGTGATCGTATCGAAATGCAAGACGATCAATGCGGCCATGTTCTATCTCCGCAAAGTTATAGAAGGCAACATGAGCCGCACAGAGTTGGAGCATGCGGTGAAGGCCCAACTCTACGAGCATAGCGGCAAGGCGCAGAACAACTTTGATGTCACATTGCCTTCGCCTCAAAATGCTCTGGCTGCAGAAATGCTGAAAGACCCCTACAAGTTGGATTTCTTCTCGTTGCCCAGCAAGTTCAGCGAAATGGACTTGGAGGATAAGTTGGCGGCGAATATTACCCGCTTCCTGCTGGAATTAGGCAAGGGCTTTGCCTATGTCGGTCGGCAAATGGAGCTTGATACGCCCAGTGGCAAGTCCTATTTCCCGGACATGATATTCTATCATACCCGGTTGAAATGCTATGTTGTGGTAGAGTTGAAAGTCGTTGACTTTACTCCGGAGTTCATTGGCAAACTCAATTTCTATGTATCTGCCGCTGACGAACTGCTTAAAGGCGAAGGCGACAACCCAAGTGTCGGCATTCTTTTGTGCAAGGACAAAGACTCGTCCGTCGTGGAATGGTCGCTGCGAGGCATCAATACACCTTTGGGTGTGGCCAATTATCAGTTGCAAGAAGTATATGAGCGGACATTGCTCGAAATGAAACAGCAAGCCGCTGCGGATGAAGCAGAGGCAGACGAAGACTAATTTTGCGTGCTCTGGGCGTGATGCTCGTCTCTTCGTCGCTTCGGGCTGATCAGCGTTAAACCCAAATCGGTCATTAGATTTCGTCCCAGGTTGCTGTTTATTTCGTGCAGGTTGCAACGTAAGTGTTGAAGGCATAGCGGGCTATGGCGAAACACTTACGGCAGCAAGATGCCGAAAGAAACAGTGACAAGGGGCGAAAAGATGGAAAACGTCTCGTTTTTTTGTCGATTTCGGTCTAATGACCGATATGGGTTAAATGCCTTTTGTTAACTTCGTCGTCAACAGGCTTAGCGCTTTGGTTGCGTATGACTCCGCTCTCCTTAAACCCAATTCTGTCTAATGAACGAATGGGGTTCAACGTAAAAAATGTTTCCGGGCAAATATATAAGACAATCTGTATTTATCAAGGAAAGTTGCAAAGGCAATACTTCCGACAATGCTAATTATAATGGTGAAGAGGATATGTATGCCCCCAGATTTGTCAAAGTCAAAGAAGGGTAGCGTGAACTTCGCCCCCATAGTAAATATAGGATGAAACAAATATATTGGGAGTGTGTTTCTTCCTATAAATCCTGCAACACGTAAGACTTTCTTGTTTCCAATGCTTTGTATCAGTTTGGGAATGAAAGAAAGAAAAGACAATGCCAGAATAGCAACAGCCAAGAAATGCCAACTTTTATAGTCTGGATAACAAGCTATCATGAAAAATGGCAGCATGCTCCATAATGAAGGCTTTATAATTTCGTCGAGATGTCTTCCTGATAGACGCAAACAAACTCCACCAAAATAAAATGCAGCATTGGTTGCATTAAGCAATGGCGTGTATTGGGAGATTATTATGAGCAATGATGCAAAAAGGCATAATTTACCAGCTGTGCCAAGCTTGTCACTCAAGTGGAATGAAATATAATAGAGCATCCCGCATATAGCCATAGTATACAAGAACCAGTACGGGCCAATGGATGTCACAAAGACCTTATTTAAAATGGTTGGAATTGTAAACTCCGCTATACCGTCTCTCACAGGAAGAAGCGTAGACATGAAAGCATAACCTACAACCATAATGATATATGGAACAAATATCTTCGCAGTGTAAATCGCAAACTCCTTATGTGTCTTATGTATATTGACCAAATATCCAGTAATCAGCAAGAATGCTTGCATGAAAAAGAAATTGATAAAATCCTTAATATCGGGATAAAGTGTGCTGAAATTCACGATATGTATCATCACAACCATACATATAAGAACGCATCTTTGAAAGTCTATATAATTGTATTTCATAGCATCGGTTTACAAATGTTTTTACTTTCTATTCGAAGTTCCATTCCAGGTAAAGGTATAATCATTACCCTTTTAGCCTCATTTCATTGTTTCTATGTTCTTGTCCCAACAAGTTAAATGCGATAAGCAGTTTTGTTTAGAGTATACATATTTGTCTTTTTGCAAAGGTAGTCAAAACATTTCATAAACGAGAAGCACAACGTGCTGGAAATGAATTTTACGGGCATATAAATGTGTTTGACAACAAGCAGTAGCTTAAAATCGGTCTAATGATCGATTCGGGTTAAAGAAAGTTGTTGGAGTTTCCACCATATATAATCGTTGCTGTCCGCTAAAACTTTTTTGAACATGAAAAATCAACACGGGATTTCTTGTTTGAAATTCAGCCCCAAGTGAGTTTCCCGCTACGGCCATCGCCACTCCCGCCATTACGGAGAACCTTGCCGACAAGACTGAAAACCACATCTATGATTTGCAAGGCAGACGGGTGACGACCCCACAGAAGGGGCACATCTATGTCAGCAAGGGACGGAAGTTTGTGTTTTGACGCAATTGCGCCTTGTCAGGGAGGATGAGTAAGTCCATTCTTTCCCTAACAAGGCGCAAATAGCAAGGCTGAAAGAACCTCTGAGTTTTGCTCAGAGCTACGGCAATGGGCAAAAACAGACTTTCTAATCTGCTTTTGCCCATTGCTTTTTAGCGAGCATTTATCGGATGAACAACAGCTCACGATACTTCGGTTGCGTCCAAAGCTCGTCGCTGACGGTCAGCTCCAGCTTGTCGATGTGGTAACGGATTTCCTCCATTTTGGGCACGACCGTATCATGGTAGGCGATGGCCTTCTCGCGCTCAGTGGGTATTTTGTTTGCCACCTTGCGGGCATTGACCAGTTCTTCCACGCCCTGTTCAATTAGTTGGGTACGCTCTGCGATGTCCTCGATAATCTTCATGTTGCGTGAACTCAGCTTCTCTGCTTTCTCTGCCGAGAAGACCGAGCGCATGCTTTGCACGTTCTTGAGCAGCATAGTCTGGTAGTGGGTCGCCACAGGGATGATGTGGTTCATCGTGAGGTCGCCCATCACACGTGCCTCTATCTGGATTTTCTTCGTGTAGGTTTCCCATTTCACCTCGTTGCGCGCCTCCAGTTCCTTGCGCGTCATTACACCCAAGCTGGTGAACATCCGCACGGACGAATCACTCAAGTAGTTGTCGAAGATGACAGGACAGCTGGTCTCGCAATCCAAACCGCGCCGCTTGGCCTCCTCAATCCATTCCTGGGAGTAGCCATTGCCATCGAAACGGATGGGCTTGCAAGTCTTGATGTCCTCGCGCAGGACGGTGATAATCGCCTTGGTCTGATCTTCACCTTGTGCTATCAGTGTATCTACTCGCTCTTTAAAGTCGGTCAACGCCTCTGCCACGGCAGAGTTAAGGGCGATCATTGCCGACGCACAGTTGGCTTCAGAGCCTACGGCACGGAACTCGAATCGGTTGCCAGTGAAGGCGAAGGGGGAGGTGCGGTTGCGGTCGGTATTGTCAATCAGCAGTTCTGGAATCTCAGGAATGTCCATCTTCATGCCCTGTTTACCGGCCATACTGAACGCATCCTCACCACCATTGCGTTCAATGTGGTCGAGCAGTTCGGAGAGTTGCTTGCCAAGGAACGAAGAGATAATGGCGGGAGGTGCCTCGTTGGCTCCCAGTCGGTGGGCGTTGGTGGCACTCATAATGGATGCTTTCAGCAGTCCGTTGTGGCGATAAACGCCCATTAAGGTCTCCACGATAAACGTTACGAAGCGCAGGTTATCCTCAGGAGTCTTGCCAGGAGCATGGAGCAGCACGCCCGTATCGGTCGACATACTCCAGTTGCAATGTTTGCCACTTCCGTTGATACCCGCAAACGGTTTCTCGTGAAGCAGGACGACAAAGCCGTGCTTGCGCGCCACTTTCTTCATCAACGACATGAGCAGCATGTTGTGATCAACTGCGAGATTGCAGTCCTCAAAGACGGGAGCAAATTCAAACTGGTTGGGGGCTACCTCGTTATGACGGGTCTTGCAAGGGATGGAGAGCTCAAGAGCTTGTACTTCCAAGTCCTTCATGAAGCACTGCACACGATCTGGAATCGTACCAAAGTAGTGGTCATCCATCTGCTGGTTCTTGGCCGACTCATGTCCCATGAGTGTCCTACCAGTCAACATTAGGTCAGGACGTGCGCTGTACAGGTCGGCATCGACGAGGAAATATTCCTGCTCCCAGCCCAGATTGACCGTCACCTTGGCCACTTTCGGGTCAAAGTAGTGGCACACCTCGGTGGCCGCGACGTTCAGCGCATGGAGTGTACGGAGCAATGGAGCCTTGTAGTCAAGTGCCTCTCCGGTGTAGGAAATGAAGATAGTAGGGATACAGAGTGTGTCATCAATAATGAAAACTGGTGATGTGGGGTCCCAGGCGGAGTAACCTCGAGCTTCAAACGTGTTGCGGATGCCACCGCTGGGGAATGAGCTGGCGTCTGGTTCCTGCTGCACGAGTAACTTGCCCGAGAACTCTTCTATCATTCCTCCCTTACCATCGTGCTCCACAAAGGCATCGTGCTTCTCGGCTGTTCCTCCAGTCAGTGGCTGGAACCAGTGGGTGTAGTGGGTCACTCCCATCTCCATTGCCCACCGTTTCATACCATCGGCCACTTCGTCTGCAATGGAGCGATCGAGCGTTGCGCCGTTGTCTATCACATCAATGAGCTTGTTGTAGGTGTCAACCGGCAGATATTTATACATTTTCGCACGGTTAAACACATACTTTCCAAAGTACTCTGACGGTCGCTCCTTGGGAGCTTCCACCTCGACGGGGCGCTTTTTGAACGCCTCCTCTACTACCTGAAATCTTAAATTAGACATATCCTGAAACTTTAATCTATAATAATACCATTCTAATCTATGTTTACAGTGTGGTCACTATCCTATAAAAGACAAAACACCCGAGCGGTTTTCAAGTCGCTCTGGTGTTTTTCATGTCTGCTACGTTATGAGTGTCCATTGCAAAATGCAAGGTCTTTGTTCTTATACGGTGGCAAAATTACAAATAAAAATTGATATTTCCATATAGTTCAGGGAATTATTTTTCATTCCATGATATTTTACCTTATCAATCATCAACGCACAAATGTTTCACAGAAGTTCCTCCCGCACACTTTTGAAGGGAGGCAACATCGCATCAGAAGGGCAAACCGACAGCAAAGTGGAAGGCAAAATCACGTCCCCATCGTGGATGGAAAATGGGGAAATGCTCCCTGCTGTCATTATAAGCAGGATTGACCGCTTTCATTGCGCCATCGAAACGAAGGATAAAATAACCGAAGTTAAGCCGTAGTCCCAATCCATAAGCCACAGCTATCTGCTTGTAAAACTCGTCCAGTTTAAACTGCCCTCCAGGTTGTTCGGGGTAGGAGCGGAGCGTCCAGATATTGCCTGCGTCGACAAATGCCGCCCCGTCCAACTTCCAGAAAAGGTGAGTACGGTACTCTACGTTTAGGTCAAGGCGCATATCTCCCGTTTGGTTGATGAAGTCAATGCGTCCGTCTTTTCCTTGATACTTGCCTGGTCCCAGCTCACGAACATTCCATCCACGGACGGAGTTGGCTCCGCCAGAAAAGTATCGCTTCTCAAATGGCAGCACTGTACTGTTGCCATACGGCCACGCCACGCCCAACAGTCCATGTAGAACCAGTGTGTTGCGCGTGTCAAGACGCAGGAGACGGGTATACTCAAAATCGAATTTGGCGTATTGAGCGTAAGCGATTTTGAATAGTTGGTTTTGCCCTTGACTGTTCTTATTGAAACGAAACAGCTGCGACAGACCACAGAGCAGGTTGCCGGCTGTCTCCACACTCGCTCGGATGACGCGCCCGTCATGGTTGTAGGTCATTCCGAAGCCTGCCTTCATGATGAACAAGTCCTCGTAGTTGTAGCGCAAAATGGCGTTGCGATTGGAAACGTTGTCGAGGTAGTCATTCTTAAAGGTCGCGCTAATCCAGGGCATATAGACATAGCTCAAGTCGAGCACGTCGAGTTTATATTGCACTCTTCCATCGCGAGTCGGCCAACGATACTTCAATCCCGCAGAGAAGACACGGCGGTGAAACTCTGGTCTGTTTTGGAGATTCCAGCTCACCGACAGCTCTGTTGAGGCCGTACTTCCTCGCCTTTCCTCGCGTGAGAGGAAGGGAACCATGAGCCTTGGCATCTGAAACCGCGTCTCCAGACTATACTCCTCATAGTCGCCACGCTCATAACCCTCAAGCTCTTTGATGGCCTCAAAGGCCCCACGCAGTTCTATGCTAAGCAGTTCGCTTCCATGAAAGAGATTCCTATTTTGGTAGGTTAGCGTGGCAGCCGCGCCGAGGTCGCCCGCCGTGTTAGTTCCTTCGGGTTGAAAGGCGATGGTATTCGGTTTGCGTGTGGAGAGGCGAATGTCTGCATCGAGGTTATGTAGAGAGTCTTCACGAAATGTAATGTTGGTATAGCGCACGGCCCCAAGACGAGAAAAGTTGTTGTAAGTGCGCTGTAAGCCAGACGCATTGTACCACTTCCCCTCCTCCAGTGCCGTGTTTTCCACAAGAATACTGTGACGAAGACTAAGATCGTAGCCGTCGCTGGAGTGATAATTTATGCTCCTCACCCGATAGCGGGGATGTGGTATGCGTGGTGACTTGTTGTTCTCCTGATATGGAAAGATGTGGCAAACAAGTCCCACGCCCTGAGAGCCTTGCACGGAATCGGCTGTGTAACTAATGAAATCCTTGTGGAAGCGATAGTAGCCAGAATCGTTCAGTACGGTCGTGATACGCTTGCGGAGGTTGTCGAGCGATGATACGGTGAAGACTTCTCCGACCTGTTGCTCTCCGTTTCCAAACACTGGAGCAAGCACCTTGGCAACAGCAGAGTCTTGGATGTCAAAGCGAAACGAGCTGATACGATAGGGCTGCCCGGGGTGGAGCGTGTAAATGGCCTTTAATTTGTGCCCCTTCGTCTTCGTTTCCAAATCGACCCAACTGTTCATGTACCCCATGTTTTGCATTGCCTGACGCAAGTCGTCGCAGGAACGAATTGCTTCCAAAGAGTCATAGACCACAGGCTTCTCTCCAATATTGCGTAGTGTTCGGTTCAACCATTTCGTAGTATCACGACCAGCAAGGGAATAAGTGCTGAGAGGAATCTTGAACAAGGAGAACCAACGGGAGTTTCCCTTTTGCCGAACATACTGCCCAAATTGTGCCGCATCGAAATGTTTGTCGTCTGCACGCACCTGAACCGCATCAAGCAGGTAATGGCTCTCAGGGACGAATTTGGTCGTGGAGCAACCCGACAGGACAATAGCAACCAGAGTGGCAAGCAAAAATGGGTGAGGGGTGTGCGTACTCTTCCAATGCATAAAAATATTTATTTTGCGCAAAGTTAGCAAAAAAAGTAGAGTTGCTGGGAGTCGTTGGTGCATTTTTTACTATATTTGCACAGTGATAACAAAAAAACAAATCAAGGCCATCCGCTCACTGTCAACATCCAAAGGACGCAAGAAAACAGGCTGGTTCATGGCCGAAGGTCCAAAGATTGTGGGAGACTTGCTGAATGAAGGTTTCAACCCAATGGCCATCTTCGATGATGTGGAGGACGTAAATCGTATTTCTAATCTGCAGCATCCACAAGGAGTGGTGGGTATTTTTGATATTCCCGACTTCAGCGAAGAGGCCAATAGCATTGACCCCAACGCATTGACTATTGTCTTGGACGGCATACAAGACCCGGGCAACTTGGGAACCATCATACGAGTAGCCGACTGGTTTGGCGTGAATACTATTTGCTGTTCGCCTGATACGGTAGATTGTTGGAGCCCAAAAGTCGTGCAAGCGACGATGGGAAGCATTGCGCGCGTACATATTTATTATGCTCCGCTCGTGCAGTCACTCTCCTCTTTGCCAGCCGATTGTCCCGTTTATGTGACAGAACTCGAAGGCGACAGCATCTATGAGGCTCCGCTCAAGCCGCAGGGCGTAATTGTAATGGGCAATGAGGGTAAAGGCGTTACACAGCAAGTAAGGAAATTGGCCACACGGCATTTGCTCATTCCTAACTATCCTAAAGGCAAGGCGACAGCGGAATCACTCAATGTAGCCATTGCCACGGCACTGACCTTGGGGGAATTTCGTCGTAGAATGCTCTGAGAAACATGGTCAAAGCAGCTGAATAGTGTGGATATTGGTACTGGGAAATACGTTATCTGACAAGAAATGATAGAACAAGAACTGAAAAAAGACCGTAGCGTAGCCCGTTGCATGGTGGATGGCTACCGACTTTTCGTCAGCCAACAACTGACAATACTCCGCCGGATATGGAGGCCGATCATCACCACTTCGGCAGGTCTCGCACTGACTGTCACGATGAGCTTGACTGCACATTGGCTTTGTGCGGTGGCAGTCTTATTGCTGACTCTGATTTCACTTTGCTACCTCTATCGAGTCACCCTCAGCATGACCGCACCACTTCCTAAAACAGGAATTGCCCTAAAGCGCATCCTACGTAACCTTGGTCGTTTCCTTGCCTTTTCTGTTCTTTCAGGCTTACTGTGCGTGGTCATCTTCGTGCTGCTGCTCATTCCCGCATTTGTTCTTTTGGCGGCGGGACACGTTGACCATACGCTGATGGCGCAAGGCGACCCCGAAGTGCTGGGAATTGGGTTTTGGATTCAGACTGCTATTACACTTACCGTGTGCTTTGCGCTTGCACTTTACGCCCAGTCATGGCAAACTTTAGGCTTAGCCTACGTCTATGGGGCAATGGTGGCACGTGATGAAGCGCGTCAGACTCATCGGAGATTGGCGCATACAACTCGCCAAACACATGACGGTAACTAACTTTTGCATCCTAATCATACTGTCAGGGTGGCCCACATCAGCCTTCATTCTTCAGCCAACACACCATTCCCACAGCCAGTATTATGCGTGGTGAAGCCAACATAGCGATGAAGATGCCATCTTTTCCATGCCACTTTTTACCACACACATTATAATTCTCATGGCATGAAAAACGACAAGACCCAAATCATTCAGATTATAGAAACCTCCGACGTACACGGCCATTTCTTTCCTTACGACTTCGTCAACCACTGTGAAGTGTCAGGGTCGCTTGCCCGTGTACATACTTTCGCAGAGCAAATGCGCGAGCGATATGGGGCAGAAAACGTGTTCTTGCTTGACAACGGAGACCTGTTACAAGGGCAGCCAATATGCTATTATTACCATCACGTAGCATCCAGCGATCCCCACATTGCTGCCCAATGCACCAATTATCTCCGTTATGACGCGCAGACATTGGGCAATCATGACATAGGGACTGGCCATGCCATTTATGATAAGTGGATCAAGCAGAGCCATGCCCCAATTCTTGGAGCAAACATTATTGATACAAAAACAGGCAGACCCTACGTCCCACCTTATTGTGTACTGTGCAAGGATGGAGAGATAAAGGTTGCCATTGTCGGGCTGACGACTCCAACTGTACCCTGTTGGCTGAAAAAAGATTTGTGGAGCGGACTTCGTTTCGAAGACATGGTGACAACTGCGCGTCAGGTTATTCAGGATGTCAAACAACGTGAACGGCCGGATGTGATTGTCGGACTATTCCATTCGGGGTGGGATGGTGGAGTCAAGCTGCAAGGTTGTAGGGAGAATGCTGTTCGAATGGTGGCTGAACAAGTGCCAGGGTTCGACGTGCTGTTCTTCGGACATGACCATATCCCGCGCCAATTGGTTGTAAAAAACAGCGAAGGAAAGGAAGTACTCTGCTTGAATCCAGGCCATAGTGCCCACAATGTGGCCTTAGCTACGCTCAAGATGACGTATGAGGGCGGACGATGGAGTCTCACGCAGAAGCAGGGGAGGGTAGTCAATCTCTCCAATTTGCTTCCTGATGCAGCTTACATGCACCACTTCTCCGGCACGATCAGTCGCGTGAAGGCGTGGGCAGATCAGCCTTTGGGCATCTTTCTGCACGGGATGGGCAGTCTGGACAGCCTGTTTGGCTCGTCGGCCTTCAATGACTTTATCCTCAACAACAAGCTGCAAGTCACTCATGCAGATGTGGCTTTCAACGCTCCTCTGTCACTCCAGTCTGTGTTCAAAGCTGGACAAGTAACGGTGGCCGACTTGTTCGACCTATATAGATATGAGGACAAGATTTATGTAATGCGACTAACAGGCGAAGAGATTCGTCGTCATCTGGAGATGAGCTATGACCTTTGGGTGAATACGATGCGCTCACCTAATGACCATCTACTGCACCTTAGTAGGGTTGACAACGGTTCACGCCACATTCAGCTAACCCATCCATTCTTTAATTTTGATTCAGCTGCTGGTATCGACTACGAGGTGGATGTGACCCGTCCGGATGGAGAAAAGGTGAAAATCCTGAGAATGAGCGACGGAAAACCATTCTCCCTTAATTCCTGGTACAATGTGGCCATCAATAGTTACCGCGGAAGCGGAGGGGGTGAGTTGCTCACAAAGGGCGCGGGAATAGCCCACAATTTGCTCCCAGCACGCATTGTCTGGGAGGGGGAGCTTGACCAACGCTCCTACCTTATGCAGGAAATCAAACGAAGAGGGACACTCGACCCGAAACCGAACAATAACTGGAGATTTGTTCCAGAAGACTGGACTGGGCCTGCGGCAGATAGAGATCGCAGGCTGCTCCTTGGAAAATAGAAAACTATTCAGCGCATATAAAAAAGACTTGCATCATGAAATATTGGTTTATATTCGTCAATGACACTGTCATGTTGAGTAAAAATACAGACGGAAGCTATACTATACCCTTGTCTGAGCAGCCGCCCATTCCCCTGAAGCCATCCACGCATGTCATGGAGGTTGCGCCGATGGAAGATGGAACGGAGGTGCGTGCGGTGAGTATAGTCAGCCCTATTGTCAACGATCCACGCTTTGAGGCATTCCCATTGCGCAAGTCTTTCTACCATCTTTCCACGGAACTATACCTTAAAGCGGGAAAATGCCGTGAACTTCTTTATTGGGATCGGAATACTCAATACTGTGGAGCCTGTGGCGCACCGATGCGAATGGATACCATTATCTCGAAAAAATGCACTCAGTGTGGGAAGGAAATATGGCCTCAACTCGCTACTGCTGTGATCGTCCTTATCCATCGGGGAGAAGAAGTGTTGCTCGTTCATGCGAGAAATTTTGCCAATCGCCGCATCTATGGGCTGGTGGCCGGCTTTGTTGAGACGGGAGAAACGCTTGAGGAGGCAGTCCGCCGCGAAGTGATGGAGGAGACAAGTCTTACCATAACAAACCTCCGCTACTTTGGATCCCAACCCTGGCCTTTCCCCTGTGGACTGATGGTGGGCTTTCATGCGGACTATGAGGGTGGAGAAATCCATCTCCAACGCTCCGAACTGGAGCGAGGAAACTGGTTCGATAAGGAACATCTTCCACCTCTACCCGAAAAACTCAGTATCGCTCGAAAGCTTGTGGATGACTGGTTAGGAGAGGAGTGATTAAGCGAGGAAAGGCTCTGTCCAAATACTTTCCATCCAGAAAAAGGCAGTTTGGTCAACATTATTTTGTTCGGTTGGCCAAAAATCACTACCTTTACAACGAAAAAAGAAATGCCCTTCATAAAGGGTGAAACTTTAGAAAGATGAAAAAGACAGCTTTAGTGACAGGTGCCAACAAGGGCATCGGGTATGAGATAGCACGCCATTTGGGCAAGTCGGGATGGCAGGTCGTCATCGGTGCGCGTAGCGAGCAGCGCGCACTGGAGGCCGTAGACAAGCTCCAAGCAGAGGGGGCTGACATTATTGGCTGGCAGTATGTTAACCTTTCGGACAACAAGAAAATTGAAGCATCTGCACAGGAAATAACAAAGAAGTTTCCCACGCTTTCGCTTTTGGTAAACAATGCTGGCATCGCAGGCGATATGTCGGTGAGAAGTTATGAACAATCCTTGCAGGATGTCATGGATACGGTGCAGGTGAATTACGTTGGTACTTTCTATTTGACGAAGTTGCTTCTTCCCCTTCTGGAACGGAACCACGGACGCATCTGTAATATTACCGTTCCCAGCACATTCAGTCCCTACTGGCATCCGATGGCCTATGTGGCCAGCAAGGCGGGTCAGAACACGATGATCAGCACAATGGGATGGGAGTTCGACCACTTCCACGTGCCAGTAGAGGCGTTCACCATTCATCCAGGAGCAACCTCCACCGACCTCAACGGACACTACAACGGTCCAGGTTCGCACCAGCCCGATGTCATTGGAGACAAAGTGGCTGGCATCCTCAATGACGGGAAGCAGCACAATGGAGAATTTATTGAGCTTTATCCAATAGTGGATGAAGGAAACTATTAAAGCAATAATCAAATTATGGACTTCAAGTTATTAGCCACCAAGCGTTTTTCTGTGCGTAAATTCACTGACGAGGCGGTAGCACAAGCCGACCTTGATTATATCATGTCGTGCGTTCAGTTGGCACCATCGGCCTGTAACCGACAGCCTTGGAAGTTTCTTTTGCTTGCTTCTGAAGAGGCTAAGGCAAAAATACGCCAGTGTTATAATCGTCCCTGGTTTGCTTCCGCACCGCTCTATGTGCTCTGCATGAAGAACAATTCTGAAGGTTGGGTGCGCCCAGATGACGGCAAATCGCACGCAGATATTGATCTCGGCATTGCTGTGGAGCATCTCGCTTTGGCTGCTACAGACCGTGGACTCGGCACTTGCTGGGTGTGCAATTACGATGTCGAGGCTGTTCGTCGGCTGTTTCCTATAGATGGTTTTGAGGCCGTGGCGATTGTTCCCATTGGGCACATTGCGGATGATTGCCCTAATCCAGGGAAAAAGCGAAAAGCACTGAACGATATTTGGCAGAAGATTTGACCCAATTATGGAGTACAACAAACGGCTCACAAGGTCAACAAGTGACAAATGGGTGGCAGGGGTGTTAGGAGGAGTGGCCAACTATTTCGGATGGGATGTTGCTATACTCCGCATTGTTTATGTCATTCTGACGGCTGCCACTATCTTTTCTGGCGTGTTAGTATATCTTGTTCTTTGGGCTTGTATGCCGAAAGACAGGTTTTAGACAGGTCTCCAACATCAACGTCAAATGTTTAATTTGACGAAAAAGCATCAATTGACCATTAGATTTCCTCTCAGGTTGCTGTCTGTTTCGAGCCGGTTGCTGTAGGAGGTGTTGATGGCATAGCGGGCCTTGAATACACACTTACGGAAGTAAGATGCCAAAAGACATAGTGGCAAGGGACGGAAAAGTGAAAGATATTCGTTTTTTGCCGTATTCGAACAAATAACGGATTGAGGTAAAGCTGTGTTGTGAAGTCTGTAGAAAGAGTTGCCTTGTGCTCGCTTCGCATAAGGTGCTTTCTGACTTTTTGAGGCCGACAGTATACGAAAATGTCTGCAATAACATGGTGTGCAACGAGAACGCAGTTCCTCTTGTCTGCTTGAACAAACAACCATCTGTCAAATCCAGCCTAAGAGTCAGCGCAAAGCCCGATTTCAAAACCGTTTGTTTTGCCTTGCAATAGGGCCTGTTTTGCCATGTAAAAGAGACCCTATTGCAAGGCATTTTAGCCCCTATTGCAAGGCGAAACAGGCCCTTTTGCAACCCATGCTCAGACGGTGAGCAGACGCATCGCCCACAGAAGCTTAATATTCAGGCCTGCGCCAAGTGTTATTGGCTGATTTTGAGAGGGTTACTCTTGTGTGATTCACTACAGACAGGCACTAATAACCCGATGTAAGTCGAATCCTCACGACCTTTTTACCATATCCTTTTCTTAGAAGTAGACATTCTGAATGTCGTTTATATCGTTGTCCTCGGACGTGGAACAAAAATCAAAACTGTCGGGGATGGCAAATTTGCGCTTGTCGGAGTAGCCCAGTTCGCGGTCGGCATAGATCTTCTTCATGAAGTAAGCCCAGATGGGAAGCGCTGCTGAAGCACCTTGACCGAGCGATGTGGAGTCGAAATGGATGTCGCGATCTTCTCCTCCTACCCAGGCTCCGCTGACCAACTCGGGCGTAAAGGCGATGAACCAGCCATCGGAATTGCTGTTCGTTGTACCTGTCTTTCCGCAGATGTCGCCCTGCATTCCGTATTGACTCTTCAGCCGACTACCCGTTCCGCCATCGATAACGGCACGCATCATGTCAATCATGCGGTAGGAGTTGTCCTCGCTGATTACCTCTGTCATTAGCGGTTGGAACTTAGCTATGACATTGCCGTGGCTGTCCTCAATCTTAGTGACAAACAAGGGGGCACACCTAACACCGCCATTGGCAAAGGCCGTATAGGCTGACACCATTTCGCCCACTGACACTTCGCATGGGCCAAGGCTAAGCACAGGGGTCGCATTGCGGTCTATGTCTGGATTGTTGAGGCCAAAATCGTGGAGAATGCCCACAAATTGTTGCGGTCCCAAGGTGGTAATCAGGCTGGCAGAAACCCAGTTGTTGGAGTGCTGCAATGCCCACAGTAACGACACCTTTTGGCCGTAGCGTGCATGGCTTCCGTTGCGGGGAGTCCACCCACCATAGGAACGCTGCACGTTGAGAATGGTGGTACAAGGTGTCATGCCGTTTTGCATGGCAAGCGCATAGAGGAACGGTTTGATGGTCGAACCCACCTGACGGCGTCCCCCCATTACCATATCATACTTAAAATGGTCATAGTCGATGCCGCCAACGTATGCTTTTACAGCTCCCGTATGAGGATCCATGCTCATAAAAGCCGACCGTAGGAAGCTCTTGTAATATATGATAGAGTCAATGGGAGTCATTGTCCGCTCTTCCGGACCATGGTAAGTGAAGACCGTCATGTCGACAGGTGTGCGGAACGCACGGATGATATCCTCGGGGGATGCTCCCGCCTCCTTCATACGTAAGAAACGGTCGCTCTGACGGATGCTGCGATTGATGCTGTTCTTAATCTGCTGATGCGTAATGCCAGAGGAAAAAGGAGCATTGGGCTTATTGCGGTTTTCCTGATTGAAAGCCGTCTGTAAACTTCCCCCCACATGCTCGCGAACGGCCTGTTCGGCATATTGCTGCATGCGTGTATCTATCGTCGTGAAGATGCGAAGTCCGTCGGTATTGACGTTGTAGTTCTCCCCACTGCGCTTGTGGTTCTTGTTGCACCAGCCGTATAGTGGGTCGGTAGCCCAGGCAATGGAGTCGAGTACAAACTGGCGTTCACGCCATGCGGGATAGTTCTCGCGCTGGGGCAGCTCTGCCATCATGTACCGTTTGAGGAAAACTTGGAAATAATTGCCAGCTCCTGCTATGGGTTTTTCACTGGAAATATGAAGAGCAACGGGCTGTGCACTGGCTTGCCCATATTGCTCGGAAGAGATGTAACCGCATTTAAGCATCTGGGACAGTACCACGTTGCGGCGCTGAAGGCAACGCTCTTTATGGCGTATAGGATTGAACATGGACGGATTCTTGCACATACCTATCAATATGGCCGACTCATCAAGATTAAGTTGCCATGGCTCCTTGTCGAAATAGATATTGGCTGCGCGCTTGATGCCGACTGCATTGTGGAGAAAGTCGAAGTAGTTAAGGTACATAGCGATAATCTCCTCCTTGGTAAAATGCCGCTCCAACTTGACCGCAATAATCCACTCGATAGGCTTTTGAAGCATACGCTCCAGTGTGTTGTGTGCCTTTTCCGAATAGAGTTGCTTCGCCAATTGCTGGGTAATGGTAGAACCACCGCCCGCTTCTGCGTGGCCAAGGATGCCCCGTTTGACGATGGCACGGCCTAACGCAATGTAGTCAATGCCTGAGTGATCATAAAACCGCTCATCTTCCGTAGCGACTAATGCATGCACCAAGTGGGGGCTTAGGCTGTTGTAATCAACCGCAACACGGTTTCCATTGGCTTCATTCCATGTGCCGATGAGCTTGCCGTTGGCTGAATAGACCTGTGTGGCAAACTTGTCTATCGGGTTGGAGAGTGTGTCCATGTCGGGCATGTAGCCTATCCAGCCATGCCATACGGCAATAAAAAACATGAGGCAGAAAGCCACAACGATTGACAAGCCTCCCCAAAGGAAGTGAACGATTGCTCTTCTCATGAATCGAGTATCTTTTATATATCCTTGCAAAGTTAATGAAAAAATGGGACTAAGCATAGAAATGGCGGAAAAAACGCCATTCTTCATTTATTCTTCCACTGTGGAAAGCGTGCGCTTTGTTGTCAAACATATTCATTCTCATCACCCTATATGCCCTGTTTGGTTTCCATACTCCTGCTTAACCAGCTCCCAAATTCATGGCAATTACAATCTAACCTTTTCTTCAACGAGGCAAACTGCATTTTTAGACTTGTTTTATTGTTTTTCCATGCTTCTACAGATGCTATTTGAAAAAGAATTAGTATCTTTGAACCCGAAATATAAAACATGATGCCGTAAATGGAAAAACAAAACTTTGTGAACATCCAAGCCTTAACTAAGGAGGAACTTCTGTACCTTCTGGAGATGGCAGGAGAATTTGAAGCTCACCCTAACCGTGAGTTGCTAAGAGGGAAAGTGGTGGCGACACTGTTTTATGAGCCTTCCACTCGTACCCGACTGAGCTTCGAGACGGCAGCCAACCGATTGGGGGCACGTGTAATTGGGTTTACGGATGCCAAAGCCTCCAGTGTCAGCAAGGGAGAAACGCTGAAGGACACCATCCTGATGGTATCCAATTACGCTGATGTCATTGTCATGCGGCATTACATTGAAGGAGCAGCACAATACGCCTCGGAGGTGGCTCCAGTACCTATCGTCAACGCAGGTGACGGCGCACACCAGCATCCATCGCAATGTCTGCTCGATTTATATACGATACAGCAGACTCAGGGGACGCTGGAAAACCTCAATATTTACCTTGTCGGCGACCTCAGATATGGTCGGACAGTACACTCGCTGCTCATGGCTATGCGCCACTTTAATCCCACATTCCACTTCATATCCCCAAAGGAATTGGCCATGCCACAAGAGTATAAGCTCTATTGTCAGGAGCACGGGATTAAATATGAGGAGCACGAAGAGTTCGATGAAGACGTAATTGCGGACGCGGATATACTTTATATGACGCGCGTGCAAAAAGAACGCTTCTCCGACCTCATGGAGTATGAGCACGTGAAGAACGTCTATATCCTGCGCGAAAATATGCTTGGGAAGGTCAAACCCAATATGCGCATTCTTCATCCACTGCCCCGTGTGAACGAAATTGCCTACGATGTGGACGCCAATCCTCATGCCTACTACATACAGCAGGCCAAGAATGGGCTCTATGCACGTGAGGCCATCTATTGTCATTGTCTGGGTATCTCCATTGATGATATTCGCAATGATAAGACAATCATTGAATAAATAAGCAAGTGATGAATAAAAAAGAAAGACTTGTTGCCGCAATTAAAAACGGCACGGTAATAGACCATATTCCCGTGGAGAAGACGTTTGACATAGTAAGCCTTCTTCAACTCCAGCGCCTTGTAACTCCCGTGACCATCGGCTACAACTTCACCTCCAAGATGGTAGGCACGAAAGGCATCATCAAGGTGAGCGACAAGTTCTTCACTGACGATGAGATTTCACGTCTTTCGGTTGTTGCCCCCAACGTTGTGCTGAATATTATTAAGGACTATGAAGTGGTGGAAAAAAAGAGAGTAGAGACCCCTGATGAGCTGAGAGGCATTGTCAAGTGCAACAATCCAAAATGCATTACCAACAATGAGCCGATGGATACAATCTTCAATGTGATTGATAAGGAACACGGGATACTGAAATGTCACTACTGCGACAAGGAACAAAAGATGGAAAAGGTAGAACTTTGCTAACCATTGCATAGGCCATCTAACCTAAAATCATAATAATTAAAATCTTAATAAAGTAAAAGAAGAAGTATGAGAAAAGACCAAGAAATTTTCAACTTGATTGAACAAGAGCATGAGCGCCAACTGAAAGGCATGGAGCTTATCGCTTCAGAGAACTTCGTGAGTGAAGAGGTGATGAACGCTATGGGTTCATGCCTCACCAACAAATACGCTGAGGGCTACCCTGGAAAACGTTACTATGGTGGTTGCCAGGTGGTGGATCAAGTGGAGACTTTAGCCATCGAACGTGTCAAAAAATTGTTCGGTGCAGAGTTTGCTAACGTACAGCCACACTCTGGAGCACAGGCCAATCAGGCTGTTTTGCTTGCTATTCTGAAGCCAGGCGACACCTTTATGGGACTGGATCTCGACCAGGGTGGACACCTTTCACATGGTAGTTCCGTTAACACTTCGGGTATTCTCTATAACCATATCGGCTATCATCTATGCCGTGAAACGGGCCGTGTAGATTACGATGAGATGGAGCGACTGGCTCTTGAGCACAAGCCAAAGCTGATTATTGGTGGTGGATCAGCTTACAGCCGCGAGTGGGATTACGAGCGTATGCGCAAGATTGCTGATGAGGTGGGTGCTATCCTGCTGATTGACATGGCTCATCCTGCCGGTCTTATCGCTGCTGGCCTGCTGAAGAATCCGGTGAAGTATGCCCACATCGTCACGACTACAACACACAAGACCCTGCGCGGTCCTCGTGGTGGCGTCATCATGATGGGCAAGGATTTTGAGAACCCATGGGGCTTAAAGACCAAGAAAGGTGACCTGAAGAAGATGTCCACGCTTCTCAACTCCGCCGTATTCCCAGGAAACCAGGGCGGTCCGCTCGAGCATGTCATCGCTGCAAAGGCAGTAGGCTTCGGTGAGAATCTGTTGCCTTCTTGGAAGGAATATGCCACACAGGTGAAAAAGAATGCTGCCGTGCTGGCAGAAGACCTTATCGGTTACGGCTTCGACATCGTCAGTGGTGGCACGGACAACCACTCCATGCTGTTAGACTTGCGTCCAAAGTATCCCGAGCTGACTGGTAAAGTAGCCGAGGCCGCACTTGTGGCTGCCGACATCACGGCCAACAAAAATGCCGTTCCCTACGATGAGCGTTCCGCTTTCCAGACCTCTGGGCTTCGTCTTGGCACTGCAGCCATGACCACTCGTGGTGCGAAAGAGGACATGATGCACCTCGTGGCAGAGCTAATCAACGAGGTTTTGGCTGAACCCGAGAATAGCCAGGTTATCAATCACGTTCGGGAGAAAGTCAATGCCACGATGAAGAACTATCCTATATTCGCTTATTAATATAGAGACCATCTTTACTGGGACTTGTCTTTTCATGGAGAACAGGTCCCAGTTTTCGTTTTTTCTTCATTAGTTGGTTAACTCTTTGATTATATATAGAATGCAGAAGTTACCCTTCACCTTTATTCTTTCTCTTTTTGTCTCTCCACGCTGGACCTCTTCCTGTCACCGATTCGTTGTTATACTACTAATATTGGTTACGGCTATGGGTGGTTGGGCGCAATCAAACCATAGGAGAAAGAAACTGACGATGAAAGAAAAAATAGAATTTACTGACAGCCTGCGTCTACAAATGCGCAGGGCTTCCGATGAAGGACGGCTGCTGCAGTGGTGCGACAGCCTCTTGCGGACACGACTGGACAGCGGGGCTTTCAATGGAGATAAGTACAAGGAGTTTCGTCAAAGGCTAATCAAATACGACGAAATATTGCACAAGGGCAATTCGTTTCTTGCAGAAAGATATCAACGGGTGAACTTCGACACGGCCTATATTATGCGCCCACCTGGGCGATGGACCATCAAGTTGCGGGGTAATCTCTCAGGCGCTTGGATTCACGTCACGGGACTTCGTGGGAATGACCGTTTCCGCACTAACGTTGAATCCGACTTTAGAGGAACCCTGAGCATGGCCGTCTCTTATCGTGGAATTGGCGCAGGAGTGGCTTTGAACCCAATGAAGTTGGCAGGAAAGAATCAAGACTTGGAGCTGAATGTCAACTCTTACGGCAATCAATTTGGGTTTGACATTGTTTTTCTTTCTTCCAAAACTTACCATGGAGATACTTTCATCAATGACTTGAGAACGCCTATTGAAAAAGGAGCTGTAAGACAACAGGCCTTAAACATCAACCTTTATTATGCGCTCAACGGTAAACGCTTTTCCTTTCCCGCTGCATTCAGCCAAAGTTATGTGCAACGCAGGAGTGCGGGCAGCTTCATAATCGGCGCAAGTTTCGATGGACAACTGACGGATGTGGAGGCTGACGTGACCTCCGGGCGGCATCCCATCAGTCTCAAACTGATGGAAATGGGAATCGGAGCGGGTTATGGATACAATGTCGTAGCAGGCAAACGGTGGCTCTTCCACCTTTCCGTCCTTCCCACCTTTGATGTCTATATCCATTCCAGAATAAAGGAAAATGGACAACGTACTAACCTGCACTACCGTTTCCCCAGCCTTATTACGACAGGGCGTGGTGCTGTTACCTATTCATGGCGTAGTCAGTTTCTTGCCGCAACCTTAATCTATAACTATTCTGTAGTAGGCGATAGAGAACGGATGCAACTGCACAGAAGTAAGTGGCGCTTGCGTTTGACGTATGGTTTCCGATTCTAACCCGTTCACACAATTGGTTGTTCTCTTTTATTGCTAATTACTAACCGATTAATTGGGCGGTGGGGTGTCTGAGTTTTTGCATAAAGAAAGTATTCTGATGGATTTGGATTCTTGTCCTATGGAAAGGGACGGCTAAACCGTTTTGAAATGTTGTTTGGCCTATATTGCGTAAGTTTTTAAATTAAAAATCTGAGAAAAATAAATTAAAAATATATACTTTTTAATTTAAAAATTTTTGTCATCCGATAAATTTTGATTGGTGTTTAAAGGTCTAAATTCTAAGGAATCGGGTAATAAATGTCATCTTAACGACCTTGTTCCAATAACAGCGTATGCAGTAGGGGCTTTTTAAATTGTAATGTACGCCCACCGCATTGGTTGTGTCACTTGAAATGCCGGATGAATCAATGTTTGTCTTTGCTAACCTCAATATCTTGATGTAGACAAAATGACACAAATATATGTCGATTTGACGCAAGTTTTTCGGTTGGTATGTGATTTGCCTCCTGTCCAGCAGAAAACAAACACAAAAACAAATAATCCCTGACCAGGCTTAGCCGGTTGGGGAGGATACATAGAAAGGAGAAAATAACATGACATTTGACAAATTCACCATCAAAGCCCAGGAAGCTATCCAAAGCGCAGTTGCTACCGCACAGCGCAATGGGCAGCAGACCATCGAGCCAGTTCACATCCTTGCTGGCGTGATGGAAAAAGGCAAAGACGTGATGGACTATGTGCTCCAAAAACTTGGAGTTAATGCCCAGAATGTCGAATTGAGCTTGCAGAACGAGATACAACATCTCCCGAAAGTGTCTGGAGGAGAGCCTTACTTTTCTTCCGACAGTAACCAAGTGCTGCAAAAAACGCTTGATATTTCGCAAAAACTCGGAGATGATTATGTGAGCATAGAACCCATTTTGCTGGCTTTGCTGGAAGTAAACAGCACTGCCGCACGCATTTTGAAGGATGCCGGTTGTACAGAAGAGGAAATGGCGAAAGCCATACAGGAGCTTCGGCAGGGGCAGAAAGTGCAGAGCCAGAGTGGCGATGAAAACTATCAAGCCCTCTCAAAGTACGCTGTAAATCTTGTTGAGCGTGCCCGCGCAGGCAAACTTGACCCTGTGATAGGCCGTGACGAAGAGATTCGCCGTGTGCTACAAATACTTTCGCGCCGCACAAAGAACAACCCGATTCTTATCGGAGAGCCGGGAACGGGTAAGACTGCTATCGTAGAAGGACTGGCAGAGCGCATTGTACGTGGCGATGTTCCCGAGAACTTGAAAGACAAGCAGCTTTTCTCGCTCGACATGGGTGCGCTTGTTGCTGGTGCAAAATACAAAGGCGAGTTTGAAGAGCGCTTGAAGTCGGTCATCAAGGAGGTGACTAAGGCCGAAGGCAACATCATCCTCTTCATTGATGAAATCCATACACTCGTTGGAGCTGGTGGTGGAGAGGGTGCCATGGATGCCGCAAATATTCTCAAACCAGCCTTGGCGCGTGGAGAACTGCGGGCTATTGGTGCGACAACACTCAACGAATACCAGAAATATTTTGAGAAAGACAAGGCGCTGGAGCGTCGTTTTCAGACCGTCATGGTGGATGAACCAAGCGAGATGGACGCCATATCCATTCTCCGTGGCCTGAAGGAACGCTATGAAAACCATCACAAGGTCCGTATTCAGGATGATGCCTGCATCGCGGCAGTACAGCTCTCAGAGCGTTACATCTCGGATCGTTTCTTGCCAGACAAGGCCATCGACCTTATGGATGAGGCTGCAGCAAAGCTCCGTATGGAGCGCGACTCGGTGCCAGAGGAACTGGATGAGCTGGAGCGGCAGTTGAAGCAAAAGGAAATAGAGCGGGAGTCGGTGAAGCGTGAAGTGCAACCTGGCACTGCGGAAGATGATCCTGACCGCAAGAAACTGAACGACATCGAGCGAGAAATTGCTGAATTGCAGGACAAGGCAAAGGGATTCCGTGCTAAATGGGAGGCCCAAAAGGCACTGGTCAACAAGATTCAGCAGGACAAGCAGCAGATAGAACAGTTAAAGTTTGAGGCCGATAGGGCAGAGCGTGAGGGCAACTACCAGCTGGTAGCAGAGATTAGGTATGGCAAGTTGCAGCAGATTGATGCCGACATCAAGTCCATCCAGAAGCAACTCGATGCGACGCAGGGTGGCGAAAAGCTCATTCGAGAGGAAGTAACCGCCGATGATATCGCCGAAGTGGTGAGCCGTTGGACGGGTATACCTGTGACACGGATGTTGCAAAGTGAGCGCGACAAGTTGTTGCACTTGGAAGAAGAGCTTCACAAGCGTGTCATAGGTCAGGATGAGGCTATCACGGCTGTTGCTGATGCAGTGCGCCGTAGCCGTGCTGGACTGCAAGACCCAAAGAAGCCTATCGCTTCATTCATCTTCCTCGGTACGACAGGAACGGGTAAGACGGAACTGGCCAAGGCTCTGGCAGAGTACCTCTTCAATGACGAGGCCATGATGACGCGTATAGATATGAGCGAATATCAGGAAAAATTCAGCGTCTCACGGCTTATCGGTGCACCTCCGGGGTACGTCGGTTATGATGAAGGTGGCCAGTTGACCGAGGCGGTCAGGCGGAAGCCTTATTCCGTGGTGCTCTTCGATGAGATAGAGAAGGCACATCCTGATGTTTTCAATATCTTGCTTCAGGTACTTGACGACGGAAGGTTGACGGACAATAAGGGACGCACGGTGAACTTCAAGAACACCATCATCATCATGACTTCCAATCTCGGCTCACAATACATACAGCAGCAGTTTGAACATATCGATGACGCGAACCGTCCGACGGTGATTAAGGATACAAAGGCGAAAGTGATGGAGATGCTCAAGAAGACCATTCGCCCAGAGTTCTTGAACCGTATCGATGAAATCATTATGTTCCAGCCGCTGACCAAGGAGCAGATAGCTGGGGTGGTGACCCTCCAACTCAATCGTGCCAAGGCGATGTTGAAACCGCAAGGCTTTGATTTGAGATGGACCGCTCAAGCCGTAGATTATCTTGCTGACAAGGGTTACGATCCGGAATTTGGAGCACGTCCCGTAAAGCGTGCCATTCAGCGTTATGTGCTCAACGATCTCTCGAAGGCGCTACTTGCTGGTAAGGTAAACCGCGATAAGGCCATCACCATCGACAAGTCGACTGACGGGCTTATCTTCCGCAACTGATTGCAATGTGCGCTTGAAAATGATTTTGGGTTGATATTGAAACGAAAATAGAAGATCCCGATGACGCAAAAATGTCATCGGGATTTTTTCATTGCTCTTCCGCTGATGGAATCAACCAGCACTCTAATCCCAAATAGCTTTCATTAGCCCCGAATAGATATATGCCCGCGAGTTTTTTCCATGTTCCCGCTCGTTGTCGCTTTCTCTTTCAGTATTTTGCTGTCGTAAGTGTTTCGCCTTGTCCGCTATGCATTCAACAATTATGTTGCAATCTACACGTAATAAAAACCAAACGCAGACGAAATCTAATGCTCGATTTGGAGAATAGATATCCTTACTCATCTTTTTTTGGTAACGAAAGACCTTTTTCTGTTTGTATAAACATACGTAATAGCTAAAAGATGTCCATTTAGCTAAATGAAAATACGGTATTTTTACGTTGTAACAAAAATTTAATAGTTTTGTAACTTTAAGAGGGTTGCGAAGACGTTACTTTTGTAACATAAATCAGAACGTCGTTATTGAAGTTACAGGCAGCACTACCTTAATGACTGCTCTGACACATACAAGCGTTTGGTACTTTATTGTCTTCCAATGCATTTTTGCTGTAAAACTGAGAGTCTGCCAATTTATTAACAAAACAATTAATTCGCTTATGAAAATTAGACAATTATTGTGTTGGTTCTTCCTTGCCGTATTGTTGGCAACGGGTGGAACCGCACTTGCACAGACTGTGCCGGATGGCCTACGAAACATATCGCAGGCCGAAGTGCAAAGGCAGTCGGCAACATTGTTGCCATTGGGCAATGCGCCAGGGAATTTGCTCAGCAGCCCCAACGTCACCCGCATAAAAAGCGGGAAACCCTCACTGCGAACCGATGCTAAGTACAAAAAACAGGCCGCTACAAACCTCAATGATTATGTGGGCAACCGCACTGCCATCGCGCATCTGACCGATGGTCATATCCTTACAGACGAGGTCTCGGTCAGCAAGACATCGGATACCGAGTTGCTAATAACAGGACTGTTTTACAACGAAGCTGAAGTAAAGGCTACTGTAGATCTTAATACTGGAGCCTTGACCATTCCTCCACAGCACCTGTTCTATATCAAAGGTACTGATGATGATATGATGAAGATTTCCATAGGCCGCATGGACATGAGCACATACGGCATGGATAACATCCATCCCATAGAAGGTTTCTTGAAGGACGGGGACATTCACATCGAGTCGACATTCGCTTATTTTGTCACAGAGGGACCTAAAAAAGATATGTACCTCACCATGCCTGGCTTGATGGATTATGCCGATTGCGCCACACCTAATGGCATTCAACGTAATGTGGAGATAAGCTTCAAAGACGGTGCCATGACGAAGAATAATCGACAAACACGAACCGTGGAAGACTGGATATATGTACGGCAGTTGAGCGACGACGCAATACGCGTGTCCCACGTTCGTGACACCCTTTCCTTGGAGTCTCTACCGGCAGGTCATGCATACATTGCTATGGACGTAAGGCTTAACCCAGAAAACAAAGTTCAGCTTGACCCACAGCCTCTATGGGTGGACAATAGCAGTGGATACACTTTTAATTTTGGGTCTTACAAACTCGATGAGGTGGCAAAGGGCGTGTTCATCAACGTCAAGGCCATAACCACGAGTCCTGTTGAAGGTACAGCCGAGGTGGTGGGCGACTCTACAGTGATCAATCTCGGCAAATGGATGGAAGCCAGTGTTACGGGAGGAAAGGTGGAGAACTACAATGCCCTGTTCGAGTCTTCGCGTTTCAGCACCACCTGCCCGATACAGTTCCCGGCCACGCCCCAGGCCAACTTCGAGGGTGATGGCACGGAAAGCAGCCCTTATCTCATAAAGACGGTAGATGACTGGTACACCCTTGCGATGCTGTCGAAGACAGATTCCTCAGTGCGGGGAGCAAAAACTACGTTCACGAATATTGACGGAAAAGAAGGCTTCTATTATCCTATTTATGAAGGAAAGCACTTCAAGCTGGCAGGCGACATTGATTTCTCGATAGTCAACAAGATTATTGATCCAATCGGCAACGACAGTCTTTACTTCGCTGGTGTGCTTGATGGAGCAGGTCATACACTGGTGAATCTCACCTACAAGAATTATCCATACAGCTCTTTCGGACTTTTCGCCGGCATAGGCAAAGCTGGTGAGATAAAGAATTTCACCGTGGACAAAGCGAACATCTCATCGCTTGGAGGCAACGTTGGCGTCTTGGCTGGTGTGTCTTTGGGCTTTATTCGCAATATTGCGATATGCAATTCTTCTGTCAAAGCAAACTATGGATACTATGCCGGTGGTGTGGCTGGAAAGGCGTTAGGGACGATAAGTAACGTAAACCTCACAGCTGTCACTGTCAGTGGACTTGGAAATGTGGGCGGAATCTCAGGCTTTTCCACTTCTACGATTGACAGTGCCATAGCAACAGATGTCTCAGTCAGATTCGTGGAGAAGCGCACCTACAACGGTGGGCTGGTCGGTACGCTCAATGGCACCAATCGCACAACAGCCGCGATGATTTCAAACAGTTCTTTCTCTGGTACCGTGGGCGGCACCAATACTGCCGAGGTGTCCATGGGAGGATTGGTCGGATACGCAGAATCGGCAGAAATAAAGGAAAGCCATGCCTTGGTGGACATCATCGGAATATCGGCATCCAAGTGCAATATTGGTGCACTGGCAGGAGCTGTGGCAGGAGCTAACATACATGACTGCTATGCATCAGGTTCTCTGCGCAATCCCAATTCCACCAGAGTGGGTGGTCTTGTAGGTGCGTCTCTCGACAGCCCCACTAACGATGGAGGGGGCACAACCATCGCTAACTGTTATTCTTCCGTTTACCTTGATACCTATTCTTCGGATTCGTTACGTGGTATAATAGGCTCTTCAACCAATCTGGTCACCATCAAGGACGTGTACTATGATGAGCAAATAGCTGCTGTGCCACACCAAGTTTATGGGCTTTCAACAGCTGAGTTGACCACAGGCTCAGGACTACAAGGGCTTGATGCAGCTAAATGGGAGTTTGCGGATGGGCTTTATCCACGCCTGAAAGGCGATAAACTCGATGATGAGGCTGTTTTGGTGTCGGTCACTCCTTTAAGACTGGCTACCAATAACGACACGAGGTTAGTAGTAAAGGACTTCACTTATCGGAACGCTGAAAATGTAAATTGGAAGGCTGTGCGTAACGGAAGTTACGATGAAAAAGGTGGATACGCTTTCACATTCGACAATGGGACGGGAAAGCTCAATGGCGAATTGCATACCGACACCATAGTGGCATCGTTGGGTACGGCTTCCAAAACCTTTGTACTTGGCATAGCACCAATGCCTTTCGATGGCGACGGAACAGAGCAGAATCCATGGCTCATAAAGTCGAAAAGTGACCTTGAATCGCTTTCCAGCATAGCAACGAAGGCCAATATCAACTTTGCCAACAAGTATTTCAAGCAGACTGCCAACATAGACATGAAGGGCGAAGAATTCACCCCAATATGCAAAAGCAGCTCGGATGATTTTCGCTTTGAAGGTGTATATGACGGCGGAGGCTACAAAATATCCAACATGGTGATACGGGCCGTGGCTTTCGATGAGGATGGAGTAGTGGATCCGTCGAGCGATGACTCTTATGCTCGCAGCGGATTGTTCGCGATAGTAGGAGTTGCCGGAGTCGTGAAGAATCTCACAATAGACTCCAGTTGTAAGTTTGAATATTATGACACTGGTGGCGCTATAGCAGGAAGAATGTACGGTAGAATTGAGAACTGTAAGAACTATGCAGTGGTAAAATGCTACTATTCGCTTGCCGGAGGCATCGTTGGAGAGTTGTGCGGCAACGGCGTGGTAACGGGTTGTCTCAATGCGGGCAACATATATGCAGGCATTTACGCGGCAGGTGGCATTGTCGGTGGCATTGCCAGCGAAGGTGCATCGATAGAGAACTGTACGAACACAGCCGAGGTGGGTGCCGTTTATCTCAATCCCTACGAAGATGCAGGAGAGCAATATAATGCCGGTGGAATTGTAGGCGAAGCCACATACGGTGGTCATTTGGTGAATGTGTGCAACTCTGGACACGTCATCTCTTACGAGAATGTGGGTGGCATCGTCGGAGTAGCAAGAGATGTAGAAATAGAAAATGCCGTCAATTATGGTTATATTACCGAACCCGATGACCTTACAACGGGTGGTGCAATCGTGGGATATAACAAGAGTGGAGTGACCATCAAAGGCACATATTTTGACAAGAAGCTCAACAAGTTGGGCGCAGTGGGTAATGCTGGAAAGAAAGGTGCAACTCCTCTTACCACATCGGAGCTCATTACTCCAAACCTCAACTTGCCTGAAGATTTTTGGTATCAGACAGCAGGGAAGTACCCAGTGTTGAAATGGGCAAAGGATGACGAGACACAGCAACTCGCATCATTAGCCACCGTGCTCTTTGACGAAGCGGACAACATTACTTACGTACATAAGCCAGCCGAGCTTGGCAATGTATCCGTCGTGAAATATTCGTTGAAGAAAGGCAATGTGTTTTCAATCAATGGTTCCAGCCTTGATGTTAAAGTGCCGGAGACTGGTTTGGCCAGCGACACCCTCGTGGCATCCTATGGAAATTCATCGAAATATCTTCCTTTGAAGACACTAAATGCAAAGGTGCTCGATGGGGATGGTTCTAAGCAGTCTCCCTATTTGATTAACAATGCAGAGGACTTCCTCAAGTTGGCTGCATTCGTCAACGCATCGTTATTTGACTACGATGGTTCTTACTTCAAAGCTACTGCTGATCTTGACTTCGCAGACAAGGCATTCACGCCCCTTGCCGATGGCGACGCGTCATTCAAGGGTGTGCTCGATGGTGGTGGACATGCTATCAAGAATATTGTATTTGATGCTACTACCGAAACTTCTTCATCAAATAAAGGCTTCGTGGGAAATCTTGGGGCAAATGGTTTGTTGTGCAACTTCACTATGGACGCTTCAAGCTCATTTACGGGCGAAGATAATATAGGAGCCTTTGTGGGCAACTTGTACGGCAGCGTGGACAGCCTCATAAACAAAGCTGATGTGTCTGGAAGTTCCGCAGTGGGTGGTATCGCTGGATACCTCTATCCATTCGCTATTATAACCAATTCTTCCAATGAAGGCAATGTAACAGGCTCTTCGAGATACGTCGGAGGCATTGCCGGCGAAAGCGAAGATATTGCAGAAGCGGTCATATCCAATGTTACCAATACAGGACGGGTAAGCGGAACGAACAGCATTGGCGGTATTGCCGGTAGAGTATCAGCTTCCATCGTTAGGGCTGTCAACAAGGGAGCTTTAGTTTCCGAAGACAGTTATATCGGTGGCATAGTTGGTTCTGCGCTCTATCCCACGTCTGTGAGGAACAGCCATAATGAAGGTGCGATAGACTCGGCTTACAGTGAAGCCGGAGGAATAATAGGTATGGCCGAAAGACATTACGACAACCAACCTCTTGTGGTTGACAGCACTTACAACATTGGCTTGATACGGACTCGTGGTGGTGGTTACACTGGTGGAATAATCGGTGATACATACGGTGGTGTAATTATCTCCAACAGTTACAATACTGCTGAAATCAATGGATCGGAAGAAGATTCTGATGAGGGTGGAGGCTATGCTACCGTGACTTCGGACGCATCACGTTGGACTGCAGGAATCCTCGGTTATGCTAAAGGCGAAGAAGGTGCCAGTGTCAAATTGACTGGCTGCTACAACACAGGCCGCGTGATTGGCCGTTACAAAGTGGCTGGCATAGTAGGCGAGCTTCTTGGTGATAACGATCTTGCTTTAGTAGAGAATTGCCATAATACGGGCGACATCCTTTCCCGTGATGAAGAAGACGCCTATGCAGGCGGAATCGTAGGCTCGGGCGAGTGCAATATTCTCGACAGTTGGAATAGTGGGAAAGTCATGTCATTTGGCGGAGCGTTTGGTGGAGTTGCCGGGTCTCTCGAAGGAAGCCATCCTACTTTGGAGCGTTGCTTCAATGTGGGCAATGTGGAGAGCCTGACTATAGACGGGAATGCATCCGAGAATGCCATTCATGCAGGTGGTCTCGTGGGTGATGGAAATCCGACGGTGAAGTCATGCTACAACTTCGGAACTATCTCTGCATACGATTATGCCGCAGGTCTTGTGGGTTGTCCCTCATCAGGAGATGACGTTGCAGAGACAGCCAAAGTGTCATATTCCTACACTGCAGCCAAAGTAAGCGTGGCTAAAGCCGACGGCGAGTGGGCCATGACAATAGGCAAGAGTGAGGAAGAAAGTGCGGTTGGTGTTCAGGCAAGCAATGTCTATTTCGACACTTCCTTCGGCAACGCTTCTGAACAAGACAATATTATTGATGGTGTGAATGGTGTAACTACAAGGCAGTTGACACAATTAGAACTCGGTGAGGACTTCTCTACAGCCGTGGCTACATATCCATCACTTGTCAAACAAGCTGACAACGAAGTGAATAGCTTCTATGTTGCCACAGTGCTTTTTGCTGAGAATGAAAGTGCTTCAAACGTTTTGAACGATTTTCTTGTAGGCACACCGAATGGAGTGGCTTGGAGTTCATCCGATAACCTTATTGTCGAAGGCAACAACGTAAGGCTTAACAACGAGGCGGTCGGCGAGAATGCCACGCTAACAGTTACCGCAGGTAACCTTCATCGCACCTACGAGCTCGTAATCAACAATGTCCACACTGGCATCACAGACACGAGATATGGCTCAACGTCCGTTGCAGCACGCATTTATTATGATGCGGCTGGTCGCATCATCGCCAATCCTTCTGATGCAGAGGGAATCGTTATAGAGAAGACCATTTATGAGGATGGCAGGATTTCTACGCGAAAAGTGGTGACCCGCAACAGATGACATTCATAGTAATACGGACTCGTTCCTGTCCGTAAAACTTTTGCAAACGAAGTAAATAGGGCTGATATCTCCCACGAGATATCAGCCCTTTTGATGATTCCCCTTAATAGACTGAGTATAAACCCAAATCGGCCTAATGAATAATTTGGGTTGAATGTTACTGTCAGTAAACTGGGATGTTGGAAATCCAAGTCCGCTCAGTTCATAAGCATTCAAATGTAGCGTTGGCTTGGCTTATGATTAGGTATGGCTGTACAATGTTGTTTAGCCTATAATCCAAGAATTTTTAAATTAAAAATCTGAGAAAAATAAATTAAAAACATTCAATTTTTAATTTAAAAATTTTTGCTATCTGATAAAGCTTTATATGGCTATAAAAGCCTAATATCAAATGAAACTGCGCTTAAATGCCTTATATGCCGTTCTTATCCAAGAGTAAAGGTGGGTTCTATAAATTAGCTTTGTCAGATTTTGAGGCTCTTTTCGACACTGAGCGTCAGCGAGTGAGGAAGTATAGCGGGCTATACGACCGAACGAGGTGGCGCTCTGAGTCGAAAAGAGGCCAAAAGATGGCAAAACGTAACCCTTCATCATTTATATCTTTTTTGGTGGTAATTTATAGAACCCACCTAAAGTGATTAGTTGGAT
>ERZ808252.165-NODE-165-length-69581-cov-21.632066_pt1 | contig 69581 bp, 74 predicted proteins | sample MGYA00521242_ERZ808252 | MGnify/ENA primary metagenome ERZ808252 (study PRJEB31516, sample SAMN03275581) | gut metagenome | biome: mammalia-associated habitat; material: feces | host: Papio cynocephalus | place: Kenya | collected 2012-08-07 ... | reverse complement strand
CGGTCGAAAAAAAGGTCTGATGTAGTTTTTTCTATGTCTGATGTAATTTTTCCTATGTCCTATGTAGTTTTTCCTACATCCCATGTGGTTTTATGGTGCCGGAGAATGGACCTGCGATTATGGTTTTGCGTTATTTGTAGGGGCGTATGGCATACGTCCTGTGCACCACTGCTCGAACCATATAACAACCCGTCGCCATAACATAATTTGCGCACTTCGGGCGTATGCCTTACGCCCCTACGGCGGCGCTATTTGTTGGTTGACATGGCTTTGACTGTTTATTATTGCTGTCCGCTAAAATGCGTACTTTTGTTCATGGTTGCTGTGGTTATGTTTTGTAAAAACAAAAGTAACCGAAAGGACTGAATTCCATGCGAGAAATCCGGCCCTGGTTTTATATCGACCGAAAACTTCTAGCGGACAGCAATAAAAAAAGCACATGTACCACAAAATATTTTGCAAAAAAGTTCGCATTACTCTTGGTTATATCAAAATTAAGGCGTATTTTTGCGCACTTTTGGAATATTATGAGACAACTAAAAATAAACAAAAGCATCACAAACCGGCAGAACGCCGCGCTTGACAAGTATCTTGTGGAAATCGGACGCGAGGAGTTAATCTCTACAGACGAAGAGGTTGAGCTCGCACAAAGAATTCATAAAGGAGACCGCAAGGCTCTTGACAAGCTTGCACGCGCAAACCTGCGATTTGTTGTGAGCGTCGCAAAACAGTATCAAAACCAAGGGCTCGCGCTCAACGACCTTATAGACGAGGGAAACCTCGGTCTTATAAAGGCGGCGCAAAAGTTTGACGAGACCCGTGGCTTCAAGTTCATCTCTTACGCCGTGTGGTGGATACGCCAAAGCATTCTGCAGGCAATTTCAGAGCAGAGCCGCATTGTGCGCATGCCACTTAATCAAGTTGGCTTCCAAAGCAAACTTGCAAAGGCTATTGTGAATTTCGAACAGGCCAACGAACGTCGTCCATCCGTGCAGGAGCTTGCCGATATACTCGACACCGATGAAGCCAAAGTCAGAGAGGCTCTTGGCACAAACGGCAAAAAGGTTTCGGTTGACGCACCGTTTCAAGACGATGACTCCAACTCGCTCATCGACATTATGACCGATGATGACGCCCCGGGAACAGACAACAACATGGAGCGCGAATCGCTGTCGAAAGATCTTGACGCGGCGCTGAGCACACTTTCACCACGCGAGCAAGAGGTGCTTAAAATGCTGTTCGGCATAGGATGCAACGAAATGACCGCTGAAGAAGTGGCAAACTCACTGAACCTGACGCGCGAGCGTGTGCGCCAGATTAAAGAACGCGCCCTTAGGCGCTTGCGCGATGACGATAACATAAATATCCTGACAAAGTATCTGGGATAAAGCCGCGCAAATTAAGAAAGCAACAAAAAAACGAGTCCTCCGCACTGAATTCTGTGCGGAGGACTCGTTTTTGTATATATTCCACTGTATATATGGCACAAAAACAGTAAATTTGCGACATATCACCTCTTCAGCCTTACATTATATGGCTGCTTTCAAACAATAAAGAATATGAGATCTATACGAATTTTTCTTGCAGCGTTCTCTACGCTTGCTGCGTGCATGTGTGTTTATGCCGACAGCATACTGATTGAAGCGGAATCGTTCGCAAACAAGGGCGGATGGAAAACCGACCAACAGTTTATGGACATTATGCATTCGCCTTATCTCATAGCCCACGGCATGGGAACACCGGTTAAAGATGCTTCAACGCAATTTGAAATTCGCAAGGCGGGAACCTACACCGTATATGTGCGCACCTACAATTGGACTTCACCTTGGTATAGCGGCAAAGGGCCGGGAGCTTTCACCGTGGCAGTGAACGACAAAAACATCGGCACGGCAGGCAACACCGGCACTGCGTGGACATGGCAGCCTGTGGGAAAGGTTAAGTTGAAAAACGGTATGCAGAAAGTAGCACTGAGAGACCGAACCGGGTTTGACGGACGCTGCGATGCCATTTATATTACAAACGTAAAAGGAGACGTGCCTCCAAGCGGCGATACCCGGGAATGGCGCGAAAAGATAAATCCACACAACACGTCTTACCACAAGTTTGACTTTGTGGTTGTGGGCGGGGGTATTGCGGGAATGTGCGCCGCTGCCACCGCAGCAAGACTGGGGATGAAAGTTGCCCTTGTTAACAACCGTCCCGTTTGGGGCGGAAACAACAGCTCCGAAGTGCGTGTGCATTTAGGCGGAAACATAGAAATGGGGGCTAACAAGGGGCTTGGTCGAATTATACGCGAGTTCGGACCGGGAAGAGGCGGCAACGCACAACCGGCGGCAGTTTATGAGGATTCGAAAAAAGAAAACTTTCTGAAAGCAGAGAAGAATATAACGCTTTTCCCATGCTATCACGCTTACGCTGTGTCTATGAACGGCGAAAACATATCATCGGTTTCGGCACAGAATATAGAAAGTGGAAACAAGGTGGTTCTTTCAGCCCCGCTTTTTGCCGACTGCACGGGCGATGGAACCGTGGGGTTTCTTGCCGGGGCAGACTGGCGTATGGGGCGTGAGGGTAAGGACGAGTTTCACGAAAGCTACGCCCCCGATGTTCCCGACACTACCACAATGGGAGCTTCGGTGCAATGGTATTCTGTCGAAGGGAAAGAAAAATTCCCCGAATTCAATTACGGCATGAACTTCAACGATTCCAACTGCGAGCAAGTTATGATGGGCGAATGGACTTGGGAAACCGGCATGAACCGCAACCAAATAACCCAAGCCGAGCAGATACGCGATTACGGCATGCTGACGGTTTACGCAAATTGGAGCTGGCTCAAAAACCATTCGGCAAAAAAGGCTAAGTATTCCAACAGAAAATTAGGCTGGGTGGCATATGTCGCAGGTAAACGAGAGTCGCGCCGCCTGATGGGCGATTATATTCTGAAAGAGGACGATGTTCAGAAAAACGTGTACCACGAAGATGCTTCCTTTGCTACCACATGGGGCATAGACCTGCATTTTCCCGACCCAAAGAACCATGCCAAATTTCCGGGGCGCGAGTTCAAGGCGACTACAAGCCACCATTTTCTAAAAGAGCCCTACGATGTGCCATACCGTTGCCTGTATTCGCGCAATGTAAACAACCTTTTCATGGCGGGGCGCAACATCAGTGTTACCCATGTGGCTTTGGGCACAACCCGCGTAATGCGCACCACGGGAATGCAAGGCGAAGTTGTGGGCATGGCAGCAAGCCTGTGCAAAAAATACGGCGTGCTTCCGCGAGGGGTTTATCGCAGCCATCTCGCCGAACTGAAAGTGCTGATGCAAAAGGGAATAGGAAAAAAGAACGTGCCAAACAACCAAAATTACAACTGTATCATAAGGCCCAAAAGTAAATAAGTTCCCCGAAAAGCGGGGATTTTACCCTTCACCAACAGCCGTATATCCGAATGGTTTGTTATTGAAACACGGAAAGTTACCTATGCCATTCGCCCGGCTTTTTAAACTTACGCGCCCGGTTCTTAATAAAATCGGCAATTGCCATAAAATCTGCGCAACATCCCGAGTTTAGCAGAAACAACCAAGCAAAAAACGTTCTTTATAACGAATTGTTTTTCCATACGTTATAAACGGCAAAAATTATGTCTGATGTATTTTAAACTACATCAGACATAATTTTTTCTATCTCAAATATAATTTTCGCAACTCTCAATATTCAATATCCTCCCATGCCGGCGGCTGCACTCCCATCAGGTGCCTCACAAAAAAGTCGTAGCGTTTGTGGTCGCCGTATCGCTCACCCATTGTGTGGTGCGCCCCCGGCACAACCACTAATTCAAACGGCTTGTTCGCCTTTATCAGTGCGTTGGCAAACTGCATGGTCGATGCCGGATCGACATTGTCATCGAGTTCTCCTACCACAAGCATGAGCGGGCGTTTCAAAAGGTGTGCGTTTACCACGTTTGAGCATTCCTCATAACTTTTGTCAACCGGATATCCCATCCAAAGCTCGTTCCACCATATTTTGTCCATACGGTTGTCGTGGCAGCCACACGCGGAATAGGCGGCCTTATAAAAATCCGGGTAACGCAGCAACGCATTCGCCGACTCCTGTCCTCCGGCCGAGCAGCCATAGATGCCAAGACGCTCCAAGTCCATTTCGGGATATTTCAACGCGGCGTGCTTTATCCATGCAATATGGTCGGGCAAGCCGGCATCTTTAAGGTTCTTATAGCAAACATTCTCAAACTCGCGACTCCTAAAAGAGGTTGACATTCCGTCAACCATAACAACGATAAAGCCGAGTTCCGCCATCGGCGTAAGCCAGTGGTTGTAGGCCATGAACGATTTTGGAACATATTGGTCGCCCGGTCCCTGATATATGTATTCAATCACCGGATATTTCTTTGACGGGTCAAAATTCGACGGACGCTGTATAACGCCCCACATCATAGTTTTCCCATCGCGTCCGGGAGCTGCAAAAACTTCGGGCGCACGCCATCCGTTCTCCGTTAGTTTGCCCATATCCGCCTTTTCCAAGGGCATTATCTCTTTTCCGTCCACAGCACTTCTCAATGTTGCCACCGGAGCAACTGAAGGCGACGAAACAACATCTACAAGGTATTTCATGTCGGGCGAAAAAGTAGCAGCATGGTTACCCTTTGACGGCGTGAGGTCCGTCATGTTTCTCCCATCGAAATCTATACTGTAATACCTTATATTGTAAGGGTCTTCGTCTGTGTTAACACCGTTGGCCGAAAAATATATTTTGCCATTGCCCTCGTCAACTTTCACAACTTCCCTAACATACCATTCACCTTTTGTTATCTGGCGTATCGGCCTGCCCTTGACACGGTCGTACATATAAAGGTGGTTCCAATTGTCGCGTTCGCTCATCCATATAATGCGCTTGCCATCGGATGTGTCGTGCCTGAAGTGGCGAGTATAATTCACATATTTGTCAGAAGTCTCTTCAATAAGCGTACGCACCTTCCCTGTATTGCACGAAAGCTCGAGTACGCGATACACCTTGTGCCCGCGTTGGTTATATTCGAACGTGATTGCACTTCCGTCACCGTTCCATTCGGGGGCGGACAAATCGTACTGCTCGGCGAAAAGTTCGGTTGACGGTATCACGGCCTCTCCTGTCTCGACATTGAACACGCAGGGTACTTTGAATCTCAGCTCATCCCCCGGCTTGGCGTATTCCTGTTTGTGCAGCTTCGGCTGCAACCTGTCTGCGGGCGACGACTCTACGTAGTACACATACCTTTTTTGCGCAGGGCGAATCTTGCACGCCGCCACTTTCTTTCCGTCCGGGCTCCATTTTATCCACGATGAGTAATAATTGCCATCTGTGCCGTCAATGCTCAGCTGCCTTTCCTTTCCGCTTCTTGTATCTCTGACATAAACGTTCGAGTTCTTTATAAACGCCTCCTTTGTGCCGTCGGGCGATATTACCGGACCGCCGCCCTTCTCATCGTCCACAACCATCCAATGGCGCTGTTCCCCCGCACGCCGTGGTTTAATCATTCCCTTATCTATAAGTGTACTCTTTGCAGGCAGATATTCCCAGTTTTTCCCCGAGAGTGAAAACCTCAGAGTGTCTCCTTTGCCGGTAATGCGCAGGCCGTTCAAGTAAATCGAATCGGGACTTATGTCTGCGCCGGCTAAGCCTTTAAGTTTTCCGGCAAGGTCTGCGTGGTCGAAAAGCAGCTGCCGTTTCTTTGCCGCAGCATCCACCAGCACATACCTTGGTCCGTTGGGAGTGTTGCGCACATACCAAAACGCCGGCGCGCTATTTAGCCACGTTGCCTTTACATTACCATAATACACATTTTTCGCCGAGAACAACCGCTGCGCCTTGTATGCACGATTGTAGTCATCTATCTTTCCCTGGGCGCATACCGACAACGCAGGCAGTGCCACTATTATGGGCAGCACCTGTTTGAAATTTATTTTTTTCTTCATTATGACGATTTTTTGCAATTACCGCTACATGCAAGTATTTGCCAAATTGTTTGTTAGCAAAGTTACGCGATTTTTGCTTATCGCCCGCCACATCTGCAAGAATATTAAAACTTCGTATCTTTGCACTCGTGATTGAAAACACCGTAAAGCTCGACAACATAGCCACCGCCTACAGCCGTAACGCCGGGGCTTGCGTAACAAAGAAGTTCTCCGCCTCTTTGCCCGCCGGGTCTTTCACCTGCGTTTTGGGCACGAACGGCGCGGGCAAGTCAACGCTACTGCGCACTTTGGCAGGGCTTCAGCCGCCGCTCTCCGGCCATATTTATATGCTTGGCAGGGACATCGCCCTGTGTTCACGGCAGGAATTGGCGCGTGTGGCGGGCATTGTGCTGACGGAACGGCAGGCTTTCAGCGCGCAAATGACTGTAGAGGAACTCGTGTCTCTTGGCAGAATACCCTATACCGGTTTTATGGGAAAACTTTCAGTTGCCGACCGCGAGATAGTAGAGAATGCGCTCGCTCGTACCGGCATGAAAAATATGCGCACAAGGAAGATTTCCTCGCTCAGCGATGGCGAACAGCAAAAGACTATGATAGCCAAAACGCTTGCACAAAAAACTCCCATAATATTACTTGACGAGCCGACGGCTTTCCTTGATTTTGAAAGCAAGTTGGAAACGTTCAGACTGCTGCGGGGACTTGCCAAGGAAAACGGCAAAACGGTTTTGGCGGCAACCCACGACCTGTACATGGCGTTCCATGCCGCCGACATTCTGTGGGTTTTGCAAAGGGGAACAAAGCCCGTGTGCGGAAGTCCGAGAGAGCTTGCGGCAGCCGGTGCGCTCGATGTTTTTTTCAAACAGCCCGGAGTGGATTTCAACCGCGATGAAATGAGTTATTCCATATTTCTTGACAATTAACGATGATAGTCTGCATAGCCGAAAAGCCGAGTGTGGCACGCGACATAGCACAGGTGCTCGGGGCCACCGAGCACCACGATGGTTATATAGAGGGAAACGGATACCGGGTTACGTGGACTTTCGGTCATCTTTGCGAATTGAAATACCCCGAGGATTATTACGAGCCTTGGCACAGGTGGAGCCTTGCAGCCCTGCCCATTGTGCCGCCGCGCTTTGGCATACGCCTAAAAAAAGACCGCGGGGTGGCAAAGCAGTTCAAGGTTATAAAAGAGCTTTTTCTGAAGGCGGACAAGATAATAAACTGCGGCGATGCCGGGCAAGAAGGCGAGCTTATACAACGATGGGTGCTGCAAATGTCGGGCGCAAAGTGCGCCGTTGAACGCCTGTGGATTTCTTCGCTAACAGAGGAGAGCATACGCGATGGCTTCAACTCGCTTAAAGACTCGGCGGAATACAAGAACCTTTACGAGGCGGGGCTTTGCCGCGCAATAGGCGACTGGCTTCTGGGCATTAACGCCACACGCCTTTACACTTTGAAATTCGGCTCGCAAGAGCGCGGCGCACAGCCGCTTTCGGTTGGCAGGGTGCAAACTCCCACGCTGGCCATGATTGTGAACCGCCAAAACGAAATAGACAACTTTGTGCCGCAGCCCTATTGGGTTCTCACAACCAACTATCGCGGGGTGATTTTCACGGCGACAGGCGGCAGCTACAGCGATGAGGACAAAGCCCGGGCGGCTCTTGCCAAAATCACGGGCAGAGACTTCACCGTTGACAACACAACGCGCAAGGAGGGCAAGGAAGCCCCGCCGCGCCTTTTCGACCTCACGTCGCTACAGGTGGAATGCAACAAAAAATTTTCCTTTTCAGCCGAAAAAACTTTGCAGATAGCGCAAAGCCTATACGAGAAGCACGTTACCACATATCCGCGTGTTGACACCACATATCTTTCCGATGACATTTTCCCGAAATGCAAAGCAATTCTTAATTCTCTAAAGCAGTATGCCGATATATTGCAGCCGCTGCGAGGCAAAGCGTTGAAGAAAAGCAAGAAGTTTTTCGACTCTTCCAAGGTAACCGACCACCACGCAATAATCCCCACCGGGGTGGAGGCAAATTCGCTCGTCCCCGACGAGGCTAAGGTTTACGACCTCGTGGCGCGCCATTTCATAGCGGCGTTTTATCCCGACTGCGTTTTTTCCACAACAACCATTCTCGGGCATTGCGAAGATGTAAAATTCAAAGCCACGGGAAAGCAGATTTTATCTCCCGGATGGCGCAATGTGTTCCCTATGCAAAAGCGCAACGATGAAGACGAAGAGGAAAACAAGAAAGACGTTCCCGAGACTGTACTGCCCGATTTCGTGAAAGGTGAAAGCGGTGCGCACAAGCCATCGGTTGCCAAAAAAACCACCCAACCGCCAAAACCGTTTACCGAGGCAACTTTGCTGCGGGCAATGGAGACTGCGGGGAAAAACGTTGAAGACGATACCCTGCGCGATGCGTTGAAAGAAAACGGAATAGGACGGCCTTCAACACGCGCCGCCATAATAGAAACGCTTTTCCGCCGCAGGTACATAGTTAAACAACGCAAGTCGATTTTTCCCACAGACACAGGGCGCGAGCTTATAGCCACCATTCATGAAAGGCTGCTGAAAAGTGCCGAGCTCACAGGGCAGTGGGAAAAAAAGCTGCGCGAGATAGAGCGCGGCGAATATTCCGCAACAAAGTTCATTGACGAGCTAAAGAAGATGGTGAGCCAAATTGTGGCTTCGGTGATTGCCGAGCAGAACGTAAGGCGCATAACATGGACTGCCCCACCCTCCAAGTCAAAAACCGCCAAAGCCCCGGCACAGCACAAGCCAAAGGTGAAAAGCACCGCAAAGCCGGCTGCCGCCAAAAGCGCAGTAAAAGAAGGCGACATTTGCCCATTATGCGGAAAAGGCACCGTGATACGCGGCAAAACCGCCTTGGGTTGCTCGCGCTGGAAAGAGGGCTGCAATTTCCGCGCCCCCTTGGAATGAGACCGCCGAACCGGCATATTCCCATTGAAAGCAGCTGCCGTGCAATTGTTATAAAAGGGTGAATAACAATCAATCGATTAATCGTCCCTCCGCAAGGACGCATTGCATACGCCTACGAATGATGCAACCCCGAAATTGAATGCCTTTCCCAAACCTTTCCGAAAACCACATGGGACATAAGAAAAAACATGTCCTATGTAGGAAAAAAAACATCAGACGTAGGAAAAACTACTTCAGACATATTTTTCGCACTCTGCAAAACGCTTAAATTCACGTTCTTGCACAACCCGACAAAATACACATAAACAGATATAAATCTGAATTTCGTAGAAAAACGCTTTTTCCCTTGATTTTCCGCATTGTTTCCCCGGCGTAACAGCAGTGGTCATATACAACAAATGGCGCAAAAATTTTGCGCCATTTGCCATATTATTTTATTTTGCCTTTGAAAAAAGCTGTGATGTCATAGTGTCTCACCCTTTACGAGCTTTTCGGTGTCGTCGGCGATGAGCAGTTCCTCGTCAGTGCCTATAACAGCCACCGTAACCTTGCTGTCGGCTGCGGAAATAACCTCGTCCGCGCCAAAGTTAGCATCATTCTTCTCTTTGTCGAGCTTTATGCCGAAGTTTTCAAGCCCTTTGAGCGTGTCGCGGCGCACGGAATGCTGATGTTCGCCCACTCCTGCCGTGAACACAACGGCATCAACGCCGCCCATTGCGAAAGCGTATGCTCCTATATACTTGCGTATGCTGTAGCAATATGTATTGCGTGCGAGCAAGGCACGGCTGTTGCCGGAATGTATTGCATCGTCAAGCTCACGCATATCGCTCGAAACGCTTGAAATGCCAAGCACACCCGATTGCTTGTTAATGAGGTCGGAAACCTGCTTGACATCAAGGTTTTCATGCTCCATAAGGAAAAGCACAGCCATTGGGTCTACATCGCCCGAACGCGTGCCCATAACAAGTCCTGCAAGAGGGGTCAGCCCCATTGAAGTGTCAACCACTTTGCCGCAGTCAACCGCCGTAACCGATGCCCCATTGCCAATGTGGCAAACAATCAGCTTCTTTGTGCTCATGTCCCAGTTAAGAAATTCGCAGGCCTTGTGCGACACGTATCTTACCGAAGTTCCGTGGAAACCATAGCGGCGTATTTTGTATTTATGACACAAATCATACGGTAGAGCGTATGTGTAGGCGTAATCGGGCATTGTTTGGTGGAAAGCCGTGTCGAACACGAACACCTGCTTAACATCGGGAAGTTCATGCTTTATGGCCTCATAGCCCTTGAGATGGGCGGGGTTGTGAAGTGGCGCAAGCTCACTATACTGCTTCCATTCCTCAAGTATTTCGGGCGTTACCACCACGCTGTGTGTGAATTTTCCGCCATGCACTATACGGTGGCCCACCGCATCGATTTCGGCAAGCGACTTTATGGCACCATGCTCTGCATCGGTTAGCCGGGCGAGAATGAAGTTTATGCCCTGTTCGTGGTTTGTTATTTTTACATTTATCTGCTTGCTGTGCCCATCGGCAGCCTTGATTTTGAGAAAAGATGTTTCAAGACCTATCTTCTCCATTCCGCCGGCGGCGAGAACAGTGCGGCTGCCCATGTCGTAGAGCTTATATTTGATTGAGGAGCTTCCGCAGTTTATTACGAGAATTTTCATTTATCGTTTCTATAAAGTTTTTAGCTGTTGTATGACGTGGGCATACGCCCTGAATTATTCCTTTTTGCTCGCCGCTATTGCCTGGTTTGCCGTTACGGCTATCATTTTGTAAACATCGTCGGACGAGCACCCGCGGCTGAGGTCATTAACCGGACGCGCCATTCCTTGAAGTATCGGGCCGATGGCCTCGGCATTGCCCAGGCGCTGCACGAGCTTGTAGGAAATGTTTCCAACCTCAAGATTTGGCACAACCAGAACATCGGCATGGCCTGCCACTTTCGAGTTTGGAGCTTTTTGTTCGCCCACCGATGGCACGAGGGCAGCATCGGCTTGAAGTTCGCCGTCTATTTCGATATGCGGATCGAGTTTGCGCGCAAGCTTGGTGGCCTCGACAACTTTGTCTACCACTTCATGCTGCGCAGAGCCCTTGGTTGAGAAGCTCAACATTGCCACCTTGGGATGCGGTATGCCCGCAACATGCTGTGCGGTGTGGGCCGTGCATACTGCTATTTGCGCAAGTTGCTGAGCATCGGGCACCGGAAGAACCGCCACATCGCCCATCACTATAAGGCCGTTGTCGCCGTATTGCTCGGTCTTGGTAATGAGCAGCATCGCGCCCGACACACAGGTAATACCGGGAGCCGTTTTTATTATTTGCAGCGCAGGACGCAACACATTGCCTGTGGTGTTTCGCGCCCCGGCAAGCTGCCCATCGGCCCCGCCTGTCTTTATTATCATGCATCCGAGATAAAGCGGGTCTTTCACGAGCTCGCGGGCGCGCTCTATGGTAAGTCCCTTCTTCTTGCGTATTTCGGCAAGCTGCTCTGCATATTCTTCAGCTTTCGGGTTGTTGAGCGGATCAACAATCTTGGCCTTCGATATGTTGCCAAGGCCGTATTTTTCGGCGAGCTCAAGAATTTCGGTTGGGTTGCCTATTAGGATTATGTGGGCCAGTCCGTCGGCTATGGCACGGTCGGCAGCACGCATTGTCCTCTCTTCTGTGCCCTCGGGCAACACTATGCGTTGGGGATTTTCTTTAGCGCATTTTACCAGTTTGCTAATTACATCCATTTGTTTATATCAGATTTATATGTTATTCTGTTTGCAAAGTTAGCTATTTTTAATCACAGAAAAGTTTTTTGAACAAAGCTTTATCTGCATATTCCGCCGTATTTTATATACCATTCGGCAAAGCGGCGTGTGCCTTCATTGATATTGACTGTAGGGGCGTAGCCCAATTCCCGCGAAATTTTTGAGGTGTCGGCCGATGTCATGTAAACATCGCCCGGCTGCATGGGGAGCATTTCAAACTCTGCCTTTTTGCCCAACGCACATTCAAGAGCATGCACAAATTCCATAAGCCTTACAGGGTGGGAGCAGCCTACGTTGTAAACCGTTGAGGGCACTTTACCCTTCGGAGCATTGTCGATTGCGAGAAGTGTGCCGCGGATAATGTCATCGATGAATGTAAAGTCGCGCACCATGTCGCCGCCGTTGAAAAGGCGTATTGGTTTACCCGCCGTTATGGCGTTGGCGAAAAGCACCGGCGACATATCCGGCCTGCCCCACGGACCGTAAACAGTAAAATACCTCAGCCCTGTTGTCTTTATGCCGTAAAGGGACGAGTAAACGTGGGCCATAAGCTCATCGCTTTTCTTTGTGGCTGCATAAAGGCTTTTAGGACTATCTACCTTGTCGCTCTCAGAGAAAGGGGTTTTCGTATTGCTTCCGTAAACGCTGCTCGAACTTGCATATACAAGTGTATCGCAATAGTTGCGGCAGCATTCGAGAATATTAAAAAAGCCCACAATATTGTTCTCGATGTAACTTCGCGGGTGGTCGATGGAATATCTAACGCCGGCCTGGGCTGCAAGATTGCAAACCACGTCAAAACGCTCTTCTTGGAAAAGCTTTTCAATGTCGGCATAATCGGAAATATCGAGCTTTCTGAAACTTATATTACCATAAAGATTGCTGACGCCACTGCGTATGTTGTCTACGCCAAGGACGCGGAGTCGTGCGAACTTCAGTTCAGGATTATAATAGTTGTTAAGGCTGTCAACGCACACAACTTCATCGCCACGCCTTACGAGCGCACGTGAGAGGTGATAGCCTATAAAACCGGCGGCTCCGGTAACAAGCACTTTCATTTCTTTGTGTATTTACGCGCCTTACCCCGGGCACCTATCATTATGTTTCTCGAATAAGTTATAAAGCCCACCGACTGCCCGAGTATCAACACAGGGTCGTGGCGGAAAATAGCGTAGCTCACAATCATTCCGGAGCCCACAAGACTGATTATCCAAAAGCCCACAGGCAAAATGGAACGGTGGCGACGATAAGAGTAATACCACTGGTATATGAAGCGCAATGTAAATATTATTTGCCCCGCCGAGCCGTAGAGCAAAAGCCAAAAAGGCACTCTTTCGTTATGGAAGAATGACTTTATGAAATATTCTGCATCGCCGAGCAGATAGGTAACAGCCACCAGCGGCAGAGCAAACAGCACTACACGCACCACAAGCGGTATCCTTTCCCACGCGCCCTTTATGTCAAGGTTCCATACATATATATAATATGAGATGAGTTGCCCGAGAACAATGGCGAAGTCATTTCGCAAGCAGCCGTAGACAAACAAAAGTATGCTGCCCGCAAGGCTGCATACCCAATACACCACCGGCGAGACCACGCGCCTCTGCCTCTCAGAAAGAACCCACTGTATGAGCATTCGCGCGGAGAAAAAACCCTGGGCAACGAAGCCCACTGCAAAAACCAAGGCGTTCACACTAATCTGTATTTAAATGCGGCAGGTTATTCTGAAAGGTTATTCTCGCTGACATTGTAGCGTATGTATCGACTTTTCATCCAGCGAAAGGCAAAACAATCCTCAAACGGCTTAACAAGTCGGTTGCTCAGATGGTATTTCGACACTCCCTTTGTTCGCGGGTAATGGCGCACCGGCAGTTCCTTTGTCTTACCGCCTTCGAGCGAAACGAGGGCGGCGAGAAAACGGTGCATGCCGTCAAAAAATGGGATGCGCCTGGCTATGTCGGAATGCAGAACTTTCAGCGGGCATCCGGTATCGGTTGCCGTGTCGCCGGTCATGCTTCGCCTAAAGCCGTTGGCAATCTTCGACTGCATTCTCTTGCCCCACGAATCCTTGCGGTTGGCGCGTATTCCCGCCACCATCTCAAATTCATCAGAGTATTGCAGTAATAAATTGAAATCCTCGGGATTTGTTTGCAAGTCGCCATCGATATATCCCACAAGAGGACTTTCCGCGAAATCAAAACCCGCTTTCAACGCGGTGCTCAGCCCATGGTTGTCGCTTGAGGATATGTAGTAAAAATCCGGGGTGCGAACGCATATTTCACGAATTTTTTCAAGGCTCGTGTCCCGAGAGCCATCATTGACGAAAAGCACGCACGATTTAACCGAGGATTTCCCGAGATATTCGCCCAAAGCCTTTTCGAGTGCCGGCATATTTTCCTCTTCGTTGTAAATGGGTACTATTATTGTAAATTTGTAGTTACTTGTTTTATTTGCTTCCATTTGCTTTCGGCTTTAGGAGTGTTACATTGTATATGAAGTTTTCATCGCTGCCGTGTTTCGAAAAACGACTGCGGTTGCTATTGTTGTATTTTCCGCAAAAAACGGTATCAATGCCTTGCAGGGCGTTTTCGGGAAGTTCTTCCGCAAGGGGCTTATGCGACAGCAGCACGCAGGGCAGGCGTTTCTTCAGCTCAGTGTTAATGTTGGGCGAAGAGTATTCAAGTGGACGTATCACACGCCCTGCGGCATATACAATCTCTATGCGCAATTGTTCGCCGCCGTTGCTGTAAAAGGGCACGTCATCAAGCTCTGCCATTTGCCTCGTTGCAGAAATGCTTTTGTATTTCGGGTTGGAGAATGCTTTAGCCACAACCGGCATTGCAAACACCTCGGCTGCGGCAAAAAACACAGCCACTCCCACCACAATTTTCCGTGCGGTATTCTTGCGGCTCTTGTCGCACCAATATATAATTAGGTAAGCCATCGTATAGCAACACGGCATCATCATAGGCAAAAGGTAACGCATCTTTTTTTCGGGCATTAGCGACAGCAACACGAGCTGCGCCGCCATCCACAGCAGTGCCATTGTGTATGGGCTGCGCAAAAGCCCGAGTTTTCTGCGCCACATGGGAAACGCCAGGGCGAGAAGCATGAGCGGCGACCAGATACCGGTTTCCAAAAAGAAACGCCAATAATAATACCACGGTCTGACGTTGTGGTTTTTCCACGATCCGGTTTCTTTGTGTATTACATATTGCGCAGCTTCGGGATGTGTTGTAAGAATAAGCAGATACCACCACGAGCTTACGGCAACAGCTATCGCCACCATTACCGCAAGCGGCATCTTACGTCCTTTCATGCATGGACGGCGCATTGCGAGTGCGGCTATAATCCACGGAAGAAACAGTGCGTAAAGCGACACGGGGCCTTTGCTCATAAACGAAAGCCCGGTCATAATTCCGGCAAGCACCATGTTGCGCCATATGCGCATATCCTCATAAAGTCCGCGCCAAAGAAAGTATATACCGCCCATCATAAATGCGTGGCAGTATATGTCCCACGTGGCGGTACGGGCTTGCAGTATTATTTGATAACACGTTATGAGCATCAGCGAAGCAACAAAAGCGTAGTCGTCTCTCTTTGTTGTTTTTTTTGCAAGCAGAAAGAAAAACACCACGAGCATACACCCCGCCAGTCCGCTAATGGTTCGCTGCACTACGAGATTGTCGGGCGCTACAAGCTGTGCCGCGGCGGCAAACCATGTCGGTAGCGGTGGTTTCTCAAGACGGTACTCACCGTTCATGCGCGGTATGAGCCAATCGCCGCCTTCTGCCATTTCGCGTGCGGTTTCCAGGTTGCGCGTCTCCATTATGTCGGGGCGAAGAAGTCCGTTGTTCACAAAGAATGCCACAAAACACAACAAAGCAAGCAACAAAACCGCCTTGCGCGGTCTTGTTGCCTGTAAGCGCAGTCCGCCAATGTTCATAACGGAAAGGATTTACTGCTTTATTCCGAGTTTCTTTGCTATGTCCTTGGGGAGGGCGGCCTTGTTGACCACGAAGTTCATGGTTTTGTAAGCCACATAGGGTTTCGATGCATAGAACATTCCTTTGTAAGGACCGTATTCGCCCCATGAATTCTTAACCATGTAGTATTCCGCACCCGTGCTGTCCTTGGCAATGCCGTAGATAACCATTCCATGGTCGTCGGTGGTCTGCCAATTGTCATAAGCCTTTTGGCGCATTTCCTGTGTGATGGTTTTTTCGCCGCTTGCTGAAACAACATTCTTGTCGGCTTTACCATCGGTTCCCGTCCAGCGCGCGGCATCGCTGTGGCTCAAATCCTTTACTTTGTCGTTCAACGGCACGCGTGTAACCGCTCCGAAGCCCTTTTCGCTTACATCGGCACCCCATGCTATGGTGTAGCCTGTTTTTATGGCATTGTCTATGACCTCCATCATTTCATTTAGCGGCAGGTTGTAGCTCTGCGCCCAACGCCAGTTGTCTTGAACCTCAACCACGAACGGCTGGTAGAAAGGATGATGGGTGTAGGATGTTATTGAAACGTAGTCATCGGCATTCAGTCCGAGATATTTCACAAACGATTTCGGTGTGTAAGTTTTACCGTTGTACTTGAAACTTTCGGGGAGCTTGCCGAGATAGTTATCGTAAATTGCCTCAACGTTTTTCTTCCAAATTGGCGAAAGAGTTATCTTGCGCCTCGAACCTGCTTCGGGTTTCCATTTTGCGATGGCGTTAACCACAGCACCGGCAACGGTTGAAAGTTCGCTGAAGTTGAAAAGGCTGTCGCCCTGCAACGACCCCGGAGCGGGCATAGCCTCCTGCGGCACGAGACCGTAGTTCTTCATGCAATATAGCACGTCATAGAAGCTGCCGCCCTCGGCAAACGAAACATCTCCATGCATTCTCACCGAAGCCTCGGCGCGGTCGGTCATGGTGTGGTGCACTACGAATGACTCGCAGAGGTCGAATGTGCCTTTGCCCTTGCGCAAAAGCTCTGCCTCAAGAAAACTAAGCGTGGAATAGCACCAGCATGTTCCCGACTGGTTCTGATCCTTTATCGATGTGATGGGTATTTCCTTTACCACGGTGAACTTCACCGTATCTTTTTTCGAATCGGCATATACCGATGACGCTATCAAGGCCGTTGCCATGAATGCCAAAAACAATTTCCTCATTGTAATTATATTTTACCTCTGTTTTTATTAATTTCCTTTATCAAGCCTCGCGGTTGCGCATGAATTCTTCTACCTCGTCCACGTGATACGGTATCCGCTTCTTGCCTATAAAGCGGCAGCCGCTTTCGGTAATCAACACATCGTCCTCAATGCGTATTCCTCCAAAGTCGCGGTATTCGTCAATCTTGTCAAAGTTCAGGAACTGTGCGTTGGTGCCGTTCTTGCGCCAGTCGTCGATAAGCGCGGGTATGAAGTATATTCCCGGCTCGTCGGTTACCACAAAGCCTTTCTGCAATCTGCGCCCGAAACGAAGCGCGTTTGTGCCGAACTGTGTCGAGGGGCGCACCTCGTCGTCAAATCCCACGTAAACCTGGCCAAGCCCCTCCATGTCGTGAACATCCATTCCCATGGAATGCCCCAAACCGTGGGGAAGGAACATGGCGTGTGCGCCCGCTTTGAGCGATTCCTCGATATCGCCCTTCATAAGCCCGAGTTGCCGAAGGCGTTCGGTTATTATGCGGCATACGGCAAAATGCACATCCCACCACTTTACGCCCGGTTTTGCTACCTCAAGCACATGGTCGTGGCACTCCACAACTATATTATATATGTCTTTCTGCTTTTGGGTGAACACTCCGCTCACCGGTGTTGTGCGGGTGTTGTCAGAACAATAATTCTCATTCGTCTCCGCTCCTGCATCTACAAGAAACAGTCGGCCTGCCTCAAGTTTTGCAGTAGATGGGTTTCCGTGCATCACCTCGCCGTGCTGAGTGGCTATTGTTTGGAACGACACCATGCTGCCACGGGCATTGGCAATGCCGTCAACCATGCCGCCGATATACTGTTCGGTTACTCCGGGGCGGCAAAGGCGCATTGCCGTGGTGTGCATCTCATACCCTATATCTGCGGCGCGCTCAAGTTCGGCTATTTCCTCTTCGGTTTTCGTGGTGCGCATTTTCACCACTGCGGCAATCAATTTAAGCGAAGCCGCATCCTTTTGCTGCGAGGGGTGAATGCCCAACAAATCCATTATCTGTATTTTCGTGTCAAAGCGGTAGGGCGGCAGAAAGTGAACCGCCTCGCCCTGCGACTGCGCCGATGCCACGATGTTTGGAAGCTCGCGCATGGCGGCAACATGGGCAACGCCCGTCTGCTCAGCCATTTCGGCAACGCTCGTTACCGAGCCGTACCATACAATATCCTCAATGTCAATCTCGTCGCCCACAAGGTATTCGCGGTCGTTGTCAACATCGATAACGCCCACAAGCCCGTTGCGGTGCAAACCGAAATAGTAGAGGAACGAACTGTCCTGACGAAATTTGTATGTATTTGATGGGTAGTTTGCCGGGCTGTCGTTATTACCGAACAAAACTATAAGTCCGCCACCCACAAGCTTTTTCAGCTCGTTGCGGCGTTCCACGTAAGTGCTTTTGCTAAACAACATGATTAACTCTGTTTTATACCCTGCAAAGTTACTAATTATTTTGCATTTATGGCAATTGGCTGACATTTGTTAAGCATACCGCCCCGCCACGGCTTGATTGGCGTAGCGGGGAAATGCGTTTAATATGTGCAAGCTGCAATAAGTCAATGGAATGTATTGTTGTAGGGGCGTATTGCATACGCCCAGAATTGTGCCGCTTTGCAATATTGTGGCGGCGGTTTGCGATGTGGTTTATGCGGTGTTGTACAGGGCGTATGCCATACGCCCCTACAAATGGCGCAAAACCAAGGCCGTGAAAATTATATTTGATGTAAGAAAAACTATGTCCTATGTAGGAAAAATTATGTCTGATATAATTCAAATTACATCAGACCTTTTTCCGCCACTTGCAAACCTTTGAAAAACAAAAACTTACATGGTCTATTTTGCGTGGGGTTAATTCTATGAAAATCAACATGTTGCGGAAAATACGCCGTCTGCGGACAGAGAAAGCACCCATGTAGCAAAGATTTAGTCCGCCCGGCACGGCATGGATACTTGGCGCAAAAACCATGGAAGCGAAGCGTGTCGGGCGGATTCGCGTGTTCACTTTTTGCGTAACTTTGCACGCGGTAAAACAAAGCGTGAAATGAACAGGGCAAAGGTTCTCTTTTTATGTGCCATTGCCGCAAGCGGCGTTTCCGCCCAAACGCTAAAAGACCACTGCGACTCGGCACGGTTTTACATCGCGGCTTGCGACACGGACAAAGCCGCAGCGGCACTGCAAAAGGTTTACTGCAAGTTCATGGACGGCAACGACAAGTTTTTCTCCGTAAGCAAGGAACTCGAAAGCCTGCGTGCAAGCGACCAGGCGGTGAGAATGCTTTTAATGGACACCGAAAAGCGGTTCGGCAAGGAGAGCGCGGAATACGGCAGCGTACACAAATGGATGCTTTCGCTTGACGGGAAAAACACTTTAAGGGCAAAGGAAATCATCGCGGAACACGGCTGGCTTTCAAGGGAAGATGTCGGGGACGATGCCGAAGAGGGGCTGTTTCTCATAGTGCAGCACAGCAATGACTCCGCCTTTCAGAAAACCTGTCTCGGAAAATTGGGCGAAGCCGTCAGACACGACAAGTCCATAAAGTGGCAATACGCCTTTCTTGTTGACCGTTTTGCAATGAACAACGGCGGGCGGCAGGTTTACGGCACACAGAAAATTGTCGTCAAAGGCGTGCCGTATCTCGTCCCTTTGGAAAATCCGCGCCGCGTCAACACCCTGCGCAGGAAAATGGGGATGCAGTCCGTGTGGAAGGATTTGGAGGAGGATTACGGCGGCAAATGGTCCTTGAAGAGGTATATGCAGACCGAAGGCAAATGCAGGGAGGTTTACGGGGACTGGCTTCGCAAGAACCGTAACCTGCAATAAGCCCTCACCAAGCAATCACGCGGCGGCTTAGGCTAAAACTTGGTTGTCTCGCACTTGGCGTTGAGGTATTTTTTGTAAGCCTGAGCCATAAAATCCAAGCATTCTTCAACTTTCTTCGCGTCTCCATCGTAGCCGTTAACCAAGGCAAGCATCCGCGTGGTGGAAAGCGACATCTTTGTGCGCTCGTTGTCGCTCGTGGGCGTGCCTATGCCGCCGGCAGCATCGCGATACACGGGCATCCCCTCGATGTTGAGCGTTCCGCGCCCTATACCCTCGTATGGCTCTCCCTCACGTCCCACGCCGAGCGTTATGCCATCGCCCTCTATCTTGTCGTAGTCGAAACACCCCACGCTGTAGCCGTAGTCGATGCTCACAAGGTTACCGATATCCACTGCCGTGTTTACCGCCCAAAGCTCCTTGCCTTGAAGAATTCGCCTGACAAGCTGCTCGTTTGAGGGGCGGTAGCGCGAAGGGTCCTTGCCGCACGCCTTGTAAACCCTGCGCGTGGCCTCGATGCCGCTTATGTGCTTAATGGTATCCACGGTGTGGCGCAATTTCAGGTCGGCGGCCTTTGCATGTATTTCATTCCACAAAGCCTCGCAGTATTCCGTGTTCCGAAATTCCGCATAAAGCACACCTCCCGCAAAATCGGGACACACAGTGCGTATTTGCTCTGAAACAACAAGTATCTTCTTTTCCATACACAAAAACTTTACACTGCAAATTTACATATTTCCGAACCTGTTAAGGGTGGAAAATCAAAAAAGGCGGAACACTCCCGACCCTTCACAACATATCGGCAAGGTGGGCACATTGCCACGGGAACCGCAAAACTGCAAAGCAGCATAACATTTTGATTTACAAAGCAATAATCACACAAATATCATCTATTGCAAAGTTTTGTTTTTCAAACATTTACTAACGTCTGAAAAAGGTCTGATGTAGTTTTTTCCACGTCTGATATAATTTTTTCTACATCGGACATGGTTTTTCCCATGTTGCATGTGGTTTTCGTATGTTTCCGGAAATATCATCGTTTTTTTGACCTTGTACCCCATTCCACCCGAATCCCGGGATTTTTTATCTCAAACAAACGCGGATTATCCGCATAAAAAGAACGCCTGCCTTTATCTTTTTCTACGCTGCAAGAACGCCAAAATCATAATTTTCAGGCATAAAAACACCTCTGCACTACTCTTCCGCAAAAAATTCGCCCTTAGCCCAAAGTTATTTGCCACATGTCGTTTGCAATATTGCGCGGAAATGTGTAAATTTGCACGGAAACAAAGCGCGAATTAAATAACTATGCGTGACCTTACTTTTATGGAAAAATTTTTTCAGTCACACGCTTACATGTTAAGCCATCTGAACGCACCCGTTCAGCGTTCGCTAATGGACAGAATTGACTGGAGCCACAGGATGATTGGTATAAGAGGGCCGAGAGGCGTTGGTAAAACCACGTTCCTACTGCAATATGCCCGCGACCACTTTGATCCGCAGCTTCAGCAGTGCCTGTACATAAGCATGAACAACTTTTACTTTCAAGGGCGCGGAATCGTGGAATTCACGGAAGATTTCGTGCGCTATGGCGGCAGAGTGTTGCTTATAGACCAGGTTTTCAAACAACCCAACTATGCTGCCGACCTGGTGGAATGCTACCGCCGTTTCGAAAAGCTGCACATCGTATATGCCACATCCTCTGTGTTTCCTCCCGACAGCGAGGCGCAACGCGAGCTGAACCGCATAAGCGACATCTATGTGCTCCACGGTTTCTCATTCCGCGAATTTGTTAACTCCCAAACAGGGCTTAACTTCCGCTCGTACACCCTTGGCGAAATTCTTGAGGGACATGAGCAAATACTTAAAACCATCTTGCCGAAAGTGCGCCCCTGGAACTATTTCCAAGACTATCTGCACCACGGCTACTACCCATTCTTCCTCGAAACCCACAACTTCACGGAACAACTTCTGAAGTCAATAAACATGATGATAGAGGTTGACATACTTTTCATAAAGCAAATCGATTTGAAGTACCTGGCAAGGATAAGGAAGTTGCTCTACCTGCTTGGCATGGAAGGCATAACCGCGCCCAACGTAACCAAGCTCGCAGAAGAGATTGGCACCTCGCGCGCCACCGTGATGAACTACATAAAAGACCTTGAGGAAGCAAGGCTCATAAATCTTGTTTATCGCGATGGAGAGGAATTCCCCAAAAAGCCGGTGCAAATAATGATACACAACACAAACCTGCTGTACGCCATAAGCTCGCGCAACGCCGAAGAACAGGAAGTTATGGAAACTTTCTTCACGAACAGCGTGTGGAGGCATCACAGTGTGAGCAAAGGCAAACGCAACGGCTCTTACATCATAGACGGACACAATATAGTGGTGTGCGACAAGTCGCGCCGCTTCAAAGCACAAGACGGCGTTTATTTTGCACGCTACAATGCCGAAGTCGGGCATGGCAACGACATACCGCTTTGGCTGTTCGGCTTCCTGCACTAATCATGTAGCAGAACAACGGATATTTACATAACATTTCATTCAATTACAAAATGAGTAAGGAAAAGAAATTCATTACTTGTGATGGCAACCAGGCTGCAGCCCACGTGGCATATATGTTCTCGGAAGTTGCAGCCATCTATCCCATCACACCCTCATCTCCAATGGCGGAACACATAGACGAGTGGGCCGCAGATGGAAGGAAGAACCTCTTCGGCGACACAGTTTCCGTACAGGAAATGCAGTCGGAGGGTGGCGCGGCCGGCGCCGTGCACGGTTCACTGCAAGCAGGTGCTCTGACATCAACATTCACAGCATCGCAGGGCTTGCTCCTCATGATACCAAACATGTATAAAATAGCAGGCGAACTACTCCCCTGCGTGTTCCACGTTTCAGCCCGCACACTGGCATCCCACTCACTCTGCATATTCGGCGACCACAGCGATGTGATGGCCTGCCGCCAAACCGGTTTCGCAATGCTTTGCGAAGGCAGCGTGCAGGAAGTTATGGACCTTTCGGCTGTGGCACACCTTGCCACAATAGAAAGCCGCGTACCGTTCATAAACTTCTTTGACGGTTTCCGTACATCGCACGAATACCAAAAGATTGAGGAAATAAGCGAGGACGAACTACGCCCGCTCGTAGACCAAAAGGCTCTCGCAGAGTTCCGCTCCCGCGCGCTATCTCCCGAGCACCCTGTGGCACGAGGCATGGCAGAAAACCCCGAAACCTTCTTCGCACACCGCGAGGTATGCAACTCATATTACAACGCAATCCCGGGTATAGTAGAGAAATACATGGAGGCTGTTTCGAAAATCACGGGGCGCGAATACAAACTGTTCAGCTATTACGGCGCAAAAGACGCTGACCGCGTGATAATTCTCATGGGTTCGGCAACCGAAGCCGCACGCGAGGCTATCGACTACCTCAACGCAAACGGCCAAAAGGTTGGTATGGTGAGCGTTCACCTTTACCGTCCGTTCTCGGTGAAGCACCTTCTTGCCGCCGTTCCCGAAACAGTGAAGCGCATTGCCGTTCTCGACAGAACAAAAGAGCCCGGAGCAGAAGGCGAGCCTCTATACCTTGACGTGCGCGATGCTTTCTACGGAAAGAAGAACCAGCCGCTCATCGTAGGCGGGCGCTACGGCCTTGGCAGCAGCGACACCACCCCCACAATGATCATATCCGTTTACGACAATCTAAATCTTCCCGAACCCAAGAACCACTTTACGCTCGGCATTGTTGACGACGTTACATTCACGTCGCTTCCCCTTGAGGAGGAAAAGGCTCTCGGCGGCGAGGGAATATTCGAAGCCAAATTCTATGGCCTTGGCGCAGACGGCACAGTGGGCGCAAACAAAAACTCCATCAAGATAATCGGCGACAATACCCATAAGTATTGCCAGGCATACTTCTCGTACGACTCTAAGAAGAGCGGCGGCTTCACTTGCTCGCACCTGCGTTTCGGCGATACCCCCATACGCTCAACATATCAGATTAAAACCCCGAACTTTGTGGCATGCCACGTTCAGGCTTACCTGCATATGTACGACGTAATACGTGGTTTGCGCAAGAACGGCACATTCCTTCTAAACACCATTTGGGAGGGCGAAGAACTTGCAAACAACCTGCCCAACCACATAAAGCGCTACTTCGCCAACAACAACATTACAGTTTACTACATCAACGCCACCAAGATTGCGCAGGAAATAGGTCTCGGCAACAGAACGAACACAATTCTCCAGTCGGCTTTCTTCCGCATAACCAAGGTTATACCCGTTGACCTTGCAGTTGAGCAGATGAAGAAATTCATTGTTAAGAGCTACGGCAAGAAAGGTCAGGATGTTGTTGACAAGAACTTCAAGGCCGTTGAGCGCGGCAGCGAGTACAAGCAGCTTGCCGTTGACCCCGCATGGGCAAACCTTCCCGAGGACGCGGAAATAAAACGCAACGAGCCTGAATACATCTCAAAACTCGTGCGCCCCATCAACGCGCAAAACGGCGACCTCCTACCCGTGTCGGCTTACAAGCCCTCGGTTGACGGAACTTGGGAGCAGGGCACTGCAGCATACGAAAAGCGCGGCGTTGCAGCTTTCGTTCCCGTGTGGAACTCAGATAACTGCATACAGTGTAACAAGTGCGCATTCTGCTGCCCCCACGCTGCCATACGCCCGTTCGTTATGACAGACGAAGAAGCCAAAGACTTCAAGGGCAAGACACTCGACATGCTTGCGCCAAAGGCTATGAAAGGTATGCACTACGTTCAGCAGGTTGACGTCCTCGACTGTCTTGGCTGCGGCAACTGCGCCGATGTGTGCCCCGGAAAGAAAGGCGAAAAGGCTCTCACTATGGTTCCGCTCGAAAACCAGCTTGGCGAAGATGAGAACTGGGAATACTGCGTTAAGAATGTTACATCGAAGCAGGACCTCGTTGACATCAAGTCAAACCCCAAGAACTCGCAGTTCGCACAGCCACTGTTCGAGTTCTCCGGAGCTTGCTCGGGATGCGGCGAAACCCCATACGTTAAGCTCATTTCGCAGCTCTTCGGCGACCGCGAAATCGTTGCCAACGCAACAGGATGCTCCTCTATTTACTCCGGCTCAATTCCTTCTACGCCATATTGCAAGAACGCCAAAGGTCAGGGCCCCGCATGGGCGAACTCACTGTTCGAGGACTTCTGCGAATTTGGCATGGGTATGACACTCGCAAACAAGAAAATGCGCAACCGCATACAGTCGATACTCGAAGAGCAGCTAACCTGCGACAAGGCTTCGGATGAATACAAGGCTGCTGCAAAAGAATGGATTGAAAACCGCGAAGATGCAGATGGCTCACGCGCTGCTGGCGAGAAGCTCATTCCGATGATTGAAGCAAAGAAGGGCGACTGCAAGAAGATGGAAGAACTCGCAAGTCTCGAACACTACCTCACCAAGCGCAGCCAGTGGATTATTGGCGGCGACGGCGCAAGCTACGACATAGGCTACGGCGGTCTCGACCACGTGCTCGCTTCGGGCGAAGACGTGAACATTCTTGTGCTCGACACCGAGGTTTACTCCAACACCGGCGGTCAGGCATCAAAGGCAACTCCTATCGGTGCTATCGCGCAGTTTGCTGCAAAGGGCAAGCGCATCACCAAGAAGGACCTCGGCCTTATGCAAACCACATACGGATATGTTTACGTGGCACAGGTTGCAATGGGTGCAGACCAGGCGCAGTGCCTAAAGGCATTCCGCGAGGCAGAGGCTTACCACGGTCCTTCACTCGTGATTGCTTACGCTCCGTGTATCAACCACGGTCTGAAGATAAAGGGCGGCATGGGTCGCTCACAGGCAGAAGAGGCACGCGCAGTGGAATGCGGCTACTGGCACCTGTGGCGTTTCAACCCCGAACTCGAAAAAGAAGGCAAGAATCCTTTCTCGCTCGACAGCAAAGAGCCCGACTGGAACAAATTCCAGGACTTCCTGAACGGCGAAGTGCGCTACCTTTCACTCAAGAAAGCACGTCCCGCAGAGGCACAGGAACTCTTTGATGCGGCAGAGGCAGCAGCAAAACGCCGCTACGCAACATACATACGCAAAACCAAGGAAGATTGGTCGCTCGGCGAGTAATCATCCTACGGCAATAAGCGAAAACAGCCCGCGTACCGATTGTACGCGGGCTGTTTTCGCTTTTAATACAAGCCTTTTCGGTAATACCTGGTACGTGCTGCGAAAAACACGATATAACAAAGGAAAAAATCACGCGGCAACGCGCAAGCTGTATGACACAAGCCTTAACTTTTCGTGCAGAACAAAAATAATCTGCCTATTTCATAATTCCACGAAAAAAACATGGGACATAGGAAAAACCATGTCCTATGCAGAAAAAACTACATCAGACATAGAAAAAAAAACATCAGACATAATTTTTCATAGTCCCAAACCGCTAAACCTAATTGCTTCCAATAAATTAATCTCGGCTTACGGCCGGTTAAAACCACAATACGCTGATTATACATTTACCGCATGACAGCAGCTAAAAAAACAGGCGACAGCCTTTTGCCAAAGACCGCCGCCTGAAAAACATTTGAAACTTAATATGTGTAACTTATGGAGTTACCGTTATGCCGCACAGCAAATATGCCGCCTGATTGCTGGGATTTGCCGCAACGCCCGCAAAAACCGAAGGGTTGAACTTTGAGCTGATTGCCAGCTCCTTCGTGGCTTTGAGCGAGAGGTTGGTTATGGCAAAGCGGTTCGGGGCCTCGCTGTAAAAGCTTGTGCCGTATGGCACGCAGCCAACAGCAGCGTTCCACTCGCAGCCAACAGCCTTGAAAGGCGCAGACAGCTCGGCGTAGCTCGAGTAGGCGCGGTGGCCGTGGCGTGTCAGGCCATCGCTCCCGGCAAAGTTGGTGTACCACTGGAAGTTCACCACTCCGAAATCATAGCCCACATTCGCCTCGAAGGTGTGCGCCGTGGAATGCGCGCCGTAATCAAAATACTTGTCGCCATCCGTGTCGATCCAATAGTCGGTTATGCCTATATTGAAACCGCCAACCTTGTAGGCCAGGGTCAAGTCGAATTCCTTGGTATCGTCAGGGCTGCTTAGCCCAACACTGCCCCAAGCCGTGAGGCTGATGCCCTTGTATGAAACTCCGACCGAGGGCTGCAAACTCACTTCGTCCACTTTTTGACCACGCCATATATACTGGTTCACAATGTCCGTCCCCATTGAAAGTTCGGGGGCATCCTGTGCCGCCACAGGCAGCGCCGCCATTGCCAAAGCGGCGGAAAGCATCAAATTCACAAAATTTCTTTTCATAATCTTTTCATTTAGCAAGTTGTCAGTTGTAAGCGGCCTCTCCGTGCTCGTAGATGTCGAGACCTTCCTCCTCTATGCGCTTGGTTACGCGCAGCCCCACAGTCTTCTTTATAATGAAGAACAAGGCAAAGCCCGTAGCGGCAGCCCAAAGGTCTATCACAAGTATGCCGAAAGCCTGTGCGCCAAGGAAACCGAAGCCGTGTCCGTAGAACAAACCGTCGCTGACGCTGAGCAAACCGGTCATGAGCGTACCTATGATGCCGCACACGCCGTGGACAGAGCTTGCGCCCACAGGGTCGTCAACATGGAGTTTCTTGTCGATGAACTCGATTGAGAACACAAGCACCACTCCGCACACTAGGCCTATGACCACAGCCCCGAGCGGGGACACAAGGTCGCAGCCGGCGGTTATTCCCACAAGTCCGGCAAGAATGCCGTTGAGGGTGAGAGAAAGCGAGGGCTTGCCATACTTGAACCAGCTCACAGCCATTGTGGCAACCCCGCCCGCAGCGGCGGCAAGGTTTGTGGTGAGGAACACGTGGCTAATGGCAACGCGGTTTGCCTCGCCCGAAGCGGCAAGCTGCGAACCGGGGTTGAAGCCGAACCACCCGAACCATAGTATGAATACGCCTATCGCGGCAAGGCTGAGGCTGTGGCCGGGAATGGCGCGGCTCTTGCCGTCCTTGCCATATTTGCCAAGGCGCGGGCCGAGAATAAGAGCCCCCACAAAAGCAAGCACACCGCCAACGGAATGCACAATCGCGCTGCCCGCAAAGTCGTGGAACGCTATGCCGAACGTGTTCATCATGAAGCTGCCCTCCGCACCGTTGCAAAGCCAGCCGCCGCCCCATGTCCAATGTCCTTCAATGGGGTAGATAATCATGCTAATGAATATGGAATACACCATATACATATTAAACTTGGTGCGCTCCGCCATCGCGCCGGAAACTATCGTGGCAGACGTGGCGCAGAACACGGTCTGAAACATCAGGAAGCCCTCGGTGGGAAGCCCTGCGGGGTGCTTGAAAAACGAAAGGTCGCCAAAGTTGGGCATTCCCATGAACCCCTCGCCGTTGCAGCCGAACATAATGCCGAAGCCCACAAGCCAGAATAGCAGCGAGCCCATCATGAAGTCAACAAAGTTCTTGAAAAGGATGTTTGTCGTGTTCTTGCTGCGCGTGAAGCCCGCCTCGCACAACGCAAAGCCCGGCTGCATGAAAAACACAAGCATCGCCGCAAGCAGCATCCATACTGTATCTATAGACAATCCCAAATCTTCTATCGGTGTCATTTTAATCTTCTTTTACTGTTAAACATCTCGCTTTCGCGCATTACTTTTCTTTCTCTGCGTTGTAAAGGGCAATGTCGCCGCTCTCCCCCGTGCGTATTCGCACGGCGTTCTCCACGGGAATGACGAATATCCTGCCGTCGCCTATCTCGCCCGTCCTCGCGGCTTCCTGCACCGCCTTGACCGTGCGCTCCACATTAATGTCGCGCACAACGATATTAAGCAGCACCCTTTCAATGCAACTCGTGTCGTACATCACGCCGCGATAGATTCGCGCCTGCCGCATCTTGCCCTCCCCGCGAACATCGTAATAGGAAAACCATTCGATGTCGGCGTCAAGCAGAGCGTCCTTTACATCCTCGAACTTTGTCTTGCGGATAATTGCTTCAATTTTTTTCATTTGTCTTGTTTATTTTTACAGCGCTGTTATTATGTTTTGTTTTCAAGGCAAATTTACAGCAATTTTCTTTTATAAAAACATTTATCCCGTTATTTTGTTTGTTTAATCAAAATAAAAGTTTCAAAAGCACATTCTTTTTGCAATTACACTTGCTTTTTGCAAGCATATATTGCAATTCATTTTCTCTTTTCTTGTTTTACATTCATTTACACGTCGTTTGTCTTGATTTTCTCCGGTTTTGTCTCCAAAAGAATAGTTTATAGCCCCAACCGTGTGTTATTGCAACTTTCACTACCTTTGCAACAGCATAATTCTAACAGACCAAATATCATGAACGCAAAAAAGATTTTACCCATATTAATATTGATTCTGCTTGCCGTGCCGTCTGCGGCAAACAAAAAAATGAAATACAAGAACCCGACAGGGAAAGAGTTCCCCGTTCTTGCGTGGTATTCCATTCTGGGCGACAAGAATCTGACAAAGGAACGCTACCGGGAATTGCGCGAAGCGGGCTTCAACATATCATTCAGCCACTTCGGCACTGCCACCGAACTTGAAAAAGGGCTGGCAGCCTGCAAAGGCACGGGTGTGAAGATTATGGCAACCTGCGGAGAGCTTGTGAGCAACACCGAAGCCACCGTAAAACGTTTCAAGAACGACCCATCGATTGCCGGATGGTTTCTGCGCGATGAACCCGTAACCTCGGGCTTTGCCGAACTGCGCAAGTTGCGCGACAGGATATACTCCGCCGACAAAAAACACCTAATGTACCTCAACCTGCTGCCCATAATAGTCGCGCCAAAGGACCTTCTGGCAAAATCCTACGAGGACTACGTGCAAAGGTTCGTTGACGAGGTTAACATCACGCCCATTTCATACGACATGTACCCCATTGTAACGGAAAACGGAAAGCCGGTGCTGCGCCAGTCGTTCTACGAAAATCTCGAAGTGGCAAGAAAAGTGAGCATAAGAAACGAACTCCCGTTCTGGGCATTCTGCCTGTCAACCGCGCACACCCCCTACCCCATCCCCTCTGACACACACCTGCGCATCGAAGCCTTCAGCGCGCTGGCATACGGTGCACAGTGCATACAGTACTTCACCTACTGGACGCCCGACACCACAACATGGAACTTCCACAACGCGCCGATTGACGAAAGCGGCAAGCGCACCGACGTATATTACAGGGTGAAGGAACTGAACAAGGAGATACACGCGCTCACCAAAGTGTTTCTCGGGGCAGAAGCCACAGACGTGCGCCACACAGGCGACAGCATTCCCCCCGGCACAAAAGCCCTGACCCAGATGCCCGAAAAGTTCCGGAGCCTGCAAAGCGACGGCGAGGGTATACTCGTGTCGCAGCTCGCGAACGGCAAAAACAGGTACGTAATGCTTTTGAACCGCAGCATCGACAACACGCAGAACATAACGTTCTACCTTGGCGGGAGCGTGAAGCGCATAACACCCGAAGGAGAGGAAAAGCTCAACGTAGGCAGGCAGACAGTTACGCTCACACCCGGCAACTACGCCATATACAAAATAAAGTAGCTAGCCTGCATAAGGCACACGGGCGAATTTACGCCATATGGCAAAGCCCCGTCGCCAAAACATTCGTGGCGGCGGGGCTTTGCCTTAAATCTTTGTTGCCAATCAGAAAAGGTTGAGCAGCAAGCCGCACTTCAGGCTTAGCGCGGGCCTTATTTCCCCGCCCACAAAATATCCGCCCAAACTCGCACCCAACACCCAGCCGCCTTCGGTCTGACCTTCCGCCCCTATATGCGCAGCCGCCGCAAAGCCGTCCAGCGATTTCGTGCAGCTCTCTTCCGAAGCCCTCCGCTCCTCGCCGAAGCCGTAGCCCAACAGCACATCGGCATATATCCACTTGTCGCCGCCGTTATAGACATACACGCCCGGGCCTGCGCCTATCATGTATTCACGCATATTGTGCTTGAGCTTGGTTCTCTCCCCGGCATACGTTCCCATATAGCTGCCGTTGTTGATGCCGCTATGAATCATGGCTGCCGCAAAAAACCTTTCATTGAAAGCGTAACGCCCGCCCAAGTTCAGGCACACACCCGACTTGTTGCTCATGCCGGGAAACAGCTCATAGCCGCCCTGCAGCTCCACATGAGTGTAGTCCTGCTGGGCAAATCCGTCAGCCCATGCGCATAGAAGCACCGGGAAAAGCAGAAGCCGTTTCAGTCTCACTTCTTGCCGGGATTATACAGGTCGGCAATCTTCTTAAGGTCATCCGGCTCAATCTCCTTGCTTTCGAGCTTGGCGCACAAGTCAGGGTCGTCGGCAAGGAACTTCACAAGCTGGCTGCGCCAATACTTGTTGCCGCTGCCCTTGTAGCCTATAATGCGTCCGTATTCCTCTCCCGCCTTGCGTGCCACAAAGCAGATGTCGCCGCCCGCCACGCTGGTAATCACAAGCGAGCCGTCGCGTGGGATGCTGTATTTGTAGCTGCAACTGTAAAACTCCACATGGTCGCCCTGCGCCTCCAAGGCCATCCACTGCGGCTTTATTGTCTTCTCCTTTTTTGTGGAGAACATCTTGTTGGTCTTGTAAGGGTGGCATACGAGGAAGTGGCACTTGTCGGTGTGCGTCTTCTTCCACACGCCAAGCACCTCGATGTCCGTGTTCTTCAGTTTCAGCTTCCGGCCGTCCGCAGTTTTCATGCGTACAGTCTTCGTGTTGCACTTCGGCATCTTCACGCGCCCCACATACTCCGTGCCGTCCTTCATCACCACGCGCCCCTCCTCTCGGTCGGTGGCGTCTTTCACAACGCTGTATATCTGGCAGCCGCACAGCAAATACGCCGCACAGCAAAGCAGCGCTGTCAATCTCAACTTTTTCATTCTTTTATCCCGTATTTATTAACTAACGTTATTCCGAGACCCGCTTTTGGCAAAGTCCTAAAACAAATTTCCGAAATCGCACCCATACAGACACATTTCGATTGTAAAAATTCGCAAACGCAACAAAAAAAAAACGAAATTCACCCATATCCCATACAATCAACATTATTTTGCAAACCTTATCAAGCAAAACCACATCAAGCCGCCTGCAAATGACGTCTCCGTAGGAGCGTATGGCATACGCCCTGAATTGCGCCTGCATGCAATATTGCGGCGATTGTTTGCGAGGCGATTCATGCGGTGGCGTACAAGGCGTATGCAAAACGCCCCTGCAAAAGGCGCAAAACCCGGGCCGTGAAAACCACATTTGACATAGGAAAAACTACATAGGACATAGGAAAAATTATATCAGACATAATCCAAACTACATCAGACCTTTTTTCGCCGATTTCAAACTCCTGAAAAACAAAAACTTACCAAGTCTTGGCTTAACCCGATAACCCTTTGTTAATCAAAAGGTTGCAAAATCCCCACATTCAAGTCCGCAAATTGCCGCACAAACGCATGGTATCGAAAATTTGCGCTTAATCAGTCGTCACTTAAAAACAGACACGCATACATTTGATTGAAAATTTTTCTTCTACATTTTGCCGTTTGAGAAATAATCGGTATGTTTGAAGCGAGATTAAATACAGAACACACAAAAGCACCAGGAGTGTACACCTTGATTGAGTGAAAAACAGAACACACGAAATACGGGTGCTAAACTATAACAAAAAGGTTCTGTAAAACAAAAAACAAGCAATATGGCTAAATTAAGAAAAGTCAGCCAAAAGCTGGCAAACGAAATTCTCAACAACGAGTATGGCATAGAAGCCTATGGCTGCGGAAGCGGTTCGGGGTCGGGTTGTGGCTCTGAGTCTGGCTGTGGTTGCGGCAGTGGTTCTGGTAGTGAAGATGAGCGTAAGTACGAAAAAATTCACTACAGCGGAAATTTCTCGGAGAAAAGAAGACGAATGGGCAATGCATGAAGAAAGGATTGACATGAATTTCGACGTGAAGGGAAAAGAACGCCGCTATGGATACGACCAGGAGGGAAAGCCAATTGTGTATTCCACTTCAGGAGGTTCTAAATCTTTTCCTTTCTCCGGGCTTGAGCAATCCTGTCAAATTGACTGTACCACCACCTCACCTGAAAAAATCAACCTCCGTGCAGAATTGAATGGCGCACTGGTATTTCGCATTGAAAGTACATATATGGGAGACACTCATATCGTTTTGGCGCAGAAATCCATCGATTGTTATATACACAGAAAGAGATGAAACGCATAGCCATAACCGTATTAGCCCTGCTGCCGCTAATAACGGCGGCAGGGCAATTGCGCCAAGAAAGATTTGACGCAATAATCAAAGACCCCAAAAGCTGTTTCCACGCAAAGCAAATACCACAAAACAACAACAGGAATCCATTAGGGATATACAGTTCCGGCTGCTCACGGGTTGTCAGCACAGAAAAGGACACTGTTGTGTGCGAAACGCGCATAGCATGGGGAAACTTGGACTACAAAAACGACATCGGGAGCATTGAACTCGTTGCGGAAGGGCAAAACAACGGCAGCAAAAACTTCTATAGCGGAGAAAGCAGTTTCAAGAAACTGCGCCGCCATATGCGGCTCAAAGCCAAGGCCTACGGCAGATATGATACGGTTAAGGGGAAGCCATACGTGCTGGAAGTTACCGCACACATCGACTTTTTCCCATTCAACGACCTGTACTTGACCCGCGTGAGATACACCACGAAAAGACGGAAATATCTTCCGCGAGCCAAATACGGCATTTACACCAAGAGAAGCGATGCGAGGCACAAGGCAAAATTGGCAAAAGAGAAACGCAAAGAGAAGAAGTGGCAAGAGGAGCGGAGAGCCAAGGAAGATAAATGGTTCAAGAAATACCTTGACAAATACAATTATATCGTAATTGACAATTAAGAGTGAGCTTACAGCATAGCATAACAAAGGCTGCGCCCTTGCCGGGACGCAGCCTTTATGATTTTAGCAATAAGTGTCGGTTTACTCTGCCTTGCTCTCCTCGGCAGGTTTTGCCTCTGTAGCGGGAGTCTCAACAGCCGGAGTTTCCTCTGCCTGCGCCTCCACTGCAGGAGCTTCGGCTGTGGTTGTCTTCTTACGTGAGCGGCGTGTGCGTGTAGCCTTCTTCACTTCCTTTGCCATATTGTCGTCGTAGTCAACAAGTTCTATAAAGCACATCGCAGCGGCATCGTTCTGGCGCAAGCCGGTCTTGATGATGCGTGTGTAGCCACCGGGACGGTTGGCAACTTTGACCGAAATATTTTGGAAGAGTTCGGTTACGGCATACTTGTTTTGCAAGTAGCTGAACACAACGCGGCGCGAGTTGGTGGTGTCGTCCTTTGAGCGTGTGATCAGCGGCTCAACGTATTTCTTCAACGCCTTAGCCTTTGCCACAGTCGTAGTGATTCTTTTGTGCATTATGAGCGACACTGCCATGTTGGCAAGCATAGAGTGACGGTGGGATGCAGTACGACTGAGATGGTTGAATTTTCTGTTATGTCTCATTTTTGATTAATCTTTGTCAAGTTTATATTTGGTAATATCGGTTCCAAACGACAGATTCTGACTCTTGAGCAAATCATCAAGCTCATTGAGCGATTTCTTACCAAAGTTGCGGAACTTGAGAAGCTCGTTTTTGTTGTATTGCACAAGGTCGCCAAGCGTTTCAACATTAGCGGCTTTAAGGCAATTGAGAGCGCGAACCGAAAGGTTCATCTCAACAAGCTTCTTTTTGAGGAGCTGGCGCATGTGAAGCACATCTTCATCGAATTCATCGCCCACTCCCGCAACGGCAGCATTATCAAGGATAATCTTATCGTCGGAGAATAGCATGAAGTGCTGGATGAGGATTTTTGCAGCATCACGTAGCGCCTCTTTGGGCTGAATGGAACCATCCGTAGTTACTTCGATGACAAGCTTCTCGTAGTCGGTTTTCTGCTCCACGCGATAGTTGTCAACTTCGTATTTCACGTTACGGATAGGCGTGTAAATGGAATCAATCGGCAGGACATTAACATCGGTGCAGAACTGTCGGTTCTCGTCCGCAGGCACATAGCCGCGGCCTTTGTTAATAGTAAGGTCGATTTTCATCGAGGCTTTGGAATCCAAATGGCAAATCACCAAGTCAGGATTTAACACTTCAAATCCGGTAAGGGAATTTCCTATGTCGCCAGCCTTGAACTCGGAGGAGTTCTCAATGGTGATGGACACCTTTTCGCCGTCGAAATCTTTAACTACTCTTTTGAAGCGCACCTGCTTCAAATTCAATATAATGTTGGTTACGTCTTCACGCGCACCGGGGACAGACGCGAACTCATGCTCCACTCCATCAATGCGTATTGTGTTGATGGCATAGCCGTCAAGCGATGAAAGGAGTATGCGGCGCAATGCATTGCCCACAGTGATGCCGAAGCCGGGCTCAAGCGGACGGAATTCAAACTTTCCGAAGGTTGGGCTTTCTTCCAGCATTATAACTTTATCTGGTTTTTGAAATGCTAATATCGCCATGAATTCAATTATTATTTGGAGTACAACTCAACGATCAACTGTTCCTTTATATTCTCGGGTATTTCGGAACGTTCCGGACGGTTAAGGTATTTTCCTGCCTTTGCATTCTCGTCCCATTCCAACCAAGGATACTTGCTGTGGTTGAAACCTGCCAGAGCATCTGCTATGACTTCAAGAGACTTTGAACGCTCGCGCACACCTATTATCTGTCCGGGCTTGACCGAATATGAGGGTATGCCCACAACCTTGCCATCAACCACAACGTGGCGGTGGTTTACAAGCTGGCGAGCTGCCGCACGGGTGGGAGCTATGCCAAGACGGTAAACGATGTTGTCGAGACGGGACTCCAAAAGCTGGAGAAGCACTTCACCCGTAATGCCCTCGGTACGCTCTGCCCTTGAAAAGGTGTTGCGGAACTGTTTTTCGAGAACGCCATATGTATATTTTGCTTTCTGCTTCTCAGCCAACATGGTGCCGTATTCTGAAGTCTTGCGGCGGCGTGAATTTCCATGCTGACCCGGAGCGTAGCTCTTTTTCGACAGAACTTTGTCGGGACCGAAAATAGGCTCGCCGAAACGACGCGCAATTCTGGATTTAGGACCTGTATATCTAGCCATATTCTAATTAATTTCTTATTATTGATTATACTCTTCTTCTCTTGGCAGGGCGGCAACCGTTATGAGGAAGCGGAGTTACATCAACTATCTCGCTTACCTCAATACCTGCACCGTGCACTGCACGGATGGCAGCCTCGCGACCGTTGCCAGGTCCTTTGACATATGCCTTTACCTTGCGGAGTCCGAGATCGAATGCCGTCTTGGCGCAATTCTCAGCCGCAGTTTGGGCAGCATAGGGAGTATTCTTCTTGGAACCGCGAAAGCCCATCTTTCCCGCAGATGACCAAGAGATAACCTGACCCTCTGAATTGGCAAGAGATATAATTATATTATTGAATGAGCTATGTATATGGAGCTGGCCCATAGCGTCAACCTTGACTGTCTTCTTTTTGGAAGATACTGCTTTATTTGCCATATTATTTATTATTTAGTAGCCTTTTTCTTGTTTGCAACAGTCTTTTTCTTACCCTTGCGAGTACGAGCGTTGTTTTTTGTGCTCTGCCCGCGCACGGGAAGACCCAAGCGGTGGCGTACACCACGATAACAACCAATGTCCATCAAACGCTTGATGTTAAGCTGCACCTCGGAACGTAGATCACCTTCCACCTTGTATTCGGCACCGATAATCTGACGTATCTTGGCAGCTTGGTCGTCGGTCCAGTCTTTTACCTTTATATCTCTGTCGACACCGGCCTTGTCAAGGATCTTTGCCGAGCTACTACGACCTATACCATATATATAGGTCAAAGCGATTTCGCCTCGTTTGTCCTGAGGCAAATCTACACCAACAATTCTTATTGCCATATATTTTCTTTACTTTATTCGTAGTGGTTAACCCTGACGCATCTTGTACTTAGGGTTCTTTTTATTAATCACAAATAAGCGGCCCTTGCGGCGAACTATCTTGCAATCGGGCGTGCGCTTCTTTAAGGATGCTCTTGTTTTCATTATCTATTTTGCTTTTATTTGTATCGTAACACAATGCGTCCCTTCGTTAAATCGTAGGGGCTCATCTCCACCTTCACCCTGTCTCCGGGAAGAATCTTGATATAATGCATACGCATCTTACCGGAAATGTGTGCAGTTATGTCGTGACCGTTTTCAAGAGTCACACGAAACATTGCATTGCTCAAAGCCTCGGCAATTGTTCCGTCAAATTCAATAGCTAACTGTTTTGCCATGTACGGATTGTCGCTTTCTTATTTATTATCCAACCTTTGCTGTTCCACTCTCTCAACGTCCTCGAAAGAAGACAGGATGTCAGCCTTGCCATGATGTATTGCAATGGTGTGCTCAAAATGGGCGGACGGCTTACCGTCGCGCGTTTTTACAGTCCATCGATCGGGCATCAACATTATATCGCGAGAACCCATGGTTATCATTGGCTCTATTGCTATACACAGGCCATTTTTCAACATCATGCCATTGCCGCGGCGACCGTAGTTGGGTACCATCGGGTCTTCGTGCATTTCGCGACCAATTCCATGACCAACGAACTCGCGCACTACCCCATAGCCGCTTTCCTCACAATGTTGCTGAACAGCATAACCGATATCGCCAAGACGATGACCTGCCTTTGCTGCCTCTATGCCAAGGTAAAGGCTCTCTTTGGTTACCGTCAAAAGGCGGCGCACTTCATCAGATACCTCACCTACACAAAAAGTATAGCAAGAATCGCCGTTAAAGCCGTTTAGCAACGTGCCACAGTCAACCGAAACTATATCGCCCTCTTCAAGCGGCGTGTCGTTTGGTATTCCATGCACTACAGTGTCATTTACCGAAGCGCAGATACTACCGGGAAACTCCGGACCATACGGATTTGGAAATCCCTTGAAAGTGGGAACCGCACCGTTGTCGCGTATAAAAGTCTCGGCAAGCGTGTCGAGTTGCCTGGTAGTAACTCCTGGAGCTATTACCTTGGCAATCTCGGCAAGCGTCTTACCCACGAGCTGATTGGCAGCACGCAGCAATTCTATTTCGTCCTCTGTCTTGAGCGTTATCATGCAGTCTTAATCAAAGAGCTGAATTCCCGCCATGACGAACATGGCCTGAATTTAACAAACCATCGTAATGGCGCACAAGCAAATGGCTTTCCACCTGCTGAATAGTGTCAAGCACCACCCCCACAAGTATCAGCAGCGATGTGCCACCGAAGAACTGCGCAAATTCCTGATTAATGCCAAACAGACCGGCAAAAGCGGGCATTATGGCAATAACAGCGATAAACAGGGAGCCGGGAAGCATGATGCGCGACATCACTGTGTCAAGATAATTGGCCGTGCTCTTTCCCGGCTTTACGCCCGGAATAAAGCCGTTGTTGCGCTTCATGTCCTCTGCCATCTGCTGCGGGTTCATCGTTATTGCTGTATAGAAGTAGGTGAACGCAATAATCAAAATCACAAACACCACATTATACAGCAGGCTGGTATTGTCCATAAATTGGCGCGCAGCCCAACTTGCGCTGTCCTCCGTATTATAGCCAACTATAGCCATGGGGATGAACATCAATGCCTGAGCAAAGATAATCGGCATCACGTTGGCAGCAAACAACTTTAAGGGAATGTACTGACGCGCACCTCCATACTGCTTTCCGTTGCCCGTTACACGCTTGGCATACTGAACAGGAACCTTGCGGGTGGCATTCACAAGCAGTATAGCAGCAGCAATCACAAGCACGAACACTATGATTTCAAACAGCAGCTTAATAAGTCCACCCGCACCGGGAGTTGAAAGCGTGGATGTGAGCTCCTGAACAAATGCAGTCGGGAAACGCGCTATAATACCCACCATGATTATTAGCGAAACGCCATTTCCCACCCCTTTGTCAGTGATTCTCTCGCCAAGCCATAGGATGAACATACTTCCCGCAGCGAGAATGACTGTGGAGGATATAGTGAACATAGTCCAACTTATCCCCGGAGCCAAGGCACCTGCAGCCTGATTGTTTAGATTTATCAAATATGTTGGTCCCTGGAACAAGAGGATGGCTATTGTAAGATAGCGAGTATATTGGTTTATCTTACGCCTGCCACTTTCTCCTTCACGCTGCATCTTCTGAAATTGCGGCAACGCCACTGCAAGCAGCTGCATCACGATGGATGCCGATATGTATGGCATGATTCCCAATGCAAATATTGACGCATTGGAGAACGCACCACCCGAGAACATGTTCAAAAGCGACATCAAACCGCCGCTGGTCTGTTCGTGAAGTGCCTGCAACTTGCCGGAATCTATTCCCGGAAGTACCACAAACGAACCGAAGCGGTAGATGGCTATGAACAATATGGTGATTAGGAGACGCATTCTAAGGTCTTCTATTCTCCAAATGTTCTTTATGGTTTCTGCTATTTTTTTCATTTCTTTAGAGTTTAGTGGCCTTACCACCGGCGGCTTCGATGGCAGCCTGTGCCGATTTCGAGAATGCGTTGGCCTCGACTTCAAGTTTGGCTTTCAATTCGCCCTTACCCAAAATCTTAACAAGTTGCTTCTTCGAAATATAGCCGGCTTCGTGAAGCTCCTTGGGCGTAATCTTTTCCAAGCTTTTGGCATCTGCCAAATTCTGCAACACCGAAAGGTTTATACCTTTGTATTCCACACGGAATATGTTGTTGAATCCGTATTTTGGTAGGCGACGCTGCATAGGCATCTGACCGCCTTCAAAACCTACTTTCTTCTTATAGCCGGAGCGAGCCATGGCTCCCTTGTGACCGCGTGTTGACGTTCCACCCAGACCCGACCCCGGGCCACGTCCCAAACGACGGCGGCTATGTGTAGAACCTTTTGCCGGTTTCAATGTATGTAATTTCATTGTAATCACTTTTTTGAAGTTATTCTACTACGGTTACCAAATGGTTCACTTTGTTGATCTGACCGCGCGTTACAGCGTTATCTTCACGCTCAACAACTTCGCCAATTCTATGCAAGCCCAGCACCTTAAGAGTAGCTTTCTGGTCTTTAGGGGCACCGATTTTGCTTCTTACTTGTTTAATTTTAATTGTTGCCATTGCTGTGTGATTTAGCCTCTAAATACTTTTTCCATTGAAATACCGCGCGCTTGAGCAACCTGACGTGCATCGCGAATCTCACTAAGTGCCAGAATCGTGGCCTTTACCAAATTGTGCGCGTTTGAAGAACCTTGCGATTTGGCAAGCACATCGGTGATGCCCACGCTCTCAAATACCGCGCGCATAGCACCGCCGGCAACAACACCTGTACCCTCGGAAGCTGGCATAATCAAAACCTTACTACCACCAAAATGAGCGGACTGCGCATGAGGCACTGTACCGCGCACTATAGGAACTTTGAAAAGGTTTTTCTTTGCAGACTCCACTCCTTTTGAAATAGCAGCTGTAACTTCTCCCGCCTTGCCGAGACCGTAACCGATGACACCCTTGCCATCGCCTACAACAACAATGGCCGAAAAGCTGAATGTACGTCCGCCCTTAGTAACTTTTGTAACACGGTTGATAGCAACCAGTCTATCCTTTAACTCTTCGCTTTTTACATTTACTCTGTTTGCCATAACCATTAAAATTTAAGACCACCTTTGCGAGCTCCGTCAGCCAATTCTTTTACTCTACCATGATACAAGTAGCCGTTACGATCGAACACTACTATAGTTATACCGGCAGCGAGTGCTTTCTGTGCAACATCCTCACCAACTTTTACTGCCTGCTCGGACTTCGTCATTTTTTCTTTGATTCCAAGCGAAGACGCTGCTACAAGCGTGCGACCTTCTTCGTCGTTAATTACCTGAGCATAGATCTGCTTGTTGCTGCGGAAGACACTCAAACGCGGACGTTCTGCGGTGCCGCTGATTTTATTGCGTACCCGATATTTGATTTTCTGTCGTCTTTCTATTTTTGTTTTCATTTTCTTGCTTCTTAGAAATTTTTACTTGGCTCCTGCAGCCTTACCCGACTTACGGCGTATCTGCTCGCCTATATACAGGATTCCCTTGCCTTTATATGGTTCAGGCATACGGAACGAGCGTATCTTGGCGCAAACCTGTCCGAGAAGCTGCTTGTCGCACGACTCCAAGCAAATATACGGATTTTTATTTCTTTCAGACTTTGTTTCCACCTTTATTTCGGGCGGAAGCTGAAGGAAAATGGGATGAGTGTAACCTAACGAGAATTCCATCACATTGCCTTCATTGGAAACACGATAACCCACACCTACAAGTTCCATTTCTTTCTTGTAGCCTTCTGTTACGCCAACTACCATGGAATGAACGAGCGCACGGTACAAACCGTGGAAAGCCTGCTTCTGCTTTGTATCAACCGTATCGTTATTCTCATCTATAGCGAACGTAACCTCATTGTTTTCAATTTTTACAATGATAGAAGGATCTATCTTCTGTGTCAACTCACCCTTCGGACCTTTAACGGTCACTACATTATCCTTAGCCGCAATAGTTACGCCTGCAGGAATGTTTATTGGCAATTTACCTATTCTTGACATATTTTGTCCTCCTAATTAATATATGTAGCATAATACCTCGCCGCCAATCTTCTGGGCGGAAGCCTCTTTATCGGTCATAACACCCTTTGAAGTGGATATGATGGCAACGCCAAGTCCGTTTATGACGCGTGGCATATCTTTGTAGCCGGTGTATTTGCGCAAGCCCGGACGCGAAACACGCGTAAGGCTCTTTATTGCACTTGACTTGGTGGCAGGATTGTATTTCAAAGCCACCTTGATTAAGCCTTGAGAGCCCTCGTCCACAAACTTATAGTTTAGGATATAGCCCTTCTCAAAAAGGATTTTTGTAATGTCCTTCTTCAAATTTGATGCGGGGATCTCAACCACCCTGTGCTTTGCACGAATGGCATTGCGAAGCCGCGTCAAATAATCTGCTATTGGATCTGTCATTGATTTGATTTGTTTAATTGATCGGGAATTCCCCCGACAATATTAAATTAAATACTCTTTTTATTCTTCTTGGTTTACCAGCTGGCCTTCTTCACGCCCGGTATGAGCCCGCTTGATGCCATCTCACGGAACTGTATACGGGACAGGCCGAACATACGGAGATATCCTTTGGGGCGTCCTGTAATTTTGCAACGATTGTGCAGGCGCACAGGAGATGCATTGTGAGGAATTGCCTGAAGTTTGCGCGCTGCCTCGTAAGCCTCTACTGGATCATCTGTAGTGTTTATGATTTTTTTGAGGGCGGCACGCTTCTCTGCATATTTGGCTACCATTTTAGCACGCTTAACTTCACGTGCTTTCATTGATTCCTTTGCCATATCTTTTTAATTGTTTTTTGCGTCCTTGAACGGCAAGCCGAACTCTTTGAGAAGGGCATATCCCTCTTCGTCAGTCTGCGCCGTAGTTACGAATGTAATATTCATACCGTTCAAGCGGTCAACGCTGTCGATATTTATTTCTGGGAAAATTATCTGCTCCTTGATGCCGAGAGAATAGTTCCCGCGTCCATCGAGCTTGCTATCTATGCCCTTGAAATCCCTAATACGCGGAAGAGCAACACGTATAAGCTCCTCTAAGAATTCATACATACGCTCACGGCGTAGTGTAACCCTTACGCCAATGGGCATCTTTTTACGGACCTTGAAGTTCGCTATATCTTTCTTTGACAATGTGGCCACGGCCTTCTGACCTGTAATGGCTGTAAGCTCCTCAATTGCTTTGTCAATGATCTTCTTGTCCTGCGTAGCATCGCCCAAACCTTCGTTTATGACGATTTTCTTCAGCACAGGAATCTGCATTTTGGAAGAATAGTTAAACTTCTTCATAAGCGCCGGAGCAATACGCTCGGCATAAACCTGTTTTAGACTTGCGGTATTACTCATTACTTGATTTCCTCCCCTGATTTTTTGGAATAACGCACGAGCTTGCCTTCTTCATTGAGACGACGCCCTATGCGTGTAGGCTTCCCGCTCTTCGGGTCTATAACATTGAGGTTCGATATATGTATGGGAGCCTCTTTCTTTATAATCCCGCCTTGCGGAGCTTTCGCAGAGGGCTTCTGCGATTTCGAAACCATGTTTACACCTTCAACGATTGCACGCTGCTCTGCCACGAATACCTTGATTACCTTACCTTTCTGGCCGCGGTTCTCTCCGGAATTCACATAAACGGTGTCTCCTTTTTTAATATGTAATTTACTCATCTCTGCTTTAATGTTAAAGTACCTCCGGTGCCAACGACACAACTTTCATATTAACAGCACGGAGTTCGCGCGCAACCGGGCCGAAAATACGGCTTGCGCGAAGTTCTCCTGCTGCATTAAGCAATACGCAAGCATTATCGTCAAAGCGAATGCATGAACCGTCGGCGCGATGGATTTCCTTGCTTGTGCGAACGATCAAAGCACGCGATACTGTTCCTTTCTTCATGTCGCTCGAGGGTATCACGTTTTGAACAGCAACAACAATGGTATCGCCTACAGTGGCATAACGGCGTTTTGTGCCGCCGAGTACACGGATGCATACTGCCTCACGAGCACCGCTGTTGTCGGCCACATTGAGTCTTGTTTCTACTTGTATCATTTTTACTTAGCTTTTTCTACGATTTCTACTAATCTCCATCTCTTAGTTTTGCTCAAGGGACGAGTTTCCATTATCAAGACCGTATCGCCAACATTACACTCGTTCTTTTCGTCATGCACGTGATATGATTTTGTCTTAGACACAAATTTGCCATAAATCGGGTGCATTTCCTTGAACTTGGCCTCAACAACAATGGTTTTGTCCATCTTATTGCTCACCACTACACCCTGGCGGGTCTTTCTCAAATTTCTTTCTTCCATTTTTACCTGCCTTTATTTATTAAGTTCTCTTTGACGCAATACGGTTTTAATGCGTGCTATGGTGCGGCGAGCCTCCTTTATGCGAGAAGGGTTCTCTATAGGAGATATGGAATGGTTCAGCTTCATCTGGTGATAGTTGCTTTCCTCTGCATCGAGGCGTTCCTTCAATTCCGGAGTCTGAAGTTCATTTATTTCTGCAATCTTCATAATCATGCGTTTTTATCGTAATCACGTCTTACAACAAATTTCGTGGTTACAGGCAACTTCTGTGCAGCTAGGCGCAAAGCCTCTTTTGCTATCTCATACGAAACGCCTTCCACCTCAAATATTATGCGCCCCGGCGTGATGGGGAACACAAAGCCTACAGGGTCACCCTTACCTTTACCCATACGTACATCCGCAGGCTTTTTGGTAATTGGTTTGTCGGGGAAAATGCGAATCCAGATCTGCCCCTCACGCTGCATGTAACGCGACACAGCAACACGCGCAGCCTCTATCTGGCGCTGGCTTATCCACTCTGTCTCAAGACTCTTGATACCAAAGCTACCAAATGCCAGCTGATTTCCTCTTTGGGCGTTGCCTTTGCAGCGTCCTTTTTGAGGTCTTCTGTATTTAGTTCTTTTAGGTTGTAACATTGTTCTTAACTAATTAGCGGTTATTGTTTCTTCTCTTGCCGAAGCCGCGTCTGCGCTCGCCTCCCTGGCGTCCATTTTCCTTCTGCTGCGCATAATTTGGTGCAAGATCAACCTTGTGATAAATTTCGCCACGGCAAATCCACACCTTTATACCCAGAAGTCCCACTTTGGTTAGAGCAGTTGTCTGGCAGTAATCAATATCGGCACGGAATGTATGAAGAGGCGTACGTCCTTCCTTGTACATCTCCTGACGAGCCATTTCTGCCCCGTTCAAACGACCTGCAATATGCACCTTTATGCCTTCCGCGCCTGCGCGCATGGTATTTTGTATGGCCATCTTGATGACGCGACGATACGCCATCTTGCCCTCTATCTGGCGCGCGATGGTTTTACCTACAACCTGGGCATCGAGGTCTGGCTTCTTAACCTCAAAGATATTCACCTGAATATCCTTATTGGTTAGCTTTTTCAGCTCCTCTTTGAGCTTGTCTACTTCCTGCCCTCCCTTGCCTATTATAAGACCCGGGCGTGAAGTGCATATTGTTACTGTTATGAGCTTAAGTGTACGCTCTATAACAATCTTCGACACAGCATTGCCGGCCTGGCGCTCGTCAAGCCTTGTTTGGATGTACTTTCTGATTTTGCTATCCTCCACTATGTTGTCGGGATAGCTGCGCTCTCCAAACCAATTAGAATCCCAACCGCGGATAATACCTAGTCTGTTGCTTATCGGATTTACTTTCTGTCCCATAATCTTAATTATTTGTCATTTTTTGTTCCGACGAACAGCGTTACGTGATTGGAACGTTTGCGAATACGATAGCCGCGTCCCTGGGGGGCAGGGCGCATGCGCTTCAGAGTGACGCCCTCGTCAACGAACACTTTCGTAATGAAGAGTTCACCTTCTTCGGCCTTACGGTCATTTTTCGCCTCCCAGTTGCTGATGGCCGAACGCAGAAGTTTTTCCACCGGCACCGATGCAGCTTTTGCAGAAAAGCGAAGAGTACCAAGCGCGTGATTAACCTCCATACCGCGTATCATGTCAACAACATATCGCATCTTGCGTGGTGAGGAGGGAACGCCTTGTAGCTTGGCAAAGTACTGGGTCTTGCGGCTTTCCTTAATAGCTTGAGCCGCCAATCTTTTTCTTTTTCCCATTATTATTATTCTTTTTTTTTTCTTTTTTCCTGCTTCGGCGGTTACTTCTTGTTGTTGCCTGAATGACCGCCAAACCTACGTGTAGGAGCGAACTCCCCAAGTTTATGACCCACCATGTTTTCTGTAACGTAAACAGGGATGAATTTATTTCCGTTATGGACAGCAATGGTGTGACCCACAAAATCCGGGGATATCATTGAAGCCCTGGACCAAGTTTTTACAACGCTTTTTTTGCCTTTTTCATTCATGGCAAGGATTTTCTTTTCCAAAGTAACTGCGATGTACGGTCCTTTTTTTAATGAACGACTCATAATTTACTCTCTTAACAGTTATTTTTTCTTAGCGTTAGCTCTTTCAATGATATACTTGTTCGATGCCTTCTTGGGAGCTCTTGTCTTGAGACCCTTAGCATACAAACCATTCCTTGAACGAGGATGTCCACCGGACTGACGGCCTTCACCACCACCCATCGGGTGGTCTACCGGGTTCATCACAACACCACGGTTGTGAGGACGACGACCCAGCCAACGGCTGCGTCCAGCCTTACCTGAACTTTCGAGAGCATGATCCGAATTGCCAACACTGCCTATCGTGGCCTTGCAGGCACTGAGTATCTGGCGAGTCTCGCCTGAGGGCAGTTTTATTACGCAATAGCGTCCCTCACGGGATGTCAGTTGCGCGAAGTTACCTGCCGAGCGCACAAGCTTTGCACCCTGACCCGGGCGGAGCTCTATGTTATGTATCACCGTTCCCACGGGAATGTTCTGAAGAGGGAGCGTATTGCCTACCTCAGGAGCGGCTTGCGCTCCCGACATCAGCGTAGTTCCAACTTTCAATCCGTTGGGAGCAACAATATATCTTTTCTCTCCATCAGCGTAGAAGAGCAACGCTATACGAGCCGAACGGTTGGGATCGTATTCTATTGTCTTAACCACTGCGGGTACACCATCTTTATCCCTCTTGAAGTCAACCAAACGGAGTTTGCGCTTGTGACCACCGCCACGATAGCGCACCGTCATTTTGCCTACATTGTTACGACCGCCAGTGGAGCGTTTGCCGTAAACGAGAGATTTCTCTGGTACGGATGCAGTAATTTCTTCGAACGTACCAATAATTTTATGTCTCTGACCCGGTGTAGTAGGTTTAATTTTACGTACTGCCATATTTTATCAAATGTTGCTGTAAAAATCTATTGTATCGCCGTCCTTCAATGTAACGACTGCTTTCTTATAGGCGTTGGTGCGTCCTTTCGTGAAGCCTGAGCGAGTGTAGCGGCTCTTGTTCTTACCGGCATAGCGCATAGTGCTTATGCCGATAACGCTTACGTTGTAAAGGGACTCTACCTCTGCCTTTATTTGCACCTTGTTTGCGCTGGGGCTTACCAGGAAGCCATACTTATGTTCTTTCTCGGTTAGGCGATTCATTTTCTCGGTAACCAACGGACGAATTATAAATTTCATAATCAAGCCTCCTTGTTGTTAAATGCGTCATTGATTTCCATTACGCTCTTCTCTGTTAAGAGAATCACACTGGCATCAAGCACAATGTATGTGTTAAGAGTTTTCGCAACTGTTACCTTAGTGCCTTTCAGATTACGCCCTGAGAGATATACGTTGCGGTCAACATCGGGAAGAACAACAAGAGATTTCTTGTCGCTAACTTTGAGATTGTTAAGCAGCTCTATATAGCTCTTTGTCTTTGGGGTCTCGAATGTGAAATCTTCAACTACGATGATTGAATTTTCCTTTGCCTTGTAGCTAAGTGCAGAGCGGCGAGCGAGAGCCTTAACCTTTTTGTTTAGTTTAAATCCGTAGTCGCGTGGCTTCGGACCGAAAACGCGAGCACCGCCCACCAGCAATGGCGAGTTGATATCACCGCGTCGTGCACCGCCACCGCCTTTCTGGCGACCGAGTTTACGGGTGGAGCCGCTTATTTCGCTTCTTTCCTTTGACTTGGCAGTACCCTGACGGCGGTTTGCCATATATTGCTTCACAGCAAGATATATAGCGTGATCATTGGGTTCTATGCCATATATGGCGTCGTCAAGTGTTATTTTGCGACCCGTGTCTTCTCCTTTTATATTATATACGCTTAGTTCCATTATTTCTTGAGAATTAAGATTGAACCTTTGCATCCGGGAACAGAACCTTTTATCAGCAAGAGGTTGCTCTCAGGAATAACTTTAAGTATCTGCAGATTGTGCGTCGTTACGCGCTCGTTGCCCATCTGGCCACCCATGCGCATACCCTTGAACACCTTTGCAGGATAAGAGCAGGCACCTATAGAACCCGGTTTTCTCAAACGGTCGTCCTGACCGTGAGTAGTTTGACCTACACCGCCAAATCCATGACGCTTCACAACGCCTTGGAAACCATGTCCCTTGGACGTGCCGGTTACGTCAACGAAGTTTGCTCCTTCGAAAACGTCAACGGTTACTACGTCGCCTAAATTCAGCTCCTTGTCAAAATCAGTGAACTCGGCCAAGTGGCGCTTGGGAGTTGTGCCGGCTTTTTTGAAGTGTCCGTCCATAGGCTTGGTCGTATTTTTTGCCTTTGCCTCCTGGAAACCTAGCTGAACGGCAGCATAGCCGTCCTTCTCCACACTCTTCACCTGCGTAACTACACAAGGGCCAGCTTCGATAACAGTGCATGGCACATTCTTACCATCAGCACTGAAAACGGATGTCATTCCGATTTTCTTTCCTAATAATCCTGGCATTTCAGTAATTTATTTGAGTGATATGTTATTAGTTGTATTGTATTGTACTATACCTTTATTTCCACTTCCACACCGCACGGGAGTTCCAATTTCATCAAGGCATCCACTGTCTTGGAGGTGGAACTGTATATGTCAATGAGGCGCTTGTAGCTTGAAAGCTCGAACTGCTCGCGCGCTTTCTTATTTACGAAAGTGCTTCGGTTCACAGTGATTATGCGCTTACGGGTAGGAAGAGGAATAGGCCCGCTCACAATTGCACCCGTTGCCTTGACGGTTTTCACGATTTTCTCAGCAGACTTCTCTACCAAAGAATAATCGTATGATTTCAGTTTGATTCTTATTTTTTGACTCATTTTTGGATATTATTTTGTTCCATTCCGACGGGGTTAAGAGTCATTCGTTAACCCCGCCATCCCGGAACGTTTTTCTTATTTAAGCAGCTCTGTATGTCCCTTTATTTCCTCGAGCACCTTCTCCGCAATCGAAGTGGATACCGGTGCATGGTGATCATATTGCATAGATGATGTTGCACGTCCCGACGTGATGGTACGCAGAGTCGTTACATATCCGAATGTTTCTGCCAGCGGAACCAAGGCCTTTACTATACGTCCGCCACTACGGTTGGTATCCATACCTTCCACCTGACCACGGCGTTTGTTGAGGTCGCCTATAACATCGCCCATATTTTCTTCCGGGCAAACCACCTCGAGACGCATAATCGGCTCCATGAGGACAGGATGCGCTTTTGCACACGCATTTTTGTAGGCATTTATGGCCGCCACTTCAAATGAAAGCTGATCGGAGTCAACCGGGTGGAAAGAGCCATCAAGCAATTCCACTTTAAGCCCAACCATGGGATAACCTCCAAGCACACCATTTTTCATTGCCGACTCAAAGCCTTTCTGCACGGACGGGATGAATTCCTTAGGAATGTTACCACCGGTAACTTTGTTGATAAATTCCAAATTACCGTCTTTATAGTCGGGATCAAGAGGACCAACGTTTACAATAATATCCGCGAACTTACCACGACCACCGGTCTGTTTCTTGTAAATCTCACGAACGTTGACTGTTTTAGTGATTGCCTCTTTGTAGTTAACCTGTGGCTTACCCTGGTTGCATTCAACATTGAATTCGCGGCGAAGACGCTCTATGATAATGTCAAGGTGAAGCTCACCCATACCCGAGATGATTGTCTGTCCGCTCTGCTCATCGGTATGAACAGTAAACGTTGGATCTTCTTCTGCGAGTTTTGCAAGGCCGTTTGAAAGCTTGTCAAGATCTTTCTGGGTCTTCGGTTCAACCGCAACTCCGATCACAGGATCGGGGAAATCCATTGATTCGAGTACAATTGGAGCATCCTCATCTGCAAGGGTGTCGCCTGTACGCACATCTTTGAACCCTACACCCGCGCCGATATCACCGGCTCCAATAACGTCAACCGGGTTCTGTTTGTTAGAGTTCATCTGGAACAGGCGCGAAATACGCTCTTTCTTGCCGGAACGAACATTATACACATAAGAGCCGGCAGTAATCTTACCGGAATATACACGGAAGAATGTAAGACGTCCCACATACGGGTCGGTGGCTATCTTAAACACAAGGGCTGCGGTATGTTCGTCTTCTGACGGACGGCGGTCTTCTTCTTCGCCCGTACTCGGGTTCACACCCTTGATGTTAGGTGTATCTACAGGAGACGGAAGGAACATACAAACATAGTCGAGCAAAGTTTGCACGCCCTTGTTCTTGAATGCGGAACCGCACGTCATCGGGGTCAGCTTCTGTGAGAGTGTACCCTTGCGGATTGCTGCGATAATCTCCTCTTTTGTTATCTTAGAGGGGTCATCGAAAAATTTCTCCATTATGGAGTCATCGAATTCCGCAGCCTGCTCAACCATCTTGTCGTGCCACTCCTGCGCCTCGTCTTTCAGCTCATCGGGAATTTCTCCCACTTCGTATTCAGCGCCCTGTGTCTCGTCATTCCACACGATAGACTTCATCTGAATAAGGTCGACAACTCCCTTGAAGTTTTCCTCTGCACCGATTGGAATTGCCACAACGCAAGGATTGGCGTGAAGAATAGCTTTCATCTGGTTCACAACCTCAAAGAAGTCTGCACCGGAACGGTCCATCTTATTAACGAAAGCGATACGAGGCACCTCGTATTTGTCTGCCTGGCGCCACACAGTCTCGCTCTGAGGCTGCACGCCGCCTACTGCGCAATATGTAGCTACTGCGCCATCGAGCACGCGCAGCGAACGCTCAACCTCAGCTGTGAAATCCACGTGCCCCGGGGTGTCGATCAAGTTTATCTTATAGGTATTGCCGTTCCAGTTCCAGTAAGTTGTAGTAGCGGCCGAAGTAATGGTTATACCGCGCTCCTGCTCCTCTTCCATCCAGTCCATGGTGGCGGCACCTTCGTGCACCTCACCTATCTTGTGGGTCTTACCCGTATAAAATAGTATACGCTCGGAAGTAGTCGTCTTACCGGCATCGATGTGAGCCATGATACCGATATTACGAGTAAGATTCAAATCTGCTTTTGCCATCTGTATTTACTCTCCTTTAATCTTAGAATCTGAAATGTGCGAACGCACGGTTGGCCTCAGCCATACGGTGCATATCCTCTTTACGCTTGTAAGCGCCGCCCTGCTCGTTGTAAGCATCCATTATCTCGGCAGCAAGTTTCTCTGCCATGGATTTTCCGCTGCGCTTGCGAGCAAAGTTTATCATATTCTTCATAGAGACCGACTCCTTACGATCGGGGCGTATTTCGGTTGGAACCTGGAACGTTGCACCGCCTATTCTGCGCGACTTAACCTCTACCTGCGGGGTTATTTTGTCAAGAGCAGACTTCCATACTTCCAATGCGGATTTTTCTGCATCCTTGTTTTTCTCACCCACTATTTCAAGAGCGGCATAGAATATCTTATAAGACGTATTCTTCTTGCCGTCATACATAAGGTGGTTAACAAACTTGGAAACCTTCTGGTCTCCGAAAACGGGATCGGGAAGGATCACTCGTTTCTTTGGTTTTGCTTTTCTCATTTTGTTTTAGCGATTATTGATTTGGGGCTGCTAATATTTTTGTCTTCAACGTCCCCGCCGGGAGCGTTTACTCAACCTTCTGTTATTTGCTTCCTCGCAAACCAAATGATTTATTTACTTTGACGCCTTAGGCCTTTTTGCCCCATACTTGGAGCGACGTTGGGTGCGGTTTGCCACACCGGCAGTATCGAGCGTTCCGCGAACTATGTGGTAACGCACACCCGGAAGATCCTTAACACGGCCACCACGCACAAGCACAATACTGTGCTCCTGCAAGTTGTGTCCCTCTCCCGGTATATAAGAGTTTACCTCCTTGGAGTTTGTCAAACGCACACGCGCAACTTTACGCATTGCAGAATTAGGCTTCTTGGGGGTGGTTGTGTAAACACGCACGCACACTCCGCGCCTTTGAGGGCACGAATCAAGGGCGGGCGATTTACTCTTGTCCACCAAGACTTTTCTGCCTTTTCTTACCAATTGTTGAATAGTAGGCATTTTACTGTATTTTAATTATTTATATATTATATATTTATTTCCTCATTAACGTCTCAACGGCGCATAACGCACCATTTCGAGCTGCAAAATTACAAATAATTTCCGTATCTGCAAAGAATTTCAGCAACTTAACTTCCCAACAAGCTTTCTCCGTCCTAACCCCATTAAACAGCAAAAACGACGTTATGCAGATAACTATCAAAATAGCAACAACTTAAGCCCAAACACATCTCGGAAACATGCAGACAAACGGTAATTTTATTTTGATTTTTTAACCATTACCATCCGTTTTGAACTTATTTTAACCACCATAACGGATGCTTTTTCTTTTTATCACATTAATAACAATGCGGCTGAGAGTCAGAATAACCACACCGACAAAGATATTCAACTTCAATTCGCCCCATTCAGCGCATACCGCCCGACAGGTAATTAACCGCGAAACACCTATATTTTACATTACACCACGTCCAAGCCTTAGGCGGCACCGCAAACACCGCCGAAGCAGCGCAACACTCCGGTTTGCAGAAAATTCCCATTACAATAAGCATCCGATTCAACAAATTGTTTTTTCGCAAGTTGCAGGTGGCAAAAAAAGGTCTGAAATAATTTGAATTATGTCTGATATAATTTTTTCTACATAGGACATAGTTTTTCCTTCGTGCGGTGCAGACGTGAGACGCATAGCAAAAGCCGATGCAAAAGCATATCGACACAAACCCCGCGCAAGAAAGCGGGAGCGATTTTCGGGTAAACGAAACACAAATGCACGCACATCCGCGAAATTCGCATATACCATTGTAACGCATTACCATATTTGTGAAAAAATCTTATTATATTTGCAAAACAGACGATAAGAAAGCTATACTTTAATTAAAATCATAACATGAAAAAGTATTTGATAATTTGCGCCTCACTGATTGTGGCGACAAGCGCGGGCGCACAAAAAACCAAGAAGTTCGCCCCGCCGATAATGGGATGGAGCAGCTGGAATACCCTTGCGCTCAACATCAACGAGAAGAATATCTGCGCAAACGCCGACGCACAGGTTTCCACGGGTCTAAGAGATGCCGGCTACATTTACTGCAACATAGACGACGGTTACATGGGCGGGCGCGATGCACAGGGCAACATGACAAGCAACAACGAGCTTTTCCCGCGCGGAATGAAATACGTATCGGAGTACATACGTAAGAAAGGTCTGAAGCCGGGCATATATAATGACGCGGCGGGAAACACCTGTGGTTCCGGCTCATTCAAAAAACCGGAATTCGGACAAGGCGTAGGCTTCAACGGGCACGAGGCCGCCGACTGCGACCTTTATTTCAACAAATGGGACTATGACTTCGTGAAAGTTGACTATTGCGGTGCAGCCGGTCTTGGGCTGCAAGAAGAGCCCACATACACAGCCATCGGCAACGCCATAAAGGCTGAAAGCAAAAAGTTAGGCCGCAAAATTTCATACAACATCTGCCGATGGGCATACCCGGGCACTTGGTGCAAAAACGTTGCCGACTCATGGAGAATTAGTGGCGACATACAGGCAAACTGGCCCTCGTTCAAATACGTGATAGGAAAGAACAAATACCTGTCGGCTTATTGCGGCGGCGGCCATTATAACGACATGGATATGCTCGAAATCGGAAAAGGGCTTCCGCTTAATGAGGAAGAGGTTCACATGGCAATCTGGTGCATACAGAGTTCGCCGCTGCTCGTGGGCTGCGACATGACAAAGATACCCGCCCAGTCGCTCGAGCTCATGAAGAACAAGGAGCTGATCGACATCAACCAAGACCCGCTCGGGCTTCAGGCATACATAGTTTACCAAAAAAACAACTCTATGATATACGTCAAGGACATCAAGCGGCTCAACGGCGACACACGCGCCGTGGCGTTGCTTAACCTTGGCGACGAGCCCGCAACGTTTGACGTTCCCCTCGAAATCATCGACATGACCGGCAAAGCCACAACACGCGACCTTATCCACCACACAGCAGGCCCGGAACTCAACGGCAAAATAAGCGAGACCGTGCCGGCACGCAGCGTAAAGATGTGGACAGTGAAGGGAAAGCGCGCTGAGCGCACCGTTTACAATGCGGGAACAGCCTATATGCCCAACTTCAACGACCTCGGCGGAAACAAGCAGACAATCCGCTATGCCGATGATCCCAACGCCTCATGCGGCGTGAAGGTGATGTTCCTCGGCGGCACGCCGCAAAACGTGATGAAGTGGGAAAACGTTTACTCCGAAAAGGGCGGCACATACGACATAACGGTGCGCTACGCCTGCGGCGAGAACCGCTACCTCAAGATTGTAGTGAACGGCGGACAGCCCTTAGTTTACAAAGACCTCAACACAGGCAGCTACACCAAATACAGCACGCTCACCGTTCGCGGCACGCTCAAAAAAGGCAACAACACCATCACCCTTGGCTGCGACAACGGCTACGCCCCCGACATCGACGGCATCACTATAGCAAAAAGATAAACAATTTTTATATGACAAAACTGGGCGGCACTGTTGAGTGCCGCCCAGTTTTGTTTGCCGCAAACCGCCTTCAAAGGCATAGCCTCCATGCCATGCACGCGCAAATTGCACACTATTTGTCCTTTTCTCTTTCCGTCCTTAAATCGCTCAACGTGCTGCCGCCATACGAAAAATACTTCGGCCCTTGATATGCGCCGGATGTATTCTGCTGTTCTTCGGGCAGGAACTCCGAAGTGAAAGCCGAAAGAGACCAAAGGCGGCCTTCGTATTCTATTTTATCATCAGTGGCAACTTTAACGGGGAGTTTGAGGGCGTCAAACAATACTGTATCGCCGACATTAAGCCCTATCATATGGAACTTGAAAGCAGGCTTGGCCTTTTTCCGCTTCTTGCAGTCGTTTTCGGCATTTATCCTCTTGTCCTCATCTTTGCTGTTGCTGACAACAGGCTTGCCGTCCACATACACAGCCAGCTCCGCATCTTCCAGCAGGTCTGCAATATCCCGCATGATGTCAAGGGCCACCGATGGGGCAATATTGAAGAACTCACGGTTCTGGCGTATGCGAAGGTCGGTCAAACGGTCAATCTGCTTGTGTATCTGCTTCTCAACCTTGTCGTATTTTTCAGTTCTGAGCGTGGCGTAGATTTCGAACGGCAAAGGGACTGCCGTATTATCCAATTCCTTGGAGCGAACATCCACAGGGCGGGAACTCTTGCCTATTTTCACCCAATCTTCGCGAAAACTCGGATTTGTCAATATATAAACGTAGCCTTGGCTGCTTTCCTCACTCATAATATCAATGTTTCTTTTCATGGTTCTAAAGCCACAAACCCACGTTCTTTTATGTTTCACGCTTGCCTGCGACAAAGGACTTGGGAAAATTTTTCAATATTCTGCAAATATACTGATTACATTTGAAAAGGGGGAATGCCTTAACGTTTTATTTTACAATGTCTGCGCTTAACCCCAAGTTTATTCAAAAAAGCCCTGGCAAAAGCCACCCCACGAAATATCAACATACAATCCAGGCTTCTGCTTTCCACATTCTCCGAAAACCACATGGGACATCGGAAAAACTATGTCCGATGTAGAAAAAATTATGTCTGATATAATCAAAACTACATCAGACCTTTTTTCATCGCTTGCAAACACCTGAAAAACAAAAACTTATCTTTTATTGCCAAAACACTGGCAATTGTTTGCTAATCAACGGTTTGCGCAAAATACATGCTTTTGCTGCGGCAGGCTGTGCATTTCAATTTTCCCGCGCTTTCGGTTTCATCTTAATCCACCCGCCACGGAACAGCCGCACAAGAAACAGTGTGCCGCGTATCGTAAGCTCCACCGCCATTGCGAACCACACGCCGGGCAGGCCGTAACTCCTTGCGAGCAAGGCGGCAAGCGAAAGGCGCACAAGCCACATGCTGCACAAGTTTATTATTGTGGGACTTTTGGTGTCGCCCGCACCTATGCACACACACGCCGTTACTATGGCGGCGGCAAACATTGGCTCGGCAAACGCCTCTATTCGCAAAACCGTGGTGCCGAGGGCGCGGATTTCCTCCACGGGGGTTATGAAACCTATCATTTGAGGTGCAAACACAAACATCAAAACGCCCATCACCGCCATAACCGCCATACCCAATCCAACCGTCATCTTGGCAAAACTGCGACAAACGTCAATACGCCCCGCCCCGAGCGACTGCCCCGTTAACGTTGAAGCGGCATCGCCTATGCCATAGCCGGGCATATAACAAAGGCTCTCCACTGTTATGGCGAACGTGTTGGCGGCTATCGCCACATTACCCAAAGGGGCTACAATTATAGTGCTGACTATCTGCGCACCGCCCATGAAAACATACTGCAACACCAGTGGTGAGAATATACCAACGGCCTTGCGCACATACGCCTTTTTGAGTTTGAACAGACCTTTCCCGCGCCGAAGGGAAAGCACCTTGCTGCGCCATACGGCGAAATACGTGTTAGCGGCAGAAGTTACAGCCACTGCGGCAAAAGTACCCAAGGCCGCACCAACAACGCCCCATCCACATATATATATGAATATGTAGTTGAACACAACATCGAGTGCACACATCATTATACTTGTGGCACCGGGTATGCGCATATTTCCGCTGCTCTTCAATACGTTGGACGAAAGGTTCGAGATTTGCATGAAAGGCAGGGCCATGGAAAACACAAAGAAATAAAGCGATGCATCGCGCCTTATATCATCGCCGCCGCCCAGCCATACCGGAAGCGGCCAAGCTATAGCGGCGGCCAACATGGCAATGGCTATCCCGAAAACACCTGCGGTAATAAGTCCGTTAGCAAACACCCTGCACGCCTCGCCATAGTCTTTGGCCCCTACTTTGTGGGCCACCTGCACGGAAAAACCAATGCTCATTGCACTTGTGAAACTTCCGAAAAGCCACGTGGTCGACTCCACAAGACCTATGCTTGCCGAAGCCCCCGCCCCGAGATGCCCCACCATCGCCGCATCGATATAAAACATTAGCACACTCGTTATTTGCGCCAGCACCGATGGTATGCTCAAATCCACTATAAGCTTCAGCTTGTCAGCACGCGATAATTCTTTGCCATCGCGCATTGCCGCCAAAAGATTGTCGCTTTTCTTGAATTTCAGCATTGTGGTGTTTTGAAAAATTACAGCGCGCAAAGTTACTAATAAAGTTCAAATCCACTCGCGCCACAAGCCTTTCCGCCCCATAGTCTTTCCCTTTGTTAAGAAAAAAGGCGCATGCGCTCACGAAGTGTAAAAATTTTGTCTTAAATTTGCAACAAAAGCAAAAACAGGCATTTTACAGGCTATTCAACTATACAACACCATGAGCGGAAGCGGAAAAATTTTCATCGCGGCATTATATGTCGCCGTTTGTGCAGTATGCACGGCGCGCAGCAACAAGCCATACGGACTGCGAACGGACTTCATAGAAAACACGGAATTTTACTACAAAGACGGATACGCAACAAAAATCAAAGTATCGGCAGCCCAAACCGACACTATGCGCTATCGTGCAGCCTGGATAAGAACAAAACACCCCTCGTTCGGATGGATTGTTCCCGGAAACGGCAGAAACGTGAGGCAAACCGCATTCAGACTAATCATAGCCGACAACCGCAAGGACATAGCCGCCATGAAAGGCAATGTTTTCGACAGCGGACTGCAATACGATGGAAACTCAACCGCTTTGGTACCGCAGAAGCTGGAACTTATGCCCGACAGAGCGTATTACTGGCGCGTGATGGTAAAGACCAACAAAGACAGCCGTGGATCGTGGAGCTCAACGAAACTTTTTCGCACATTCCATTCGCTCAACGACTCGGCAACAAGCTATGAACCGCTTGTGAAAACTCTGCAAAAGGCTAAAACAAAAAAGCACTCGCCACACGGAACATTTTCCGCCGATTTCGGACTCGATGCCTTCGCCCAACCGCTGCTCGAGATTACTGCCACCAAAAACTCGAAAATCACTGTTTCCATCGGAGAAAAGCTCACTTCGGGCGGAAATGTGGACATAAATCCCGGAGCCACCATTCGCGGTGCAAAATACGAGTTGGACATAAAAAAAGGCAAGCATCTTTACAGAATAAAACTGCGTCCCGACAAAAGAAACACGGGATCGGACGCAGTAAAAATACCTGCATTCATCGGGGAAATAACCCCGTTCAGATACTGCGAGGTAAAAAGCGAAAGCAGAGTGATAAAGAACGTGAACTTTCTACGCGAAACAATAACCTACCCGCTCAACCGAAAAGCATCCTCGTTCAAGAGCAGCAGCGCAAGGCTCGACTCTGTTTTTGACTTCTGCAAATACACGCTCGATGCCACTTCGATGCTCGGCATATTCGTTGACGGCGACCGTGAACGCATTGCCTACGAAGCCGATGCGCTTGTAAGCATGCTCGGAACCTATTTCGCTTTTGGCGATGCGGCGATGTCGCGACGCAGCGTAAGACATCTGATCGCCCATCCCACATGGCCGACGGAATGGAGTCTGCAAACCGTGGAACTCACCGCATACGACTTTCTTTTTACCGGGGACAAAAGGCTCATTTCTCAAAACTACAACGATATAGAAGCACATACTCTGTCGGCGCTACGCTGCAGCAACAACCTGATATCAAGCCAAACGGGACTGCAAACGCCCGATTTTCTCAAGAGCATCAACATGAAAAGCCCGCTCAAAGACATTGTTGATTGGCCGGCGGGAGGTGCGGGACTTAACGAGCCGTCGGGCGGAGAGAGGGACGGACACACAATGGGCGTTTACAATTCCGTAGTGAACGCATGGCATTACAGAACTCTGCGGCGCATGGTAACGATTTCACACGGATGCGGCATGGACACAAAAGCCCAAGCATACAGAAAAAAAGCAGACGATTTCAAAAAAAGATTCAACAAGGCATTCTTCAACGACAGCACATCGCTATATCGCGATGCCTTAAACTCAAACCACAGCGCCACACACTCAAACTTCTACCCCGCCGCGTTCGGGCTTATTCCAAAAGAAAAATCAAAAGCCGTTACCGATTACATTCTAAAACGCGGCATGGCGTGCAGCGCATTCGCCTCGCAATTCCTTATTGACGGACTTTTCCGCCAAGGGCGCGGAACGGAAGGAATTAAGATGATGGAATCAGACAGCAAACGCAGCTGGGTTAACATGATGCGCTGCGGGGCAACAATGACAATGGAGGACTGGGACCGGGAGTTCAAGCCTAACCTCGACTGGAACCACGCGTGGGCCACGGCACCGGCAAACATAGCATTCCGCGACATACTCGGGATTATACCAACCGCACCGGCATACGAAGTGTTCCTTGTACACCCGCAAATAGGAGAACTGAAACACGTTTCGGGGCACACAACAACCCTCAGAGGGGTGATAAAAGAAAGCATTACCGTTACAAAAAAGAAAATCAAGTTCGCAATTGAAGTTCCAACCAACTCGATTGCCGACATTTCGCTTGCAAACATAACAGCAGGCTTCAACAGCCGCAATATAAGGCAGGCAAAAGTAAACGGAAAGAACGTGCCGATTGACAGGCTCACAAGTATTGACACCTCCTACACCGTGGGAAGCGGAAAGCACGTGATAGAACTTATAATCCGCTGACACGCCGCAGCACCGGCTGTCCGTTTTCAAAGTCTATGGGAAGCCATAGATGCCGGCTGTCGTTCAGGTGTTTCGGATTCCAAATGTCGGCCATGAATATGTATTCCGCGCCGAAAGCCTTGCGCAGTGCCGGGGTCTCGAGGCGGTATATGCAAGTGCCCTGCGCACCGAAAGTCTTTTCCGCCCCCTCCCCACGGCAGGGGTTGGGAAGCTGCCGCCAAGGCCCGAATATGTTTTTGGCGGTGAACATACGTGCCGCATTCGGCACCCAGCCCGTGCAGCCGCTTGTTATCATCCAATACACGCCGTCTTTCTTGAAAATTGCAGGAGCTTCGTTCTGACCGCCCGGGGCTACGCGCACAAAACTGCCGTTATGCTCCATATAGTCGTCCGTGAGCTGTGCAATCTGTATCGTGAGGTTCTCCTCCGAGGAATATATATGATACGCCTTGCCGTCATCGTCGATGAAAACCGTCATGTCCCGCGACATCTGCCCGCCCTTCACATCGCGCTGGAAAAACATCCCTCGCTCAACCTGCGTGCGCCATTCGGGAGTCCACCATGTCTTCAACTCCTCAAAAAGCATCTGATGCTTCAAATCCGTTGTGTCGGGAAGCGAGAAGCCTATGGGATAAAGTCCGGGATTGACCCTGCCGGAGCGCACAAACCTGAAAGGCCCGAGGGGATTGTCGGCAGCAGCCACGCCATAGCGCGCCGCCGCATAGCCGCGCCCTTTAAGCTCAAGGTGAAACCACATGACAAACTTTCCCGTCTTGGGGTTTCTGACCACCTTGGGACGCTCTACGATGCACCCGGCTTCGATGTCGCTTCCCGCCTCGTCTGACACAGGAAGCACTATGCCCCTGTCGGTCCAGTCGGTCAGGTTCTTCGATGTGTAGCAGCTCACGCCCAGCGAACTCACCGCCCCACCGTCGGAGCGAATTTCGCCATACCAATAATACAAACCCTTGTGGAAGATTATGTTGCCGCCGTGGGCGTTGATGTGCACGCCGTTGTTGTCCTTCCACACCCCGCCGTCCATGGGGCTTTGCGCCCAAGAGCAGACAAACGCCATGCACAGTAGAAACGATGTCAAAATATATTTCATTTTCCAAGCCAAATTAATTGTTTCACACAGATATGCAAATATAAGCACTTCCCGCAAAAAATGCCCTGTCCGTCCCACAAAAACAAAAAAGAGCATTTTTTCGGCAAAAGCCTAAGACACAGCACATTGCGCCTTATTTGACAATAATGCGTAACCTTTTGTTTTTCAAGACATTTGCAAATGTCAAAAAAAGGTATGATGTAGTTTGGATTATGTCTGATATAATTTTTCCTACATAGGACGTAGTTTTTCCCATGTCCTATGTAGTTTTCGGGGTGTTTGGGAAAGGACGGGCGATTATGGTTTTGCGGGAATTGTAGGGGCGTATGGCATACGCCCTTTACGCCGCCGCATGAACCGCGCCGCAAACCGCCGCACCAATTGCATAATCTGCGCAATTCAGGGCGTATGCAATACGCCCCTACAGCGGTACAATTCTCTGATTGATTGCTGTATATACATTTATGTTGCGTATTGCATACGCCCTGTACGCATTCATCCCGAACTGGAGCAAAGCGGGAACAACGCCAAAACACATACGGGCACGTTTAGAGGTTGGGGATTTTTTCGCAAAGAACGCTTCTTCTAAAAAAATCAGTGCGGGGGCGCAACCGCCTCCGTACTGATTCAATATATGCCAAAACTGCACTTTATTTCACAAGCACCTTCCTGCCGCCTATGATGTAGATGCCCTTTGAGAGCGTCTTTGCAGCCTCGGCGGGACTTATGTTCCTCCTGACGAGCGTTCCGTCAACGGTGTAAACGTTTACGCAGGCTTTCGCTGCGGCTGCGTCAATCTCGCGAATGTCATTGATAATGCCGTCAACGGTAATCACAACATCGGTTGCGCCTTCCTGCGGACTTACTTTGTCAAGGTCGAGCCAACCGCTCATGCCATAGATATGCACAGGCGTTCCGGTGGTAACGTTGAGCTTCCCGCCCCTCATGTAGCCGTAGCCTTCCTTACTGATGTCGCATCCGTCGAACGTGCCGGCAAGTCCGTTAGCCTCGCGCACAGTTGTGTCAACCGCGGCGGGCAGCGTGGTGTAAATGCTTGTGGTCTCGACATTCTCCGCATCGTATTCGTTGTAGTCGCCCTCGATTATGACGAACGGCACACCTGCTTTCACCTCCTCGCAAAGCGTAAGCTCAACCGAAGTCTTGCCCGCCGACGCGTCCACCGTGATGTTCTTCACGGAATATGTGAAGGCATTGGAGTTCATTGACATCAGAGAGTTTGCGCCGGCAGATATGTCAAACGGCAAGGTCATGACCCTTATGCTGTTTGCCTCAATCGGGAAGTTAAGGTATGCGTCATCCTCCACGGGAATAACGCCCCAGCACGAAGCGCCGTCAACATCGGTAGCCCAAGGCACAATTACGCTGCCCCTGTCCTGCGCATGGAGCGGATATTCCTCCGCGTTGTTTTCGTTGAGCGACACAAACTGCATCTGTCCTTTGCCTATGTAGTCCACGCGGAAAGGAGAGAAGCCGCCCTGCATACGGCAGACGTTCGCCTCGCCGCGTCCGCTGGTCGGGGCTATGCTGTGTGAGGTCGCGAGATTCTGTAAAGAATAGCCGTCCGTACCCTCTATCGGAACGAAACGCCACATTGCGTAAGGATTCTCCAAATATGCGGAGGCCTCGTCCTCGCCGGCATACTGTCCGAACCTTATGCTCGCGCCGGCATCGGGGTTGTCAAGATAAATTGCCTTGTTGGCGCAATACTCCAGATTGCTCTTGGAGTATATGTAATACCATTTGTTTGGCTCTATCTGCCTTGTGTGCCCGATAAGCGCCGCCTTTGCATCGTTAATGCCCTTTATGGCAACATTTATGTCGTTCTTCATCGGTTGCTTGTCGCTCACGCCGCTGCGGGCAGCCTTTACCGCCGCCACAAAGTCGTCAATGCTTCCCTCATCGTCAACCATGCCGATTTCTTCGCCCACTTCCATGTTGCCGGCCCACTTTATCATCTTGTTGTAGAGCCTTGAAAGCTCGGTTGTGTCGGCATAGGCATCGAGCAGTTTGGCTATTGCGTCCTCGAGCGTGGTTATGTCGCCCGGCAAAACCTCGTGCGTGCCTTTGGTCTTGCCCGCCTCGATAAGGGCTTTCAGCTCATCGGCAGCCGCCTTCACATCGGGGTTGTAGTTATACTGCACGCGCTCCGGGTCAATGCCTGTGTACATCTGGAAACGTCCGAGGCTGAGATAGAAGCCGCCCGTGTTCGTAGCACGCATATTGATTGTTTTCTTCACCAAAAAGCGCACGTCGGAATATTCCGCGCCAAGTTCTATCATAGGCGAGGTGTATCTCACCGGGTGTGCGTCAGCCTGTCCCGAACCCGAGACAATGCCTTTGAGTTCCCTTACGCTTGCCCACGAGTTTTCGTCATCGGGAGTGTTGGTGGCGAGGATTTCCATATCTTCGGGGGTGTCGTACGTGAAATCCCATTCCGAACTTATCATGCTGAAGCGGAAGGAACTCTGCGGCGCATTCATGTGAACCTGCAAATAGGGATATTCGTCAGCCGGAAGCGGATCGCTCCACGAAGTGTGGAATATATACTGCCCTGTGCCGTAGCCGTCGCTTTCGGGACGGATAAGATTTGCGGGAGTGAACTGATCGCTTTGTACGGAGTTCGACGTTATCTGCTCGCCGTTCACTATAACCGCCTGGAGTGAGGGAACCGCATTGTCGTAAGCGGTCTGCGCTTTATCAAGGAGGCTTGCAAACACCGCGTCAATCGAATCGCGGTCAACGTAAAGGCGGTCTATTTCCTTGGCAGCGTCATAAAGCGCGTCGATGTCGGCAACGGTCAAAGAGCCGTCCGCAAGTTTCTGTTTTACGTCTGCCGCAATATTGTCGTAGTTGTCGCAAGCCGCCTTCATTCCCTCAACCACGTAATATTCTGAATTGGCAATGGGCGCGTTCCCATAACCTGGAAACGTCCGAGACTTACGTAGAAGCCGCCCAATGCGTTCAAGCGGTTGCTGACGGTTGACTTGACAAGGAAACGGAGGTTGCTGTAACTTTCGCCAAGGCTTATTACCGGGGAAACATACTTCACGGGATGCACCACCTCTGTAACAATATTGTTGAGTTCGGTTATGCTCTTCCAGGAGTCCTCATCTTCGGGAGTGTTGGTGGCGAGAATTTCAACGTCCTTGGGAGTGTCGTGCGTCATTTGCCATTCCGAACTTACCATGCGGAACTTGATAGCGTCCACCGGCGAGTCAAGGCTCACCTGAAGCCACGCGTATTCCCCCGGCTTCTGCGGGTCGCTCCACGAAGTGTGCCAGATATATTCGTTCGTGCCGTAGCCGTCGCTTTCGGGTCGGATGAGGTTTGACGTAACGAACTGTCCTTGTTCGGAGTTTGAGGTTATTTGCGAACCCTTCGTGATATAGACTTCATATTCGTTGACCTTTTCGCGGACAGCTGCCGTTGAGTTTATCGCAGTTGTTGCCTGGTCTTTAAGGCAGTCGTTCCTTCCCGCGCTTACAAGGCTGTCGGTTAGCTGCGTGTCGTTTTGCGCGAACACGAACCATGCCGATGGCGAGTCTGCGCCGCCCGCAGTGTTGATTATCTCGCCTTTCAGCCCAGCGCCGTCATTATGTCCGTTGGCACAATAGGGAACGTCGTTTGACGTATTGGCAATGAAGAACTGCGGATAAGTGCCTATCTGGGTTATTGTCTGCAAGGTTTGCGGCTGGCCGGTAAGCGGCACATTTTTGCTCATACCTTTCACCGAGCCGATATACTTGTTGTTGTAAACGCTCTGTATGCTGAAAGTGCCGTCTCCCACAGGCGCGACCTTGAAGAGGAACTTCGGGTCTTTTCTGTCGAACGTGTTCCATCCCAGCTTGCCGTTGGCGAGCACGCACATGGCTTTCTCCACGCCCTGCTTGCTGTTGAAAGCTGCGCTGGAATTGACAAAATAGTAATAACCGCCTGTAACTTTCACGAGCGAAGCCTCTACCGCCTCGTAAGCCTTGCGCAGATTCTGCTCCGCCTTTGAATACTCCCCGTCCGAGAGGGTTTGCGACAGGGCGTAGTTAGCGTCCTCGTAAGCCGTGGTGTATTCCAAAATCGCATCCGCCGAATAATATCCCGGCTCTGTGCCGCCCTGGTATTGCGGACTTTTCTCAGAAATGTCATCAAGCAACTTTTGCAGCTTGTGGATTGGGACATCGGTGCTTTCGGCCTTAATTACCTGGAAACGCCCGAGGTTGAACAGAGGATTTCCGTTCGCATCCAAACGTCCGTTCACGTTTTTCTTCGCCACAAAACGCAAGTCGGTGTAGCTGCCCCCGAGGGCGATATGCGGCGAATAGTAGTCTATCGGGTGGGCAACCGCAGTTACAATGTCGGTAAGCACCGCCACTGTCTGCCACGAGCTTTCATCGTTGGGGGTGTTGGTCGCAAGGATGTCCATGTCCTGCGGAGTGTCGTACGTGCCTAACCATTCCGAGCTTATCATGTGGAAGAATATATCGCTCTGCGCCTCGTTGAGGTGTATTTGCAGATACGGGTATTCGCCGGCGGGAAGCGGGTTGGTCCACGAGCAGTGGTAAATGTACTGCCCCGAACCGTAGCCCTCGATTTCGGGACGTATGAGGTTGGAGGTGGAGAACTGGAGGCTCTCCATTGTGTTGGTGGTAATCTGCACACCGAGTCGGTGATGAGGCCCTTGCCCTTCATCCACTTGTCGTCCTCGTCGTCGCCCTCGCCGATGCCGTCTGTGGCAAGCACATTCATTATGGCGTCAGCCCAGAAGCCGGCGAGTTTCACCGCACCCGGCGCGTTGGGATGAAGCCAGAACGTCCCGGAGTTTCCGGCTTCGGAAGTGAAGTAGTCGTTGTTGTTCTCGAAAAAGCTGAAAGCCTCCTTCGAGCCACCATACACCATACCGGGGTTCGAGGAAGCGTATTCGTCCAAAATGTCGTCGATCACAGGGTGATAGGACTTCAGCCTGTCAAGCCCCGCCTGCAGATAGGTTGCGCCGTTGTGCGTCGTGGGGCTGTACCAAATGGGATAGTTCAGCACGAACTTTGCTTTGGGGAACTTCTCGTGCAGCGCGTCAATTATTTTCCTGATGTTCTCCTTGTATGTGTCGGTACTCACCGGCGAGCCTTCGGGGCCTTTTTCGGCGCTGTCGTTAGTGCCGAGCATTATTGAGAAATAAAGCGGCCCGGCCTCGCCGCCGAACTCCTCCCCCGCGCTAACGGCGTTGTTGTAAGCCCCGCGTCCGGGCAGAAAGCCGAACGTCGTTATGCCGCTCACGCCGCAGTTCTTTATCCTTACGGTGTGGTTGGTGCGTTTCTGCAACAGCTGCCCCGTTATCACCGGCGGAGCCTGCGTTGCCGGGTCTGAAAGCGTCGCGCCATACGTGATGCTGTTGCCTATGAAGACCACGTGGATTTTGTCTTTTGCCGCCGCAGACATACATATAAATATGCCCGTCAGCAAAAGGCACAAAGTAAACTTTAGCTGTTTCATAATTTTATGGTATTAAAACGTTGTTCTCATGATACGCCGCTAAAATTACACAATATTTTTTACAAGATTGCACTTATTGTTTTTTTTTGCACATTGACATGAATTCGGAACAAGAAGCTTCTGATTTTTGGACAGGATTACACATTTTTGCCATATTGCCGCACCGGCCTGTCTTGCCTGTGCAATGCAGTTCGTGCGGTGATGTACAGGGCGTACGTCGTGCACCGCTGCGATACGCGCAAATGGCAACCCCGGAAAACCAAATTTGACACAGTAAAAACTACATCGGATGTAAGAAAAACTATGTCCGATGTAGGAAAAACTATGTCTGATGTAGTTTTTTCCACATCAGACCTTTTTCAGCCGCAAAAACACGGCTGAACCAAAAATATTGGACGCGAAAACCGCAGGACAAAAAAAAGCATTAAATTTGTGGTCTTGAAACAGAAACCGCCCCACCGCGATGAACGATAAAAAAGATTTAAGCAACCATAAATTGTCCATAATCATACCGGCATACAACGAGGCCGGCAACATATGCCGGGTAATTGACAAGGTGTGCAACGTGGTTCTGCCATACGGCATAGGCAAGGAAATTATTGTAGTTGACGACGGTTCGAAAGACGACACATACGACAAAGCAAAGCGTTTTGTTTCCGATGGAAATCTCCCGGTGAAAATACTGCGCCACATTGAAAACCATGGCAAGGGACGCGCAATACGCACAGCACTCGCCGTGGCAACGGGCAACTACGTAATCATACAGGACGGCGACCTTGAACTCGACCCTAACGACATAGCGACGCTAATGAAGACAATGATAGACGGGGAATACGAGGTGGTTTACGGTTCAAGGTTTCTCGACAGGCAGAACAAAAGCCTTTACCGAAGCTTCTACCTTGGCGGGCGGCTCGTGTCCCACATCGCCAACATACTATACGGACAGCACATCACCGACGAGCCCACCTGCTACAAGCTTATGCGCGCCGAAGTGCTGAAACGCTTCAACCTGCGCTGCGAGGGCTTTGAATTCTGCCCCGAAGTAACCGCAAAAATTTCCAAACTCGGAATCAAAATACACGAAGTACCCATACACTATTCACCGCGCACACTCGAACAAGGCAAAAAACTGCGCTGGACAGACGGAATAGAAGCCGTATGGACACTGATAAAATACCGTTTCACAAATTGAACCAAAAAATGAACAACAGCAAAAGCCCTAAATCCACACGCTACGATTTCACATGGTGGATGAAGAACCTGTTGATAGCCGCAGTGGTTTACATGCTATGCCCTTCACTTGTGAAATCTAATATGGGCTACGGATGGCTTATAGACGGATACGCAAAAGGCAACCTTGAGGCAGTGAAGCAGATTAAAGACTTCACCTACGACCAGAAACTCGAAACCAAGCTCGGATACGACTACGCATTCATTGAAATGATACGCAGAACAACGCCCGAAAACGCCGTGGTGTTCTATCCCTCACGCGAGGATTTCACCGATAAAAACGCAACCGCAGGAATAAACTTCTCCGGAAACCTGTGCGACAAGCTGTCGGCAGTGCGCTTTCTCTATCCGCGCAAAATTGTAATAAAACAAGAACTTAACAAAACCTCGTGGAGCAAAAAACTTACACACGTAGCGATAGTAAACGGACACTGGCGCGAACTGCTGCCATACAAGGTTTCGGATGCCGTGCAAATAACCGTGTTGCCCACCAGCCCCGCCGAGGCGGCAAAACTTCAAAACAAACAATAAAGCCATGTACGCAATAGGAACTTTTCTTTTGTTTTTGGTGGGTTACCTCACTGTGTTTAACCTGTCAACACTCACCACGCGCCTTGAACGTATAGGACTTGCTTTCCCCGCAGGAACCGGCGTGATGACCATTGTAATGGCTATTATGGACCTATGCCATATTCCGCTTACAAGCGGCGCACTTATAATAGCCGACCTTGTTGTTGCCACCGCGCTTGCCGCAGGGTTGGTATTAAAAAAAGATAAAGTAGTCGAGGCTCTGAAACGCCCCATTGACATAAACACGTTCAATTTCGTTTGGCTGCTGCTGCTCGCATTTACGGCATGGCTGGAATACGCCAACTTCCAAAAATGCATGTTCTTTCCCACATACGACCGCGACTCGCTCGCGGCGTTTGACACACTTGGTTTCATTGCCGCGCAGGAGCACACATACGGTGGCATGAGCATCTTTACCGGCGATTATATGCCGGGCATCCACGCGCCGGGCAGCCCGATTGCCTACTTCCCCCTTGTGCAACTGGCATACGCCTATGTTTACGCCCTGGGAGCCGAAACATCGAAAATAATCCCGGCATTAATCTACCTGTCGTTCCTTGTGGCTTTCTACGCCGTGCTTTCACGCGCCACAAGCCGCACTGCGGCAATGGCGGCAACGCTGTTCGTGGTCCTCACCCCCGAAATGACATCGTTCTCATCGCTTTCGGGAACAAACGTAATGAACGCCGCCTACGCCTCGCTTGGCATAATATATATACTGCGCTGGCTTCAGGAAAAAGAAAGGGGATGCCTTGCCCTTGGCTCCATGCTGTTGGCGTTCAACGTATGGTGCCGCGCCGAAGGGGTGGTGTTTGTTCTCGTGGCAGTGGCACTCGTGGCATTTGAATGCATAAGAAAACGCGAATGGAAACAGGCTCTGCCAATTTTACTCACCTTTGCGCCAATAATACTGTGGCAGATATACACCCGCGCATTCGGAATGACGGTGCAATCGTTCGTAATAACCCACCCTTATTTCGATGGCGACAAGGCGGGAACAATATTCAACGGCGCATGGGCTTTGCTCAGCAACACGCAATACTACGGCTGGACATTCACTGCGCTGCTGATAGCGATAATAGGCGATGCATGGTTCATGATAAAGCACCGCAACAGCGACACAGCCAAACTGTTTTCCATTGCCGCAGGAGTTTTCCTGTACTTCCTCGTACTCTATCAAATAGACTACCGCTGGGACAGCATAGACAACGTACTAAGCTATTCCGCCAAGCGTTTCATGTTCTGCTTCGTGCCATTGGCGTGGTATTTCACAGCCACCTGCGAGCCCGTTGCCAAAGCAATGAAAAAATTTGACGACTGGATGGCAAAATAAAAGCCGCGCAAGGAGACTGTATATACATATATCACAAAATTCAGCCGCCGTAGGGGTGTATGCCATACGCCCTGAATTGCATCGCTTTGCTATGTTGCCGCAACGGTTTGTGATGCGTTTAACGCGGTGGTATACAGGGAGTATGCCATACGCCTCTACAAACCGCGGATTTCGCAATGCGGCGCGGTGGTTTGCGGCGAGGTTCGTGCGGTGGCGCACCGGGCGTATGCAATACGCAATACAAACACTCAAAACCATGTAAACCAACAATTTGCACCGCCGTAGGGGCGTATGGCATACGCCCTGAATTGAGCGGCATTTGCAACGTTTTTTGCCTTGTCGCGATGCTGCCGCAACGGTTTGTGATGTGTTTAACGCGGTGGTATACAGGGCGTATGGCATACGAAATACAAACACTCAAAACCATATCAACCAATAAATTGCACCGCCGTAGGGGCGTATGGCATACGCCCTGAATTGCATCGCTTTGCTATGTTGCCGCAACGGTTTGTGATGCATTTAACGCGGCTGTGTACCTGGCGTATGCCATACGCCACTACAATTTCCGCAAAACCAAAGTCGGGAAAACTATATTTGACGTAAGAAAAACTACGTCCCATGTAGAAAAAGTTATGTCT
>ERZ808252.164-NODE-164-length-69613-cov-6.990339_pt1 | contig 69613 bp, 59 predicted proteins | sample MGYA00521242_ERZ808252 | MGnify/ENA primary metagenome ERZ808252 (study PRJEB31516, sample SAMN03275581) | gut metagenome | biome: mammalia-associated habitat; material: feces | host: Papio cynocephalus | place: Kenya | collected 2012-08-07 ... | reverse complement strand
GCTACACGAACCACACTCTGCTGCCCGAAGCGTTGGAACGCTGGTCGGTCAAATTGCTGGAAAAAGTTTGCCCGCGTCATTTGGCGATCATCTACGACATCAACGACCATTTGATGAAACAGGTTGCGGCGAAATACCCCGGCGACAACGGCAAGCTGTCCCGCATGTCCATCATTGAAGAAGGCGACACCAAAAAGGTTCGCATGGGCAATCTGGCGATCGTCGGTTCGCATTCGATCAACGGCGTCGCGGCGATCCATTCGGAACTGGTCAAGAAAAACTTGGCGCCGGACTTTTATGAAATGTGGCCGGAACGCTTCAACAACAAAACGAACGGCATCACGCCGCGCCGCTGGCTGTTGAGCGCGAACCCCGAACTGGCCGACCTGATTTCGTCGAAAATCGGCCGCGAATGGATCACGCATCTGGATCAGCTGGTCAAAATCGCACCGTTTGCCACGGATTCCGATTTCGTGCGTTCGTTCTTCCGCATCAAAAAGGACAACAAGGAAAAACTGGCGAAGATCATTCTGAACACGACGGGCAACATCGTCGATACGGATTCCCTGTTCGACGTTCAGGTCAAACGCATTCACGAATACAAACGCCAGCTGTTGAACGCGTTGAACATCATCTACAACTATCTGCAGATCACCGAAGACGGCCTGTCCCTGTCCAGCCCGCGCACGTTCATTCTGGGCGGCAAGGCGGCTCCGTCTTACGACTTTGCAAAGTTGACGATCAAGCTGTTCAACAACCTGTCCAAGGTCATCAACAACGATCCGCGCGTCAAGGATCAGATGAAAGTCGTCTTCATCCCCGATTACAAAGTGTCGATCGCGGAACGCGTGTTCCCCGCCGCCGACGTGTCGGAACAGATTTCGACCGCGGGATTTGAAGCGTCCGGCACGGGCAACATGAAATTCATGCTGAACGGCGCGCTGACGGTCGGCACGCTGGACGGCGCGAACGTCGAGATTCGCGACGAAGTCGGTCCCGAAAACTTCTACCTGTTCGGGTTGACGACGCCGGAAGTCAAGAAAATCCACGACGAACATTCGCACCGCCCGTGGGATCTGTACAATTCCGACACGCGCATCCGCCGCATTATGGACGCGCTGAATTCGGATATGTTCTGCCCCGGCGAATCCGGCATTTTCCAGCCGATTTTCGACAACATCATGGGCGCGGACTACTACCTGTTGCTGGCGGACATCGGTTCGTACATCGACACGCAGGCGCAGGTGGCCAAAGACTTCTTGAACAAAGCGTCTTGGGGCAAGAAAGCGATTTTGAACGTCGCGCATTCGGGCAAATTCTCGTCCGATCGCACGATCGCCGAATACGCCAAAGACATTTGGGACGTCAAACCCGTTTTGTAAGAAGACATCAAATTAAAAAGCCCCGCGTTTGCGGGGCTTTTTTTTCTGTTCGGGAAAGACAGGCGAACCGGACACCCGCTCCGTCCCCGCCAAAACAGGCTTTAAAGAGTCAAGCGGGTACTGGCCGTACGGGCGGTACTGCCGTACGGGCGTCAGTTTGATGAACCGAGCAACCCGCACCGCCCTCACCAAAACAGGCTTTAAAGAGTCAAGCGGCAGGAAGCGAGAAGCGCAGGTGTGATGCGTACATACAGGTACGTGAAAACCGAGCATCACAGCTGACAAACCGATTGACCTTTAAAATCGGTTTTAGGTTTTAAGCTTACCAGATAAAAGCAGGCAACACAGCCTTCGCCACACACTCGTTCTGCGATAAAAGAGAACGGACACGGTCGGCGTCGGGCTGTTGACCGCGGGAAACGCCCAAGTCTTTGGCGTGGACGCCGCCGGCGACAAAGAGGGCGTCCAATCCGGCCAGATTGGCGCCGAGAATGTCGGTTTGGACACAATCGCCGATCACGGCGATGCGGGAACGGTCGGCCTCCAACCCCTCGACGCAATAGTTGAAAACGGAGGGATCGGGCTTGCCGCGCCAAAAAACGGAACCGCCGATTTTCTGGTACTGCGCGGCCAGCGCGCCGGCCGCCATGCAGGGAACGCCGTCCTTTAAAAAGAACGAATCGGGACAGGCGCAAACCATGGGCAGACGGCGGGATAGGCAGACTTTAAAGAACGGTTCGTATTTTTCCAACGTGTCCTGCGTGCCGAACGTTCCGGTGACGAAAATGAAATCGGCTTCGTCAATGTTGGGAACGGGGACGTAGCCCAGATCGGCGAACGGCTGCCAACAGTTTTCGGGCCCCAGATGAAAACACTTGCGCCCCAGATTGGCGAAAAACGGGTCGATGCGGCGGCGCATTTCGTGATAGACGATTTCGCCCGATGTCAGAACGCCGTGGTACAGATAGCGTTTCACCCCCATGCGTTCCAACGTTTTGATCATGTCGGCGCAACGGCACGGCGCGTTCGAGAGGAACACAACCTTTTTCCCCTCGTCGCTCAGCTGGCTGAGGGCGTTGAACACGCCGAAACAGAGCCGTTGTTCTTCGTACACGACGCCCCACAAATCGACGATGAACGCGTCGTACGCCGCGACGATGCCGCGCAATCCGGCGATATAGGGTGTTTCGTTATTCAAACGGGCGTCTCCGAAAACTGGGGTTGTCATGGTGTTAATATACCACGCCCGCCCGCGTTGTCAAAGGCTGCCTTTCGTTTTCCGGCGTTTTGTTTTTTGCGCCGCGCACGGCTTGTCCGGCAGGCGTTTCAGATCCGTCAAAACGGACAGCAGACGGTGCGTCCCGAAATTCTGGACGATTTGATCGCTGATCCCGTTGTCGTAGGAATACAGCGACACTTCGTAGGCGGGCGCGCCGTCGGCGGCGGCGGGGACGGCGAATTCTTCAAAAAACGCCGTGTCGAAGCGGTAGGCCTTGCGATTTTTGATCAAAGCGACATCCCCTTTGACGGCGGGCGAGGAAAAACCGTCCGCCGCGGTGACGGCCGTGTTTGTGGAAAACAGGGATTCGGGGCGCGTACCGTCGTAAACATAGGAAAACACGGTTCCTTTTCCCGCCCGCGCGGCATCCAGCAGACGCAGCGTCTGCTGAACGGGAAAGGCGACGCTTTTGGGCAGGACGGCTTCGGACGCCACGGGAACGGTCAGACGCACACGCTTTTTGCCGGCGTCGCACACGGCCGTTCCGGACAAATCTTTTCTGTCCGCCCCCTTTTCGCGCACATGAACGGTAAAGTCAAACCGGCAGCCGTCCGCGCTTTCCCGCGTCGTTTGTTTCCAATTCGTCGTGTCCAGCCCGATCTGTTCATATCCGACATCTATGGAAAACACGGATTCCGTTTCCCAAACGCCGCACACCTTTTGAATTTGATAACGCATTTTGCCTTTGGCCGTGACGACGCCCGTCGCGCCGCCCGCCGTCGAATAAAGCGATATGTCGTAACTTGCCCGATGCGATTGCAATCCGCCGTCCGCCCGCGCGAACGCGGCGGGAAACATCAGAAACGCGGCGAAAACAATAATCCTGATCACGGAAAAGACCTTTCGTTTTGCGGCATCATAAACGAAAACGGTTCGGAATGATAGCCCCGAAAACAACAAAAGCGCACGCGCGCCGGACACCCGCCGGCGGTTATGGAAACGCTTGAGTTTTTGCAAAAGAGGTTATACTCTGGATGAAAAATGTTTTTTGTTCGGAACCGGCATGATCACATTAGAAAACGTCACGCGAAAATTCGGATCTTTCACCGCCGTCGATAATCTGTCCCTTCATGTGCCGAAAGGGCAGGTGCTGGGATTTTTGGGACCGAACGGCGCGGGAAAAACGACGACCATGCGCATGATTTCGGGATTTCTGACCCCGACCGCGGGAAAAATAACGGTTTGCGGATGCGATGTCGCCCAAACCCCCGTCGAGGTCAAACGCCACATCGGCTATATGCCCGAAGTCGCGTCGTCCTACAACGACATGACGGTTCTGGCGTTTTTGAATTTCATCGCCGAAGCGCGCGGCCTGTCCGGTTCGGCCAAAGAAAAGGCCGTTGAAAAGGTCGTTGCCGACATTTCCCTGTCGAATGTCCTTTACCAGCCGATCGAAACGCTGTCCAAGGGGTATAAACGCCGCGTCGGTTTGGCGCAAGCGTTGGTGCATGATCCGGACGTGCTGATTTTGGACGAACCGACCGAGGGGCTCGATCCCAACCAAAAACGCGAGATCCGGACGCTGATCCGCCGTTTGCGGGAAAACAAGGCGATCATCATTTCCACCCATGTGCTGGAAGAGGTCGAAGCCATGTGTTCCCGCGCCGTCATCATTGATAAGGGCAAAATCGTTCTGGACGACACGCCCCGATCGCTGATCAGCCTGTCGGAAACCCACCAGACGCTGTTCGTCCTGATCCCCGCGTACCAACAGGAACGGGCGCGCACCGTTTTCGACGAAATGACGGTTCTGGACATCGCGGACGTGCGTCAGGAAACGGGCGACGCGTTCATGTTCACCCTGAAACCCAAGGGGCGCGATTCCGTCACCGCCGACGTGGTGGAGGCTCTGCGCCGCCAAGACATCAAGATACTGGATTTGTTCATTGAAAAAGGCCGGCTGGAGGAAGTGTTCTACGCGTTCACGTCGCCCGACCGCGAATTGAAAGACCCGCACGCATGAGATCCCTGCTTGTATTGACGAAACGCGAATTCGCCGGATATTTCACAACGCCGGTCGCGTGGATTTTTTTGATGATTTTCGTGTCCCTGTCGGGATTGCTGACGTTTTACGCGGGGGATTTTTTCGGCCGCGGCCAAGCCGACCTGCAATCGTTTTTCCTGTTCCACCCGTGGCTGTACGTTTTCCTGATCCCCGCCGTTTCCATGCGTATGTGGGCCGAGGAACGGCGCAGCGGCACGATCGAAATGCTGATGACCCTGCCCGTTTCGACCGGCGATCTGGTGCTGGGCAAGTTTTTCGCCGCGTGGATGTTCGTCGGTGTCGCGCTGTTTTTGACACTGCCGATGTGGCTGACCGTCAACTATCTGGGATCGCCCGACAACGGCGTCATTTTGATGAGCTATCTGGCCAGTTTTTTGATCGCGGGGACGTTTTTGTCCGTCGGGTCGTGCCTGTCCGCCTGCACCAAAAGCCAGATCGTCGCGTTCGCGTCCACCATGATGGCGTGCGTTCTGCTGACGTTTCTGGGGTCGGACGCGCTGATCAACGCGTTGTCCGGATTCGCGACGGAAAAGGTGTTGAAGCTGTTTCAATCGTTCGGTTTCCTGATCCATTTCCTTTCCCTGACCCGCGGCGTTCTGGACGTGCGCGACCTGCTGTTCTTCGTTTCGTTTTCAAGCGTGTTCCTGTTCGCGACGGTGATCGTGCTTGACCATAAAAAGGCGGTGTGACATGAAAATCAACGTTCGGGACAGAAACTCTTTGGGCGTCGCCGGATTGGTCTGCGCCGTCGTTTTGTTTTTCTGCGTCAACCTGATCGCCGCGTTTTTGATGAAAAACTACCGCCTCGATCTGACGCAGGCGCAGCTGTATTCCCTGTCGCAAGGATCGCTGAACGCCGTCGCGCAGATCAAGGAACCCGTCACGATCCGTTTCTATCTGTCGGACAAGCTGGCCAAAGTGTCGCAGCTACACGCGACGTACGCCGTGCGCGTCGTCGAATTGCTGGAACAGTACGTTTCCGCGTCCGACGGCAAAATCAAGCTGGAAATCATTGATCCCGAGCCTTTTTCCAAAAAAGAGGACGAAGCGTTGGGCTACGGGCTGAAAGGCATCCCCGTCGGCGATTCGTCCGAATACGTTTACATCGGCATGGTGCTGTCGAATTCGTCCGACCGCCGGCGCACGATCGCGCTGCTGGACCCGTCGCGGGAACGGTTTTTGGAATACGACATCACGAAATACCTGACCGACCTGACCCGTTCCAAACGCCCGACCATCGGGATCATCAGCACCCTGCCGATCGACGGGCAGGGCGAACCGCGGCAGGTTTACCCGAAATACCGCCCCCGCTGGGCGGTGATGAACGTCATCCGCGACATTTTCAACGTCCGGTTCATTTCGCGCCAAACGCTGGACATTCCGGCGGGCATCGACGTTCTGATGCTGGTCAACCCGAAAAAATTCAGCGAAGAAACCCTGTACGCCATTGACCAATACATCATGCGCGGCGGCAATATGTTGGTGCTGATCGACCCGTTTTCACAGGCGGAGGCCGCTTTGGGCGAAGTCCCCTATTCCATCCGGCCGGACATGGACAAGCTGTTTTCCGACTGGGGCGTATCGTTCGACCCGACGCAATTCGTCGCGGACGCCGTTCTGGCGCGCACCGCTGCCCACAACGACGGCGACAAAACCGCGCAGGTCAAATATCTGCCGTGGTTGGGCGTCACCGAAAACCACCTGAGTCCCGAAGACCCCGTCACCAACGCGGTCAGCTCGCTGAATCTGGCCTACGCCGGAACGTTTGCCGTCACGAAAAAAGTGGACGGCCTGACCGTCACGCCCCTGATCTTTTCATCAAAGGATTCGCAGCTGATGCCGACGGTGTTGGGCGTCAATCCCGATCCGGCGGAAATGCTGCGCCAATTCAAACCCAAAGGCCGCAACATGGTTTTGGGGCTGCGGATCAAGGGAACGCCCGCCAGCGCGTTTGACAAGGCGCCGACGCGCAACTTTTTGAAACAGCGGCCGGAAGCGCACATTGAAAAGGCCGTGTCGCCCGTCAACATCATCCTGATCGGCGACAGCGATTTTCTGGCCGATTCCCTGTGGACGGAAAAATCCGACATTCTGGGCGTGGAACAGCTGTACCCGTTCGCGGGCAACGCCGACCTGACCGTCAACGCGCTGGACAATCTCAGCGGCGCGGCGTCGCTGATCGACTTGCGGTCGAAAGCCGAATGGCGCCGCCCGTTCACCGTGATCGAGGAAATGGCGCTGCAAGCCGGAAAGAAATACCGGCAGGAGGAAACGCGCCTGTTCGACGAATTGCAAACCGCGCAAAACCGGCTGCAATACCTGACGGAGCGCGCGCCCGACAGCGGCGGCGACATTTTATCGCGCGAGGACAAATCGGAAATCCAGTCGCTGAAAGAACGGATTTTAACCCTGCGTGCCGACCTGCGTTCCGTTCAAAGCGTGCTGAGCCGCGACATTTTCGCCCTGCGTTCGACGATCATCCTGCTGAACGTCGTTCTGGTGCCGGCTTTGTTGATGGCCGTCGCCCTGTTTGTCGTCTGGCGTCGGCGCGTCAGACGGACGCAATCCCGATAGAATAAGGAAAGCCGCCCATGAATCCGCGCTCGTTTTACAAACTGTTCGCCGCGACCGTCGTCGCTTTGATCACGGCCGTGTGCGTCTGGATATGGACACCCGACCATTCCGTCGGCGAATTTTTCGGCGAACCCCTGTTCCCCGGATTGATCGACAAATTGAACGGCGTCGAAGTCGTTTCCATCGAACACGCCGGCACGACCAAAACGTTCATGCGCGACGACGCGGGCGGGTGGATGCTGACCGAAGCGGACGGATACCCCGCGGACAGGGACAGAATCCGCAATATGCTGCTGGGGCTGGCGGGATTGGAAAAGGCGGAACCCAAAACGGCGCTGCCTGAATTTTATCCCGATTTGCAGGTCGAGGACAGCACGGACAAAAACGCGAAATCCTATCAGGTTTCCCTGATGGACGCCGAAGGAAACGCCGTCGCCGCCCTGTTGGTCGGAAAGCACAACGACAGCTTGTTCAAAAACGGTCAGGGATATTTCGTCCGTCTGCCCGATGACGCGCGGTCGTGGCTGGTGCGCGGCGACATCGACGTGACGGGCGACCTGCGGTCGTGGCTGAACACGCGGCTGCTGCCCCTGCCCGCCGGACGGATCGCGTCGATCACTTTCGTGGACGGCGGCAAAACGCGCGAGGCCGTCTATAAGCGTTCGTCGCCGGACGCCCCGCTGCAACCCGCGTTTTTATCGGACGGCCATTTCATCATCGACCCGACCTTTGTGAAAAGAATGGAGGAAACGCTGGGCGCGTTTGAATTTGACGATGTCGCCGTCCGGCCGGCGGATTTGAAAACGAAGACACCGTTTTCATCCGCGATGATCGAAACGTTCGACGGATTGAACATTTACCTTTTCCTGTATTTGAACGATTCAAGGCCGTTCGTCGCCGTCGCTTTTTCGGCCGCGCAGGACGCCGCGCAGGATGTCAAGAAAGAGGCTGCCGATCTGGAAAACCGGCATAACCGCTGGCTGTACCAAATGCCGCGCGAAACGGCGACGGCGGTTCTGCCGTTTCTGACCGTTCCGGAACCGGAGAAAAAAGCCAAACCGGCGGCGGTCAAAAACGCGCCCGCGGCATCGGCGAAAAAACGGAAAAAAGGAAAATAAGGGATCAAACGATCCACACCGTCGCGGCGGCCGCGGCATCCAAAACAACGCTTCGGCCGTTTGTTTCAAACGCGTATTTGTTTTCGGCTTCGACGAACCGGACGTTGTCCAGACGCGCGCCCTCGACAACGCCGGATTCGGCTAACCGGCGGCGGATGTTTTCATCCCCCGTCAACCGGTTGACGCATCCCGACGCCGATGCGGCCACCGTCAAAGGAGCGGGCAGCCGGACGGCCGCGTCCAAAGACCGGAACAGTTCCCGCGTCCAGACCTTTTGATTCGCCTGCGCGTCCTGTAAAAAATCGACCAGCCCGAAAAACCGTTCGGCCGCCCGCCCGTCCAGATGATGTTCGATCAAACAGGCGATTTCCTCACCTCGTCCGGCGTCCACCCCTAAAAAATCATGGAAAAACGAGGTTAGCCGTTCGTGTTTCATATACACGCGCCACCCGATCCGGCGACCGTCCGGCGTCAGCTGGATCGCGCCGTAGGATTCGTGGCGCACCAACCCTTGTTCCGCCATTTTTTTAACGACGGTCGCGATCGTTCCCTTGGTCAGTTTCAAATGATCGGCCAGCGCCGTCACGGTTTGTTTCTCCCCGACCGTTTCCAAATGGAACAGGGTTTCCAGATAATCCTCCAATCGCGAAGAAAGTGCCGCCATGACCGATCCTTTTAAACAAAGTGTGATCACAATCATACTGAAAACCCGATTGAAAATCAAGGAAACCCGCCTTACAATCAAACAGCGGAGGAACGGATTTGAACATACGGACGACACCTTTTGAAACGGACGGGCTGACCGGATTGAAAATCGAACCGGACGGCGGAATCGTCGGCAAACTGATTGTTTTGCTGCACGGATACGGCGGGGACGCCGCGTCGAACGCCGCTTTCGGCGAAAAGCTGGCCGCCGCCCGCGCGGACGCCGCCGTCGTCGTTTTGGACGGAACCGCGCCCGTGCCACCCGAAAACGATCCGTCGCGGCGGCAATGGTGGAATCTGGACGAAACGCGGTTCGACGGCCGCTTGTGTTCGTTCATGCCGTATCTGGCGCGTCCCGAACAGCGTGAATTGATCGCACGAACCGTTCCGGAAATCCACGAAACGGCCATCCGGCTGAACCGCTTTGTTTTAAAAACGGTAAAAGCATACGGATTGAGCGCGCGCGACTGTTTTCTGGCCGGCATATCCCAAGGCGGCATCACCGCGTTTGAAACGGCGCTGTTTTGCGACGGGTTGGAAAACCTCGGCGGATTGATTTCGATCGGATCGGGCATCGTCGGCGCGGACAGATTGCGCGACCGCCCTGCAAACGCCGTCCCCGTCCTGCTGGCACGCGGCGTGCGCGACGAAATATTCCCGAAAACGGTCGATTACTTTTCCCGCGCCGTTTTGCGGGAATCGGGGCACCCCGTCGAACTGGCCGAAGCCGACAGCGCGCATTTCGGATTGGAACACGCCGTTTGCGGCGCGGTTTGCGATTTCATCAACCGGCATTGTTAAAAATTTCATAAAAAACGAAAACCCGTTCTTGACTCTCGGCTTTGAACAAGGTATATGGAGTTACTCGATTTGATTAGATAAACGGAGTTGTCCATGAAACGTACATATCAACCCAGCAAAATCGTCCGGACTCGCCGTCATGGGTTTCGTACCCGCATGGCAACGGTTGGCGGACGCAAGGTTTTGAACAATCGCCGCCGCAAAGGCCGCAAGCGTTTGGCCGTGTAATCATCCCCGCGGGATACAGCGGGTATGCCAAACAAATTGGTATTGATAAAGAAAAGACCGGACTTCCTGCACGTCACCCGAAACGGGTTTAAAGCGGTGAGGTCCGGTTTCGTATTGCAGGCGGCGAAAACGCGGCGCGTATTCAATCCGCCCGTTTTCCGAATCGGATACACGGCGACCAAAAAAATCGGAAACGCCGTTTGCCGCAACAGGGCGAAACGCCGTTTGCGCGCCGTTTGCGCCGCTTTGCTGCCCGTCGAAGCGGTCGCCGGATACGATTACGTCGTCGTCGCGCGCTTCGCCACGATCGACATCCCCTATAAAAAGCTTTACAGGGATTTCAATTTCGCCCTGAAAGAAATCAAACAGGCCATCCATGACAGCGAAACCGACACGGGAAATCAGGAATGACGGCGACGGCGGGGACGCCCCGTCTTTTGCCGCTGTCGTTCTGACGAAACTGGTTCAGTTTTACAGAAAATTCCTGTCCCCGCTGAAACCGCCGTGCTGCCGTTTCACGCCGACGTGTTCCGCCTACGCGCTGGAAGCGTTGCGCGTCCACGGCGCGGTCAAAGGAACGTGGCTGACGGTCAAACGCGTTTTGCGGTGCAACCCGTTCGGCGGGTCGGGATACGACCCCGTGCCGCCGAAAACGGAAAAACCCGCCTTTGCCGTCAAAGGCCGCCGGACGTTTTACGCCGTATGCTTCACCGTTTTCGCCGCCGCCCTGTTTTCCTGCGTTTTCGCAGCCGCCCTGCCCGACGCCGCGCCGCGGGAATCCTCCGAAGCGGCCGTCGAAACCGTCGAACCGTCCGCGCGACAAAAAAATAACGCGCCGACCCGTTTTTTAATCTGGCTTATCCGGCTGTATCAGGATAAGATATCGCGCTTTATCCCCGGCAAGTGCCGCTATACGCCGACGTGTTCCGCCTATGCCGTACAGGCTTTGGAACGTTTCGGCGCACTCAAAGGAACATGGCTGACGATCAAACGCGTTCTGAGCTGCAATCCGTGGGGCGGATCGGGATACGACCCCGTTCCCGAAAAGTAAAACCGCAAAAACATTAGGTGAACTGATGGAAAAAGACACATTTGAAAAACGCAATTTGATTTTGGCCATTGTTTTTTCGGCCATTTTCCTGTTTGCCGTGGACGCGGCGTTCCCGCCCGCGCCCCAACCCGCCCCTCAACAGACGGTTGAAGCGACCGCCCCCGCGGCGCCGAAACCGGCCGCCGGACAAATCGCGGAACAATCCTATGCGCCCGCGCCGGCCGCCGTCAGCAAAACGGAAAAAAAATCCGCCGCCGTCAGCCGCGAACAGGCCGTCAACGAATTTCGCCATGTCGCCGTTAAAACCCCGTCGCTGGCGGGTTCTCTGCGGTTGAAAGGCGCGCGTCTGGATAACCTGTCTTTGACGAAATACCGTGAAACGCTGGCCGAAGACAGCCCCCACATCGCTTTGCTGTCGCCCGTCGGCACGTCCTATCCGTTCTTTGCCGAATTCGGATGGGTATCCGCGGACGCGCTGGCTTTGCCCAATTCGGAAACGGTGTGGCACACAAACGATACGGAGCTGACGCCCGAAAAACCGTTGACGCTGACATGGGACAATCAGGCCGGACTGCGTTTCATCCGTCAGATTTCCGTTGACAAAGACTATATGTTCACCGTTTCCGACCGTATCGAAAACTACGGCGAAAAAATTGTCACCCTGTTCAATTACGGATTGGTCGGCCGCACGAACGTTCCGCCGTCCCAGCGCGGCGCCGTGCTGGAAGGCATGGTCGGCTATCTGGATGGTTCGCTGAAAGAATACGCCTATGACAAAATGAACAAAGAAGAAATGGCGTCGTTCAAAACAACCGGCGGCTGGGCGGGCATCACCGACAAATACTGGATGGCCGTGCTGGCGTTCGATCAGGCCGCGCCGAACGTCACCGTCAAATTCAGCGCGCAGGATCTGTCCGCCGGCAAACATTATCAGGCCGATTACCTGATGCCGCCGACGGTGATCGAACCGGGGCAGGCCGTGCAGACGACCGGCCGGTTGTTCGCGGGCGCGAAGGAATTGAAGCTGATCGACGGCTATGAAAAGGATTTGGGCATCAAACGTTTCGATCTGACGGTCGATTTCGGGTGGTACTATTTTCTGACCAAACCGTTTTTCTTCATCCTCAGCTGGTTCAACACGCTGTTCGGCAACATGGGGTTGGCGATTTTGTTCTTCGCGTTCCTGTTGCGTCTGGCGTTGTTCCCGATCGCCAACAAATCGTTTGAAAACATGGCGCGGATGAAAGATCTGCAACCCAAAATCGAACAGCTGCGCGAACGCTGCGGCGATGACAAGATGCGTTTCAATCAGGAAATGATGGAACTGTACCGCGTCAACAACGTCAATCCGGCGGCCGGCTGTTTGCCGATGCTGATCCAGATTCCGGTGTTTTTCTCGCTGTACAAAGTACTGTACATCTCCCTTGAATTGCGCCAAGCCCCCTTCTACGGTTGGATTCACGACCTGTCCGCGCCCGACCCCAGCTCCGTTTTCACGCTGTTCGGCACGCTGAACTGGCCGATTCCCGCGGCGCTGGACATCGGCGTGTGGCCGTTGCTGATGGGCGCGACCATGCTGCTGCAGCAGCAGATGAACCCCAAAACGCCGGACAAAACGCAGAACATGATCCTGACGTTCATGCCGATCATGATGACGTTCTTGCTGGGACATCTGGCGTCTGGTCTGGTGATTTACTGGACGTGGAGCAACATCCTGTCCATGATGCAGCAATACGCCCTGCGCTTTAAAGCCAAAAAGGGGAAAAAGGCGTGACGGACGGAACGAACACCGACGAACGGCAAGCGGCCTTGATTGAAAAAGGCCGCCTGCTGTTCCTGAAAGACTGCGCGTTCATGCTCAGCGTCGCGGATTTGAAACAGCTGCCCGCGGGCAAAGAACCGGAAATCGCGTTCACCGGCACGTCCAACGTCGGCAAATCCAGCCTGATCAACGCGTTGACGGGACGCAAAACGCTGGCGCGCACGTCCAACACCCCCGGCCGGACGCAGCAGCTGAACTTTTTCGATCTGGGCGGATACTTGCGGCTGGTGGATATGCCGGGGTACGGATTCGCCAAAGCCCCCGTCGAAACCGTCCGCGCGTGGCAGGAACTGGTCACCCTGTATTTGAAAGGCCGCCCGAACCTGCGCCGCGTCTGTCTGCTGATCGACAGCCGCCACGGCGTTAAAAAGGCCGATTTGGACGTGATGACCGTTTTGGACAAGGCCGCCGTCGTCTATCAGGTCGTTTTGACCAAAACGGACAAGATTTCCGTCGGCGCGCTGAAAACCGTCACCGTGAAAACGCACGAAATTCTGGCCAAGCACACGGCCGCCTATCCCGTCATTTTTCCGACCAGCTCGGAAACCAAAGCGGGCATCGCCGAACTGCGCGCCGAATTGGCGACTTTGACGGCGTTTTGACCCTTTCACTTGAGTTTCGGAACGCAGTCCGTTAGAATACGCGTGTCAAAACGGGGTTCGCCGATGTTAAAAAAAGCCGTCGTTTCTTTCGTTCTTTTCTGCCTGACCGCGTGCGGCCACACGGGGCGGGAACACGCGAAATTCATCGCCGCCGTGCAAAACGGCGATTTCGACGCGGCCGTGCGCGTGGCCGCGGACGACGATTTTTACACGGACAAAGCGTCGCGTCTGGTGCGGTTCCTTGAATTGGGATCGATGCACTATTTAAAGGGCGAATATTGCCAAGCGTTGGAAAATTTCGATCAGGCGCGCGACCTGTCCGTCCGGCTATATACGACCAGCGTTTCCAAATCCGTCGCCGCGCAAATCGCGGGGGACGGCCTGATCCCGTACAAGGGCGAAAAATACGAACTTTCCCTGCTGCGTTTTTACCAGTCGCTGACCCATTACCGCCTGTATGAACAGGGATACTGCGAACCCCGCGTCGTCAATGAAAACGGCGAAGTGAAAACTGTTGACCGCAAAGACTTTTCCGAATCCGAAAAACGGCTGCATTTCAACGCGGCGCGCGCGTCGATACTGGATTGGAACAGCCTGCTGACGACCTTTACGAACGAATCCGACGATCCCAAAGCGTTCAAGCAGGATATGCTGGCCAAAACGTTTGGCGCGGAAATCCACGACATTTACGGATCGACCGGCGACCGCCAGATCGCGCGTCAGCTGTACAAGGATGTCGCCCGCCTGCTGGATTCCGTTTACGCGGACTATCCGTCTTTCGCGGGGGAAAACGCCGCCGCGCTGAAAAAATACGCCGAAGCCAAGGGCGCCGACCTGTACGCCGTCCCGCCGCGCAAGGAAAACGTCAAAATCGTTTTGAAAACCGGCCTCATTGCCGCGAAAAAACCGGAAAAGGTTGACTTCACCATTCCGTGGGCGGCTTTTCTGGCGGCCGGATCAAACAACAACCTGTCGTCGTGTCTGGGGTACATTTTGCCGGGGCAGCGCATTTCCTTTGAAATCCCGTCGATGTCCGAACCGGAAAAAGCCAAAGAATACCGCCTGACCGTTTCGGATAAAAACGGCCGAACCGTTGTTGACAAACCGTTCGTCCTGACCGATCCCGTTTCCGAAACGGCGTATAAAGAATATCAAAACGAACGCGCGGGCATCATCGCCGAAAAAGGAACGCGCCTGACTGCGAAATATGCCTCCGCCGTCGTGTCCGCCTGCTCTGTTTTCGACCCGAACGACGGATTGAAAATTCTGTCGGCTTATGCGGCGTTCGCGACGTCAGCCCGATTGATCGAAGCCAGCGAATACGCCGACGTGCGGTATTGGGGATTGCTGCCCGACGCCGTTTTCCAACAGTCCGCCGCCTTGAAAAAAGGCGAATACACCGGAAAAGTCCTGTCAAACGGAAAGGAATTGACCGCTTTTCCCCTGACGATCAAAGATTCCCGCGCGGTTTTAGTTGACCTGAACCTGCCAAACGGGTGAAAATGCAATTACAGGTAATTAACAAAGGAGATTTACCCATGAAAAAACAACTGCTGACCGTTTCCGCCCTGTGCCTGCTGGCCGCCTGCGCCGGATTCAAGCCCGATTATGTCAAGACGGACGGTTCCGAAAAATCCGTTCCCGCGTGGACGCACCAGTCCAAAGCGCACAAGATCGATTCGTCGTCCGAAGCCAAAAAGAACCGCTATTTCGTCGCCGACGCGCAAAACGTCAACCAGCGTCTGTGTCTGAAAGCCGCCGAAACCCGCGCCACACAAAAAATCGCGTCTGAAATCGCGCAGGAAATCATGGGCGCATTCGAGGAAAGCAGCGCATCCCAGAACGACGACGCGAATTCGCGGATGAAAGACACGCTGCAGCAAAACATTCAGGTCAACCTGCACGGCGTCGTTGTCGGTGAAAAATATTGGGAAAAACGCGCGTACAAAAAGGAAATGGGCGCGGAAAAGGACTACACCGCCTATAAATGCGACGTTGTTGTGAAAATCACCAAAGCCGCTTTGGCCGACGCGCTGGAAATGTACAAAGCCAAAACCGTGCGTACACTGAAAGGCGAAGACAAGGCCGCCATGTCGCAGGCCGTTGACAACTACGTCGCCGATCTGCGCGCCGAAAATTGATCACGGAACGCACATCCATGATGAAACGGTTATTTTCAACGGCCGTCGTTCTGGGGCTGGCCGCTTGCGCGTCGGCTCAGACGGCCGATAAAAAGCCCGAATGGATCAACGACCCCTACGCCGTCTGCGCCAAGGACGAATTGTGCGCCGTCGGCACGGGGACGCGCCCCGCGTTGGCGGAAGCGTCCGCCCGCGCCGGATTGGCCAAGGTGTTTGAAGCCCGAATCAAATCAACTTTTGAATCCGAAGAACGGCAGGACGACACCGGTTCGTATTCCAAAGCGCGCGATTACGTTTCCGAAACGGCCGACGTTTTGTTGAACGCCGTCGAGATCCGGAAAACGCATACGGACGGCAAGGACGTATATGCTCTGGCTGTTTTGGACAAACCCGTCGCCGCCCGCATGACGCGCGAGGAAATCTTTGACACTGACCAGAAAATGGCGGCGCTGCTGAACGAAGATTCGCCGGCCGCCGCGCTGAAGCTGGAAAAAATGTACGAACAACGCCGCGGTTTGAACCAACGCTATATCGTTTTGACCGGTTCGCCGATGGCCGAAACCGTCACCTATAATCAGGTGTACGGCAATAAAAAGGCGCGCGTCGGCAAACATAAAATCTTTTTGACGGTCGAAGGAAAGGCCGCCAAATCGTTTGATCAGGCCGTCCGCAGCGTGTTAAAGGAAAACGGTTACACGTTCGCCGGATACGCGTCGGAACAAACGCCGAAAGTCGTCGTGTCCCTGCAATCCGAACGCCGTTTTTTGAAAATCGAAGGCTTTGTCAAATACGATTTCCACTTTACGATGAAAGCACCCGACAAAACAGGCGCCGTCGTCGAAGTGCTGGCCGCGACGTTCACGGAATCGGGATTGAGCGAAAAGCAGGCGTACGCGCAGGCTTTGGAATCGCTGAAAGCCTACCTGAACGAAAACATTTTGAATTTGAGTTTCTAACAAAGGAAAGCATCCCATGAAAAAATCTTTTATCGTCCTGCTGACGGCGTCCGTTTTGGCGCTGCAGGGATGTTCCGGGTTCAAAGCCGAACGCCTGTCCACGGCCGAAGGCGACGCCAAAGCCATGGAAATCACAGACGAATGGCTGTTGACGGACACACAGAACACCATCAAGGAAATCATGCAGAAAATGGACAACAACCGCGGATTTCAGCGTTACCTGAACACCCTCGGTCACCGTCCCAAAGTATTCATCGCCGAAGTCCAGAACGAAACGTCGGAAGCGTATTTCCCCATTGACGACATGAACGACGAATTTTTGCAGCAAATCTCTGAAACCGGCGATTTCCGGCTGATCGACGCCGCCGCGCGCGACCGCATCTTGAAAGAAATCCGCTATCAGAACGAAGGCATGGTCAAAACGTCCGACATCCGCAAAATCGGCAAACAGACCGGCGCGGAACTGCTGATTTTCGGCGCCGTCCGCATGAACCCGAAAACCCTGAACGGCAAAACGATCAAGGAATACACCGTCAACCTGCGCTTTACGGAAATCGAATCCGGCGAAGAAGTCGCCCGTATGCGCGCTACGGTTTCCAAATATTCCAAACGCGGCGGTTTCGGCTGGTAATCCCCGCCGCTTCCGCAAAACCGAAAAGCCTTTCCCGTCGGGAAAGGCTTTTTTTTCATATCCGGACAAGCAACCCTGACTCGCATATCGCCGATTGACAAAAACCTTTACTTTCACAATCAAAACGGATAGCATTTTCCAAAATCATCCGTTTTATCTATATTTCCGGAGGAGGGAAAATCATGGAATTCGATTGGAGCCGCATCACCAAACCCGTATTGGAAAACAAAGATGGCCTGTTGGCGGAAAACGCTGATGCTATTCCCAAACTATGCAAGAGTGACGACGCTTCGGAAACGGAAAAAAACAAAGTCATCTGTATCATCGGCGATCGCGGATGCGGTAAAACGTCCCTGCTGCGTTCCGTTATGAAAGAGCTGAAGAACCAAAAAACAAACGGCAAGGACTCCGATTTTTATGTCACCAACCTAATCGACCCCAGCATTTTCGACGATTCCCTGTCCATCAACGAATTTTTCATCAGTGTACTTGCTGATGAAATCAAAAATACTCCTGTGGACGACTGCCGTTCCGGTTGGAACAGCGAACGCAATAACAATCGCCTTAATTTTAACAACAAGCTGGATGAAATCATGAATGTCATCGCGGACCTCAAATCCAACAAAGAACGTTTTTACGAGGAACGCCACACCGCCGACATTGTTTCCAGCATCCAAAACCGGTCGAAATTCAAACACCTGTTGCATGAATTCATCGAATTGTTTTATGCGGTCAAAGGATATTTCCAAAAACCAAAAATGGTCGTTTGCATTGACGATCTGGATCTGGTTGAAAACAAGCATATTTACCAAATGATCGAGGACATTCAAAAATGGCTGAACGGGAATTGCATCGTTTTGCTGGCGTTCCGTGAAATCCAGCTGTTGAACGCCATTCAAGACCACCTGATCACGCAAAACACACAGCTTTTAGAAAAAAACATTTTTTCGATGGCGGAAATCAAAGACCAGTCATTGCAGTTTTATGAAAAACAATTCCCCGTTTCCCGCCGTTTTTACCTGCGCGGACAACAAGAATTTTTCAGCGAATCCCCCGCGACGGTTTTACATCCTTTTTTCAAAGATACAACATCTGAATCCGAATTTTCGGAAACGTTGAAAAAGGATTTTCCCAATATGGATCTGCACGGTCTTATGTCAAAGCTGGTGCGCGACAAACTGGCTCTGCCGTTGGATCCGATTGATGAAAAGGAAAAAGTTCACCTGATCTATCCGAACGGATTGCGCGAAATTCTGGCGTTCATCCGTATGATGATGGAAATGAAAGAGATCCGCAATAATGATGAATTGTTAAAGGACAATTTAAAAGAAAACCTGAAAATATACCGGAACTATATCCTTTATCGGGCGAAGGTGAATCTGAACACAAAATATTTTCCTATTTTAGATGAATGGCTGAAAACGAGCGTAAAAAATAAAAACTATTATATTTGTTCCCAAATTAATTTAATTTTGAAAAGCGTATCAAAAGGGCTTAACTTTCCATCAGAAAATGGATTTTTGGTGATTGAATCCGTTCAATCCTACAACGTCACGGTCGGCGACGTGATACGTTTTTTGAATGAATTGAAAAGCCGCTGCGCCTTTGACGAAGACATCATGTATTTTTGTTATCTTATCAAAGTTTTATATTCCATTGAACTGCTAACCGCATACTTGGATTTAAAGGCCGAAGATTTAAATAAAATCGTCGATGCCCCTGCTGACAGTGATGAGGATGAGGACGTCGGCGATAACGCCGAGGAGAATGAACGCAACAATAAAGAGAATGAAAGTAGCGACACGAACAATAAGAAAGAAGAGATCAACGCTACCCGCGAAAGTGACGAATTTTGTTTTCCGAACACACCATACAGCGAATTGATCAACTGCACATTCATGCCAAATGATTTCCAATATGTGCCTATATGGCGTTCATCCAATGCAATTGATTATATCTCAATTTCAAATGATGAAAATGAAACCGAAGTAGAAAGGAAAAAGAAAGAACTACAGGAATTTGCCGGACAAATTGCCTATTCCCGTATTATGAGAAAAAGCCAAATTTGGGATGAAACACGGCCAGAATCATCCGGAACCAGCGGATTCTACAGATTCAGACCGCTGTATCACGACCAGATTTTCCTGCCGTCCGAAATGGAAAAGAAAAATAAAATCAATTACCGCGCGGATCCCTTTTCGGCCGTTTTGAAAAAATCCTATCTGCAAACGGCGGAACAAAACAAAGCGTATGTGTTTTATTCGCTGTTTGACGTGGACGCGTTTATGCGGGTAACTTTTTATAACAAAAAGAAAAAAGGGTATCGTGAATATATTTACAGAAAGATCAACCGGCTTCTCTGTAACAAAACCGATGGAGAAATGCATTCCCCGTATGAAGAAGCGTTAAGACTGTCGATTTCACATCTTTATCCTATCGAGCTTTCCGTCAAAGAAGTTTTTGATGATAAATTTATTAACTTGATTGCCTCGGTAAAAGAGTATCCTCCAATCTCTCCCAAAAAAGAGAACGTTGAAAAAACGGAGATTGAAAATAAGAACGTTCCCCTCACTCTCTCTCCCTTTGTAAAAAAGAGCGTTGAAAGACTTCTCAAACAAAACATCAACGTATGGCGTGAATGGGCGGGAATCATCTGCAGATTTTCCGAATTGACCGCTGAAGACAAAGTGCGTGCCCAAAAAATGCGCAACAATCTCAACCTTAAAAACCGTCGCAAACTGTGGAAATCGGACATTGCTGATTTCACCTACTTCCTTGAAAAATATCCGAAATTGGCGGATATGCTGCAATGAAGAATCTGGAACGTCTGATCCGTTGTGTTTATAAGGACGCCGATTTCGACCGGTTGTGTGAAAGATTTTCCACAACCGGTTACCGGCCGGGGACGGCGTTCGACCTTTGCGAATCCGACGTTTACCAATCGATTGAAAAACGGTATCTATATCTGTACCCGTCCAATTATTCGCCGGCGGTTTTGCGAAACATTGTGTCAACGGTAATCGGCGACAAACGACCGTTTTTCGCAGACGAGCTGTTTAAAATCGCGGCCGACAGATTGTTGATCGAAAAAGACGGCCGCGTCGAAGTCAAATTCGACGATCTGTTGGTTTGGAACGATTTCATCAACGTCGCGCCGCCGGATGTGTATGTCGCCGCCCGCGCGCCGCGCTGCCAAGAACGATGTTTTCTGATACGTCACGACAACGAACGGCTTTACCGTATTTTGCAGCGTATCGGCGTCGCCGAAAACCATATGCACTTGAACGCTTCGGGCTATTCGACGGAACTTAACCGATTCGCATTCATATATAAGGAAATTGTCGCGGGCAAGAAAAATCCCGAGCATAAGAAAAAATCTGCACATAAAAAGAAATTCGACGACCTTGTTTATTTGAAAACAAAAATGCTTCGCCTGTTTTTGGAAACGTTTCTGCAAAACGAAGAAGACGAAAATGTTTCACAAAGCCTGATGTCGGTTGTAAAAGCCAAATCCTATATCGAATTGGAGCCGTACAAAACCGATTTTGACGCGATGCGGCGGCGTTTGTATGAAACACATTCGGACAAAATGAGCAAAGGTCTTGAAACGGTATATTCCATTGAACGCGGCTTTTTACGGAAATGCTTTGAAAATATCGCGGCCATGCCTTTGTTCGTCAGGGATTTGTTCAACCTGTATCTGGTCGGATCGACGCAAATCCATTTTCAATTCGCACTGGACAACACCGGCATGGGGTTTGAAAAATTCCAAGATCGGCAAGACCGCAAAGATTTGTACGCCGAACGTTTCAATAAAAAATGGAACGACCTGCTGTATCAAAGCGTCGCCGACAAATATTCGGAAGAGGATGTTGTTTCATCCATTGAATGCCGGATTACACCCCGATCCGGCCGCGCATTGGAAACGCTGGACGATTCCTTGCGGCAGGCTTTCCAAAACGCCAGCGGCAAAAAAGACAACGTCCGGTTGGGGTATATTTTTCATTTTATCAAACGTCAGCCGGACAAAAAACTTTCCGCCTGCGACGCGCGCCGAAGACAAGAAAGGGAGCTGGAAAAACATACGCGCCCCGTTCTCAAACTGCTGCAATCGGGATATTCCCGTTTATTGATCGGCATTGACGCGGCCGGCGACGAATTGAACGCCCGCCCCGAATTGTTCGCCCCGCATTTCCGGCGATGCCGCCAGATCAAGCCGGATTTGCATTTCACCTATCACGCGGGCGAAGTGTATGTGTCGCTGTGTTCCGGATTGCGCGCGATTTATGAAACGGTCGAGTTTTTGAATTTTCGCCGCGGCGACCGGTTGGGACACGCGCTGGCCTTGGGCGCCGATCCGCAGCAGCTGGCCGAAACCAGAATGAGGCGCGTTGCCATTCAGACCGGCGAATATCTGGACAATCTGGCGTGGATGTATTTCATGCTGATCCAAAGCGGCGACCATCCGGCACAGGCGTTCCAGCTGGCCGACCGGTTCAACACCGTGCGCGATTTGCTGTTCGGCGGTCGGGAACCGTACAGAAACATCGACATCGGAACCTATGTTTCATCGTGGCATTTGCGCGCCGGCGCGTCGGCACTTCATTTCGACAGCAACACCCCCGTCCGTTTGGTGAAATACGATTGGCGGCAAAACGGCGAATGCGAATTTTACGATGACGCGCTGCAAAACGAAACGGCGCAAAAGCTTCACTTTACATATCTGTATGATGACACTTACGCCAAACTGCGTCAAAAAACCGTCATGATCAATGCGGACGGATTTTATCTGGACTGCCTGCGCGTTTGCCAAAACCTGTTAAAGAAAAACATCGCCGACAAAGGAATCGCGGTCGAAGTCAACCCGTCGTCCAACCGCAAAATCGCGCCGATCGACAATTTCGCCGACCTGCCTTTGTTCCATTTGAACGGCCACCGGCTTTATTCGCTTGAAAACCGGCCGGATTTCGACATCCCCGTATCGGTTAACACAGATGACAGCGCCGTGTTCCAAACGAACATGGGCATGGAATACGCGATCGTCGCCAAAGCATTGGACGAAAGCGGCGTCCGGCCGGAAGAAATTTACGATTACATCGAATATCTGGGCAAAAATTCCGCGGAACAGAACTTTGCCAACACCGGCCGTTCGTGATTTTTCCCGCTTGACAGCGGCGGGCGGAAATCCTATCTTTCCGCCGCTTAGTCACTGGGAGGGTTGGATTATGACCAGAAAAACCAAAGGCGTGATGCTGGGAATCGCCGGAACGTGCGCGTACGGGACGAACCCGCTGTTCGCCCTGCCGCTGTACAAACTGGGGTTCGGCGTCAATTCCGTTTTATTCTACCGTTATTTGTTCGCGCTGATCCTGTACGGGTTGTGGGTGACGGTCGTTAAAAAACATTCACTGAAGATTTCGGGACGGCAAGCGTTGTTTCTGATCCCGCTGGGCGTTATTTTTTCGATGTCGTCGCTGACCCTGTTCATGAGCTACAATTACATCGGCGCGGGCATCGCTTCGACCATTCTGTTTATCTATCCGATCATGGTCGCGATCATCATGTCCGTGTTTTTCAAAGAAAAGCTGTCCATGCGCACCATTGGCGCGATCGTTCTGACCACGGCGGGCATTTCCATGTTTTACGAAGGAAAAAACGGCGAAACGCTGAATATGTACGGTTTCTTTTTGGTGATGATGTCGGCGCTGAGCTACGCGCTATACATGATCGCACTGAAAAAGTTGCCCGCCCTGCACCACATTCCTTATACGACGCTGACGTTTTACGTCATGCTGTTCGGCATTTTCGTTTTCGCGTTCAATCTGGCGACGGGGGCGGAGCACATCGCGCGGCTGGACACGCCGTTCATTTGGGGGTGTGTGCTGGGCGTCGCGCTGTTCCCGACGATCGTGTCGCTGGAAACGATGACGATCACGATCAAGTTGATCGGCCCGACGCTGTCGGCGATTTTGGGCGCGCTGGAACCCGTGACCGCCGTCGTCATCAGCGTTGCGTTGTTCGGCGAAGCGATGACGTTGAAAATCGCGGCGGGGATCGTTTTGATTTTGTCCGCCGTGTTCCTGATCGTTTGGAAAGGCAAAAAGAAAATCAAGGCGAAAGCCTGAAAAAACGAAAAAGCCCCGACAATGAAGCGGGGCTTTTTCTTTATTTTTTCTGCGGGCGGCGGGAAATCAGCCCTTGACCAGACCGTGTTTTTTCTTGCCGACGGACAGTTTGATTTGGCCGTCTTTCAAATCGGCGACGGTCAGGACGATGTTTTCGCCCGACACGGCCGCGTCGTTGATTTTCACGCCGTTTTGCGCGATCAGGCGTTTTGCCTCGCCTTTGCTGGCGGTCAGCTTCAACTGCACCAACGCTTCGGTCAGCGGCAGGTTTTCGGCAAAGGCGATCACGGGCAGATCGCCGCCCGCCGCGCCTTCTTCAAACGTTTTGCGCGCGGTTTCCGCGGCGGCCGCGGCGGCCTGTTCCCCGCGGCAAAGTTTGGTGGCCTCGAACGCCAGAATCTTTTTCGCTTCGTTGATTTCCTTGTCTTTCAACGATTCCAGACGGCGCACCTCGTCCATCGGCAGGTCGGTGTAAATGCGCAGGCATTTGCCGACTTCGGCGTCGCCGATGTTGCGGAAATACTGGTAGTAATCGTAGGACGACAGCTTTTCTTCGTTGATCCAAACGGCGTTGCCTTCGGACTTGCCCATTTTCTTGCCCGACGAATCCGTCAAAATCGGGCTGGTGAATCCGAACAGCTCGACATCGTACTTGCGCCGCCCCAGCTCCGTTCCCGACGTGATGTTGCCCCACTGATCCGACCCCGCGATTTGCGCGCGGCAACCGTATTTTTCATACAGCTGGCAGAAATCGTACCCCTGCAGCAGCTGGTAGTTGAATTCCAGAAACGTCATCTGCTGTTCGCGTTCCAAGCGGGTTTTGACGCTTTCCATCGTCAGCATCCGGTTGACCGAGTAATACGTCCCGACATCGCGCAAAAAGTCCAGATAGTTGACATCCTTGAACCAATCGTAGTTGTCGGCAATGATCGCGCCGTTTTCCGTGTCGTCGAAACGGATGAATTTGGCATAGGACGATTTCAGCCCCGCGATGTTGTGCGCGATGGTTTCGGGCGTCATGAACGGACGCAGCTTGTCTTTGCCCGACGGGTCGCCGATGCGCGATGTCGCGCCGCCGACCAGCATGATCGGCCGGTTGCCCAGTTTTTGGAACCACCGCATCATCATCACGGGCACCAGATGCCCGACGTGCAGGCTGTCGGCGGTCGGGTCGGAACCCAGATAGCCGACGGCGGGTTTTCCCGTTTTTTCGCATTCGTACAGATAAGCATCGAATCCCTCTTCGTTGGTGCACTGGTTGTAAAAACCGCGTTCGGTCAGGATACGCAAAAATTCGGATTTGAACTGAGTCATCAATAAACGTCCCGTTTGGATTTTATTAAACTATTTTGCCTATATTTAACAGCAAACACCCACGAACTCAACAGCTAAAGAAGGGAAAGCATGGAAGTCATCAAGCCCTTGACGGCTCTCGGATTGATGAGCGGCACGTCGATGGACGGCGTTGACGCGGCGTTACTGGTCACGGACGGCGTTGACATTTTTGAATACGGCAAAGCGTTGAACCGCCCCTATGACATGGATATGCGCGCCGGCCTGCGTTCCGTGACGGGACGCGACGCGTGCAAGGACGCCGACCGTCTGCGGGACGTTGAGCGCAAAATGACCCTGTTCCACGCCCAAGTCGTTTCCGAATTGCTGGATTCGGCCGGTTTGCGGGCGCAAGACATCGACGTTGTCGGCTTCCACGGTCACACCGTGTTTCACGACCCCGCGGAACACTTGTCCGTCCAAATCGGCGACGGCGATCTGCTGGCCGCGCAGACGGGCATCCCCGTCGTCAACCGGTTCCGCAATTCCGACATGGCGAACGGCGGACAGGGCGGCCCGATGATGGCGTCGTACCACGCGGCGCTGGCGCGCGATTTGGAAAAGCCGGTCGTCGTTTTGAACATCGGCGGCGTCGCAAAGATGACGTGGATCGGCGAAAACGGCGAACTGGTCGCGTTCGACACGGGGCCGGGGAACGCGCTGATCGACGATTGGATGATGAAAAAGCACGGCACAAACATGGATTTCGACGGCAACATGGCCGCCGCCGGAACGGTCAACGAAAAAATCGTCGCCGTGATGATGAAAGATCCCTACTTTGCCAAAAAACCGCCGAAAGCTTTGGATCGCGACGAATTTTCCAAAAAGGTCATGGACAATCTGGAAAGCGAAAGCGTCGCGGACGGCGCGGCGACCCTGACCGCTTTTTCGGCGCAGGCGGCGGCGCGGGCGGCGGCGGATTTCCTGCCCAAACCGGCTAAGCGGTGGATCGTTTGCGGCGGCGGCGCGCACAACCCGACGCTGATCCGGATGCTGCGCCAACGGACGGGCGCGGAGATTTCGCCGGCGCGCGAAGTCGGTTGGAACGGCGATTTTCTGGAAGCGCAAGGCTACGCCTTTCTGGCGGTGCGGTCGCTGTTCGGGCTGCCGATTTCGTTTCCGGCGACGACGGGCGTGCCGCATTCGATGTGCGGCGGAACGCTGCATCCCGTTCCGGAACCGGCGCGGGAACGCAAAGGCAGATAAAACCTTTATTTTCAAACGGTTGCGTTTTACGCCCCTTGACAACAAAACCCCTTGACCCCATAAGGAAAAGGGAATAAACCTCATTTGCTTTGGTAATTTATCCTTTGACGGTTGAAAGGACTGGTACGATGATTGACGAAGAAGATTACGGCAAAATCATAGAGGCGCACGCCCATATCGGGACATGGTGCGCGGACAACGCCGATTTTACGGAAGAAACGCTGAACGATGTCATGGGCGAACCGTTCACCGTGTCGATCAACGGCGAGGAAGAGGAAAACGAGGTCGTCGCCATCATGGTTTCCAACATGAGCGGCATTGATTTGAAACCCGACGGATCTCCCAAAATCACCGAAGACGAAGCCAACACCGAAATGTTGGACATCGCGCGCGAAAACCCGAAATTCAAACCGCTGATCGTCGGCCAGCCGGGGTACGGCGACGCCGCCAATCTGGCGCGCATGATCGAACGGCGCGGCGATGAGATTTACGGCATCAAACTGCACCCGAACACATTGGCATTGGATGCGAACGATCCGCAATACGAACCGTATATGGAAGTCGCGCAGGAATACGGCCTGCCCGTTTTGTTCCATTCGCAGGACAACTATTCCGACCCGCTGTACATTTTGGAAACGGCCTGCAAATATCCCGAAGTCCCCACCATCATGGCGCACATGGGCATGGGCGGCGACGACAATCATTGGTACACGTTCGGCATCATCCAAACGGCATTGTTGACGCAGACGGCGAATTTGTACGCCGACGTGTCGTGGATGTCGCCCGAAATGATCGTCGCCGCGTTGATGCGTTCGGACGAGGAAACGATTTACCACCTGATGTTCGGGACGGACATTCCGTTGGGCCCCTACGCCGACCCCGCGACCTATCCCGCCCGCGTCAGCGAAGTCAAATCCGCGATCGCCGCGTCGTTTGACGAAGAGGACGCCCGCGAATTGATTCACCGGTTGTTTTACCAAAACGCTTACGACCTGTTTTTGGCCGGACGCGAGGATTGATCCGTTGAAAAAATCCCTTAATTCATTTTAAGGGATTTTTTTTATCCGGCGGCGCAAGTTTTTTTCAAAACCGCCGTTTATCATATCAGAGCATTACGGAAAGGGACGAACGGTTTGACTGACGAAGAATTGATGTCCGCCATCGCGAAATCGAATGAAACGGCGTTCAAGGAATTGTTGGATCGTTATTCCAAACGGATTTTCGCGTTCGCGTGGCGTTTGTGCCTCGACCCGCAGCAGGCGGAAGATTTGACGCAGGATGTCTTTTTCAAAGTCTGGCGTAGCGCCGCGGAATGGAAACCGCAGGCAAAGTTGGAAACATGGCTGTACCGCGTTTTGTACAACCGTTTCATCGACGCGCGCCGGAAAGCGAAAGGGACGACCGAAGAGCTGTCCGACGACATCCGTTCCGGCGACGACACGCCCGAACAGGCTTTGATCAAAAAAAGCCGCGAACGGGCGGTCGCAACGGCCGTCAAAGCCCTGCCCGACCGGCAAAAGGAAGCGTTGATCCTGTGCTATTATCAGGGGCTGACGGCCAAAGAGGCGGCCGAAGTCCTGTCCGTAACGCAAGGGGCTTTGGAATCTCTGCTGTTCCGCGCCCGCCAGACGTTGAAAGAACAGTTGGACGTATAGGAGGCTGACATGACATTCGATCGTTTTAAAAACATCCTCCGGCGTTCCGGCGCGGCCGATCCGGTTTCCGCCGGCGACGGCGACGCGAAGCTGAACGCCATACTGGATTTGTGGCGCGTTCCTGATTGCGGCGAACTGACCGCCCGCATATACGCGGCGGTGACGGCCGACGAACGGCTGCGCCGGCAGGTCTTTGTGTTCTGGCGGTATTCGGCCGTGTTTTCGGCCGCGTTCATGATCGGCGGATTTTGTTTCGGACTGTACAGTTCGCATCTGGACCGCCTGAACACCCAAAGCTATTTCAACACGATTTTCGATATCGGATACTGACACCCCGCAACAGGAGTAAAAGACATGAACAAGAAATTTCTGATCCTTCTGGGCGTATCTTTGGCGCTCAACTTTGTTTTCATCGGGTACGAAGCCGGCCGACTGGTTTCCCGCCCCGCGTTCCCCAACATTCCGGCGCGCCGTCCGTCGTTCGTGCCGCGCGATGCCCACAACCGCCCCGATTTCAAAGGAAAACCGTTTTTGCGCGACGCGTTCAAACAGGCCGTAAAAGAACACGGCAAGGAAATGAAAGCCGCCCGCGCCGCAATGGAAAAGGTTTTGAAAACCGACCCCTTTGACGCGGAAAAATTCAAAGCCGCCATGGCCGAAACAAACGCCGCCCGCGCCGCGATCGACGCCGCCGTTCAGGAAAATATGCTGAAAATGCTGTCCGAAATGACGCCGCAGGAACGCGCCCGCTTTGCCGACGATTTCGCCCGCGCCGGAAAAGGAATGCCGGAACGCCCGCGCAAACCGTTCCGCCACCACCCGCCGCGCGGCGGTGAACCTTTGCCGCCGCCCCCGCCGCATCATCCGTAAACGCGGCGCGTCGGCGACAAGTCAGGCATACTTTTCCGTAAACGTTTCCCTCCTCCATATACATCGTTTCGGGAAAGTATGCCTCTTTTTTCGGTCATAAATCCCGATGCGATTCAAGCACAAAACGAAACAACTTTAACGTGTTTCGTTTTCAAAATTTGAATCATAGGATTAAAGTTTTCTTTTGTTCTTCATCCGTTCCCAGTTCCTTAAAAAAAACGCTCTCGACTCGTTGATTCGTTTACGGATTCAAAAACCCCTTTGTTTGCAAGGCTTCCGAGTCGTTTTTGCGATTCCGGCGGCGCGCTCCTACAACTTTTTTTATATTCCGGATCATTTTTTGCTGGATTTGCCGATTCGCCCCTATATATAGTGAAAAAACAAAGCAAGTTACGTTAAGGATCCGTTATGGGAACAACCCCTTCAAAAAATAAAGTCATTCCTCTGGTGCTGGACGAATCTCTTTATCAACTGATTGAAACACAAGCACATTTAGCGGGCGAAACGCTGGAAAACTTTATTTTGGACAGACTGAACGATTCGATCGAAGCCTGGACGGATTATTGTTCGGCCGTTTCCATGCTGAACAACGAAGAACAGGAACATTTCCATTTGCGCGTTGTTGATCGCGTTGATTAAAAACGCCGCATTGTTCATAAAAAATCCCCGTAAAAACGGGGATTTTTTATTGCGGCTCAGCGTCCCGTATGCAACAGGTTCGACACCTGCGCGATCCATTCGGACACCCACACCGTGATATAGGGAATGTTCAGCGCGATGATGTGTTGCGTCAACTTGAACAACAGCGTCAAAACGATCGCCGTTCCGATCGTCAACCCCAACCCTTTGGCCAATCCGGACAGGAAATTCAACCAAAACAGCTTTTTCGGATTGTTGACCAGCTCGATATATTCCAACAAACGCGCGCGGCTGAATTCGTCGTACAGCCGTTTCACCGTTTCAAAAGATTCTTTGGAATAATCCCGATCCGGCTTTTTATCCTCATCCATTTTCCGCGCCCTGAAAAAAATTTTTCAACAACGGAATCGTTTTATCATTTTTTCGCGCTTTCACCAAAACATTTAACGGAAAGCATGAAAAAAGCCGCCCTCCTCCCCGTTTCGGAGAGGAGGAACGCACCTCGGGCGAAATGGGTCAGTTCGGCATACAACAACAGCCGTCGGCGGATAATTTCATATCGTCCGGACAGGAAATGACCGAACCGGCTTCGCAGGCACCGTTTTTCAATTTGTACCCGCCGTTGCATTTTGTGCAAACGCCCGACGAATTGCATTGCGCGCAATTCGCGGGACAGGCGACCTTTTTGACGCATTTGCCGTTTTGCAAAGTGTAGCCGCTGTTGCACACCGTACAGGTTGACGACGACGAACAAGAGGAACAGTTTGAAGGACAGGTGATGGTTTTGCGTTCACAGCTATAATATTCATATTTCGTTCCGCTGACGAGGTCGGTGGAGTATTTTTTCTTCAATTCATATCCGGCTTCGCAGGAATCGCACGAATCCGAAGTGGCATATACCCGCCACGTTTTGCCCCACTGTGTGCTAGTATTCCACATACGAAATCCATGGCAAGTTAAACAACCCGAGCCACACCAATGACACGTTTCTTGCGCTTTACACGCGTCCGATCCGTCACATCCTGCGGCTTCATCTTTTACATAAAGAAACTGTCCCGAACCACACGACAGTGCTTTCGCTTGTGTCGCGAACAATAAAAACAGACCGAATATCAATAAAAATCTTTTCATAACTCCCTCCCTTTTCCCAGGTACAAAAATGACCGCCGAAAGCGGTCGGGGAGTTGAAAGATCATATCCTATGAAATGATATTCCGACCTTTAAAGCCTTGCGAATGACGGGGGCTTTTGGACATACGCCGAAATCTCCCCGACCTGATGCAAAGTCGGGGATATATTCCGTTTTCGCGTTTGCGCGAAACGGTGACGGCGCCTATCGCGCGCCGCATAGGATAAAAGAGCCTTTCACAACTCCGCGCCCGCTAAGGCACTTTCCGCGCGGACAATTCCGCGCGAACACATTCAGGATACCCGAAAATCGGACAAAAGAAAAGCGGCAAAATCAATGCCGCTGTGCGCAAAGCCTTTCTTCCAAGGCGCGGATGTTTCTCGCCGACTGTTTGAAAAGTATGAATAAAAACGATTTTCAGGATGATTAAAGGATTGCTCAACCGGTTTTTCGCCGCCGCCGGAAAAACATATGGCGGGAACGAAAAAAGTATCAGGATTACCGCTTCGGCTGAAGCAACTGTGCCGGTTCGAATCACCTGTTCACAGGCTATTCCTTTTTTCTCCGCCAACGGCGGAGAAAAACCAATTCCGCCTAAACTCGGCCGCGACTGCCGTCTTGCCTCGTTAAGGCTCATTGATAAAACACAAAAAACACCCGTTTTAGGGTGTTTTTTGTGTTTTATTGGTCGGAGCGACTGGATTTATTCGGAGCGTTCCGCTCCTCACCCTGCGGGCCGCCGTTCCGGCGTTGCCTGCGCTGACGCTCCGGCTGAACCAGCTCCGCCGGTTCGAATCACCTGTTCACAGGCTATTCCGTTTTTCTCCGCCAACGGCGGAGAAAAACGGAATGGTCGGAGCGACTGGATTCGAACCAGCGGCCTTTTGATCCCAAATCAAATGCGCTACCAGACTGCGCTACGCTCCGTTTATCCGTTGCCCATATCTAACGGGTGGAAGAGTGTTTTTCAAGTTTAAAAAAAGCGTGTTCAACCAGATCGCCCGTTTTAACGCCCGTTTTGGCGCAAAAACCGGCCTTGACCTCCAAAACCGCGCGGACGCTATCCTGCGACCGGATTTCGTCGTGGGAAAAGGGAACCGTGTTTTCGACAATCTCTTTGATTTCGCCGCGGCGATCAATGAAAATCATATCCAGCGGTTCCGGCGTGTTCGCCATCCACATTCCGATCCGTTGATCGACGGGGAACAGGAACAGCATCCCCTGATCGTCCCGCAATCCCGTGCGGTACATCAACCCGCGTTCCCGTTTCGCGTTCGTGTCCGCGATTTCGACCGTCAACGCCGTCGCCGTCCCGTCCTTGCGCACTATTCGGGCGCCGTCCTTTTCAAAAACGACGGCGGCGGACGGTTGCGACGATTTTTCCGGCGAACACCCCGCCAACAAAGCCAGCCCTAAAATCAAAACAAAGCGTTTCACGGCAACCTCCCGAAAAAAAACGGGTCGCTTGAATGAAACGACCCGTCCGCGGTTTAATCATTTGGAAAAGGGCGAATACGTCTTTATATTGACGGATTGATCTTTTTCCTTGTCCTTTTTTTCTTCGGCCTTTTTCTCGCCGGCTTCGTCCTTTTTGTCGGCGGCGGCGTCAACCGCGCCGGCTTCGGCGGCCTTGCGCTGTTCCAGCATTTCGTTCAGCTTCAACATTTCGGCGGCCGTCGTGTCGATCGTCTTTTCGTCCTGCGTCGCGGGCGAAACCATGCGCAGCTGCGTTTTGCCGTCAACCGTCGTCAAATCGACCGTCGATTTGTTCTGGTAATCCAAGAACGTCAGGGCGGAAGCGGACGGCTGCGCTTTCAACGCCACGGCCGAACCGACCGTTTCCGTCAAAGCCATAATCGCCGTGTCGCCCGACAGATCCAGCGTGGATGTCGAACCGTCCACCGTGACGGACGAATTGCCCGTGCTGATCATATCGAACGACGCTTCGCCCGAACCGGTCAAGCCCAGATAGATGTTGTTTTTCTTCGTATCGTCCGTAATGGCGATGGAACGGATGGAATCGGTCAGCCCCAAGCTGATCTTTCCGGCGTAAACGTCCGTCAGGGACAGGGTGGCGTTTTTGCGGTCAACGGCCATCGCGGCGATCGGGTATTTGTCTTTGTGCATCATGGCGAACGAAGTCGTGTCGTTGTCCGCCGTCCAAATGCCGCGGATGTTGCCGGCGGCATCTTTCAACATAAACACTTCGGCTTCGACGACGACGGGAATGCCGGCGTCGGCCTTGCTGATTTCCTCGTCCTTTTTCTGCTGGGCGAACGACGTGTTGACCGGCGCACCCGCCAATCCGGTGTAAACGGCGAAACACGTCAGTCCCGTCACCAGATATTTCAAGGTACGGTATTTCTTTTCCAGCAGTTGAATGCGCAATTCCAAATTTTCCATCGCTCCGCTCCATCGGATAAAAGTTTTATTTTTTAAAGATTAAGGGCAAGTTCTTAATTATCTATGAACAACCGTTTTCCGCGGCGCGTTATTTTTTCCGCGGAATCCACTTTTTCACGGCGACGGCTTTGCCCGTTTGCGACCGCAACACACGCGTTTGCGACGCTTCGCCGGATTGGATGCGTTCGTCGCGGCCTTTCTCGCCGGCGTAATACGCGGCCAAAGCGGCCTGATCTATTTCGGTCATGTTTCCGGCGGCGAACGCGTCGGCGTACGGGGCGTGCGTCGATATCAACCGACCGAGGTAATCCGCCGAATACGCCCCGAACCGCGCCCAAACCGTCTGCAGGAACGATTGCGTTTTCCGATCCATTGAACGATAGGATAAAACCGGCCGGCCGGACGCATAAACCCGATAGGAGGACGGTTCGACGGGCCCCGTTTCCGTCGCCAGAAAAACGGCTGGAATGAAACGCTTTCCGTCCGTCAGCGCCGCGTAATACCCCTGACACAGGTACATCAGGCGTTGCATTTTCATCGGCTGCAAATATTCCCCGTCGTTCAACGCCGTGTCCAAAAACCATTCGGCCACATCAAAAACAGACTCCGTGGACGGTATTTCCATTTGAAATTTCTCCGGATTTCAGATAAAAAGGGATAAATGCGCAAGTTTTATCAAAGCTTTAACGTTATCGGATAAAGAAATCGTTAAAGCTCGTCCAAGGGGGGACTGTTTTTCATGGAAAACAACGACAACACCAACAATCCGGCCGCAACGCCCGCACCCGCGCCGCGTCCCGCCGGCACCAAAGCGCCGCTGGTCAAACGGATCAAAATCCCGACCGTCCGCCCCGCCGGAACCCCGCCGCAAGCGGCCAAACCGGTTCAGCCCGCTCAACCCGCCGCCGCGCCCGCGGCGACTGCAGCGCCCGCCCCCGCACAGCCCGCCGCTACGACGGCACCCGCGCAACCCGCCGTTGCCGCAACAGCCGCACCCGCTCAGCCCGCGCCGGAACCGGAACTGCCCCCCGAAAACAAAAGCCAAGTGGCCGAACAGCCGATCGAGGCCGAGGAAATCGAAAAAAGCCCCGCGCGCAAAAGACGGCGCGGCTCTTCGTCGGCGACCGTCCCCTCCGCGGCGGACGAAGCCAAAAAGAAAATGGAAGCGCAGCTGAAAAAAACGAAAATCAAAGCGCGTTCCTTTTTGGCGAACAAATGGAACAAGCTGGCGATTTTCATCGTTTTGCTGGGCGTGATCTGCTACGGCGTGTATTCGTCCCTGCCGACGATTGCGGAAAAGAAACTGCCCGAAATTTTCGCGGCGAACGGGATGCCGTTCAAATCGTTCCGGTTGAAACAAATCACGATCGACACGATGGAATTGACGAACGTTTCCGATTCGTCGGGCACGCTGTCCATTTCCAACATGACATTCAACTACTCGCTGTACAGCCTGTTTTCCAACAACATCATCCGGTCGATGGAATTGAACGGCGTCACGATCAACGGCGAAAAACGTAGCGACGGGATTTCTCTGGGCGCGATCGGCGGATTGATCGCTTCGCCCGTCAACGCCAAAAAAGGCAAGGAAATCACGATCAACGCGCTGAAAGTGACGAACGGCCGTTTTGTCATGTCCAACGACGCGCCGCGTGAAAAAATCGTCAACGAATTCGGCGAAGAAGAGGAAGTCGATAACACGATCTATGTCAATTTCACCGCCGACGGCACGTTGGGCAAAACCGGCCTGACCATGCGCGTTTCAACCGATTACGCGACGCCGCAGATGAATTTGAAAACACAAACGTCGTTGAGCAAAACCGCGCTGGCGTCGCAGATCGTCGCGGAAATCACCGAAGGCGATTTGATGAAAGACGGCGAAAAGACCGGTTCCGTTTCCGGCAATCTGGAAATCACCGTCAACGGCGGCGTTTTGACCAAGGGACAGGCCGATCTGACGCTGTCGTCGTCATCGCAAAAGCTGAAATTGAAAGCCGACGTGACCCCCAAGGACGACGCGTTTGACGTGGTGGCGGATCTGAGCCGGTCGTTTGAAAACCCGCAGGACGCCGCCGGAAAGTTTGTCGGTGATTTGAATTTGAAAGCGTCGAATGTCAAAGTGAAAGGCACTTTCAAAAAATTCGACGGCGAACTGCCGCTGCAAATCGCGGCTTCGTCGCTGACCAACGGGAAAATGGCCGTCCGCGATTTGAAAACCGACGCCGACCTGTATTTTTCATGCGCGGACGCGAATTGCACGGTAAAGCTGAAAAAACCGATGAAAGCGGGATTTTCCAGCCTGCAGGCGAACGCCTATTTCCGACAGATCAAGCTGTTCACGCCGCTGGAACTGACGATCAATCCCGACGCGAACGATCCGTTTATGACTTCGACGGGCGGGGAATTGCGCTTCACGCTGCCGCTGTCCGCGTTTTCCACGCACGTGTTCATCGCGGACAACACGGCCAACACGCAGGTCGCCGTCGCGGTCAACGGGATGAAATCGCATTTCGGCTATAACGTGTTTTCCGGCGCGTATTCCGGCGACGCCACGTTCGCCCAGTCCGGTTTCGCCAACAAGGATCTGAAAATGACCGGCATTCAGGGCATCGCGTCGTTCACCAAAGCAACATTGCCGGACGTCCGTCTGCGCGTCGCCAAGGCCGAGCTGACGCGTCCCGACATCCTGCCCGCGTTTTCCGCCGACCTGCGTTTCCGCCCGATGAGCCAGAGCGAATTCGGCATGGACGCCAACTTCTCGATTCAAAACGGGCTGGTGACGGCGACGGCAAACGGGTCATATACCCTGCCTTCGCACGAATGGAATATGTACGCGGTCGTTCCCAAATTCATCCTGTCCGACAACGGGCTGACTTTGGAAAGCGTCCTGCCGTTCATGAAACCCTATCTGCCCGCGGACACGCGCGGCGGTCTGGCCGCCCGAGGCCGTCTGTCCGTCAAGGACGGCAAAGTCGCGGGGCCGATCGAAATCCTGTTGGAAAACATGGAAACGGCGTGGAACGGCATCGGAATCGAGGGAATGAACGGCGTTCTGACGTTCTCGTCGCTGTACCCGTTGGAAACGCCGGCGAACCAGAAACTGTACATCGGCGCGCTGAAAACGGGGCTGCCGATGCAAAACGCGCTGTTCAATTTCCGCGTCGTCGCCAATCAGGGAATCGAAGTCGCCAACGCGCGCATGAAATACGCCGAGGGTCAGTTCAAAACGATCAAGCCGTTCTTCATCCCCTACGAAGGCCAGACCTCGCAGATTTTGCTGGAAGGCAGCGGCATCAACCTGTCGTCCGTGGCAAGCAACCTGAAATCGAACGCGCTGCAGATCGACGGCGTGATGAATTCCGAATGGCAGCTGTCCTACACGGGCAAACAGCTGAACATCGTCAAAGCGGTGCTGACATCGAAACTGCCCGGCACGTTGCATTTCGCCCCGTCGGCCGCGACGGCGAAAAAGATGAATCCGCAGATGCGCGATTTCCTCAAAGACGTCATCGTCAAAAAGATGAAAGTTACAGCTAAAGGCCAGATGGACGGACCGGTCGCTTTCAATGTATCAATAACGGGACATTCGCCGTTGGACACAGAGGAAGCGGATCAGGACGTTTCTTTCGATTTCAAGGGAAGTTTCAAAAACCTCTTGAAACAGGAAGGCGGATTGATGGAGATCCCGTCCGACATTCTGCTGTCGTTGCAGGATTACATGAAGAAATAAGAGGGGCTGATGAAATTCGGGGAGTTTCCTGTATATGACGCGTTGGGCGTCGAATTGACCCATTCCGTCAAATGTCGGGAAAAAACCCTGAAAAAAGGCCACATCCTGACATCGGCCGACATCGGTTTGCTGCAATACGCGGGCGTTAAAACCGTCGTCGGCGTGCAGTTTTCCGCGCAAGATGTCATGCCGCAAACCGCCGCGGACATTTTGTTGAAAGTCATGGCGGGCGATTTTTTGCGCTACACCCTGCCCGACGAAACGGGATACAGCGAAATTTTCGCGGACACGGACGGCGTTTTCGTTTACGAAACGGAACGCCTGCACCGTTTCAACGCGAACAGCGAAGGCGTTTCCCTGATGACGGTGCAATCCTACCGTCCCGTTTACAAAGGCCAGTTCGTCGCGAATTTGCGCCTGTTTGAACCGGCTGTCACGGCGCAAACGCTGAACGAAGCGGTCACGAAAATATCGGGCACGGGATCGCTGTTGAAAATCGCGCCCTACGCTTTTTGCAAAATCGGATTCATCCGAACCGTCACCGACCCCGCGCACGTCACACCCTTGGATGAAAAAGAGCTGGCCGCGCGGTTCGGCGTGTACGGGTTCGAGGTTGTCTGTCACGATTTATGCGAACACAATTCGCAGCGGCTGGAAAAAGCCATTCGCGACGCCATTGACGCCCGCGCCGAAATCGTTTTGATCGAAAGCCCCCACCCGCCCTTGCACCGCGACGATGTCGTCCCGACGGCGATCAAGGAATCCGCCGGCGACATCGACAGGCTGGGCTGGCCGGTCGATACGGGGCTGTCGCTGGTCATCGGGCATAAAAACGACGTGAAGCTGCTGGGGTATTGCACCGACGACGCGGACAAACCGGCGTTGGACACGCTGATGCGTTTTCTGGCGACGAAATCCCTGCCCGACGCGTCCGTGTTCCCGTCCTTGGCCGAAAACAGCCTGTCCCTGCAGCGGCAGGCGAAACGCATCACGGCGGAACAGGCGGAAAACTCGGTCGCCGTCGGTTCCGTGTCGGACAGCGAAAAAATCGCCGTCGTCATTTTGGCGGCGGGGGCGTCGCGGCGGATGATCGGATCGAACAAGCTTCTGGAACCTTTACAGGGGCTGGCGATGATCGAACACGCCGTGCGGTCGGCGCTGTCGTCAAAGGCGGATTATGTCGTCGTCGTCACGGGACACGACGCGAAATTCATTGAAAAGCGGCTGGAATCCTACGATGTCAAAATCGTGCGCAACCCCGATTACGTTTCCGGCGTTCTGGGGTCGATCCGGCTGGGACTGGCCGTCCTGCCGCCCGACATCGCGGGCGCGGTCGTTCTGCCCGCGGATATGCCCGCGTTCACGGAAGAATACATCGACCGCATGATCGACGCGTTTGACGCGAAAGCCAAACGCCCGCCCGTCGTCATGCCGTCGTACAACGGCGTCCGCCACAACCCCGTTTTGTGGCCGCGCGACCTGTTCAAATACGTCAAGATCATTCCCGAAGATTCCCATTGGACGCCGGCGCTGATCGAACATTCGGACTATATCCGCGAAATCGAATTGAAAGACGACCTGCCGTTGACGGACATCAACACGCACGGCGATCTGGAAAAATACAAATCCCGCGCGGATCTGGTGTCCAGCGCGGAACAGGATCTGTTCGCGTTGGAAAACGGACGGTAAAAAAACTTTTGCGCAAAGATTGCGTTCGCCCCGCCTCTCCTGTATCCTTTTCGACAGGTTATCCGTTTGATTGGAATTGCATAATGGCGGCGGCGCGAAACGTTTTCAAAACATCACTTGTCCTTTTCATCCTGATTTTCGCGGCGGCCTGTTCGCCGGAAAAAAAGCATCCGTGGTATGAAACGGTGTCCATGTACCACGTTCTGGTCAAATCGTTTTACGATTCCGACGGCGACGGCAAAGGCGATTTGAAAGGGTTGACGCAAAAGCTGGATTACATCAAAAGCCTGAACGTCAACACGATCCACCCCCTGCCGCTGACGCCGGCGCTGAACGTCCCCGAAATGCCGCGCAGCCAATACGGGTACGAAATCACGGATTTTAAAAACGTCCACCCCGATTACGGCACGATGGATGATTTCAAAACCCTGACGAAAGAGGCGCACAAACGCGGCCTGCACGTCGTTTTGGATTTCATCACGACCGTCATTTCCGTCCGCCATCCCTTTTTCCAAGACATTCTGACCAACCCCGACAGCAAATACAAAAGCTGGATCATCACGGCCGACGAAATCCCCGCCGGCGAATGGATGAATTTCAACGATTACGCGGAACAGTTCAAATCATCCGCGTGGAAACCGCTGCCGTTTGGCGGATATTACTATTCCCTGTGGGGCAATTCGCCGTTTTTGGATTACCACAACCCCGCTGTGCGCGACTACATCCTTTCCGTCGTCGATTTCTGGCTGGACGCGGGGGCGGACGGTTTCCGCATCGACGCGACAAAGCATCTGTACATTAACGGCGCGGGGGAATCGAAACAGTACCACCAGCCCGAAAATTTTGAATTTTGGAAAGAGCTGCGCCGCCACATCACGGAAAAGCACGGCACGGACAAAGTGTTGATCGCCGAAACGATCCCCGTGCCGAACAACATCGCCTATGTGACGCCGAACCGCGAAATGTTCGATTTGATGTTCGATTCCACGTTCATCAACGACATCTACCCGTACAGGAAAACGGACGCCGATTTGCTGTATTCCGCGCCCTATCTTCATTCGTTTTTCGGCAATCCCGACGTTTTCAAGCTGACGCCGTTAAAGGACAGGCTGGTTTATCATTCGGATCACGACGGCGCGCGGCTAGCCACCCGATTGGCCGACCCGACGCCCGACCGGCTGAAAATCGCCGCATCGATCCTGCTGCTGACGCCCGCCCACGTCAAGCTGTACGCCGGCGACGAAACGGGCATCAAAGGGTTTTCGGATTTCAAGGATTTCAAAAACAAATGGTTCCACGCGACCGTGGCCACCATGGCGTGGGACAATTCCAAAAACGGCGGATTTTCAACGTCGGACGCACCCGTCGTGCCGGTCACGGACGATTATGCCGCCGTCAACGTCAAATCGCAGGACAAGGATGAAACGTCCCTGCTGAACCATTACCGCGGTTTGCTGAAACTGAAAAACAGCCGCCCCGATTTGTTTTTCAAAGGCGAACGCGCCGCGCTGAACGCCGCCAACGACAAGGTTTACGCCTATCTGTTAAACGGCGGGGACGCGACGGCGATGGTGCTGATCAACCTGTCCGGCAAACCGGAACAATTCTCGATCGACCTGTCGGCGTTCCGCCCCGACGGAATGAAAAAACTGTTCGGCCGCGGCAAAATCGACATCCGGACGGACGACGGCGTTGTGCGGGGAACCGTGCCGCCCCGCGAAACGTTCGTGTATGAATTTAAAAAATTCGACCGAACCGCCTTTCCAAAAAAACGCGACGCGCTGGGTGAAAAGGCCGTCCGCGTCGCCGCCGATGAAACGACGGTGTCCGATCCCGCCGCGGTTTATATTCTGAACCCGCCCGAATCCGGCGCCGTCCTGCGCCTGTTCAAAGGACAGGGGAAAGCCGGACTGACCGCCTATTCCGTTTACGGCGCAAACAAGCTGTCGGAAACGTTCGACGGCGTTTTGGACACGACGGACGGCGACGTGACGATTCCCGTTTTGGCGGGGACAACGGACGTGATCGCCTTTTCAACGTCCGGCATCCGGTTTCGGGTGGAAAACGCGCCCCCCGCTTCGGCCGTTCCCGAAAACCTGACGTTGCTGGCCGAAAACGGTAAAAACAAAAACCTGCGCGCCCTATATACGGGAAAAGACGGCAATTTCCGCTATTTCAAAATTGAACGGTCGGCGGAAAACGCCCTGCCGTTGAACGGCGGAGTGGATTTCGTTTTGTTCGTCAGCTCGCTTGACCGCCCCCGCGTCCAACACAAGACAACCTTTTGGCATTTGCCCGAAGTCGTGTCCCGCCGCCCCGTTGACGGCATGATCTTGTACGAACGCCACATCAAATACGGCCGCGTCCAAACCGACATCAACGCGATGCGCAATTTCGGCGTCGCCGCCGTCGGCAAATCGTTCATTTTTGAAACGCCGGACGCGTTTTACGTCATGATCGCCGACGGTGTCCTGCCGCGCGGCAAAATCGCCGTCGCTCCGTTTGTCTGGAGCGCGGGCGGACGGTGGGGCGAACGGCCGCCGGAAACATTCCCCGTTGTCGAACGCCTGCCCGACGACGGAACGAAGACGCGCAAACCCGATTTGATCGAAGATTACTTGGAACTGCCATGACGCCTTTAAGCAAATACGGGCGGCAAATCGCCGTCCTGTCCGTCCTGTTCTGGATCGTGCTGTTTCTGATCAATTTCGGACACGGCGCGGGGTGGTCGGGCGTCTATTCGATTTTGATCAAGAAAACCAGCACGCAATCGCTGTCCTGCTTTTTCCTGTTTTCCGCGCTGGGTTCGTTCGTTTTAAACCTGATTTTGATGTTTTTCGCCGACCGCGTCGCCAGTGAAAAGCTGGTTCAGCTGTCGTTTATCGGGTTTATCGCCGTGCTGGCCGCCGATTTGGCCGTTTTGCGCGCCGAACCGTCCTTTTCCGCGCCGTGTTTCAGGGGGACGCTGATCTTTCTGGCGGTGTTGATCATCTCCGTCCCGTCGGTGTTCATCATCCAGACGTGGAACCTGATCAACAAAACCTTTTCCCCGAAAAGCGCGGCCGACATCTATCCCCTGTTGACGACCGCCCCCCTGATCGGCAGCATCGCGGGCGGATTCGCGGCCAACCGGATGCCGAAATACGGACCGACGGAATCGCTGGTCGCGACGTGGGGTGCGTGCATTTTGATCGCAATCGCCGTCACGGCCGTATTGACCCGCCTGTTGAAACAAAGCGGCGTCACCGGCGGACAAAACGCGGAAAAAACGACGCCGGCCGATTTGGCGCGCAATTTCAAAGACGGATTTTTCCATTACAAATCGTCGGCATTCGCCCTGCACCTCAGCGTCGTGTTCATATCGTTCTGGCTGGTTTGCACGATCATTGATTTCTGTTACGCCAAAACGCTGGATAAAACCTACGCGACATCCGAGGAAATGGCGTCCTTTTACGGCGGATACACGACCGCCGCCAACGTCACCGCCCTGCTGATTCAAACGTTTCTGGGGGCAAAGCTGTTGAAAACGACGGGCGTGCGCAACGGGTTTTTCTTTCTGCCCTGTTCGCAGATTCTGTGCTTCACCGTCATGCTGGCGGCGCCGGGGCTGTACCCGATCGTCGCGGCCATGTTCATGCAAACGCTGATCGGTATGTCAGTGCAATCCAATTCCGTGCAAGTGTCGTTCAACGTGTTCGCGCGCGACATCCGCGGCAAGATCCGCACTCTGCTGGAGGGCGTGCTGAACCCGCTGGGCGGCGTGATCGGGTCGGTAATCCTGATCGTGATCGGCAAGCTGTCCGAAAACGACGCGCTGATCGTTGAAAAGATATTGCCCTATATCGGCATCCTGTTTTCCGCCGTCTGGCTGGCGGCCGTTTTCAAGATTCGGAAAAGCTATCCGGCGGAGGCGGAAAAAACGGCGCGCAGCCCCGACCCGCGCGATCAAAACGACGCGGCCGAAGCGTTGCAGATCGAACGGTCGGCTGCCGGATTTTGGAAAAAAAGCGCGAAAGATTAGACAAAAAACTTTTCAAACCGCTTTTTTTCTGCCACAATGCGTTAAAGTTTACAAAGGATCCGTCATGTCAAAACAACAAGAGCTGGAAGCCGAACGTTTCATCCACCGCGCGATGCAGTACCTGAAATCGACCTTTCCCGAAAAAACGCGGGATATGGACGACGAATCGTTGAAAAACAAGCTGATCGACGATTGCCAGACGGCGTTGGAACACGGGTTCGACACGGAATCCGACATGATGCTGGTCGTCGATTTCCTGTGGCGGCTGCCCGCGGATTACGCCGCGTCGCCCGAATACGAATGGGTGGCGGAAATTTTGGCGTCCGCGGATATGGACAACGAAATGAAAATCGACGCCCTGCACGACGCTTTGGCCGCGGTTGAAGCTTTGGCGCAGACGGAAAACGAGGGGGACGAACATGAAGAAGACTGAGGCGACCGGCGAAAACACACCGTGCAAAGCGACCCTTTACGTCGAATCGCCCGCGGCGATGATCCCGCCCCATTTGAAAAACGCCGTCATGAACCGCGAAGGCGATGTCGGCGCGACGACGGGACACGCGTTCATCGGCATCACGGACAAAGACGGCAAGGAAACCGTCTATGGATTCCATTCCGCCGCCGGATTGCCGGAAAACGCGGACATTACGCTGGGAACGCGTTTGAAATTCCTGCTGTCCGGCAAATACGACGGCTTTGTCGGCGACGATTCCAAAGAACCGTACGACGACAAAATGGTCTATCACATTTCCCAAAAACAGTATGACAAGATCAAAGCCTACGCCGACGAACAAAAGAAAAACCCGCCGAAATACCAGATTTTTTCCGGCAACTGCGTCCTGTTCGCGTACAAGGCGATGAAACAGGCCGGATTGAAACTGCCGCCCCAGCCGTTTTTCCACAATCCCGCCGCGGCCGTTCTGGGCATCCGCATTTACGGCAAGGCACAAAAGATCAAGCAGAAACTGGGACAGGCGGCCGCTAAAATTCTGGGGCGTTTTTCCTCCACCCGCAAAATATCCAAAGACATTTTGCAAGAGCTGAAGAAAAAACCGTCCAAGCAGGCTTTCGGCGTCAAGGCCGTCACGGAATCGCTGGCAAAAAACGCGGCCGCTCTGCGCAAAAAAATGGCGGGCGGACGGTAGGCTTTTTTTATTGAAACAGACGACGCCGGTCTTTACTTCGACCGGCGTTTTTTGTTACTTTTGAACAACTCAACTTTATCGGATCGTGCCATGCCCGCGAAAATCATCACTTTCGGCTGCCGTTTGAACACTTTTGAATCCGCCGCCATCGGTCAGGAACTGGAAAATTGCGGCCGCGACATTGTCGTCGTCAACACCTGCGCCGTCACGGGCGAAGCCGAACGCCAATGCCGCCAAGCCATCCGCAAAGCCAGACGCGAATACCCCGACGCCTTTTTGGTCGTGACGGGATGCGCGGCGCAGGTTCACCCCGAACTGTACGCCCGTATGCCCGAAGTCGATCGCGTGCTGGGCAACCGCGAAAAGCTCGACCCGAAAAACTTTTTGCCGCAAAACGCCGCCGTCGCCGTGCGGGACATCGCCGAACCCGCGGACATCGCCGCCGCCGAACCCGTGTTTTTCGACGGACGGTGCCGCGCTTTCATCCAGATACAGCAGGGCTGCGACAACCACTGCACGTTTTGCATCATCCCGCAGGCGCGGGGAAAAAGCGTCTATCTGGACGCGGAAAAGATTTTGCATTACGCGCGCGCGCTGGTCGAAAAGGGGTACGCGGAAATCGGACTGACCGGCGTTGACATCACCGACTATCCCGACTTTGCCGGACTGGTCGCGGCGTTGATGAAAACAGACGGATTGAAACGCCTGCGGCTGGGGTCGCTGGATCCCGCGTGCTTAAGCGACAGGCTGATCGGCCTGTTCGGGGAATCGGACGTGTTGCAGCCGCACATCCACTTGTCCGTTCAATCCGGCGACAACATGGTGTTGAAACGCATGGCGCGCCGCCATACGCGCGAAGATGTCGCCGCGTTGTGCGAAAAGGTACGCGCCGTCCGCCCCGACGTTGTTTTCGGCGCGGATTTCATCACGGGATTTCCCACGGAAACCGACGCGATGTTCAACAACACGGTCGATCTGGTCGAACGGGCGAACATCACGCACCTGCACGTTTTCCCCTATTCCGAACGCAGCGGAACGCCCGCCGCGAAAATGCCGCAAGTCCCCGTCCCCGTCCGCAAAGAGCGCGCCAAAATCCTGCGCGAAGCCGGAGAACGCTTGCTTTTTGATTATATGCAAGGCAGAATAGACTCTACGGCCGTTGTTTTGTACGAAGCGGATCAAAAAGGGTTGTGCGAACACTACCTGCCTGTTCACATCGACGGCGATTTCACCGCGGGGCAATTCGTCCCCGTGCGTTTGACGGGCGTCCGTCAGGCGGGTGTTTTTGAAGGGAGCGCGATTTAAACCATGACCGGTTGGCTGGAACGGATAAAACAAGGATTGTCGCGCACGGCCGCGCCGCTGGTTTCCGGCATCGGCGGATTGCTGACCAAACGCCGGTTGGACAAAGACACTTTGCAGGATATCGAAGACCTGCTGATTATGGCCGATGTCGGCACGAAAACGGCGGCGGCGATGACGGCCGAGCTGGCCAAGGACAAATTCGACAAGGAAACGACGGACGAAGAAGTGCGCGCATTTTTCGCCGATAGAATCGCGCGGAAACTGGAACCTTTCGCCAAACCGCTGGCTGTCGATCCGGACAAAAAACCGTTTGTCATCCTGATGGTTGGCGTCAACGGCGCGGGCAAAACGACGACGATCGGCAAAATGGCGCGGCAGATGAAGGAAAAAGGCTTGAAAATCAGCTTCGCCGCCGCCGACACGTTCCGCGCGGCCGCGGTTGAACAGCTGAAAGTCTGGGGCGAACGGACGGGATGTCCCGTCGTTTCCAAACCGACGGGGGCGGACGCCGCGGGGTTGGTGTTCGACGCTTTGGCCGCGGCGAAAAAAAACGGCGACGACGTTTTGTTCATCGACACGGCCGGACGGCTGCAAAACAAATCCGAATTGATGGAAGAGCTGCAGAAAATCGTCCGCATCATCAAAAAACAAATTCCGGACGCTCCCCACGCCTGCCTGCAGGTGCTGGACGCCACCGTCGGCCAGAACGCGCATTCGCAGGTCAAACTGTTTTCCCAAGCCGTCCCCGTCACGGGATTGATCCTGACCAAACTGGACGGCACGGCCAAAGGCGGCGTCGCCGTGGCTTTGGCGGACGAATTCAAACTGCCGTTGCACCTGATCGGGGTCGGCGAACAAATAACGGATCTGCACCCGTTCAAGGCGCGCGATTACGCCGCGTCCCTGATGGGGTTGCCGGTAAAGGAGGATGAATGAACCGCGCGAAACAACTGGGGACGGGCGTTTACATTTCGGTGCAGGAGGCCGCTCCCGCCGTTTTGCTGGTCTTGTGTTCGTTCTTCAAAACGTTCGCCGTCGCCGCCATGGACGCCGGATCGTCCGTTTTGTTCCTGAACGCCTATGCCGGTCATTACATCGCGCAAACGTTCGTCGCGACAGCCGTTTTGCTGGCCGTTTTATGGCCGGCTCTGGCGTCGCTGCGGGGACGGAAAACCGCCGCGCCCGCCCTTGTTTCCGCCGCGGCCGCCATTGTCGGGCTGGTTTTGTACGCGGCCGTTTCGCTGTCGTCCGCCAACGCGCCCCGCGCGTGCGCCATGGTGTTCAAGGACGCTTTCCGCGTCGTCGCCGAAACCGCGTTTTGGATCGCCGCGTACCGTTACGGCCTGTTCAATGCCAAAACCAAAACACTGACCGCCGTTTTAGGGGCGCAGGCTTTGGCCGCGTTCGCCGCCGGCGCGTTCATCCGCGGCTTTGCGCCGGAAACGTCCGTGCTGGCCGCTTCGCTGGCCGTGTTGACCGCCGCCGCTTTGCTGAAAGTGCTGATCGACAACGGGTCGGTGCCGATCGCCGAAAAAATCGCCGTCAAAAAACAACAGATCCGCCGTTCCGGTTATGATACTGTGCAAAAACGGCTTTATCGGCGTTTTTACATTCTGGCCGGCGTTCTGTTTTTCGCCGCGGGCGTTTTCAACTATTACTTTTTAAACCTCACCGCCCTGACGTTTGACGGCCAAACGGTTCAAATGACGCGGACATTCGGCGGGGTTTACGCGCTGTCCGGCATTTTGACCGCCGCTTTCATCGCGCTGGCGGCAAAAGGGACGGTGTCCGTTTTCACAATCCTGTACCTGTTCCCCGTGATTTTGCTGGCGGCGGCGGCCGGCGGGTGGTTCGCGATGTTCCCCCTGATCGTCGCGGGCAAGGCTTTGCTGGAACTGACGGCGGGCGAAGCGCGCGAAACGACGTTGCAAACCGTTCCGTTGGCCGTGTCCCTGCGTTCCGGTTTCCGGACGACCGTGATCCGGAAATCGGCGGTTGAACCGCTGGCGTTGGCGTTGTGCGGCGCGTTTTTATGGTACGCGGAATCCCACATCACGGAACAACGACTGATTTGTTTCATGGCAGTGCTGGCCGTCATTGTCGCCGGCGTCATTTACGCCGCGCGCGCGACATATCTGCGTTTGGTTTTGAACCAGTTGGAATCGCATTTATGGCGCGGCGGCCGTTTGATCCTGACAGGCAAGCGAATTAAAAAGTATTTGAAAAGCCGTCTGGACGGCCGCGATTCACAAGAAGTACTGTACGCTCTGCGCGTCATTGAGGAATCGCGTTCGCCGCTGTTCGTCCAAAGCCTGAAAACGGCTTTGCGCCACGAAAACGCCGACGTGCGGCTGTACGCCCTGTCGCGCATCGAAAACGCGAAGCTAACAGCGGCCGTTGATGTCGTCCGCGACATGGCCGAAACGGATTTCAGCACCAAAGTCCGGCGGGAGGCATGGCGCATCCTGTGCCGTCTGGGCAACGGCGACGACCGCGCGAAGGCCGTTTCCCTGCTGCCCGATCCCGATTTGTGCGAAGGTGTTTTGACCGGCCTGCTGGCCGCGGGGCGCGAAGGCGTCTTTTCCGCCATTGAACACGTCGCGGCGTTAAGCGTTTCATTCGACGCGCCGGCCAGATGTCTGGCGGCCAAAGTGTTGGGCAACGCGGGCAACACCGCTTTTTACCACCCGTTAAACGACCTGTTGAACGACGACGATCCGACGGTGTGCCGCGCGGCTTTGGACGCCGCCGGAAAGCTGCTGATAGTTCCGCTACTGCCCGCCGTGATGGAAACGTTCCGCTTTCCCGAATTGCGCGAAGACGGCGTGGCCGTTTTGCTGCAATATGGCGACAAAGCCTTGGGACAGATTGAAAAAGTGATGACGGACGCGCGCTATCCGGTTCAATTCCGGATGCTGCTGGCCAGAGTCGCCGGAAAAATCCCGTCCGTCGCGTCGGAAAAGCTGTTGTTCAAACATATCGGCATTGCCGACCGGCGCGTGCGTTTCAACGTATTGAAATCGTTGGTTCTTGGCGATTTCAAAGCCGCGGGTAAAAACGTCAGCGCGGTGCGCCTGTGCCTGTACGACGAAATCGAAACCGCGACAGGGTTGCTGGCCGCCATCGCCGTTTTGGACACGAACAAAAACGACGCGTTCACGCGCGCTTTGGACATTTTGAAATCCGCGCTGAACGGCGAAATCGAATACATCAAGGAACGCCTGTTGCTGCTGCTGGCTTTGCTGCAGCCGTCGCCCGCGATCAAAGAGCTGCTCGGCCGATACGACACGGCGCAGGACGACAACGGGGAAACCGTCAAAATCGTTGACCGCGTCCTGTCGGGCGAATTGCGGACGCTGTGCCTGCCTTTGTTTGAAAAAAAGACCGTGCGCGAAAAACTCGCCCTGCTGCGCCCGCATTTTTATCCGCCCGTTTTGTCCGTCGCCGGACACGTTTGCGACATTTTGAAAACGCCCGCCGGCGAATTGACCGATTGGACGCGGGCGTGCGCCGCCTGCGCCGCGGGAACGATCAAGGACAAAATGTTCATTGACGCTTTGGTCGTTTTGCTGACCGACGTCGATCCCATCGTGCGGGAAACGGCCGTCTGGGCGATCGGCGGGATTTTGCCCCGCGATGAAGCCGCCCGTTTGATTTCCGGCTGTCTGACCGACCCGTGCGCCCCCGTCGCCCGCATGGCGCGTTTCATCACGGACGGCGCGGGACATATCGCTTTTTAAGGAGTACCGTTTATGCTGTTGACGCTTGAAAAAGTATTGGTTTTAAAAAACGTGCCGCTGTTCGCCGGCATTCCCGAAGCCGCCCTGTCCGACATCGTCGCCGCGGCGGAGGAAACGGCCGCCATGATCGGCGCGGACATCGTCAAGGCCGGCGAACCGTGGAACGATATGTACGTCATCCTGCAGGGGCAGGTCAGATTGCACAAAGATGGCAAAACCGTCAAGGAATTGAACGCGTTGGACGTTTTCGGCGAACTGGCCGCGCTGGATCAAACGCCCGCGGACGTAACGGCGACGGCGGTCGAAGATGCGTCGTTTTTCAAAATATCCGGCACGGCGCTGTACCGCCTGATGAACGAACACAAGGCGTTGGAACGCAATATCATCAAAGATTTGTGCAAACGCATCCGCAAACTGCGCGCCGAACGGCAACAGGGGTGAACCGCGCTATTTCCCGAACGAACCGACGGCGGATTTACTGACCAGCGATCCGCCCGATCCTTTTTGAGATGTCAGCAATTCCGTGATTTTCACGCCGATATATCCTTCGTCGGTGACGATCACTTCGCCCTTTGCGATAGGGATTTCGTTGGCCAGAATTTCAACGGGGTCGTTCAACAACTGGTTCAATTCGACGACCGCCCCGCGCCCCAGTTTCAGCAGCTGGTAAACACGCAACAGCGTGCGCCCCAAAACGACGGACAGATCAACGTTGACCTCCATCAACGCTTCGTCGCCGAAAACGCGCTGCAACACGGTGTTGTCCGTTTCATCCATTTGTGTCATCGTTTTTCCATCCGTTAATTGTCAAAGGCCGCCGCCATCAGCCGGCGGGTGTAGGGTTGCTGCGGGTTGTCGAACAAATCGGGGTTCGCGCCCGATTCGACGATCCGTCCGTCCTTCATCACATACACGTATTCCGCCAACGCTTTGACGACGCGCATATCGTGGCTGATGAACAGATATGCCATATTATACCTTTTTTGCAGGTTTTTCAAAAGTTCTATCATGCGCGACTGCACCGTCACGTCCAACGCGCTGGTCGGTTCGTCCAAAACGATCAGCCGCGGCTGCAAAACCAGCGCGCGCGCCAACGCGATCCGCTGACGCTGGCCGCCGGAAAACATATTGGGATAGCGGTTCAAAACGTCAACGTCCAACCCGACATCCTTGACCGCCTGTTCGACGGCGGCGCGTCTTTGGTCTTTGGACATATCCTTGCGGTGGACGTTCAGCCCTTCGCCGACGATTTGCGCAACCGTCATCCGCGGACTGAGCGAGGAGTAGGGATCCTGAAAGACAATTTGCATCCGCGGGCGCAAACGGCGCAGTTTTTCACCTTTCAGCATTGAAACGTCCGTTTGGCCGAAAACGATTTCCCCCGTTGACGCCTGCAATTTCAACAGCGCGAACCCCAGCGTCGATTTGCCCGATCCGCTTTCCCCGACCAAACCGACGGCCTGCCCCTTTTTGATCGTCAGGGACACGCCGTCCACGGCGTTCAAAACGGACAAGGGTTTGCCGAACAGGCTTTTTTTCAACGGGAATGATACTCTGACATCCCGCGCCGACAGCAGCGTTTTCGCCTGTTCCGAGCAACGCACCGGCGCGCCGGACGGTTTCGACGCGACCAGCATTTTCGTGTACGGATGCGTCGGATTGTTCAAAACGGTGGAACAATCGCCGCTTTCGACGATTTGCCCGTCTTTCATCACGCACACGCGGTCGGCGATCCGCGCGACAACGTCCAGATCGTGCGAAATGAACAACATCGCCAGCCCCAGCCGTTTTTGCAAAGACGACAGCAGTTTCAGAATCTGCGCCTGCACCGTCACGTCCAGCGCCGTTGTCGGTTCGTCCGCGATCAGCAAATCGGGATCGTTGGCCAAAGCCATCGCGATCATCACGCGCTGGCGTTCCCCGCCGGACAATTCGTGCGGCAATGCGTCCAGCCTTTTTTCCGCATCGCGCAGCCCGACCGTTTTCAGCAATTCGACAACGCGGTCGCGCGCCTCTTGCGCCGTTGCGTCCGTGTGCAGCAGGATTGTTTCGGCGACCTGCCGTTCGATCGTGTGCAGCGGGTTCAGCGATGTCATCGGTTCTTGGAAAATCATGGCCGCGCGGCTGCCGCGAATATCGCGCAGGACGCAATCGTCCGCGCCGATCAGCTCGCGCCCGTCGAATTTGACCGATCCCGTCGGATGCGACGCGTGCGGATAATCCAGCAACTGCAAAACCGACAGCGCCGTGACCGTCTTTCCCGATCCGCTTTCCCCGACCAAAGCCAGCGTTTCCCCTTTATTGATTTGAAACGACACACCGTTGACGACGGGCGGATTATTGCCGAACCGGACGGACAGGTTTTGAACGGACAGCAAGCTCATTTGTTTTTCCTCGGATCAAAGGCGTCGCGCGCGGCTTCGCCGATAAACACCAGCACGGTCAGCAAAAAGGCCAGCGACACAAACGCCGCGGCCGCCAGCCACGGCGCCTGCAGGTTTTCTTTGCCCTGACGCACCAAATCGCCCAGCGACGGCGCGCCCGCCGGCATCCCGAACCCCAGAAAATCCAACGCCGTCAGCGACACGACCGCGCCCGACAGAATGAACGGCAGATAGGTCAGCGTCGCCACCATCGCGTTGGGGAACACGTGGCGGAAAATGATGACGAAATCCGGCGTTCCCATTGCGTAAGCCGCCTTGACGTAATCGAAATTGCGGGCGCGCAGAAATTCGGCGCGCACCACGGGAACCAGCGTCGTCCATGAAAACAGCAACAAAACGAACAGCAGCGTCCAAAATCCGGGGGCGATGATGCTGGAAACAATGATCAAAACGAACAGCTGGGGCAGCGATCCCCAGATTTCCAAAAACCGCTGGGCGAACAAATCGACTTTGCCGCCGAAATACCCCTGCACCGCGCCGGCGAAAATGCCGATCGCCGACGACAGCGCCGTCAAAATCAGCCCGAAAAACAGCGACGACCGCGTCCCGTAAATCAGCCGAGCCAACACGTCGCGCCCCAAATCATCCGTCCCCAACCGGTTTTCACGACTTGGCGCCGACGGGGCGGGCGACGGCAGGTTGTAATTGATCGTGTCATAGCTGAACGGAACGGGCGGCATGATGAAAAACCCTTTTTTATTGATGCGGTTCTGCACATAGGGATCCCTGTAATCCGCCGCGGTTTTGAACTTTCCGCCGAACGTCGTTTCCGGATATTCGTGAAAGATCGGAAAATACCACCCGCCGTCGTACCGCACGACCAGCGGTTTGTCGTTCGCGATGAAACCGGCGGCCGAAACGAACGCCAAAATCACGCAAAACAGGATGAAAGCGTAAAATCCGCGCCGGTTCGATTTGAATTTGCGCCAACGTTCACGGTTGCGTTCATTCATGGCGGCCTCCGAAATCTATGCGCGGATCGACCAGATGATACGTCATGTCGCAAATCAGGTTCAGCACCAGCCCGATCAATCCGAAAATGTACAGCGTCCCGAAAATCACGGGATAATCGCGGGTCATGACGGATTCAAAGCCCAGCAGCCCCAACCCGTCCAATGAAAACACGACTTCGATCAGCACCGACCCCGTGAACAGCATTCCGACCAGAACCGCCGGAAAACCGGCCAGAACGATCAGCATCGCGTTGCGGAACACATGGCCGTACAAAACGGCCGTGTTGTCCAATCCCTTGGCCTTGGCGGTCAGGACGTACTGTTTTGAAATCTCTTCCAAAAACGAATTTTTGGTCAGCATGGTCAGCCCCGCGAAACCGCCCGCGACCATCGACCCGACGGGCAGAACCAGATGCCACAGGTAATCCTTGACCTTGTCAACCGTCCCCATTTGATCCCAGTTTTCCGAAAACAGTCCGCGCAGGGGAAACACGTTCCAATACCGCCCGCCGCAAAACAAAACGATCATCGCCATCGCGAACAAAAAGGCGGGAACCGCGTATCCGACAATGACCGCCCAGCTGGTCGCCGCGTCGAATTTCGACCCGTCGCGCACGGCTTTGGCGATGCCCAGCGGCACGGAAACCAGATAGATGATCAGCGTCGTCCACACCCCCAGCGAAACCGACACGGGCATTTTTTCGCGGATCAGATCCGTCACGGGCACGTCGCGGTAAAAGCTTTTGCCGAAATCGAAACGCAGGTAGTTTTTCATCATGGTGAAAAACCGCGCGTGCAAAGGTTTGTCGAATCCGAACTGAACCTCCAATTCCCTGATCAAAGCGGGATCTAGCCCCTGCGCGCCGCGGTATTTCGATTGCACCGCGAAATCCTGCCGCCCCGTTCCCGCGCCGATCATGCCGCCGTCGCCGATCGTTTTTCCCGCGCCCTGCCCGCTTTGCAGTTTCGCGACGACCTGTTCGACGGGCCCGCCCGGGGCCAGCTGGACGAACAGGAAATTCACGGCCATGATGCCGAACAGGGTCAACGGGATCAAAGCTAGACGGCGGATGAAATAACGCAGCATCAGAACCACTCCCTTACCTGTTGAAACACCGTTTTTTCCCGTCCGGCCGTCCGGTAGCGGCCGCCCGCGCGTTTTTTACGCAAAGCGTCGTCCTTTTTGCCGTCGATCCACCAGCTCATCAGCTGGACGCCTTTCATCGGCAACGCGGCGGGTTTGCCGAATTTGTCCCAATACACCAAACGCGTGGACGGCACATACCAATGCGGCACGACGTAATATTCCCACAACAGCACGCGATCCAACGCCCGAACGGCCGCGACCAGTTTTTTGCGGTCGGTCGCCTCGACAACCTTTTCGATCAAATCGTCAACGACGGGGTTTTCGATGCCGGCGTAGTTCTGCGATCCCGCCGCCGCGGCCGCTTTCGACCCCCAGAAATACCGCTGTTCGTTCCCCGGCGAAGTCGATTGCCCCCAGATGTTCACGATCATGTCGTAATCGAACGCGTCCGTCCGGTTTTTGTACTGCGTCGTATCGACGGCGCGCACGACCGCCCGAATCCCCAGCCGTTTCAGGATGCGCACATACGGCAGCGCGATGCGTTCCCATGCGGCCGCCGACGCCGAATCCAGCAGGATCTCGAACGCAAACGGCCGCCCCCGCGCGTCTTTCAAAACGCCGTCCTGTACCGTCCATCCGGCTTCTTCCAACAACTTGAACGCGCGCTCCAGCTGCGGGCGGATGTTGCCGTCGCCCGCCGTTTTCGGCAGGGAGAAAGGCTTTTTGAACACCTTTTCGGGCAGTTTGTCGCGATACGCGTTCAACAGCTTCAGCTCTTCGCCTTTCGGCAATCCCTTGGCCGCCAGCTCCGAATTGTCGAAATAGCTTTGCGTGCGTTTGTACAGCCCGTAAAACAGGTTTTTGTTCGACCATTCAAAATCGAACGCCAGCCCGACGGCTTCGCGCACGCGGCGGTCGGCGAACAACGGCCGGCGGGTGTTGAAAACGAATCCCTGCATTCCGGACGGCAGACCATGGGAAAACTCGCCCTTGACCAGTCCGTCCTTTTGCGAAAAACCGTCGTAGGCCGACACCCATTTTTTCGCTTCGTTTTCAACGCGCAGGTCGAACGCGCCCGTTTTGAACGCTTCGACGGCGACGGTCGCGTCGCGGTAATAGTCATAACGTATCCGGTCGAAATTGTTGAATCCCCTGACGGACGGCAGGTCTTTCGCCCAATAGTTGGGGTCGCGTTCATACACGACATAACGCCCCGTTTCAAACGCCGCGACCTTGTACGCGCCGCCGCCCAACGGCGGTTCCAGCGTCGTCGCCGCGAAATCCCTGTTTTCCCAGTACGCTTTGGGCAGCACGGGCATCTGTCCCAAAATCAGCGGCAGTTCGCGGTTGTCGCCGGCTTTGAACGTGAACAGGACGCGGCGCGGGGATTCGGCCGTCGCCTTTTCAACATTGCCGTAGTAATAGCGGTACATCGGCAACCCTTTGGCGCGCAGGATGTCAAAGGAAAAAACGACATCGTCCGCCGTCACGGGCGATCCGTCGGAAAACCGCGCCTTGCGGTTCAGGTTGAACGCCACCCACGACCGGTCTTTGGGCATTTCGACCGTTTCGGCGACCAGCCCGTATTCGGAAAACGGTTCGTCGGCGGATTCCACCATCAGCGTGTCGAACAGCAATCCCGTGCCGGCCGCGGGAACGCCTTTGATCGTAAAGGGGTTGAACGTGTCGAAACTGCCGAACGCCGCCATGGTCAGCGTGCCGCCCTTTGGCGCGTCGGGGTTGACGTAGTCGAAGTTTTTGAAATTCCACCCGTATTTCGGATAGCCGTGCATCGCCACGCCTCTGGCCGGCGTCGCCTGATATTGCTGCGCGGCGGCGGGCAGCGCGGCGAATAAAACAAACAAAATCGGCAACAGCTTTTTCACGGGTTCAAAACCTCCGCCGCAGGACGGATCAAACACGCGTCCCCGACCGCCAATATCCGGCCGTCGCCGTCGTTTTCCGGCGACAGCGGACGCCCCGTCCAATCGGTCATTTCGCCGCCCGCGCCGCGCACGACTGGCACCAACGCCGCGTAATCGTACAGCTTCAAATCGGCTTCGCACACGATGTCGCCGCACCCCGCGGCAACCAGCCCGTAACCGTAGCAATCCGTGCTGTAGCGCGCCGATTTCACCCGATCGCGCAGGGCGTCGAACCGTTTTTTGTCGTCCGGCTTCGCGAACATCGTCTTGTCCGCCGTCGAAAACAAAACCGCCCGATCCAGCGACGCGCATTTCCGCGTTTGAACGGGCCGGCCGTTCAGCGTCGTTTGCCGTCCCGCGACGCCGACCCAGCGTTCCTTTGTAAACGGCTGGTTGATCACGCCCGCGACCGGAACGCCGCGGCACAGCAAAGCGACCAGCGTCCCGAACAACGGCACGCCCGCGATGAACGATTGCGTCCCGTCAATCGGATCCAACACCCAAACGTATTCCGATTCCGCGTTTTCCGCGCCGTATTCTTCGCCGACGACGCCGTCGCGGGGAAATTCCCGTTTGATCATTTCGCGCATTGCCCGTTCGGCGTTTTTGTCGGCGGCCGTCACGGGGGTCGAATCGGATTTGTCCGTCACTTCGACCGGTTGGCGGAAAGCGCGCATGATCACGTCCGCCGCCGCGTCGGCCAGCGCGCAGGCGAAATCGGCGCGATCCTCATACATACTTTTTCATCCATTTCAGCCCGTCGGCCGTTTTCAGCCGCGGCGTGTAGGAACACCCGACGTGCCCCCGATACCCCTGCGTTTCCAGCGACGACAGGATGTAATCGTAATTCACTTCGCCCGCGTCGGGTTCCGCGCCGGACGGAACGCCCGCGATGCGGACGTGGCCGATCAGGGAAATCAGGGAATCGATCGTGTTGCCCAATCCGCCCTCGGTCATTTGGGATTGATAAACGTCAAACAGATAGGCGAACGCCTTGTCGTCGTTCAGTTCGTCCATCAGTTCCAAAACCTCCAGCGTCGAAGCCGGATAGAAATCCGGATTTTCCGTCGGATTTTTAAATCCCAGCAAAATCCTCACCCCCGCCTGACGCGCGCGGGGCGCGGCGGCGTGCAGTGCTGAAACGAAAGCGTCGCGGGCGGCGTCGAACCGGTCTTCGTCCAGCGGGCGGCCGGCGATGTGGATTTGTTTGCATTCCAGAAAATCCGCCTTGTCCAGCAAAGCGTCGAACGCGTCCAAAAACGCGCGTTTCGATTTCGCGTCAAACGCCAAAGCCGATTGCTCCGCCGGCATGGTCAAAACGGACAGCTTCAGCCCATTGTAGGCGGCCGCGTCCCCCAATTCGCCCAATCCGACGCCGTCGGGCATCGTAAATTCAACCGATGAAAACCCCGCGTCGCGCGCGGCCTTGCACCGCTGCAAAAACGGGATTTCCGTAAACAAACGATCTATATCCGCGCAAAAAGAAACCATTTCACCCCACCATTTCCTTGATTTTCGCGGCCACGTCCGCCGCCGCGTTCAGTCGTTTTCTCCCGCCGTTTGAAACGGGAACGGGATTTTCCGTCAATTCGACGGCGTATCCGTTTTGGTACAGTTCCCGATGCAGCAGGGCGTGTTTCTTCCCGACCGTCCCCGCGGGCGCGTAAATGTAAACCGGCGCGCCGGCCGCGCAGGCTTCGGAACACATGGAAACGGAATCGCCCGTCACGATGATGTGATCCGCCAGCGCCAGAAAACCGAAGTACGGGTTCTCAATCTCTTTGTTGCCCCACCCGTAAAAGAATTTCGGATCGGGCAAAGCGTCGCGAATGATCTTTTCCTGCTCCGTCCCCGTGCGGCGCGATGTCGTGACCAGAAACGACCCGCCGCCCAACGCCCGCGACAGGGCGGCCGCGCGCGCGGCCAGATCGCGCGCCATTTCCGGCGTGAACGGTTTGTTCTTTGTCGCGCCGCCGACGATCAAAGCGATACGCGGTTCGGGCAGATCGGCGAAAACCTTTTCCCATTTTTCGCGTTCGGCGGCCAGCCGTTGCGGCGTGATGCGGTGCGGCGCGCCCGTCGTGCGTAAAATGTTCGGACGCGCGGCCTTGCACCCGTCGTGGTTGGGCAGGACGACCAGATCGAAATCGCTTAACCCGATCAATCCGGGGAACATGATCTGAACGATTTTCGTTTTCCCGCCCGAAAGCTTTTTGATATGGCGCAACAAAGGCGCGGCGCGCCGTCCCGCGGCGATCGCCACGTCGGGAAACGGCGGTTTGATCCCGTCAACCGTTTCGCGCGTCACCCCTACGGTTGACGATCCGCGCAAAGCGTTCGGCAGCAAAACGGCCTTGGTGTATCGAACTGTTTTAACGGTCGGCGTCGCGCCCATGGCTTCGGCCGTTCCCATGGCCTGCGCGGTGTTTCCGGCTCTGTCGTCGGCCAGCACCCATACTGTTTTATCCGTCACGGCATCCTTCTTTTGTTAATGAATTTCAAATGAATTTCACATAGAATAACTAAAATTCTGACAAAAAAACATCAAGAAAGTTTCCTTTCATGGTCAAAAGAGCATATTTTTGCGTCCTGTGGTGCTTTTTGACGCTGGCCGCGCCGGCGGCGGCGCAGGTTCCGGCGCAAATCCCCGACGATTTCGACCCGCTGGAGGAACGGTTGAAAATCGAAGGCGCGTACATTCCGAATTATCGCGAAATGATGCGCGATGTCGTCGTCGCTTTGGGGCAGTACGCGCGCGCGACGCGTCCGGAATTCAAGGTTTTTCTGGACGGCGGGCTGGAATTGATGACGCGCGGCGAATGGGAAAACGATCTGGACGACCTGCACCGCGCCGAAATGGCGGGGGCGAAAACAGACGACGAACGTTTTTTGCTCAAACTGTTTTCCCCCGAACATCCCGTCGCGGCGGGAACGCCCGTGCGCCGATACATTTCCGCCGTTGACGGCGTGCTGCTGACCAATGGCGTTTGCGGCAAGGCAAAGGACAAACCGTCCGCCCGCGTTGAAAAAATCATCGCCGATTACGGCCTGTCCGTCATCGCGGCCGAACATTGCGCGACGGAAAAGGAACGCGCCGCCGCCGTCGCCGTTTTGGCCAAGAAAAAAATCCCCGTCCACGCGGACACGGACAAAACGGCCGCGTTCGACCGGATTCCGGCACGAACCGCCCTGTTTTTGGAAAATCCGGACAACGTCGATTCCGTGGCCAAAGTCCGCAATATGCTGATCATGACGAACACGCGCCGCTATTCCGACAAGGATTTGTGGGTCAAGGCGCTGGGCGCGACCAATTACGATTTGCTGGTCATCGAACCGTTTTTCAAATCGAACATCCCTCTGACAAAGGACGAGGTCAAGGAAATCCAATCCAAAAAGCTGGGGGCGCGGCGGCTGGTTTTCGCCGTTTTGAACATCGCCGTGGCCGAAGACACGCGCCTGTATTGGGAACAGGGGTGGAAAACCGGCGATCCCGCGTGGCTGCGGTTCCCGTCGAAAACGAACCCCGCCGGCGTCATCGTCGATTATTGGAACCCCGCGTGGAAACGCATCGTCGGCATTTATTTCAAAAGCATTATGGAACTGGGATTCGACGGCATCGTTTTGCAAGGCGTTGATGAACACAAAACGTTCGAGCGCATCATCCCGATCGACTAGAACCTGAAATAAATGAACGGGTTGAACGTCCCCGCGCCGATCACCGTCACCGACAGCAAAAACAACGCCAAAGCGACCGCGCGCGCCAACACCGGATGTTTGTTTTGCGCGGTGAAAAAGTCTTTGGCGACCGGCGCGGACAAAACGGCCGCGAAGGCAAAGGCCAACGCCTCTTCGCCGTCAACGTAGTAAACGAAATCCAGCGCGGCGTATTCGTCGGGGATCAGCCCCAGCATTTTTTTGAAATAATCGACCGCGGCGGGCAGGCTTTCCGCCCGAAACAGCACCCACCCCGCCAAAACGGCGGCCAGCGTGTAAACCCGCATGAAAAAGTCGCGCGCCCGTCCCCGTTTCGCCGTGTCCAAACCGGCCAGCTTTTCGCAAACGATCAACGCGCCGTGGAACGCGCCCCACAAAACGAACGTCCACCCCGCGCCGTGCCACAATCCGGTCATCAAAAACACGAACATCAGGTTGAACGCCGTGCGCGGTTTTGACACGCGGTTGCCGCCCAAGGGAATGTAGAGGTATTCCTTGAACCACGTTGACAGGCTGATGTGCCAGCGGCGCCAGAATTCCGTGATCGACCGCGACACATAGGGGTGGTCGAAGTTTTCGGGGATTTTGAACCCGAACATCCGGCACAGCCCGATCGCCATGTCGGAATACCCGCTGAAATCGTAATAGATTTGGAACATATAGGCGATCGCGCCCGCCCACGCGACCGGCGTCGAAACATAGCGCAAATCGCCGCCGAACACTTCGTCCGCCAGCATCCCCAGCGTGTCCGCGATCAGCATTTTCTTCGCCAGCCCGCCGATAAAGCGCAGCGCGCCGTAATACACGTCGTCGATATCCTCGGCACGGTCGTCGATCTGGCCGGCGATGTCGTGGTATTTCACGATCGGCCCCGCGATCAGCTGGGGAAACAGCATGATGTACAGCGCCAGACGGTACGCGTCCTTTTGCGCCGCGACCTGACCGCGGTAAACGTCGATCACATAGGACAGCGCCTGAAACGTGTAAAAGGATATCCCGACCGGCAAAACGATGTAAACCGGACCCAACCGCGCGCCGAACACGGCGTTGACGTTTTCCACAACGAAATTGAAGTATTTGAAATACCCCAGCGTCCCCAGATTCGCGGCGACGGTCAAAAACAGAACCGTCTTTTTAAACCGCGTCGATTCGATCAGCCGCGCGCCGGCGTAGTTGACGAACACGGACGCGATCATCAAAAAAACGTACCACGGTTCGCCGAACGCGTAGAACAGAAAGCTGGCGACCAGCAGAACGTCGTTTTTGAACCGCTTCGGCGCCAAAAAGTAAACGGCGGCGACCGCGGGCAAAAAGATGAACAAAAACGTCATGGATGAAAACAGCATTTTTTCAATCCTTAAAAAAGACTTTCAATTCGTCAAAAGCGGTTGATTGAATCATCAAAACCAGCACATCGGGCTTGGCGGACAAAACTTTGTTTTTCGTCATCGTTTCCGTTTTTCCGGTTTCCTTGACCGCCGATGCAAAACTGTACGACAAAATCGGTGCCATCTGGTTGACATGCGACGTTCCCAACAAATACAAACGGTGCTTGCCGTCGCGGTTTTTATAATAGACGAAATCGGGATACGATTTGGTGATTTCGACCCTGTCCGGCCGTTTGTATTCGTAAAACGGGTACGGCGCGGACAGACGCTGACATTCGTCGTCATCCATGACCATCAACGCGACGCACGACCGCGTCATCCGTTTCCACCCGTCGCCGCCCGCATTGCGGATGTCGGGACGCAAAACAACGTTGAAATCATTTTCGGTCAAAACTGGAATGTCAGGAAAATCGCGCCTGATCCGTTCCATCAACAGCCGGTAGGTGAAAAAAGTCCCGTATTCGGTATAGTGGTGGTCGTTTTTATACGCGACGGGATATTTCGCGTTTGCCGCCGCTTCGATCAATTCCCGCTTCGGATAAACGAAATCGACGCCCGTCCTTTGCCCCAGCCGTTTCAGCCAATCGTCAAACGCGGCCGTGTCCCGCGGCGTGCCACGTCCCAGTTTGTCGAACAAAACGTCTTCCTTGACGGGCAGGATGACGACATACATTTTGATGCCGTTCCGCTTCGCCCATTTGCGCAGATTGATGAATTTTCCGACAAACCATGAAAAGCGTCTATTTAAAAAGCCGAGGTATTCCGGATCGTTCGCTTTCAAATCGGGCTGGCGGAAAATATAGCCGTCCCGCCCGATAAAGGCCTTGGACGTTTTTAACCGAAAACGCAGCAGTTTTTGCACCGCGTGGCGCGCCTGCAACGTTTGCAGCCGGCCGAAAAAACGGTCGTTGAACCAGAATTCAAAATATTTGCCGAACGACGGTTTGACTGCGCCCTGACCGTATCGGCCGCTCAGTAGCAGTTCCGGCCAAGCGACCAGCCGCCTGTTTTCCAGCTTTGATTCCACGCGCCGGTCGATATGCGAAGCGGGCACGCACAACATTGCGAACAATGTGATTAAAAACAGCAGCTCGCCCGTTTTTCCGCGTTGCGCCAACCGTCCGGCGAACGGCCCAAAAGCCCCGCCGAACCGCCATCCGGCCATCGCGCCGACCGCCGCGATTGTCAAAAGCACCCACCAGCAAATGTCCGAACCGGCGGGCAAATGTCGGCGGTGTTCAAATTCTATCACCGACCTGTCCCCTTTTTTCATCGAAAACCGGTATTTCAGCGGATCGATATAGCTGGCCGCCTGCTTTTCCTCAAACTCTCTTTCGCCATCCAGATAAAAATTCCTGAAATCGACGTTCAGACGCCGCCCTTTCTTTTTCGGACCGGAAAAAATGACCGTCGGCGAAACTTTTCTGTCCGTTTCGACGACGATCCGCGCTTTGGAGTAAGTCAGGTTCGTTTTCAATGCGAAACGGAAACAATCGTTTCCGTCAACAACACGGTAGGGCGGATTTTTTTTGAATGCCGCCCCTTTGACGGACAGCACTTTGACACTGTGCATCCGTTTTTTCGGCACACAGAACAGGAAATCGCCGTTCCGGTCGGTCAGCGATTCGGCGGCGTTGTTCATCAAATACAGCCGCCGGCCGCAGACGATCGCGGCGAAAGCGAAAAATATCGCAAAGAACACGCGGCTTTTCATTCCCCCTCCTCCGGCGCAAAAGCGCGTCACACGGCCAAGGCCAGATCCTCGATCACGAACTGGGCGGCGCCTTCGCCGCGGAACGTGTCCGGACGGATGTACCCCGCCGCGTGGAACAGCGTCCCTTTGGCGTTCAAGAGCGACGTGCCGACAATCGAATCCGCCGCACGAAAAGCGATCGCGCGGATGCGGCTTTTCCCGTTGCGGCCGACAAACGTGCACGAAACGTGCCCCGACCCGACGATCCGCGCCCCCGAAACCGCCACGTCGGGCAAAGCGAAACGGGGTTCCGGATTGCCTTCGCCGAACGGTTCCATGGCGCTCAGCGTTTCCAGCAGGCCGGACGAAACGGCGCCGACATCAATGACGGAATCAATCGTGAAATCCGCCGCCTGCCGAACCGCCGAACCGTGCGTTTTGAAATAATCGACCAAAAACGCCTTGAACTCATCCGCCCTGTCGGCGTTCAGCGAAAATCCGGCCGCCATCGCGTGACCGCCGCCGGCCGTCAAAATCCCTTTTTCCTTCGCCGCCAAAACGGCCGCGCCCAAATCGGCACCCGCGACGGAACGCCCCGACCCGCGCAGCTCGTCCCCGACCCGCGCCATGACCAAAGCCGGCAGATTGTACCGTTCTTTCAGCCGGCCGGCGATGATGCCGATCACGCCGGCGTGCCAATCGTTGCCGGAAACGAAAACGACGCCGTCGTGTTCCGGCCTGCTTTCGACCTGCGCGATCGCCTGTTTATAGATGTTTTCGCACATTTGCCGGCGCACGGTGTTCAGCTCTTCCAACTTTTGCGCGATGTCGGCGGCCTCCGCCTCGTCCGCGGCGCACAACAGCTTCATGCCCAGCGACGCGTTGCCGATCCGCCCGCACGCGTTCAGGCGTGGCCCCAACACGAACCCCAGATGATAGGCTGTCGGCTTTTCCTTGATGTTCGCCAGATCGGCCAAAACGCACAGCCCTTTGTTGCGCCGCTGCGCCATGGCGGCCAGCCCCGATTTGACAAACAGGCGGTTCAGCCCGCGCAAAGCGACCACGTCGCAAACCGTCCCCAGCGCGACCAGATCCAGCGCGTTCATCAAATTCGGCTCCGGCCTGTCGGGGGTGTAAAAACCCTTTTCCCGCAACAGCCGGTTGACCGCGACCAGCGTCATGAAAACGACGCCGACGGCCGCCATTTGACGGCACGGGTTGTCAACGGGTTCGTCCAGCCGTTTCGGATTGACGACGGCCGTAACGTCTGGCAAAACGACATCGGGTTCGTGGTGGTCGATAACGATCACATCCACGCCCTGCCGCATCAAAAACGCCAGCGGATCAAACGCCGTCGTGCCGCAATCGACCGTAACAACCAACTTCACCCCCGCATCGACGAATTCGCGCATTGCCTTTTCACCGGGGCCGTACCCTTCTTCGCGTTCGGGGATTCTGGTCGCGACATCGGCGCCGACCTTTTTCAAAAATCGGGTCATCAGCGCGCCGGATGTCGCGCCGTCCACGTCGTAATCGCCGAAAACGCCGATCTTTTCACCGTTCATAACGGCTTTGGCAATGCGTTCGGCCGCCTTTTCCATATCGCGCAGGATGTACGGATCGGGCAGATGATTGCGAAAAGACGGCGACAGAAAAAACGAAACGTTTTCCGGCGCGACATGACGTCCGGCCAGCAATCGCGCCACGATTTCCGGCACGGCCGCCGCGCGGGCGACGGATTCAACCGCGTCCTGCGACACGTCGCCCGCCGCCCAAAATTGAGAGGTCAGCGAATTTTCAACCCCTAAAACCGCCGTCCGTTCCGCCATGTCACAACCGTTCAATTCTGATCATGCACGGTTTGCCCGAAACGCACGGCAACCGTTCGATTTCCGACAAAGCCGCCGTCACCGCGCTTTCTTTCGACCGATGGAACGTCATGATCAGCGGCACCGTCCCGTCCGGACGGCGTCCGCGCTGGATCATCGACGCGATCGACACGCCGTTAACGCCCAAAACGCGGGCGATGTCGGCCACCACCCCCGGACGGTCGTCCACCTCGAACCGGACATAGTATTCGCCGACGCGTTCCGACAGGGGGACGACATCAACCGGCCGCACCTCTTTGTTCGCGACGTTCAGCAAAGGCAGCCCGCGGTGCATCGCCGCGTCCGCGATGTCGGCCACCACCGCCGACGCCGTGGGGCGTTCGCCCGCGCCACGCCCGACAAACATGGTGTGGCCGATGAAATCGCCCTCAACGACGACGGCGTTGAACACGCCGTCCACATGGGCGATTTCCGCCGTTTGCGGGATCATGCACGGATAGACGTTCAGCGAAACGCCGCCGTCGCACCGCCGCCCGACGCCCAACAGCTTGATTCTGAAACCCAATTCCTCGGCGAAAGCGATGTCCGTGTCGGCGACGGAACGGATGCCCTCGACGCTCAACGCCGCCAGATCGACCGGCATTCCGAACGCCAAAGCCCCAAGGATGCACGTTTTGTGCGCCGTGTCGATCCCGTCGATGTCAAAGCTGGGATCCGCCTCGGCATACCCCAGTTTCTGCGCGTCCGCCAAAACGTCGCCGAACGGCCGCCCCGTTTCGCGCATCACCGTCAGGATGTAATTGCACGTCCCGTTCAAAATGCCGTAGATTTCGGAAATCCGGTTGCCGACCAACCCTTCGCGCAACGATTTAATGATCGGAATGCCGCCGGCGACCGCCGCCTCGTACCCGAAAAAGACGCCGCGTTCCTCCGCCAGACGCGCCAATTCGTTGCCGTGATGCGCGATCATCGCTTTGTTCGCCGTGACGAAACTTTTGCCGCACCCCAACGCCGACCGGCACAGATCATACGCGATCCCGTCCGCCCCGCCGATCAGTTCGATCACCACGTCGGCGCCCGTTTTTTCAACCATTTCCCGCGCATCCGTGTAAAAGGCGGTCGTTTCCGGCACGCCCAAAGCCCGCGCGCGATCCGGATTCAAATCGGCCACGGCGGCCAGTTCGATCGGCCGGCCGCACCTTTTTTTCAAAACATCCTTTTGTTCCAGCAGCAGCTTGACAACACCGCCGCCGACGGTTCCCAATCCGGCCAAAGCGACCTTGAACGCATCCGACATATTCCACCTATTCCACCTATTCCACAATAAACACATCAACCGAAGATTCGGATTCCTCCGCCGCGGGCGGAATCAAAACAAAGCCGTTTTCGCTTTCCGTTTGCGCCGGCGGCGTCAAAACGGGCGCGGCCTCTTTTTCCGGCGGCGTCAGAACGAACGTTTCCGGTTCGGGTTCCGGCCACGTCAGCATCGGCGCGGGCGCGGGTTCAACCAGCGGTTCGTCAGCGACGACGGGACGCGACGGCTGCGGCATCGGCAAAGTGACCGGCACGGCGGCCGCGTCGTTTTTCGGCACGGGTTCGACGGCGGACGCAGGTTCAACCGCGGGTTCGGATTTGGACGGCGTCAGCGGAACAATTTCCGGCATCGGCGTTTGCGCCGTTTGCGGCTGTTCCGCCCGCTCCTCGCGTTTTTCCGCCGCGACGACCTCGACCATTTCGACCTGCGCGGGTTTGGGCGCGATGATTTCGGCCAGCATCTCGTCATCGGACATGGCGGCCAAACCGTCCTTTTCCTGCTCTTTCAATTCCAGCGGGCGCACGACATCGGCTGCGCGGCGTTTCGCTCCGCCGTACACGATTCCGGAATCCGGCGCGTTCAACCCCTTGCGCAGGGCGATTTTCTCTTTCGATCCGAAACGGCCGGCGTGTTCGTACATTTTATCCGTTTCGGCCGGCGCCCGATAATCCCCCTTGTTCACCGTCGCGGCGGAAACGTTCACGTCCAGCATTTCATCCACCGTCCGCCCCGGTCTGTCGTCGGGCGTCACGGGAACCATGTCCGGTTCCGGCGCGGCGAAACTGTCGTCATAACCGAAAAGTTCCGCGTCGTTCGCGGACGAACACGCGCCCAGCATCAAAAGGCAAAGCCCGAAAACCGTTTTGGAAAACGTCGAAAAATGCGCCATATCCCCCACTCCGCATAAAAAAAACAACGGATTCATATTACAGGGGCGCGCCTGAAATCGCAAGCAGACTTTGGAAAACAGTTTTTCAGAAAAAACAGCGCGGCGTTTTCGCAAAATCCGGCGCAGACAAAGCCTTTGAAAAAAAAGTTGTGGACAAACTGGACAAATTGTTGACAACCGCCGCCGGACAAGGTATTCTACCGGATTAAGAAGATTATAAGTGTAACGATAACTAGAGAGTCGCTAAAGGCTCCGGAAGGTGGAAAATGACACAGGAATTCAATACGGCGGATATGCCCAAGGCAACCCTGCATGAACATATCGAAGGAACCGTCACGCCCGAAATGGCGGAAAAACTGGCGCAGCGTCATCATGTCAAGCTGCCCGAAAATTTCGTGATGAAGGACGGCGAATATAACAAAAGCGATTTCCCGAACGGTCGGTACGCGTATGACGAAAGCGATTTCTGGGCTTTCATCAACACCTACGACACCGTGGCCGATTTGATGCGCACGCCGCAAGACTATTACGACGTGACAAAGGATTACCTGTCCAAAAACGCGGCCGAGGGCGGCGTTTACGCGGAATTGATCGTTTCCCCCATGCACATGGCGACCGAAGTCAACCCCGAAACGGGCAAGGCCGAGCTGTCCGCCCCGCGCTATCACGCCATGCTGGACGCGATGACCCGCGCCGTTGACGAAGTCAAAGAGGAAACCGGACTGGAAACCCGTTTCATTGCGACGGGCGTGCGCAATCTGGGTGCTGAAAACGTGACCGAAGTCGCCAAATTCGTGCGCGACAACCCGCATCCGCTGGTGACGGGATTCGGCATCGCGGGCAACGAACGCGCCGGCGAATTCAAAGATTTTGCCGAAGCTTTGTCGATCGCCAAATCGGCCGGATTGAAACTGGCCGTCCACGCCGGCGAAATCCGCGGCCCCGAAAGCATCCGCGACGCCGTCAATCTGGGCGCGTCCCGCATCGGCCACGGCGTTTCCGCGCCGCAAGACCCCGCTTTGGTCAAGGAATTGGCGGAAAAGAACATCATGGTCGAGGTCTGCCCGACATCCAACCGCATTTTGGTCACGGATTTGAAAGGCGATCTGGCGAACCATCCGGCGCGCAAACTGTACGACGCGGGCGTTCGCATTTCCATCAACCCCGACGACGGCGGCATTTTCGGCACCCGCACGGGCAAGGAACACCGCATCAGCGCGAAGGAATTCGGATTTTCCAAGGCCGAAATGTTGGACATCACGCTGTGCGCGGTTGAAAATTCGTTCGCCGACGTGAAAACCCGCAAACAAATCAAGGAAAACGTCTATAAAACCATGACGGCCGACGACCGCAAGGAAATGAAAGAACTGGCCGACAACGCGAAAAATCCGTACCTGAAACAACGTTTGGAAACCCGCGTTGTTGAAAGCGAAAAGGTCGCCAAGAAAATGGAAATCCAGCAGCGGCGCACCAAAACGATGAACGCGATGCGCGCGTCCCGCATGGCTTTGTTTGCCAAACAGGCGCACAACCGTTGATTCCTTAAACGCAAAAGACAACCCCTTGACCGTCACGGTCAAGGGGCTTTTTTTTATCACGCGGCGCGCGGTTTATTGCCCATCCGCCCGTTGTTCCCGTCCGCCCGTTTGCCCGTCCGCGGCCGGCGTGTATTCCAACGGCGGTTCGCCGGCGTGACGTTCCACCCAGATGTCGATGTATTTGTGGATCAGCTTTTCCACTTCCTCTTTGTTTTTAAAGCGTTCGTTGAATTTCTGCGCGAACACGCCTTTGTACGGACGACACGGCGACATTTTGGAAAACGCCATAAAGTATTTGATGTGGCGCAAAACCTTTTTGCCGAAATGCAGTTTGTCTTTGACCTGAAAACGCTTGGCTTCCGCGTCGGCGGCGTAAGGGCTGGTGATCATGAAATCGGCGTCGCCGGACAACAACATTTTAAACGCTTCCCGCGGCCCGTCCACGACGACCAGCTTCGTATCCGTCGGCAATAATCCGCGAATCAGCGGTTCAACCTCTTCTTCGCGCCGGACGACGCCTTTCAGTCCTTTCAATTCGGAAACGTCCTGCACGTCGATCGGTTTCGTTTTTCGGGAAACGGCGATGAACGGATTGCCGAAATAGGCGGGATAGATGTAATCCTGCCCCGACTTGCCTTCATCCACATAATAGCTGGAAAACAGCAGATCGACCTTGCCGTGCAAAACGCTGCGCTGCGCGTCGTTGAACGTATCGAACGCCAATTCCCTGACATGAATGACATTGATGTCTTTCAGCGCCTGTTTCAGCGGATCGAGAACAAATCCGTGATAAGCGTAACGTTCGCCGCCCGTGTCCCGCAAAAAGGTTTGATCCAGTTCCGCCCACGAAAACGGCGGATAATCCTTGAATCCGGCGATCCGGAAATCCTGCCCGTTGTTGCTGGCACCGCAATCGTCAACCGGATACGGGCTGCGTTTTTTAACGGCGGGCGCGGCGGCGGCCGTTTGCGCGGCGAAAAGGGCGGCGGCCAGAATCGTCAGAAAAATCCGTGTTTTTTTCATGTGTTTCATCCTCGTTTTATGAAAAACGCGTTGTCGGGTTCAACGCATCCTTAATCTTTTCATTTCTATAATCTAGCAAAGTTTTTTGATTTTTAACACACTTTAGGTTATCCTGATTCTGTTTTTTCCAAGGAGCGTCCCGCATGAACACCAACCCGTATATGACCACCGAATCCTCCGCCATGCCGCAAAATGAATTGGAAGCCCGCGCACTGATCCGCACGGCGTCGCGCCTGAACGGCATCAAGGAACGCTGGCCCGTTCCCGCCGCCGAATTGAACGAAGCGTTGGATTTGAACCGGAAGCTGTGGACGATTTTGGTGACGGGCGCAACCGAAGAATCCAACCCTCTGCCCGTTGAAATCAAGCAGAACATTTTTAATCTGGCGCATTTCATTTTCAAACACACGTTCGCCGTCATGGCAAAACCCGAAGCCAAATCGCTGGACATCCTGATCAACATCAACATGAACATCGCCCGCGGGCTGAACGAACAGAGTCTGCGCCGCGCCCAACAGGCCGAATCCGCCGCCCCCGCGCAGGGTTAAGCCTTTTCGCCGCCGCACGCGCCGCACCGCGAACACCCGTTGCAACATATCCGCCGCCCGCATTCCGCGCACTGTTTCCCGAAAAACGGTTCGTAGCGTTCCGCCGTCCCGAATAGCGACGGCTGCGGAAGCGTCAGTTTAAAGTCAATGGACTTTCCCTTGAATCCCAATCCCGATTTGAACGCCATCCGGCTTTGCAAAGCCTTGTCCGGCATATGGTAGGTTTTGCCGTCCTTGATGAAATTCGTTCCCGTTTCGACAAAGCAGAACGTCACGTTCGCCGCCGCGCATTCGTCACGCAAGCTTTTCACCCATTCATAACGCAACGGCCGCGCCCCGTCGTAGTTTTCACCGCCCGCCAACACCTGTTCGATTTGTCCCGCGGGCAGATACCGCGCGATCGAAACCGCCCCGATAAACGGCGCGGCCATAATCCCCTTGTGTTTGAACGGCAAGTCGAACAAAACCGGTATCCGTTCGTCCGCGCGCGCCTGATTTTCGCACGTCACGTTAAAAAACACGTTTTCCCAACCGTCGCCCCAATCCGACGGCAAACAGTCCGCCACGCGTTCGGGACGCTTGGTCAGCAAAAAGAACACGACATCCGGCCTTTGTTTGATGACGCGCCACGCGTCGGCGCGCCATTCGTCCGCTTGCGGCAAAAAGAAATCGGATGTCATGCATACGCGGATATGTTCGCCGCTTTTGATTTTATAGTTTCCGGATCTGTCCTTGGCCAACGGATAGTCGAAATTGTTTTGCACTTTGAACACGCGCGATCCGTCCATTCCGCGCTTGGCATCCAAAAAATACATATAGCAATGAGCGCAGCCTTCGCTTTTTTTCACACAGCCGTGCCACGGATTCCAAATATCGTGCATCGTTTCCCCGCATATAAGAAAGCCGCAGATTTTCACCTGCGGCTTTCTTATGGTGGAGATGAGGAGGATCGAACTCCTGACCTACGCATTGCGAACGCGTCG
>ERZ808252.162-NODE-162-length-70819-cov-5.402705_pt1 | contig 70819 bp, 62 predicted proteins | sample MGYA00521242_ERZ808252 | MGnify/ENA primary metagenome ERZ808252 (study PRJEB31516, sample SAMN03275581) | gut metagenome | biome: mammalia-associated habitat; material: feces | host: Papio cynocephalus | place: Kenya | collected 2012-08-07 ... | reverse complement strand
ACTGCGAAACGCACTTGGCAAGCAATGCTCGTGTTTATACACCCGTGCGATCTTGCTGGGGAAATGCCCCAAACCCCTGAACGATTTCAGAGAAATCAGCTGAGCTCCTGCGGAGCTGAACATTGCTCCATCTTGAAAAGTGAGTCAAGGATTTTTGGGTTCACGGCGTTCAGACAAATCCGGTTTTGCCGCATATCCGTCGATTGCCATTTTGCGAAGGTATGCGCTCATATTCTCTATTCCAAGCTGCGCCATCCTCGCCTTTATCAAGCTGAGTTCTCTTTCATCTACGAAAAATTTGACCTGTATCGGTCGCTTGCGATTCCTGTTATCCGGCATAGATGCTATCCCGCTCCTGTTCAGTTATCTCTTGTCCGTAGTAAAAAACTTTACTGTGTCTGTTGGATTCTTCAATTCGGTCTTGAAGAATTCTGGATACATCTTAATGTTCTCATCGAGCGAAGCCCACACCAAGTGTTCTTTGCTGTTATCTTCCATAAAGCTTTCGCTGATCGGCGCAAAAGCATCAGGCACTTTCATATAGAAGAAAAGCGAAATCTCATAAATCAGCTTGTTCCGATTGGAAGGCACATCGCCATAGAAATAGTTTTCATGCACAAAGCCAAGGCGGTCAATTTCCATCTGAACGCCCGTTTCCTCCAGCACTTCACGGACGACAGCCTCTTCTGCTGTTTCACCGAATTTTACCCTGCCGCCAACGGAGTAGAGATAGTCTCTGTCATTGCCAACCATCAAAAGCTTTCCATCCTTCATGATGATTGCGCCGACACGAATATTCAAAATCCCATCGTCACAGGCTACGCACATATCTTTGTTCATTGTTTTTTCTACCTCCGCACACAGTTTCAGTGCTGTCATTTTTGCTTTTATCAAGCCAAGTCCTTTTCATCTACGAAAAATTTGACCTGTATTGGTCGCTTGCGATTGCTTTATTCGACATAGGTGTCTCCCTCACTCATAACTGACAAAATCCTGTTCAACCAGCGCATAATCAACCGATGATTGAAGCCGACCGAGCTGGTCTTTCCAAGAATCGATATTGGTTCGTACCTTGCGGAATCCAAGTGATTCGTAAACGTGCTGCGCTCTTATGTTCGTCAAGTTCGTATCGAGGATGATTTTGACATAGCCGTTTCTGAACAGCCAACGGATCAGCATACTCAAAACCTTTCTGCCGACACCACGGTTCTGACAATCGGTCTCGCAGATCTTAATGCCGATTGCTGCAACTCCATCTGACACATTGTGGTAATTGCACTCGCCAATCAGGCGGTCGTTTTCTTCAACGACCAGAATACCGTTTCTAAGTCCTTTTACAACTTCTTCCTCGGTCGTTCCCAAGCCGTTGGGAAAGCCTGCGTGTGCCATCACAGCACCATCATTCCACCAAGCGGCAAGCTGCTTCGCATCGGCAACCCCGGCTTGGCGGATTGTTAGATTTTTATGTTGTATTCTCATTGGGTTACTCCTTGCCTTGTCTCCCGGCTGTTAGTGTGTACACATATTGTATCACAAGGATAGCTCTGTTTTCAATAGAATCCTCGGAAGTTATCGCCCGAAAATGTAACATTTCTGCGAATACAAGCTGATTTCCTGTTTTCCCAGTGTCGAACATACTCTGCATCGAAATACCCGCCTATCGACTTTGCGGTTTTGTGGGGTGTTTTGCTTGACCGCAAATATACGTACTCCCCAGCGTACCGTATGCACTATGCAGCGATTCGCTGTTTCACAAAGGAACTGCATAAAAGCGATAACTATTTCACCCTTTTCACTACCCTTGCTTTACAGAGCAGAAAATCGGCGATTTTCAACCCTTAGATGTACAAAAACAGGCGGCACCCAACCAAAGCTGAGTGCCGCCTGTTTTGTTGTCCAATCCTGCTTAGCAGATGCCGATTTTGTAGTTTTCTCAAATTACTGTCTTATCGGCACACGGCTAAAGCGCCCGCCTTTTGCTTATTTTTCCTCTTTTTTGGCCGCCAGAGCCATGATCTCGCCGAACCTGTCCATGATATAGCCGTAATTTTTCGGCACATGGGGCAGCATGCAGCCGGAGCAATCCTTGCAGCCGTTTTCCGTATAGGTGAAGCCGCCGCCGCACCTTTCGCCCAGGGCATATAGCGGACAGTAGCAGAACAGGCAGTTGAACTGCTCCGGCTGCTCCGTTTTGTGGCAGGGGAAAAACTCACATTCTTTATTCTGAAAAAAGGCATAGTGCTTGCCCTCCCAATAAGGCTTTTCGCTCATGCAAAAGGCTCCTTTCCGCCGGTGTTTTTTTCTATGATACCACGCTTGAAGCCAACACGCAAGGGGGAGGGCCTTTCCCAACAACACAAAAACAGCCCGTCCGATTGGACGAGCTGCCCCGCAGGGCAGGCCCTTGCGGGGACCCCTGTTGATCTGACCGCCTCGGTCGCCGGAAAGACCGGCTCCCTGCGGCATGACGGCGGCACTCGCCGCCGGGGGTTCGAATCCACGGGGCTTTGCGATAACACAAAAACAGCCCGTCCGATTGGACGAGCTGTCTTTCTGGCAGCGAGAGAAGGATTCGAACCCTCACAAACAGAGTCAGAGTCTGTCGTGCTACCCTTACACAATCTCGCTAAACGCAAGAATTATTATACCGCATATCCGCCGTTTGTCAAGCGGTTTTTTCGGATTTTTCCGGATTTTTTTGCAAAAGGGCTTTCAAAACCCGCCGCATCCGCTTATAATAAAGAAAACGCATCTTCAGGGAGGATGGCAGGATGAAACTGATGGTTCTGGACGGCAACAGCCTGATCAACCGGGCCTTTTACGGCGTGCGGCCGCTGAACGCCCCCGACGGGACGCCCACCAACGCGGTCTATGGCTTTGTGGCCATTTTGCAGAAGCTGCTGGAGGAGGAAAAGCCCGAGGGGCTCTGCGTGGCCTTTGACCGGCGGGAGCCCACCTTCCGCCACAAGGCCTATGCCGGCTATAAGGCCCAGCGCAAGCCCATGCCGGAGGAGCTGGCGCTGCAGCTGCCGGTGCTGAAGTCCGTGCTGGACGCCATGGGCATCCTGCGGGTGGAGCTGGCGGGCTATGAGGCCGACGATTTGCTGGGCACCATGTGCCGTCTGGGCGCACAGGAGGGAGACGAGTGTCTGCTGGTCACCGGCGATAAGGACAGCTTTCAGCTGATCTCCGAAAGCACCACCGTGCTCCATGTGAAAAGCCGCATGGGCAAGACGGAGACCGTCCGCTACACGCCGGAGCGCTTCCGGGAGGAATATGGCTTCGAGCCGGCCCGGATCGTGGACCTGAAGGCCCTGATGGGCGATGCCTCCGACAATATCCCCGGCGTTCCCGGCATCGGGGAGAAGACCGCCATGGAGCTGCTGCACCGCTACGGGAGCCTGGATGAGGTCTATGCCCGTCTGCAGACGGTGGCCATCCGGCCCGGCGTGCGCACAAAGCTGGCCCAGGGGGAGGAGAGCGCGCGGATGTCCTATGCGCTGGCCACCATCGACACCCATGCTCCCCTGGACGTTCACCCGGCGGACACCCGCTGGAGCCCCGCGGAGGAAAAGCCGGAGCTTTATGCGCTGTTTTCCCGGCTGGGCTTCGTCCGGTTCATCGAAAAGATGGGCCTCAAGCCCACGGAGGAGGATCTTGCGGGCGGGCCCGTCCTGGAATGCCAATGCCATATGACGGAGCTTTTGACGGAGGAGCAGGTCCGTCAGGCGGGACAGGCCCTTCTGGCCTGCGGAAGGACGGCTTATGTCCGGGCGGAGGAGGAGCTTTCGCTGATCGCCGTGCAGCAGTCGCCCACGGAGGCGCAGGCGGAGGCCTATTTGCTGGACCGGGAGCGCTATACCGGCGACTGGGACCGGGCGCTGGCGCTTTTGCTGCCGCCGGCGCTGCCCAAGGCGGGCCACGGGATCAAGCCGCTGCTGTGCCGCCTGCTGGAGGCGGGCGTCCCGGCGGAAAACTGGGTCTTTGATTCCGCCATCGCCGCCTATCTGCTGGATCCGGCGGCGGGGGCTTATGAGATCGACGGGGTCTGCCGAAAATATTGCGGCTTCACCCCCTGCCGGGGGGAGGACGCCCAGCCGGAGGGGCAGCTCTCGCTGCTGGACGGGCCGGCAGAGCTTCCCGACCGGGCCATGCGCCATGCCCGGGCCGCCAGCCGCGCCGCGGCGGCGGAATGCCTGCAGGAGGTGCTGGAGGAAAAGCTGCGGCAGCAGGGGATGCGGGAGCTTTATGAGACCATCGAGCTGCCGCTGACGCCGGTGCTGGCAGAAATGCAGCAGGCGGGCGTGGCCGTGGACGAGGCGCGGCTGCAGGCCTTTGGCCGGGCGCTGGACGAGGAGATCGCCGGCTGGGAAAAGGAGATCTATCGGATGGCGGGCCACGAGTTCAAGATCGGCTCTCCCAAGCAGCTGGGGACGGTGCTCTTTGAGGAGCAGGGCCTGAAGGCGGGCAAAAAGACCCGCTCCGGCTATGCCACCGACGCGGACACGCTGGAAAAACTCCGGGAGCAGAGCCCGCTGGCAGACGCCGTTTTGCGCTGGCGCAAGGCCTCCAAGCTGAAGAGCACCTATGTGGAGGGCCTGAGCCGCTTTATCGGGCCGGACGGCCGCATCCATTCCACCTTCCATCAGACGGTGACGGCCACGGGCCGGCTCAGCTCCGCCGACCCCAATTTGCAGAACCTGCCCGTCCGGCAGCAGCAGGGGAGCGAGGTGCGCCGGTGCTTCGTGCCCAGAGAGGGCTGGCTGCTGGTGGATGCGGACTATTCCCAGATCGAGCTGCGGGTGCTGGCCCACATGGCAGACGACGCCGCCATGCAGGAGGCCTTTGCCTCCGGGGAGGATTTCCACGCGGTGACGGCCTCCCAGGTGTTCCACATCCCGCTGGAGCTGGTAACGCCCCAGCTGCGCTCCGCCGCAAAGGCGGTGAACTTCGGCATCGTTTACGGCATCTCCGCCTGGTCGCTGGCCGACGATATCCATGTGAGCACCAGGGAGGCCCAGCAGTATATCGATGCCTATCTGGAGCGCTATCACGGCGTGCGGGACTATATGGACCGGATCAAAAGGGAGGGCGCGAAGCAGGGCTATGTGACAACGCTTTACGGCAGGCGGCGGTGGCTGCCGGAGCTGAAGAGCGCCAACTTCCAGCTGCGCTCCTTCGGCCAGCGGGCCGCCATGAACGCCCCTATCCAGGGGACGGCGGCAGACATCATCAAGCTGGCCATGGTGCGGGTGGCCCGGCGGCTGCAGCGGGAAAGGCTGCGCACCCGGCTGATCCTGCAGGTCCACGACGAGCTGATCCTGGAAGCGCCCCGGGAGGAGCTGGAGCAGGCCTGCGCCCTGCTGAAGGAGGAAATGGAGGGGGCCGCCCGGCTGAAAACGCCGCTGGTGGCCGAGGTGAGCTATGGAGAGACCTGGTATGACGCAAAGAAATGAGGGCCTGACCCTCTGCCATCTCCGCCCGGAGCAGATCGATCAGCTGGCGGAGCTGGAGGTGCAGTGCTTTTCCGATCCCTGGAGCCGGGAGAGCCTTGCGGAGGAGCTTTTAAGCCCCCTGTCCGTGTATTATCTCTGCACGGAGGGGGCGCAGGTGCTGGGCTATATCGGCACGCGGCAGCTGGAGGAGGAATGGGAGATCGTCAATGTGGCCGTCCGGCCGGCGCGGCGGCGGGAGCACATCGCCTCCCGACTGCTGGAATGGCTGCTGGCAGACGCCCGGGAAAAGCGGGCGCAGACGGTCTTTTTAGAGGTGCGGGAGAGCAATCTCCCCGCCATTCGCTGCTATGAGCGCTTCGGCTTCCGACAGGTGGGCCTGCGGAAGCGGTATTATGAAAAGCCCGTGGAAAACGCGCTTCTGATGGCGCGGGAGGTGGAACAGATATGAGCAAGCTGATCCTTGCGATCGAAAGCTCCTGCGACGAGACGGCCTGCGCCGTCAGCCGGGACGGGAGAGAGATCCTGGCGGATGTGGTCTATTCTCAGGCGGATATGCACGCCCTGTACGGCGGCGTGGTGCCGGAGATCGCCTCCCGCAAGCACATCGAGAAGGTCTCGCTGGTGGCGGAGCGGGCGCTGAAGCAGGCCGGCGTCCGGCGGGAGGAGCTGGATGCGGTGGCGGCCACCTGTGCCCCGGGACTCATCGGCGCGCTGCTGGTGGGGGCAAACTTTGCCAAGGCCGCAGCCATGGCGCTGGACAGGCCCTTCGTGCCCGTCCACCATATCCGGGGCCATGTGGCGGCCAATTATGTGGCCTTTCCGGCGCTGGAGCCGCCTATGACGGCGCTGGTGGCCTCCGGCGGACATACGGTCATTCTGGACATTGCGGATTACACCCATATGCAGGTGCTGGGGACCAGCCGGGACGATGCCGCCGGGGAGGCCTTCGACAAGATCGCCCGGGTGCTGGGTCTGCCCTATCCCGGCGGCGCGGCCATGGACCGGCTCTCGAGGGAGGGCGATCCGGGCCGTTATAAGCTGCCCCACGCGGGCATCCGGGATTCGCTGGACGTTTCCTTCAGCGGCCTGAAGACCGCGGCGGTGAACCTGGTCCACAACGCCGCCCAGAAGGGCGAGACCGTCTCCGCTCCCGATCTGGCGGCGGCGGTGTCTTATGCGGTGGCGGAGACCATCGTGCCCCGGGTCATTGCGGCGGCAAAGCAGCGGGGAAGACGCCGGGTGGCGGCCGCCGGCGGCGTGGCGGCAAACAGCACCCTGCGGGCCATGCTGCAGCGGGAATGCCGCCGGGCGGGGCTGGAGCTTTTTCTGCCGCCCCTGTCTCTCTGCGGCGACAACGGCAGCATGATCGCCTGCCAGGCTTATTTTGAGCTGATGGCGGGCAACGTGGGCACGCCGGATCAGAACTGCTTTGCCACCATGGCGGCCTCGGAGGATGTTTGCCGGTTTGACAACGCACTGTAAAGCCCGACCGGGATAAATTGGAAGCGAGCTTCCACACAGACCTGCGGAAAGCGGCGTTTTTTCGCCGCTTTTTTCTTTTTTTTCAGGGGGGAGCACGGGTTTTCAACCGCCGACGGCGGGGACGGTGTGGAAAACTCTGTGGAAAGTGTGAATAACGCAGGGTAGACCTCTGCAAAGCCTTTTCCGGTTCTTTGCCAAAAAAACGCGTAAGTTGTGATAAAAACCTTGCAATCGGTGCAAAAAACCGATAAAATAAAAAAATATTAAACACGATCCTCAATTGGATCCGGAAAGGAAGGCGCGTATGGAAAAGGAAAAAAGGATCTCTTCGGCGGTGATCCACCGGATGCCCCGGTATTACCGGCATCTCTGTGACCTGCTGGATGCGGGCATCACCCGCATCTCCTCGGGCACGCTTTCCCAGCGCATGGGACTGACGGCATCGCAGGTGCGGCAGGACTTTAACTGCTTCGGCGGCTTCGGCCAGCAGGGCTATGGCTATAATGTGGCGGAGCTGCGGGCCGCCATCGCAAGCATCATGCACATCGACCGGGAGCGCCGGGCCATCATCGTGGGCGCGGGCAACCTGGGCAAGGCGCTGATGAGCAACTTCAACTTTGCGAAATATGGGGTGCGGCTGGTGGCCGCCTTCGATTCCAACCCCATGCTCATCGGGCAGGAGATCTCCGGCGTTCCCATCTTTTCCTGCCGCAGTCTGGAGCAGGTCATGGCGGATTTCCGGCCGGATATCGCCATCCTCACCCTGCCCAAGCTCCATGCCCGCTCCGCCGCCCAGCGGCTCATCGCCAGCGGCATCCGGGGCATCTGGAACTTTACCAGCATGGACCTGCATCTGGATGTGACGGAGGTCCCGGTGGAAAACATCCATTTTTCCGAGAGCCTGATGGTGCTCTCCTACAAGATCCCCTAAGGGCGGGTAAAGCTCAGACAGAAACGAAGGGAGAAGCGTATGCGTACTGGCATCATCACCGGAGCCTCCTCCGGCATGGGAAGAGAGTTCGTCCTGCAGGCGGCGGCCCGGGGCGAGCTGGACGAGATCTGGGTCATTGCCCGCCGGGCGGAGCGGCTGGAGCAGCTGCAGAGGGAGGTCTCCGTGCCGCTGTTTGTCCTGCCGCTGGACCTGACCCGGGCGGAGAGCTTTGAGACCTACCGCAGGATCCTGGAGCAGCGCCGGCCGCAGGTGACGCTGCTGGTCAACGCCAGCGGCTTCGGCAAGTTCGGCCGCTATGACGAGATCCCCCTGCAGGACAGCCTGGACATGATCGACCTGAACTGTAAGGCGCTGGTGCATATCACCCAGCTGACGCTGCCCTATCTGGAAAGGGGCGCGCATGTGATCCAGGTGGACAGCCTTTCCGCCTTTCAGCCGGTGCCCTATCTGGGGGTCTACGGCGCCACGAAGGCCTTTGTGCTGAGCTATTCCCGCAGTCTGAACGCGGAGCTTGCGCCCCGGGGGATCCATATGATGGCCTTCTGCCCCGGCTGGGTCAAAACGGAGTTTTTTGACCATGCGGAGCAGACCTCCAAGACCGCCGTCACCTATTTCAACCGGCTGTTCACCGCCCGGGAGGTGGTGGCCTGCGCCCTGCGGGATTCTGCCCGGGGCAGGGATGTGTGCGTCCCCGGCCTTCAGATCAAGGCCCAGGTCCTGCTGACCAAGCTGCTGCCCCACCGGCTGGTGATGAAGATCTGGCTGAAGCAGCAGAAGCACGCCGGAAAAACAGAAGCATGACAGGGAGCAACGCAATGGAACGACAGCTGGACGCCTGCCAGCGCATCGAGCGCAGTATCATCAAAAAATACCGGAAGGAGCTCTGGAACCCCTTTATCCTCGCCGTCAAGCAATACCGGCTCATTCAGGCCGGCGACCGGATCGCTGTCTGCATCTCCGGCGGCAAGGATTCCATGCTGCTGGCCAAGCTCATGCAGCAGCTGCAGGCCTACAGCGAGATCCCCTTCGAGCTGCGCTTTCTGGTGATGGATCCCGGCTATAACGCCGAAAACCGGCAGCAGCTCCAGCGCAACGCTGCGCTGCTGCGCATCCCCGTCACCGTTTTTGAGAGCGATGTGTTTCAGGTGGCCAACAGCGCGGAAAAGAACCCCTGTTACCTCTGCGCCCGGATGCGCCGGGGCCATCTCTACAGCCGGGCCCGGGCGCTGGGCTGCAATAAGATCGCTCTGGGGCACCATTTCAACGATGTGGTGGAGACCACGGTGCTGAGTATGTTTTACGGGGCGCAGCTGCAGGCCATGCCCCCCAAGCTCCACAGCAAAAACTTCCCTGGCATGACGCTGATCCGCCCGCTTTACTGCATCCATGAGGAGGATATTCTGGCCTGGAAGCGCTACAACGGGCTGGAATTCCTGCAGTGCGCCTGCCGCTTTACCGAGAAGAACGAGGGCGCCCACGACGGCGGTTCCTCCAAGCGGCAGGAGATCAAGCTGCTGCTGAAGCGGCTGCGGCAGACCAGCCCAAACATCGAAAAAAGCATCTTCCGCAGCATCCACGCCGTTGCGCTGGACACCTTCCCCGGCTATAAATCCGGCGGCGTGGAGCACAGCTTTCTGGAGCGCTTCAACGCCATAGAGGGCCAGAGCGCCCCGGAGGACGGGCCGGAGGAAGACTGAGCCGCGGAAAACTGCACAGCAATTTTTGCGCAGCGCCGGTTTTTCTCCGTGCAGCTTTCACAGACTTTTCGCGCGGCGGAGCTTTCCTGTTGACAGCAGGCTCCGCCGGTGTTAAGCTATCCACAGAAAAACGCCCCGCTTTCTTCGGCGCGGGCAGAAGGGAGACCTCTCACCATGGCAAACGGCTTTCTGATGGCGCGCGATATGATGTACATGTGCATGTGCATTGGCATGATGATGCTGATGTGCATGCTTTTCCGTGCCCATGATCGCCGCCGCCCACTGCCTGCCATGCTGAGACGGGAGCCTTGCTGAAAGCAAGCTTCAGGTCTGCAATACTGCGGGAAGCCCGGGACGGGGCTTCCCGTTTTTTTATGTTCGCCTTGCGCGAAAGGGAGGGATCTGCTTGATCGAACTGAACCATGTATCCAAGACCTTCGGCTCCGGCGAGAGCCAGGTCCACGCCGTGGAGGATGTGAGCCTGCACATCGGCCCGGGGGAGATCTTCGGGGTCATCGGCTTTTCCGGCGCGGGAAAATCCACGCTGGTGCGCTGCATCAATTTGCTGGAAAAGCCCACGGAGGGCGCCGTTACCGTGGACGGTCAGGAACTGACGGCCCTTGCGCCGGCGGCGCTGCGCCAGGCCCGGCGGAGGATCGGAATGATCTTCCAGCATTTCAATCTGATGCAGTCCCGCACGGTGTTCGGCAATGTGGCCTATCCCCTGCGGGGCAGCGGTCTGAGCCGGGCGCAGATCGCGGAAAAGGTCCGGGGGCTGCTGCGGCTGGTGGACATCGCCGACAAGGAAAACGCCTATCCCAGCCAGCTTTCCGGCGGGCAGAAGCAGCGGGTGGCCATCGCCCGGGCGCTGGCCTGCGATCCCAAGGTGCTGCTGTGCGACGAGGCCACCTCCGCGCTGGATCCCCAGACCACCAAGTCCATCCTGGCGCTGCTGCGGCGGCTGAACGAACAGCTGGGCCTGACCATCGTGCTCATCACCCATGAGATGGCGGTGGTCAAGGAGATCTGCAGCCGGGTTGCCGTTATGGAGCACGGCCGGGTGGTGGAGGAGGGAGACGTGCTTTCCGTCTTTGCCGCGCCCCGGCAGGAGGTCACCCGGAGCTTCATCCGCACCACCTCCAATCTGCGCAAGATCGACGAGCTGGTGGCGGCAGACGCGCCCATCACCCGCCTGAAGCCCGGGGAGCTGATCGTCCGGCTGTCTTACCTGAGCAGCAACGCCGCTCAGCCGGTGATCTCGGCCATTTCCCGGCTTTACAATGTGGACATCAGCATTATTTTCGCCAACATTGAGATCATCCAGAACGTGCCCATCGGCGGGACGGTGGCCATCGTCAGCGGACGGCGGCCGGATATCACCCGGGCCATGGAATATCTCATCGAACACAACGTAGGAGTGGAGGTCGTCAAGGATGCAAGAGCTGCTGAATAAATGGATCCCCAATGTGATGGACCGTCTGCCGGACTTCTGGCAGGCCATCGGCGACACGCTGCTGATGGTGGTCTGGTCCGGCGCGATCTCCTTCGTGCTGGGGCTGGCCCTGGGCGTGGTGGTAACGGTGACCCGGCCCGGCGGCATTCTGGAAAACCGGGTCGTCTACCAGATCCTGGACAAGCTGATCAACTTTATCCGCTCCATCCCCTTCATCATCCTGCTGACGGCGGTGATGCCCCTTTCCCGGCTGATCATGGGAACGGCCATCTATGTGCGGGGCGCCATCGTGCCGCTGGTCTTCGGAACGACGCCCTTCTTCACCCGTCAGGTGGAGAGCGCTCTGGCCCAGGTGGACAAGGGACTGGTGGAGGCGGCGCTTTCCATGGGCTCCTCGCCGCTGGAGATCGTCTTCCGGGTCTATCTCCGGGAGAGCGTCGCGGCCATCGCCCGGGGCGCGACCATCACCCTGATCAGCCTCATCGGCCTGACGGCCATGGCCGGCGTTGTGGGCGCGGGCGGCCTGGGAGACTTCGCCATCCGCTACGGCCACGACCGGAACATGACGGACGTGACCTATGTGACTGTGCTGGCGGTCTTCCTGCTGGTGAGCCTGATCCAGTTCATCGGCGGACGCATCGTAAAGAAAAATACCCATTGACCATAAACAAACAAACAACGCTTAGGAGGAAACGAACATGAACCTGAAGAAGATCCTGGCCCTGTGCCTGGCCGCCGCCGCCATTCTGACCCTGCTCTGCGCCTGCGGCAGCCCCGCGGAGACCAAAACCGAGACCACCACCGTAAAGATCGGCGTTACCGGAAGCTTTTATGAGGACCTCTGGCAGCCCGCCAAGGAGCTTTTGAAAAAGGACGGCATCGACCTGCAGATCGTGCAGTTTTCCGATTTTGTCACCCCAAACAACGCGCTGGCCAACGGCGAGATCGACCTGAACGCCTTCCAGCACCGGGTCTATCTGGAGTCTGAGGTGAAAAACTACGGCTACGCCATCCAGAACATCGGCAACACCCTGATCATTCCGCTGAACATCTATTCCCAGAAGATCTCCTCCGTCAGCGAGCTGAAGGACGGCGATACCGTGGCCATCCCCGACGACGAGAGCAATGGCGGCCGGGCGCTGAAGGTGCTGGAATCTGCGGGCCTCATCACTCTGGATCCCAACGCCGCTTTCAACCCCTCCGTCAGCGACATCACCGGCTACAAGGTCCAGATCCAGATCGAGGAGCTGAAGGCCAATGTGATCCCCTCCGTGCTGCCCGACGTGACCGCCGCCGTGGTCAACGGCAACTTCGCGCTGGATTTCGGCCTGAAGCAGGAGGAGGCCATCTTCCAGGATGAAAATCTGGAGCAGAAGGAATACTGGTGCCTGATCGCCGCCCGCACCGCCGACCTGGAGGACGCGGACAAGAAGGCCCTCTATCAGTCCATCGTGGACGCCTATCATTCCGCCGAGACCCAGGCCGTCTTCGACACCACCTACAAGGGCTACTTCGTCTCCGTGGGCTGGGACGAGGATCTGCTGAGCTGACGGCGCAGGAAAGGAGACGCATAGCATGGCTGTGGACAAAAGCATCCTCCGGTCGATTTTCCCCCGGCCGGAGCAGGCAGTCTTTGACTGCATCGAGGAAAAATATCTCAGCGATACCTTAGGCCGCAGAAAGGGCCGGGCGGAGGCGCTGGTCTTTCCGGAGAGCACGGAGCAGGTGAGCCGTCTGCTGGCCTATGCCCATGAAAACCGGATCCCCGTGACGCCCCGGGGCGCAGGCACCAATCTGGTGGGCTCCACCGTGCCGCTGGACGGCGGCATCATTCTGGACCTCTCCCATATGGACCGGATCCTGGAGCTGGACCGGGATACCATGACGATCACCGTGGAGCCGGGGATCCTGCTGCAGGATCTGCAGCGCTATGTGGAGGAGCGGGGCCTGTTTTATCCGCCGGATCCCGGCGATAAGGAATCCTCCATCGGCGGTAACATCAGCACCAACGCCGGCGGGATGCGCGCCGTGAAATATGGCGTCACCCGGGACTATGTCCGCGGGCTGGAGGTGGTGCTGGCCGACGGCACCGTTTTGCAGGCGGGCGGAAAATGCGTCAAGGACGCCAGCGGCCTTTCCCTGAAGCAGCTTTTCGTGGGCTCCGAGGGGACGCTGGCGGTGATCACCAAATGCATCCTGCGGCTGATCCCCAAGCCGGAGACCTCCGTCAGCGTGCTGGTCCCCTATGCCGATCTGGAGACGGGCATCACCAGCGTATTGGCCATCCTGCAGGCGGGCGCCGACCCCACCGCCGTGGAGTTTATCCAGCGGAAGGTGGTGGCCCTGGGCGAGCGGTATTCCGGCGTGCAGTATCCCTGCCCGGAGGCCGGCTCCTTCATCCTGCTGACCTTCGACGGCCGCGCCTCCCAGGTGCAGGAGAGCGCGGAGCGAGTCCGGCGGGTGGCGCTGGAGCACGGCGCCATGGATTATATCGTCCTCACCGATCCCGCCCGGGCCGCAGACATCTGGCGGGTGCGGGGAGCGCTGGTGAAGGCGGTGGAGGCCGTTTCCGAGCAGGAGCCGGTGGACATCGTTGTGCCCATCAGCAAGACCGCCGATTTTATCGCCTTTATCCATACGCTGGAGCAGGAGAGCGGCATGCAGATGGTCAGCTTCGGCCACGCCGGCGACGGCAACGTGCATCTCTGCGTGGTGCGGGGCGACCGGGACGAGGAGACCTGGCGGCGGGAGCTGAAGCAGAACATGGAAAAGGCCTATGCCAGGGCCTATGCGCTGGGCGGCGTTACCTCCGGCGAGCACGGCATCGGCATCAGCAAGCGCCATTATTTCCTGCGGGAAACACCCCGGGCCAATCTGGAGGCCATGAACCGCATCAAGGACGCGCTGGACCCGCTGCACATCCTCAACGATAAAAAATCCTACATTCTGGGAGGGAACGACCAATGAAGCCTCTTTCCGGCCGCACTGCGGCCTTTACCGATTCTGTCATCCGCCGGATGACCCGGATCTCCGCCCGATACGGCGCGGTCAATCTTTCTCAGGGCTTTCCGGATTTTGATCCGCCGGAGGCCATCCTGCGGCGGCTGGCGGAGGTCGCCCACGAGGATTTCCACCAGTATTCCATCACCTGGGGCGCAAAAAACTTCCGGGAGGCGCTGGCTGCCAAGCAGTCGCCCCGCATGGGCTATGCCATCGATCCGGAGACCGAGATCACCGTTACCTGCGGCAGCACAGAGGCCATGATGGCCGCCATGATGACGGTGGTGGATCCGGGCGACAAGGTCATCGTGTTTTCCCCCTTTTACGAAAACTACGGGGCCGATGCCATCCTCTCCGGGGCGGAGCCTGTCTATGTGTCCCTGTGCCCGCCGGACTATCATTTTGATCCCGATGCGCTGGAGCAGGCCTTCCGGCAAAGCCCCAAGGCGCTGATCCTCTGCAATCCCTCCAACCCCTGCGGCAAGGTGTTTACCCGGGAGGAGCTGCAGATCATCGCCGATCTGGCGGAACGATACGACGCCTATGTGATCACCGATGAGGTCTATGAGCACATCGTCTACGCCCCCTTCCGGCACGTCTATTTCAGCTCGCTGCCCGGGATGCGGCAGCGGACCATCTGCTGCAGCTCTCTTTCCAAGACCTATTCCATCACCGGCTGGCGGCTGGGCTATACCATCGCGCCGCCGGAGATCACCGAGCGCATCAAAAAGGTCCACGATTTTCTCACGGTGGGCGCGGCTGCGCCGCTGCAGGAGGCCGTTGTCCCCGGCCTTCGCTTCGGACAGGACTATTACGATGGGCTGCAGGCGGAATATACCCATAAACGGGACCTGTTTCTCCAAGGGCTGGACCGGATCGGCCTGACCCACAACGTGCCCCAGGGGGCCTATTATGTGATGCTGGACATCGGGGAGTTCGGCTTTGCCAGCGATCTGGAGTTTTGCGAGACGCTGGCGGAGAAGGTCGGAGTGGGGGCGGTCCCCGGCTCCAGCTTCTTCCGGGAGGATGTGAACCACCTGATCCGCTTCCACTTCGCCAAAAAGGACGAGACCCTGCTGGAGGCGCTGAGCCGGCTGGAGCATATCCGGCAAAGGATCCCCGCCCATCGGGGCTGAGACGTCAAAAAAGGCTCCCCGCTTTGCCGGGGGGCCTTTGCCTTTGCAGCGCGCAGGACGCCTGCTTTTGCAAAAATGCTTTTCTTTTTTCCCGGCTTCCGCTATACTGAAGCAAAGAACATCAGAACGGAGATCCTGCCATGAACGACAGCCGCCATTTCGATCCCTTTTCCCGCCCCATGGGCCGCCCTGCCCGCCGGCCTGCTGCAAAACGGACCCGCTGGCCGCTGCGGGTATTGACGGTGCTGGCGGCGGTGCTGGCCGTGGCAGCCGTCTCCGCCGCAACGGTCTATGGGATGCTGCGGCTGTCCCAGCGGCAGGTGAATGTGACGGGCCGGAGGATCGTCTTCCACCCGGTGGAAAAGGACAGCGCAGACGCCCTCTCCCTGCCGGAGCTTTATGAGAAGTGCCGCCCCATGGTGGTGAATGTGACGGTCCAGAGCGAAGACGCGGCCAGCAGCGGCACCGGCTTTGTGCTCACGGAGGACGGCTACATCGCCACCTGCGCCCATGTGGTAACGCTGCCCGGGGCACCTATTACCATCGGCACCTGCGACGGGAAGACCTTTCCCGCCGTTCTGGCCGCCTACGACAGCCAGACGGACATCGCCGTGCTCAAGGCGGAGGTCTTCGGTCTTGCTGCGGCGGAGCTGGGCATCAGCTCGGAGGTGGTGGTGGGAGAGACGGCCGTCACCATCGGCAATCCCCTGGGGCGGAACCTGGGCTATACGCTGACGGCGGGCTGGATCTCTGCCCGGGAGCGCAGCATCACCATCGGCGGCAGGATCATGGAGCTGGTGCAGTTTGACGCGGCGGTGAACTCCGGCAATTCCGGCGGGCCGCTGCTGAACAGCCGGGGCCAGGTGATCGGCATGGTCAACGCCAAGATCGAGCGGGACGGCGCGGAGCCGGTGGAGGGCCTAGGCTTTGCCATTCCGGTGGACCGGGTGGCGCAGGTGGCCCAGGATCTGATCCAATACGGCTTTGTGCAGGACCGGCCCTGGCTGGGCATCGTGGTGCAGAATCCGCCGGAGGGCAGCAGCCAGACGGGCCTTCTGGTGCTGGAGGTGTCGCCCGGCAGCGCGGCGGAGCAGGCGGGCCTGCAGGCGGGAGACTGGCTGACGGCCTTCAACGGCGTCTCTGCCCGGAGCTCGGCCGTTTTGAACCACCTGAAGGACCAGTGCGCCGTGGGCGATACCGTGACGCTGACGGTGCGGCGGGACGGCGCGGTGCTTTCCCTGACCTGTCTGCTGGGCGCGATGCCGGCGGACGGCGGAAAGTAAAGGCTTTTTCGAATTTGATGGAAAAATTTCAACAACTGTTCACGATTCCATAACAACTTCCGCCCCGGACTGTGGTATAGTAGCGGCAGTCAACAAGGTTGACACATCCAATTTGCTGATCCCCACCATTTTTCCCCTTTTCTCTCTTTTCCTTTTTTATGTAGCGGAAAAGGCTCGCCGTTCTGGCGGGCCTTTTCCGTTTCTTTTTCGTTTTACAAGGGCGGTCACAGCGCGGAGAGCACCGACTGATACAGTCCCTCCGCCAGCGGCAGCCCCTGCTCCAGCAGCCTTGCGCCCCGGGCCCGAAGATCGGCAGCCCGGACGGGATCCTTCATGCTGCCGGTGTTGATGAGCACGTTGAGCCAGGCGCCCTGCAGCGCCGTCCGCAGGGAAAGGGCCGCCACGCCAAGATCGCTGAGAGCGCTGGCGTTGGTCTTGCCCATTGCGCCGCAGGCCAGCTCCAGCGCCTGCAGCGCCAGCTCCATAACGGAGAGGGGCGTCTCGGTGCAGAGGACAAGGGCCTGCTGGATGGCGGCGGTGCGGGCGGACTTTTGCTCCGGGGTCTCCCTGGGCAGGGCAAAGGCGGCGCTCATCTGCCCGAAGGCGCGGGTATCCTCGTCCATCTTCTCCAGCAGGCGGGCCTGCATGGTCCGGGCCTGGGTCAGCGTCTGCCGGGCCAGCGCCTGATGCTCGGCGTATTTCTTTTTGTCCAGCGTCAGGGCGCAGACCATGGCCGTCAGCGCCGCGCCCAGCGCACCCGTCAGTGCGGCGGCGCTTCCGCCGCCGGGCGCCGGCGCATCGGAGGAAAGCACCTCCGCAAAATCAAAAACGGTAAGCTGCTTCAGTTCCATGGCGTCTCCTTATTCCAGTCCGATGAGATGATATTCCATCACCTGCTCCCGGCAATGGAAGTTTTCCAGCTTGAGATAATATTCCGCGCAGTCCACCAGCGCCTTGGCCGGCGTGAGCCCCACCAGCTCGCTGCCCAGGATGCGCACGCCGTAGCGGTCTGCCAGGGCGCGGATCATCTCATAGGCGTAATACAGTGGCGTCCCCTCATAATTGACCATGTTCATGGAGACCTGGGCGATGTTCCGATCCTCCAGAAAAACGCCGATGGCCTTGCAGTATTGGAAGCCGCCGGAGGAGCCTCGGATGGCCTTGGCGATGCGGGAGGCTATGGACACGTCGGCGGTGTCCAGGTTCACATTGAAGGCGATCAGCGGCATTCTTGCGCCGATGGCGGTGATGCCGGCGGTGGGATGGACGGCCCGATTGCCGAAATCCGGCGCCCATTCCGGCTGCAGCAGCTTTTCCGGCATCCCTTCAAACTGCCCCTTCCGGCAGGCGGCCAGATTTCTGCGCTTGGGGGTGGAGGCGGAATCCTCATAGAGGAAGGAGGGGATGCCCAGCTCCTCCCAGATCCGCCGGGCCACCTGCTTGGAGAGGGCCACACATTCCTCCACCGTCATGTCCATCTGGGGCACGAAGGGGATCACATCGGTGGCGCCCATGCGGGGATGCTGGCCCTGGTGCTTGCGCAGGTCGATGACCTCCGAAGCCTTTTTGCACAGCTGAAAGGCCGCCTCGCCCATGGCCTCCGGCGCGCCCACCATGGTAAAGACGCAGCGGTTGTGGCTGCCGTCGGTCTGAACGTCCAGCAGCGTGCAGCCGGGCGCGGCCTGGGCGGTGTCCACCAGCGCCTGAAAGGCGGCGGGGTCCTTTTGCTGACTGACGCTGAAATTGGGGATGCATTCTACGAGCTTCATGGTTTTTTTCCTCCTGTTTTGCGCCTTAAAACAGGCGCACGGCTTTTTTGACGACGGATGTGCAAAGGTTGCTGCCCATCCGGTAGCAGAGATAATTCAGATCCGGCGCGTCCCAAAGAGCCAGGTCGCACTGCTTGCCCGGCTCCAACGAGCCAAGCCGGCCGGCCAGCCCCATGGCCGCCGCGCCGTTGAGGGTAACGGCGGTGAGGACCTCCTCCGGCGTGAGCCGGTAATAGAGACAGCCCAGGCTCATGGCCAGCTGCAGGTTCAGGCAGGGGCAGGAGCCGGGGTTGAGATCTGTGGCGATGGCAACGGCAACGCCCTTTTCCACCAGCCGCCGGGCCGGCGCGAACCGGGCTCCCAGATACAGACTGGTGCAGGGCAGCAGGCAGGCGATCACGCCGCTTCGGGCCATGCTGTCCATGCCCGCCTCCGGGCAGACGATGAGATGCTCTGCCGAAACAGCGCCCAGATCTCCCGCCAGCTGGGAGCCGCCGATGGGATGGATCTCGTCGGCGTGGAGCTTGGGCAGCAGGCCGTGGGCCTTGCCGGCCAGCAGGATCCGCCGGGCTTCCTCCGCCGTAAAGACGCCCTCCTCGCAGAACACGTCGCAGAACCGGGCCAGCCCCTCCTCCGCCGCCCGGGGGATCATTTCCTCGCAAAGCAGCCGGAGATAGCCCTCCCGATCGTTCTGATATTCCGGCGGAAGGGCGTGGGCCCCCAAAAAGGTGGCCGCCAGATCCATGGCGCATTCCTGCCCCAGCTGCCGGATGACCCGCAGCTGCCGCAGCTCGGTCTCCGTTTCCAGACCGTAGCCGCTTTTGGCCTCGCAGGCGGTGACGCCGAAGCGCTGCATTTCCAGAAGAATGCGCCGGCCCTTTTCCAAAAGCTCCGTCTCCGTGGCGGCGCGGGTGGCCCGCACGGTGGAAAGGATCCCGCCGCCCCGGGCCAGAATGTCCAGATAGGGCACGCCGTGGAGCTTGTCGGCCAGCTCGTCCTGCCGCCAGCCGCCGAAGATCAGGTGGGTATGGGCATCGGCCAGACCGGGGGTGGCCAGCCAGCCCTCCGCATCGATGACCTGCTCCGCCCCGCAGGGCGGCTCACCCTGGCCCAGAGCGGCAATGATCCCGTCCTCCGCCAGCACCCAGGCGTTTTTCAGCAGCCGCAGCTGCCCCTGCTCCGGGCCGCGCCTGGCACAAAGGCCCTCCGGCGTGGCCAGCAGGCCGATGCTTCGGATCAGCGTTTTCATGCCTTCTCCTCCGCCTGACGGACGGCCTGCTCCGCAAGCCCCTTCTCCGCCGCGTGGGGCAGGGTGATATGATCGCCGGGAGAGGTGAGATTGTATTCTGCGGCGGTGGTCAGGGCGTTTTCATTGACGGCCCAGGCCCGGCGCGCCACGCCCACCATCACGTCCCAGGGCATGGCCGCCCGCAGGATATCGTCCACCCGGCGGGAGCCGTCCAGCACCATGCCGAAGCCGCCGTTCACCGCCCGGCCGATGCCGGTGCCGCCGCCGTTGTGCAGGGCCACGTAGCTCATGCCCCGGGCGGCGTTGCCCGCGAAGCACTGAACGGCCATATCCGCCATGATGTTGGAGCCGTCCCTGATGTTGGAGGTCTCCCGGAAGGGGGAATCGGTGCCGCCGGTATCGTGGTGGTCCCGGCCCAGCATCACCGGGCCGATCTGGCCCCGGCGCACCATATCGTTGAAGATCAGCGCCAGCTCCGTCCGGCCTCGGGCGTCCTGATAGAGGATGCGGCACTGGGTCCCCACCACCAGCCTGTTTTTGCCCGCGTCCCGGACCCAGATGTAATTGTCATGATCCTGATAGCGCCGGTCGTGGCTGCGGAGATAGTCTGCCGCGGCGGCATCGGTAAGGGCCAGATCCTCGGGACGGCGGCTCAGACAGCACCAGCGGAAGGGGCCGTAGCCATAGTCGAACAGGCAGGGGCCCAGAATATCCTCCACATAGGAGGGGAAGACGAAGCCGTCCAGATCGTTTTCGCCGTTTTTGCAGACGGATTTGACGCCGGCGTCGTAAACGGCCTTCAAAAAGCTGTTGCCGTAATCGAAGAAATAGGTCCCCCGCTGATGGAACCGGCAGATCAGGGCATAATGCCGCCGCAGGCTCTCGTCCACCAGCCGGCGGAAGCCCGCCGGATCCCGGTCCAGCATTTCGGTGCGCTGGGCGAAGGTCAGGCCCTGGGGGCAGTAGCCGCCGTCGTAGGGCGCATGGCAGGAGGTCTGATCGCTCATCAGATCCACATGGACCTGCTCCCGCTCCAGATATTCCAGCAGATCCACGATGTTGCCGTGGTAGGCGATGGCGCAGGGGGTCTTTTCCGCCAGATGCTTTTGCGCCAGCGCCAGCGCCTCCGGCAGAGAAGCGGTCCGGGCGCTGACCCAGCCCTGGGAAAAGCGGGTCTCGATGCGGCTGTCGTCCACCTCGGCGATCAGCGCCACCGCGCCGGCGATCTCCGCGGCCTTGCCCTGCGCGCCGCTCATGCCGCCCAGACCGGCGGAAACGAACAGCCGCCCCGCAAGATCGCCCTCCCGGGGGATGCCAAGCTTGAGCCGTCCGGCGTTGAGCAGGGTGTTGAAGGTGCCGTGGACGATGCCCTGGGGGCCGATATACATCCAGCCGCCGGCGGTCATTTGTCCGTAATTGGCAACGCCAAGCGCCGCCGCCCGGTTGAAGTTTTGCTGGTCGTCAAAGGCGCCCACCATCAGGCCGTTGGTCAGGATGACCCGGGGTGCATTTTCATGGGAGCGGAACAGCCCCAGCGGATGGCCGGAAAGGACGGCCAGCGTCTGCTCCCGGGTCAGCTGCTGCAGATAGGCCTTAAGGAGCCGGTACTGCATCCAGTTCTGGCAGACCTGGCCGGTCTCGCCGTAGGTCACCAGCTCATAGGGATAGAGAGCCACGTCAAAATCCAGATTGTTGTCGATCATCACCTGGATGGCCCGGCCCTCGATGCAGCTTCCCTGGTATTCGTCGATGGGGCGGCCCCAGATCTGGCCCCGGGGCCGGAAGCGATAGCCGTAAATGCGGCCGTGCTCCTGCAGCTCCCGGGCAAACTCCTCCGCCATCTGGGCGTGGAACTGGGGCGGAATGTAGCGCAGCGCGTTTTTGACGGCCAGCGCCTTGTCCTGCGCCGAAAGCCGGGCCTCCCGGCGGGGCGCGCGGCGAATACCCTCCTCAAAGGGCGGATATTCCGGAAGACGGCCGTTTTCCAGCAGGACGGCGCCTGCGTCGATGGCGTTCAGATCCATGGTTCTGCCTCCTGTTCTGTTGCTCCCGCCGGCGGTTGACAGGGCCGGCGGGGAATGATACACTATGGAAAAAGCGCGGGCGCGCCCGCGCGGGGGAGCGATGGATATGGCGGAAAAGGAGCTTTGGTCCGCGCCGGAGGGCCGGACGCTGCTGCGGGCGCTGCTGGCGCTGCAGACGGAGGGGGAGACCCGCGCCTTTCTGGAGGATCTCTGCACCGTGCAGGAGCTGCGCTCCATGGCCCGGCGGCTGCAGGTGGCAAGCCGGCTGTATCAGGGCCAGACCTACGATCAGATCCGGCAGACGCTGCCGGTGTCCAGCGCCACCATCACCCGGATCAGCACGGAGCTGCAGTTCGGGCAGGGGGGCTACCAGACCGTTTTGGAGCGGCTGGAAGGGGAAAAAACCGCCCAAAAACCGTAAAAATGTCGGAATATCCGCCCTTTTCCTTTGGGAAAAGGGCTTTTTTCGCGTCTTGCCCGCTTTATTCCAGCTCCGGCAGATATTGGGCCAGCAGCGCCTGCAGCGCGCCGGAGCGCACCAGCGCCTCGATTTTTTGAATGTCCGGCTGAAGCTCCCGGTCGGTCTCCAAAAACGGGACGTCCCGGCGCACCCGGTCAAAGACCGCCTGCTGCACCGGCGAGATGCCCTGCCCCAGGTCGCCCTTGCGGCGGCGGAGGTCGATGGCCTGACAGGCCGTCAGCAGCTCAAAGGCCAGCACGGACAGGGTGTTTTGCAGGATCCAGCCCGCCTTGCGGGCGGCGGTGGTGCCCATGGAGACGAAGTCCTCCTGATTGGCGGAGGAGGGGATGGAGTCCACACAGGCGGGATGGGCCAGCACCTTGTTTTCCGAGGCCATGGAGGCGGCGCTGTATTGGACGATCATAAAGCCGCTGTTCAGGCCGCCCTGGGTGGTGAGAAAGGGCGTCAGGCCGCAGCTGAGAGCGCTGTTGACCATGCGCTCGATGCGCCGCTCGGAGATGGAGGCCAGCTCGGCGCAGGCGATGCCCAGAAAATCAAAGGGCAGGGCCATGGGCTCCCCGTGGAAGTTGCCGCCGGAGATCACCGCGCCGTCCTCGCAGAAGAGCAGGGGATTGTCGGTGACGGCGTTCAGCTCGATGTCCACCCGGCTGCGGATAAACGCCAGCGCGTCCCGCACGGCGCCGTGGACCTGAGGGATGCAGCGGAGGGCATAGGCGTCCTGCACCCGCAGCCCCTGGCTTTTTTCCAGCATCTCGCAGCCGGCGGTGAGCCGCCGCAGATTTGCCGCCACCCGGATCTGGCCCAGCTGGCCCCGGGCGGTGTGCAGCCGCTCCTGAAAGGCGTCCAGCTGTCCGCCCAGGGCGGTAAAGGTCATGGACGCGATGAGATCCGCCAGGGCGGCGGCGTGGAGGGCGTCGTAAAGATGCAGCGCGCCCACGCTGGTCATGGCGCAGGTGCCGTTGGTGATGCCAAGGCCCTCCTTGCTCACCAGCGTCTCCAGCCAGCGAAGGCCCGCCTGCTCCATGGCCTGCCGCCCCGGCAGACGGCGGCCCTGATAAAAGGCCTCGCCCCGGCCCAGCAGCACCAGCCCGATGTGGCTCAGGGGGGCCAGATCGCCGGAGGCGCCCAGCGAGCCCTTCTGGGGCACCACAGGGGTAACGCCGGCGTTGAGCATCTGGAGCAGCAGCTCCACCAGAACGGGCCGCACGCCGCTGAGCCCCACGCACAGGGCGTTGGCCCGCAGCAGCATCATGCCCCGGACCTGCTCTTCGGAAAAGGGCTGGCCTGTGCCGGTGCAGTGACTGAGGATCAGATTGGTGGACAGCTGGCTGCTCATCTCCTCCGGAACGGCCACATTGGCAAAATCGCCAAAGCCGGTGGTGATGCCATAGGCCGCCCGGCCGCTGTCGGCCAGCTGCTGCGCCATGGCGCGGGAGCGCTCCATGGCCTTTCTTGCGTCGGGCGCCAGCGCCGCCTCCGCGCCGAATCGAGCCACGGCCACCAGCTGGGGCAGCGTGAGACTGTGTCCGTCCAGCACCACCCGTTTGATCGTTTTTGCCTGTTCCATCCTGCTTCGCGCTCCTTCCCAATGCTTTGCTTATCCTATAGCTTATCATGGGAAAAGGGCGGAAACAAGCGGAAGGGGGCGGCTTCCGCCGGCTTTTTCCCCGTGCTATCGGAGGGCCGTGGTAGCGCTTTAGCGCGGCAGAAGCGTCCGCTTGTTTGTTTGAACGGAGAAAAGCGCCCGTGGAAAGCTCCACGGGCGCGCAAGAACGGGGAAGATCAGGCGGCTTGCGGGACGGCAAAGGGGAAAATCATCTTCTCCCGCCGCCGCCAAAGCCGCCGCCGGAGCGGCCGCCGCCGCCAAAGCCGCCGGAGGATCGGCCACCCCCGCCAAAGCCGCCGGAGGAGCGACCGCCGCCGCCAAAGCCGCCGGAGGAGCGACCGCCGCCGCCAAAGCCGCCTCTGCCGGACATGGGCGGACGGGAGGGACGGGGCGCAGAAGGCCGGGGCGCAGAGGGACGGGGCGCAGAAGGACGGGGAGGACGCGGCCCTGGTCCCATAGGCCGGGGCGGCCGGGGAGGACTCATGGGTCGGGGCGGACGGGGCGCGGGACGGGGTCCCATGCCGGGTCCGTGGACAGGCGGAGGGGGCGGACCGGGACGGTAAGCCCGGGGCCTGCGCCGCCGGCCGATGCGGCTGACAGAGCACAGCACCACGATCAGCACGATGACGAAGAGGATCACCAGAAAGCCGAAGCCGCTGCCGTCGTCGTCGTCATAATAGTAGCCGTCCTGATAAGCGCCGTCGTAGCCGCCGTTGAGACTGACGCTGTAATCCAGCGAGACGCCGCCGGCAGCCGTGCCGGCCAGCTGCTGCTGCACCGCCGTGTCAAAGGTCAGCACCGCGGCGGAATAATTTCCCGCAGCGAAATCCGGCTCCAGCGCGCTCTGCAGCAGACGGTCGTAGCAGCTGTCCAGCACGGCGGCCGCCTGGGAGGCGGTGTCGTAGCCGAAATAATAATCCTGCTTCGCCCCGGTGACCAGCACCAGCAGCAGATCGGAGGAGGAGAGCTGCCAGCCCTCCCAGAGGGCGGCGGCATAGTCAGCGGTGCTCAGCTTGCCTGTGGAGCGCACTGCGGCCACGCTGAGCCGCACGCTGCGGCCCGCCTGCCGGGAGAGCAGCTCCTGGGCGGCAGAGGCGGAAAGGGCGCCTGCGGGGTCGGTGACATAAAGGGAGGCATCCCGCTTTACCGGCTTGCCGGAGGCGCCCAGCAGGACGGCACCGGCCACCATAACGGCCGCCAGCAGGATGGCCAATACTCGTTTTGCTTTCATCTTCGTTTCTCCTTTCCGGGAGGACGGCGCAAAGGCGCGTTACTGCCGGATATCCAGCAGCTTCTGCTTCAGCTCGCCCTCGATGCGGCCCAGCTCCGCCTCGGCTTCCCGACGCTTGGCCCGGCCGTCGTCCTGGATCTTGACCACCTCGTCCAGGGTCTCGATGAGCATTCTGTTGGTGTTTTTCAGCGTTTCCACATCCACGATGCCCCGCTCGCTCTCCTTGGCGGTCTCCACGGTGGCCATCTTGAGCTTTTCGGCGTTTTTGCGCAGCAGGGTGTTGGTCATCTCGGTGACCTCCCGCTGGGCCTTGGTGGCCTGAACGGAATGCTCCATGCCCAGGGCCAGCACCATCTGGCTCTTCCAGAGAGGAATGGTGTTGGTCAGAGTGGACTGGATCTTCTCCGCCATCATGGTGTCGTTGTTCTGCACAAGGCGGATCTGGGGGGCCATCTGCAGGGAGATCATCCGGGTCAGCTCCAGATCGTGGATCTTCTTTTCAAACCGGTCGCAGTAGGCGGCCATGTCGTTGGCGGCCTGGCTGTCGGCAGGGTCGCCGGTCTGCTTGGCCTTTTCGATCATGGCGGGCAGGACCTCGGCGCGCACCTGGTTCAGCTTGCGCTTGCCCGCCAGGATATACATTCCAAGCTCCTTATAGTTGCTCAGATTGCGCTCATACATCTTATCCAGCATGGCGATGTCCTTGAGCAGCTGCACCTGATGGTTCTCCAGCATATCGCAGATCTTGGTCACGTTGACCTCGGCCTTGTCGTAGCGGGCCTTCAGCGTGGTGAGCTTGTTGGCGCTGCGCTTGAAAAAGCCGGAGATGCCCTTTTCGTTTTCATCCACGTCAAAGCCCTTCAGCTCGCCCACCAGATCGGTGATGGCGTCGCCCACCTCGCCCAGGTCCTTGGTGCGCACGTTGCTCAGCGCGTTTTCAGAGAAATCAGAGAGCTTTTTCTGGGCGGCGGAGCCATACTGCAGGATCATGGTGCTGTTGGTCAGGTCGATCTTGTCGGCAAAATCGTGGACCATTTTGCGCTCTTCCTCGGTGAGGCAGCTCTCGTCCAGCACCACCGGCTCTGCCGCCGTCTCCTGCTTCTGCTCCTCCGGCGCGGCTTCCTCCGCCAGGTCGGGGGTCAGGGTCAGCATGGGGGTCTCCATTGCTTTATTTTCTTCCGTCATGGGTGCGTTCCTCCTATCTTTCTTTTCAAAATATCGTTGTGCCGGGGTCCGGTTTTTATCAAAGCTTCAGCTGGATCTGATCCTCCGGGGCGGACTCCGGCTGGGCCGCAGGGGCCGCGGAGGGGGCTGCGGAGGGGGCCAGCGGGTCGGGGATGGTGTCGGCCGCCGCCGTTCCGGGGGAGGGCTGCTCCGTCAGGCCCTCCCGGGCCATCAGGCTCTCCATGACAGTGATGTCCGAATCAATATCCAGCGCCGTGTCGCCGAAGAGGGCGTCCAGCTGCTTGCGGAAGGCGCCGTCCAGCGTGTCCAGAAGCTCCTCGATGCGCTCCATGGAGCCGGAGATGTTCTCGCCCTCCACGCCCTGCTGCTCCATCAGGCTGTAGGTGGTCACCAGCTTTTGCAGCGTGGGCAGATAATAGCCCAGAAACCGCCGCTGGCTGCCCGCCGACTTGGGATTTTTCCGCACATAGTCCAGGATCCGGCCGCAGGTATCCTCCAGATCCTCGATCTTTTCCCGCACGGCGGCGTTGCGGATGCCGTCTGCCGCCCGGCTGGTCTGATCCAGCGCGTCCTGCCCCTGCTTCAGCAGCTCGTCGGCCAGAGCGTCGCCGGTGGAGACCTGCGGAATGGGCTCATACCGGACCTTGTCCGGCAAAACGCCCCGCAGCAGGAAAAAGACTCCCGCGCTCACCACGGCGCACAGGAGATAATGTCCCACCGTGTAGAGGGGAAAAAGCAGCGCCCACAAAAGCCAAACGGCCCCGATGGCCAAAATGGGCAGGACGCTTTTTTCCGTTACCGCCTGCATACCGGCGGGCGGCGTCTGCTGTTCCTTCTGTTTACTCATATCGTTTCCGCCTTTCTCCGCGACCTCAGGCCTGCGGCGTCTTTCGTTCCAGCTTTTTCCGGGTGCCGTCCGGGTAGACCACGGTGGTGTGGTCCAGCTGAGCCGTCAGGTTCTGCCGGACGGACTGAAGATATTCCGCCCGCAGCTCCGCCTGCTCCGCCAGCTCCTCCACCGTCAGCTCCCGCTGCTTTTTCAGCTGGGCCAGCGCGTTGAGGCGCGCGATGCGCTGCTCCGTCATGTCAGGATCCCTTCCTTTCCGATTGGTAAAATATGCCGCTGTCCGGCAGAATGGTGACCACCGTCTTCCCCCGGGCCTCGGGCCGCCGGGCCACCAGAATGGCGCCGAACAGCGCCGCGCCGGAGGAGGGACCGCAGCAGAGACCGTCCTGCCGGGAAAGCTCCCTGGTCAGGGCCAGGGCGTCCGGCGTCTTGACCTTGATGATCTCGTCCAGCAGGTAGAGGTTCAGGATCTCCGGGATGAAGCCCGGGCCGATGCCCGCCAGCGGATGGCTGCCCGGAAAGCCGCCGGAAAGCACCGGAGAAGCATAAGGCTCCACCGCGATGACCCGGCAGTCCGGATTGTCCATGCGCAGCACCTCGCCGCAGCCGGTGATGGTCCCGCCGGTGCCCACGCCGGCGATAAAATAGTCCACGGAGCCTGCCTGCCGGAGGATCTCCGGCCCGGTGGTCTCCCGATGGATCTGGGGGTTGCTCTCGTTGGAAAAGGCCTCCGGCAGAAACAGGCCCGGCCTGGCTCTGCGCAGCTGCTCCGCCGCCGCCTGACAGCCTGCCGCGCCCTGGGAAGCCGGAATGAGGACGGTCTCCGCACCGTAGCTCCGCAGCGCGTTCAGCCGGGACGGGGCCGCGTCGTCGGGCAGGACCACCACGCACCGCAGCCCCAGCGCGGCGCACAGCATGGCCAGGGAGACGCCCTGGTTGCCCGCGCTCACCTCCAGGACGGTGTCGCCCGGCTTCAGCCGGCCCTGGGCCATGGCGTCCCGCAGGATGCCCAGCATGGTCCGGTCCTTGACGCTGCCGCCGGGGTTCATGCCCTCCAGCTTGGCCAGGATCGGGGTCACGCAGCCGTGGGCCTGAGAGAGACGGGCCAGCCGGATCAGGGGTGTGTTGCCGATGAGGCTTGTCACATTGTCCAAAAAATCAGGCATTTTTTCGTGCTCCTTCCCGAATCGTTTTGGCCGAAGACCCGGAAGGCAAAAAGTGCTTTGCTTTTTTCCACAAAATCGCACAAATCCTTTTAGCGGAACTGTCTTTTTGCCCCGGGACGCGCCGGTTGCGCTTGCACCTTTTTCCTCTTCATGATAGTATATATTTACGAGATTGGCAAGATTTTGATCGGACTTTTGAACAAAAATTTAATCATTGGAGGAAGATCGCAATGAAGTATGATCGCACTTATAACTTTTCCGCCGGTCCGGCTATGATGCCGGAGGAGGTGCTGGAGGAGATCCGGGATGAAATGATGAACTACCGCGGTTCCGGTATGTGCGTCATGGAGATGAGCCACCGCTCCAAGGTCTTCGACCGCATCGCAAAGGAGGCCGAGGCCGACCTGCGGGAGGTCATGGGCATTCCGGACAATTACAAGGTCCTGTTCGTCCAGGGCGGCGGCACCCTGCAGTTTGCCATGGTGCCCATGAACCTGATGAAAAACGGCAAGGCCTGCTATGTGGAGACGGGGACCTGGTCCAAGAAGGCCATCGCCGAAGCGAAGAAATACGGCGAGGTGGTGGTCCTGGGGTCCTCCAAGGACAAAAACTTCACCTATATCCCCCGGTGCACGGCGGAGATCCCCGCGGACGCGGACTATGTTTACATCTGCGAGAACGAGACCATCAACGGCACCACCTGGAACAGCCTGCCCGATACCAAGGGCCATGTGCTGGTGGCGGATCAGTCCTCCATGTTCCTGTCCCGCCCCTGCAACGTGGCCGATTACGGCCTGATCTGGGCCGGCGTCCAGAAAAATGTCGGCCCCGCCGGCATGGCCGTGGTCATCATCCGGGAGGATCTGATCCGGGAGGATCTGCCCGCCTTCGTCCCCACCTACCTGAGCTACAAGACCCATGCGGACAGCGATTCCATGTATAACACCCCCAACTGCTGGGCCATCTATTGCTGCGGCAAGGTCTTCAAATATCTGAAGAAGATCGGCGGGCTCTCCGTCATGGCTGCCCGCAACCAGCATAAGGCCGCCATCCTGTATGATTATCTGGAGCGCTCCGAGCTGTTCCGGGCCCCCGTCCGCAAGGAGGACCGCAGCCTGATGAACGTGACCTTCACCACCGGCTCCGAGGAGCTGGACGCCGCCTTTGTGGCGGAGGCCAAGGCCGCCGGCTTTGACAACCTGAAGGGCCACCGCAGCGTTGGCGGCCTGCGCGCCTCCATCTACAACGCCATGCCCGAGGAGGGCGTTGCGGCGCTGGTGGAGTTCTGCAAAAGGTTTGAGGCTTCCCATCAGTGAGCGGAAGCGATCGAAAGGAGAAAACAGTATGATCCGTATTCTTGTGACCGACGGCATGGACAAGACCGCCATGGCCCAGCTCCGGGACCAGGGCATCGAGGTGGTGGAGCAGTTTTATGAGCCGGAGCAGCTGGGCACGGCCCTGCGGGAGTTTGACGCCGTTGTGGTGCGCTCCAAGACCAAGATCCGCCAGAGCCAGCTCGACGAGGCCAGGGGCGGCCGGCTCAAGCTCATCATCCGCGGCGGCGTTGGCGTGGACAATATCGATGTAAAGTATGCCGAGCAGTGCGGCATTACCGTGAAAAACACCCCCAAGGCCTCCTCCCAGTCTGTGGCGGAGCTGGCCATGGGCCATATGTTCTCCTGCGCCCGGTTCATCTCCCACGCGGGCTACACCATGCGGGAGGGAAAATGGGAAAAGAAGGCCTACGGCAAGGGCATCGAGCTGCAGGGCAAGACCCTGGGCATCATCGGCTTCGGCCGCATCGGCCAGCACCTGGGCGTTATGGCCAAGGCCATCGGCATGAAGGTGGTCGCCTTTGATATTTTCCATATCCCCGGCATCGAGGCGCAGCTGGGCATCCCCTATGTGGAGATGGACGAGCTGCTGGCCCAGTCCGACTTTATCTCCGTCCATGCTCCCGCCGTGGACGGCGGCGCCATCATCAATGAGAGCACCATTGCCAAAATGAAGGACGGCGTCACCATCATCAACACCTCCCGCGGCACCAACGTGGACGAAGCCGCGCTGCTGGCCGCGCTGAACTCCGGCAAGGTCCGCTCCGCCGGATTGGACGTTTATGCCGACGAGCCCGCCACCAATGCGGAGCTTTACAGCCATCCCATGGTCTCCTGCACGCCCCACATCGGCGCTGCCACCGGCGAGGCCCAGAAGCGCATCGGCGCGGAGATCGTGGACATCATCTCCCATTTCACATTCTGATTCAGACAAAGGAGGAACGAGCTATGGCGATCGTACGCCCCTTCCGCGCCGTGCGCCCCGTCCCCCAGCTGGTGGACAAGGTGGCCGCGCTGCCCTATGACGTGATGAACTCCAAGGAGGCCCGGGACTATGTGAAGGACAATCCCTATTCCTTCATGCGCATCGACCGGGCCGAGGTCAACCTGCCGGAGGATGTGGACATCTATTCCCAGCAGGTCTATGAGACCGCAGCCTCCCGCCTGAACCAGCTGAAGAAGGACGGCGTTTACATCAAGGACGCCGCGCCCTGCTACTACATCTACAAGCAGGTGATGGACGGCCGCGCCCAGGTGGGCATCGTGGCCTGCGCCAGCGTGGACGATTATATGAATAATGTCGTCAAGAAGCATGAGCTGACGCTGGCCAAAAAGGAAGACGACCGCTGCAATCATGTGGATTTCTGCGACGCCAACACCGGCCCCATCTTCCTGACCTACCGCGCCAACGATGCCATCAACGCCGTGGTGGAAAGGAACATGGAAAAGGCTCCGGTCTATGATTTCATGAGCGGTCAGGTCCGGCAGACCTGCTGGATCATCGACGACCGGAAGGATATCGAGACCATCCGGAGCGCCTTCGCTGCCATTCCCGCCCTGTATATCGCCGATGGGCATCATCGCTGCGCCAGCGCCGTGCGGGTGGCCCGGAAGCGCCGGGTGCAGAACCCGGACTACACCGGGGAGGAGGAGTTCAACTTCTTCCTCTGCGTGCTGTTCCCCGACGAGCAGCTGGCCATCCTGGATTATAACCGGGTGGTGGCCGACCTGAACGGCAATTCCGAGGCGGAGTTTCTGGCAAAGGTGGCGGAGAGGTTCGAAGTGGCCCAGCTGGGCGCGCAGGCCCCCCATGTTACGAAGAAGCACACCTTCGGCATGTATCTCTCCGGCCAGTGGTGGCTGCTCACGGCCAAGCCCGGCACCTTCGACGACAAGGATATCGTGGCGCAGCTGGATGTTTCCATCCTGCAGAACAATCTGCTGACGCCCATTCTGGGCATCGGCGACCCCCGCACCGATAAGCGCATCGATTTTGTCGGCGGCATCCGGGGCCTGGGCGAGCTGGAGCGCCGGGTGAACGAGGGCATGGCCGTGGCCTTTGCCATGTGCCCCACCTCCATCGAGGACCTGATGGCCATCGCCAACAGCGGCCGCATCATGCCCCCGAAATCCACCTGGTTCGAGCCAAAGCTGCTCTCCGGCATTTTTATCCACGAGCTGAAGTAAAAAACCGAGCTTTTTTAGGCGGCGCGCTCTGCGCCGCCTTTTTCTGTTCCTTTTTTGGCCGGCCTGTGGTAAAATAAGGGCAAAAGCGCATGGGAGGCGATCAAATGGCGCGGTTTTTGGTGATCCCCGATTCCTTTAAGGGGACGCTCTCCGCCCGGCAGGTGTGCCGGGTGATGGACAAGGCGATCCTCCGGCAGCTTCCCGGGGCGGAGGTCTTATGCATCCCGGCGGCCGACGGCGGCGAGGGCACGGCGGAGGCGTTTCTCTCTGTTTTGGGCGGACAGGCCCGGGCGGAGACGGTGTGCGGCCCGGAGGGCGCGCCGGTCAGGGCGGTCTACGGTCTGCTCTCCGACGGCAGCGCCGTGATGGATATGGCCTCCTGCGCCGGGCTGACGCTGGCCGGCAGCCGGAAGGATCCGGAAAAGGCCACCACCTACGGCGTGGGGCAGCTGCTGCGTTCTGCGCTGGACCAGGGCGCGAAGCGGCTGCTGCTGGGCCTGGGCGGCAGCGCCACCAACGACGGCGGCTGCGGTATGGCCGCCGCCTGCGGCGTGCGGTTTCTGGACGAAGAGGGCCGGGCCTTCGTCCCCACCGGCGGGACGCTGGAGCGCATCGCCTCCATCGACCTTTCCCGGCTGGATCCACGCCTGCGGGAAGCGGAGCTGACGGCCCTGTGCGACATCGACAGTCCCCTCTGCGGCCCGGAGGGCGCAGCGGCGATGTTTTCGCCCCAAAAGGGCGCGGATCCGGCCATGACCGCCCGGCTGGAGGCCGGTCTGCAGCGGCTGCGGGCCGTTTGGCTGGCGCAGACGGGACAGGATCTGCAGGAGATCTCCGGCGGCGGCGCGGCTGGCGGAATGGGCGCGGGGGTTTGCGCCTTTCTGGGCGGCAGGCTGCGGCCCGGCATGGATATGCTGCTGGATCTGGCGGACTTTGAGACGCAGGCCCGGGGCGCGGCGCTGATCTTTACGGGAGAGGGCTGTCTGGACGAGCAGACCCTCCGGGGGAAGGCCGTCGTGGCGCTGGCCCGGCGGGCCAAGGCGCTGGGCGTGCCGGTGGTGGCCGTGGTGGGCGGCGTGCGGGGCGATATGACCGCCATCTACCGCTGCGGCATTACCGCCGTGTTTCCCATCAACCGCCAGCCCCAGCCCCTTTGCGAGAGCGCGGCCCACGCGGAGGAAAATCTGGCCCGCACCATGGACGATATCCTGCGGCTGCTGGCGGTCCGAGGGGAGGGACGCGCATGATCTCCATGCCTGCTTTGGAAACGCCGCGGCTGCTGCTGCGGCCGGCCCACCCGCGCATGGCGGAAACGGTGCTGGAGTTTTACCGGTGCAACGCCCAGCGGCTCCAGCCGGTGGAGCCCCGCCATCCGGCGGACTATCTGACCCTTGCCTGCCAGCGGCAGATCCTGCGGCAGGAGCGGGCTGCCGCCCGCCGGGGAGAGGGCGTGCGCTACTGGATGTTTCTCCGGGAAGCGCCGGAGCGGGCCTGCGGCTGCGTGGCGCTGAACGACATCGTCTACGGCGCCTTCCGCTCCTGCTTCATCGCCTATAAGACCGACGGCGCGCTGCTGCGCCGGGGCTATGGGACGGAGGCGGTGAACGCGGTGGTGGAGCTTGCCTTCCGGGGCCTGCAGCTGCATCGGATCGAGGCCAACATCCTGCCGCGGAACGCGGCGTCGCTGGCGCTGGCGAAGAAATGCGGCTTTTCCGAGGAGGGCCGCTCGCCGGAATATCTCTCCATCAACGGCGTCTGGGAGGAGCATATCCATATGGTCCGGCTGAACCGGGCCCTCCGCCCGTAAAACAAAAAAGCTCCCGCCGCGCAGAGGACAAGGCAAAGCGCCTGCCCTGCGGGGAGGGAGCTTGATTTTTGAGAGCGGGGGAGCGGACTCAGTCCTGCTCGGGCTTGACATACAGGGGCTTTGCCGCCTGCTCCACGGCCCGGAGCAGGTTGATGTCGGCCTTCATCATCTCCACCTGCTCGCCGGCGCGCATATAGGGGCGGATGGCCTGCGCCAGCAGGGGAAAAAGCTGGTCGGGCTTGCCGTCCAGATCCACCACGAACAGCTTGTGATCCAGATGCTCGCCCTGAGAATGGGCCGCCACCAGCCACACCCGATAGACCTCCGGATGGGCCAGCATCAGCTCCCGCACCACGGCGGGAACGCCCACCGGATAATCCAGCGTGGCCTTCAGCTTGATCTCCCGGGGGCCTGTGCGGGCAGACTGCATGGTCAGCTCGATATCCGTCAGCTGGGGCCGCCGGAGAAACATGGCCCGGCCAAAGGGGTTGATGACGATGCCGTCCAGCCGGGCGTTGTTCTGCACCAGCCGCCGGGCGTCTTCAAAGGGCAGCTCCGTCACATCCTGCCGCTCGAAGGGCCATTTGTCCAGCTCCTCCCGGTCGGTAAAGATCGCCACGAAGGCGCCGCCTTTTTTGTCGTTGATAACGCCGATGCGGCCCTCGCCCCGGGTGAAGCCCAGAAAGTAAGAGGTCTTGAGCAGGGCGAAGACCTTGATCTTGTTTTCCCGGGAGCTGTCCTGCTGCAGGCGCTCTGCGGCCTGCACCGGGTCAAATTCGGAATGAAAGGCGTTGAGCTCATATTCTGTCATGGTGTTTCCTCCTTGGGCTTCCGGCTGACGAAGGGGTCGCCGGTGATGGTGAACCGCCAGAGCTCGTCCCGGCAGCGGACGGCATAGTCCACGCCGATGCGGCGGGAGGCGGTGATGGGCGGCTGAACGGCCCGGTCGAGAATGTATAATTCCGGGCCGCGCAGGGAAAGGCCGTATTGGGCCCGGGTGATGTCCAGCGCGGCACAGAGCTTGCCCGGACCGGAGCAGAGCTGACGGTCGTTTTTTGCCTTGGGCCGGCGGCGATACATCAGCTCCAGCCCCTGATCCGGCTTCAGCGCCCGGATCAGATAGCTGTGGGCCGCGTCGTCGGAAAGGCCCATGTAGGCCTCCGTTTCCACGATCACGCCGCCGGCGGGTCCCTCCGGCGTCTCATGCACCAGCCGGCAGCCCAAAAGCCGCCGGGCCAGGGCGACGCCGTCGGTCTGATAGACCTCCGGGGAAAGCAGAGCGTCAGTCATTGCCGTATTTTTCCAGCGCCTGCTGATAAAGCCGGTTTTTCGGTGCGTTATATTCACGGGAGACCTGCTTGACGGCGCTCATCAGCGATTCTCCCGCCTCCATGCGCAGGCCCACCTCCGCCAGCAGATCGGGCTGGAGGGAAGGGATGGCGTCGTTGGCGCAGCCCGCGATCACCAGGACAAACTCGCCCCGGGGCGCGTTTTCCGTATAATGGGCCACGGCCTGGGCCAGCGTAGTGCGGAAGCATTCCTCGTGGAGCTTGGTCAGCTCCCGGCAGAGGGCGAGCTGCCGGTCGCCCCAGCAGTCCAGCATATCCTGCAGGGTGCGCAGCAGCTTGTGGGGCGCCTCGTAAAAGACCATGGTGCGCTTTTCGTATTTCACCTCGTTCAGGTGCTCCAGCCGGTTTTTCCGGGTGGTGGAGAGAAAGCCCTCAAAGGTGAAGCGGCCGCAGTCCATGCCGGAGATGCTCAGCGCCGTCACCACCGCGCTGCAGCCCGGAACGGCGGCCACCGGAATGCCCAGCCCGGCGCACAGGGCCACCAGATCGGTGCCCGGGTCGGAGATGGCGGGGGTGCCCGCGTCGGTGATCAGGGCGCAGCTTTCGCCCGCCAGCAGGCGGCCCGCCACATATTCGCCCTTGGTGCGGCGGTTGTGTTCAAAATAGCAGACCTGGGGCTTTTTGATGCCGAAATGATTCAGCAGCTTTGCCCCCACCCGGGTGTCCTCCGCGGCGATAAAATCCACCCGCTGCAGCGTTTCCGCGGCCCGGGGCGAAAGATCCCCCAGGTTGCCGATGGGCGTTGCCACCACGTAGAGCGTGCCGGGGGCGTTGTTTTGTTCTTCCATGATATCGTTACACCTCATAGATCCGCCGGTATTCCGGCGAGGGATCTCCGTTTTCCTCCCGCAGCAGCAGCGGCGGCAGCAGCGTCAGGCCCTCGCCGCCCTGCTTCCGGGCCTCCAGAAGCACCAGCTTCGCCGGCACGGCGGCAGTCTCCTGAACGGCGCGGAGCCGCTTCGGCGCGAAGCGCATCTGCTCCAGCGCAAAAAACAGCGGAGCAAGCCTTGCGGCGGGGAAGGAGAGATAGAGCCTGCCGCCGGTCTTCAGCAGCCGGTTTGCGGCGAAGCAGACCTCCTGAATGGAAGCGCCTGCGTCGCTGCGGGCCTGGCCCAGCGCGCCGGGTGCGATCCGCCCCCGGGCGGCTTCAAAATAGGGCGGGTTGCAAAGGCAGAAGTCATAGCGTCCGTTCATAAAGCCGGGCAGCTGCCGCAGATCGCCCACCGTCACCGGGACGGAAAAGCCCGCCCGCCGGAGATTGCGCTGGGCCAGCACGGCGGCCTCCGGGATCAGCTCCAGCCCCTCCAGCGTGAGCCTTGGCGCGCGAAGCAGCGTCAGCGCGGCAAGATACCCCTGCCCGATCCCCAGATCCAGGCCGCAGCCCCGCAGCTGGGGCGCGGCAAAATCTGCCAGCAGGACGCTGTCCTGCGTCAGCGGGAAAAAGCGGGGATCGCAATACAGGGAAAGGCCCGGGCGGATCTCTACTTCCTTCAGCATAGGGGTTCGCCTCCTGATCCAAGTTGGCAATAGTATACCCTATTTTTTCCGTTTGCGCAAGAGAAACCGTCCGTTTGTACGAAAATTGACAAACGGACGGCATAAAAATCGTAAAAAGTGTGCAGGGGCAGGGTTCAGGCCTGACGGCGCTGCAGATCCTGCAGGACCATCTCGATGAAATGGCGGAAATAGGGGGCGAAGTCGGGGGTGCGGTCGTCCCACAGTGCGCCGGTGAGCCGCTCCGGATGGAACTGGGTGGCCAGAATGGGCAGCGTATCGTGTTCAAAGGCCTCCACGATGCCCTCGATGGAGCGGCCGGTCACATGAAGCCCGGGGGCCAGCTCCTTCACGGCCTGATGATGGGTGCTGTTGACGCGGAATTCCCGGCCGAACAGCTGCGCCAGCACAGAGCCCTCCTCCGCAAACAGCGGATGGCGGATCTCATCGTTGAAATGGACGAAGCCCAGCTGGGAGGTCAGGTCCTGATACAGCGTGCCGCCCAGCAGCACATTGATCATCTGGCAGCCGCGGCAGATGCCGAGGATGGGCTTTTTCCGGGCGAGAAAGGCACGGAACAGCGGCGCTTCAAAGGCGGAGCGCAGGGGATCGGGCTTGACGGTGTCGTTGAGAGGCTCCTGGCCGTAAAGGTCCGGATCTACGTCTGCGCCGCCGGACAGCAGCAGACCGTCGCAAAGCTCGGCCATCTCCTCCACGCAGCATTCGGAGCCGGCCAGCGGAATGCCGCCGGCGGCCTCCACCGCCCGGGCATAGACCAGATTGTTATTCAGCACCCGCTTTTTGGGGTCGGACTTGGAATCTGCGTCCGTGGAGATGCAGATCAGCGGTTTTCCCTGCACAAGCATAGTTATCGTTCTCCTTTTTTATCGTTCAGGTGGTTTTCCACATAAAGTGCGATCATTTCCGCGCCGATGCCGCTGTGGACCAGGGTGGGGACCACGATGTCGGCGCACTCCCGGTAATTGCGGATGTAGCGCTCATACATGGGCTTCACCGTGCGGAGATACTGCAGGGTGATGCCGTCCAGATCCCGGCCCCGCTCCTCCATATCGCGCTTGACCCGCCGCAGGATGCAGACGTCGGGATCCAGCTCGGTATAGACCCGCAGGTCGCACAGATCCCGCACCTCGGGCCGGGCAAAAATATGGATGCCCTCCAGGATCAGGATGGGATGGGGCTGGATCAGACCGTCGTCCGGACGGCGGCGGTGGATCACAAAATCATAGACCCGCCGGGGCGCGGGACGGCCGGAAAGCAGCAGCCGGAGATCCTGCTCCAAAAGCGCGTGGTCGTGGATGTCCGGCGCGTCGAAGTTCAGCGCCGCCCGCTTTTCAAAGGGCAGATCGGGAAAATCCTTATAATAGGAATCCAGCGAGATCAGAACGGCCCGGCTGCCGAAATGCTCCAGCAGACGGTGGGCCAGGGTGGTCTTTCCGCTGCCGGAGGCGCCGGTGACGCCGATAAGATACATAAGGTCAGCTCCTTTTTTCTTGGCTCTGCTGATGCTATCTTACCAGATGCCGCCGGCTTTTGCAAGGGGGGCGGCGCTCCTGCCGGAGGAAAAGAGATCGCGCCGGAGCAAAGCTCCGGCGCGATAGGGGATGAAATAGTTACTTGGCGTATTCCACGGCACGGGTCTCGCGCGTTTCCCCGCAAAACGGAGTTTTGCGGGGGCCCCGGTCATTTGACCGCTTCGATCGCCGGAAAGACCGGCTCCCTGCAGCCTTGCGGCGGCACTCGCCGCCGGGGGTGCGCGAATATGCCGTTACTTGGCGTATTCCACGGCACGGGTCTCGCGCACCACGTGGACCTTGATCTGGCCGGGATAATTGAGCTCGGTCTCGATCTTTTTGGAAAGATCCCGGGCCAGCATGATCATATCGTCGTCCTTCACCTGATCGGGATTGACCAGGATGCGGATCTCCCGGCCGGCCTGGAAAGCAAAGCACTTTTCCACGCCGGGCATACTGGAGGCAAGCTCCTCCAGCCGCTCCAGCCGCTTGATATAGGCCTCCAGATTCTCTCTCCGTGCGCCGGGACGGGCGGCGGAGATGGCGTCGGCCGCCTGCACCAGACAGGCCACAATGGTCTTGGCCTCCACATCGCCGTGGTGGGCCTCGATGGCGTGGATCACGTCTTCCTTCTCGTGATATTTCCGGGCCAGATCCACGCCGATGTTCACATGGCTGCCCTCCACTTCGTGGGTGACGGCCTTGCCGATATCGTGGAGCAGACCGGCGCGCTTGGCCAGGGTGATCTGCTGGGGGGGCAGGTTCAGCTCGGCGGCCAGCAGGCCGGCAATGTGCGCCACCTCAATGGAATGGGCCAGCACGTTCTGACCGTAGCTGGTGCGGTAGCGCATCCGGCCCAGCAGCTTGACCAGCTCGGGATGGATGCCGTGGACGCCCGTCTCGAAGACGGCGCGCTCGCCCTCCTGCTTGATGGTGGCCTCCACCTCGCGCTGGGCCTTTTCCACGGTCTCCTCGATGCGGGCGGGATGGATGCGGCCGTCGGTGATGAGCTTTTCCAGAGAGATCCGGGCCACCTCCCGGCGCACCGGGTCAAAGCTGGACAGGGTGATGGCCTCGGGGGTGTCGTCGATGATCAGATCCACGCCGGTCAGCGTCTCCAGTGTGCGGATATTGCGGCCCTCGCGGCCGATGATGCGGCCCTTCATCTCGTCGTTGGGCAGGGGCACCACGGAAACGGTGGCTTCGCTGGCATGGTCGGCGGCGCACCGCTGGATGGCGGTGGCGATGACCTCCCGGGCGCGGGAATCCGCCTCGTCCTTCAGCTGGCGCTCGATCTCCTTCAGCTTCAGGGCGGCGTCGTGGCGGGCCTCCGTCTCCACCAGGGAGACCAGATGGGCCTTGGCCTCCTCAACGGTCAGGCCGGAGATCTTTTCCAGCATCTCCAGCTGGCCCTTTTTGATGGTGGCGACCTCCTCCTTCTGCTCCTCCAGCTGCTTCAGCTTCTGGTTGAGCTTTTCCTCCTTGGCCTCGACGTTTTCATACTTCCGGTCGATGGCCTCCTCCTTCTGCTGGATGCGGCGCTCCTGCTTCTGGACTTCGGCGCGGCGCTCCTTACATTCCTTTTCGTTTTCGGTCCGGGCGCGGAAGATCTCCTCCCGGGCTTCTACGACGGCTTCACGTTTTTTGGCTTCTGCGGTCTTGATGGCGCTGTTGATGATCTTTTTTGCTTCATCCTCGGCACTGCCGATCTCTTTTTCTGCAACTTTTTTCCGATAAAAATAGCCTGCAAAAATACCTGCGGCGGCGACAACCAATAAAGCAATGATCCAGACATAGGTTGGTATCATTACACGATTCCTCCTGATTTGATAAGCGGGCCGGGGTGCAAAAAAATGGCATACCAAGCCACGCTATCTTATATTCTATAGCTTTCGCAAGCCGCTGTCAAGGAAGAATCACCAAAGAAGCCAAAAAATCTCCCCCAAAAAGAAATCATGGGAGCCAAAAGGCTCCCATGAAAGGATGATCAGGGATCGCGGGGCGCGCAGCCGGTCAGGCGGCGGCCTTCAGCAGATTGTCCAGCATCTGGCAGGCGACGGCGCGGTTGGCGCACTCCAACGGGAGGAAGCGGCCGTTGATGCCGGAGACGATGCCCGCCTTCTGCAGCTGGTAGACGGCCTCGGAGGCGTAAGCGGCGATGTCGGCGTTATCGGCAAAGGCAGGGGCCTCGGCGGTCTCGGGCAGGGTCTTCTTCAGGACCTTTTCCACAAAGCGGCTGAGCATGAGGGCAAGATCCTGCCGGGTGATATTGGCGTTGGGATCGAATTTCCCGTTGCCCTTGCCGTTGACGATGCCCTCCTTGGCGGCCCAGGCGACCTCCTTGGCGCACCAGTCCTCCGCCTTCACATCAAAGAAGAAGGCGGCGGCTTCCGTTTCGGGAGAGCCGGCCAGACGGTACAGGATGACGGCCACCTCAGCGCGGGAGATATTGTTGTTGGGACGGAAAGCGCCGTCGGAATAGCCGTTGACGGCCTTCTTTTCCGCCATGGCCATAACGGCGGTGTAGTACCAGTCGTTCTCAGTCACGTCGGAGAAGGACAGGGGCTTTTCCTCCGCCTTCAGCTGCAGCTGATAGTCGGGAGCGAAGCGGACCACCTGGGTCAGACCGGCCTCGGTGCTCTTGGCGATCTGGAAGGAGACGGCGTCCTTGGCGGCGGTCTCGGCAGAGAGGGTCACCTGGCCGGCTTCATCGGTGGTATAGTCCGCGCCGTCCACGGTGAGCTTGGCCTGGGCGATGGGCTGACGGGTGGTGGTGGGGTTCCACTGCTCGTCGTAGGTGGTCACGTCGGCCTCCACCTTCAGGACCACGGAAGCGTCCGTGCGGATGACGGTCACGATGGGCTGCAGGATGCTCATATCGCCGAAATACAGCAGAACGCTGTCGCCGGCCTTGAGGGCGTGGGCGTCGATGGTATCCATGGGCATCTCGCCGTTGACGGTATACATCCAGCCGTCATAGCCGCCAAAGGCGGCTTCCTTTTCGCCGGCCAGCTCGGAGAGGTATTTCCCGCCGTAGGAGCTGTCGGTAACGGTGTAGGTGAGCTTGGCGTCCTTCAGGACCCGCTCCAGCAGGGTGAGGACGGTGTCGTTCTCCTGCAGGGCGACCTTGCCGTAATACAGGTTTTTGGCGGCGCCCTCGATGCGCAGGGTCACCTCCTGAGCGGCGGCGTCCACGGGCAGGGGATCCTTGGCGGAGATCAGCACCAGATCGCCCTCCGCAAAGGCGGAGCACATTCCGGCCATCATCATCAGAGACAGCAGCAGCGCGATGAGCTTTTTCATAGATCGGTTTCCTCCTTACAAAATATGGACGGGCAGAGCCCGGCCTGCATTTGACTTTATTGAAGCACAAAGGACGGGGGCTTGTCAAGCGGGAAAGAAAGAGAAAGACGGAGCCGTTTCTGAAATTTTCCGGCCGTCAGCTCCGGCGGAGCCGGCTGCGGAGCCCCTGCAGGGCCTGCTTCAGCTCCGGACAGCGCAGCGCCAGCAGCGCCGCCAGATAGACGGCCCCGGCGCACAAAACGGAAAGCAGGAAGCGCCCCAGCAGACCGGCCAGCGAAGCCGCGGCAAGCCAGCGCCGCAGGGCCAGCGCCGGCAGCGCCGCCAGAGCACAGGCCAGCGCCACCCGCCAAAACAGCGGGAGAAAGGCGGAAAATCGGTGCTTTGGGAGATATTGCCGGGCAGAACGGTCCAGCAGGAGGATGGTCAGCACGGCGCTGAGGCTGGTGGCCAGGGCGATACCCAGGATCCCGATATACCGGGCCAGCAAAATGCTCAGCGCCGCGTTGAGAATCACGGAGGCGATGTTGGACAGCATGGGCACTTTCGTGTTTTGATAGGCGAAATGCAGCCGGATCAGCATCTCCCGGATGGCCACCAGGGGGAAGCCCACGGAAAAGCCCACCAGAGCCTGGGCGGTGTATTGGGCGGCGACGGCGTCAAACTCGCCCCGGAGATAAACGATGCGCACCAGATCGGCGGAAAAAATGCAGGCCAGCAGCGCGATGGGGGCCAGCAGCAGCACCAGCCCGCCCACCGACCGGTGAAACTCGCCGGTGAGCCGCTCCGTATCGTTTTCCGCCACATAGGTGGAATAGCGGGAAAGCAGGATCAGGCTCAGGGTGGCGGTGATGGTGCCGGTGACGAACTGCTCCAGCGTGTAGGCATACTGATAGTTGGAGGCGAAGCCCTCTCCCAGATAGGAGCAGAGGGCCTTGTCCACCGCGCCGTTGAGCTGCAGAAAGAGGTTGCTCAGCAGCAGGGGCACAGAGAGCCGCACCAGATAGCGGACATTTTCGCTGCGCAGGCTCAGGGTGGGGCGGAAGGTGAAGATCCTCCGGCTGCACCGGCGCAGCAGCAGCGTCTGCAGCAGATTGCCCGCCAGATAGGCCCAGAGCAGGACGCGGATGCCGAAGCGCCCGGAGAGCAGCACGGCGCAGCCGATGGCGATGGGGTTGTAGACCACGCCGTAGAGCTTGCCCGGAACATAGCGGTCGTTGGCGTTGAGCACCGAGGCATAAATGGACTGAAAGGCCGTAAAGACAAAGGTGACGGAAAAAAACCGCAGATAGCGCGCCAGCCGGGCGGCGTTTTCCCCGGCGACGGTGGGGGAGAGGAGCCGGGCCAGCTGCGGGGCAAACAGGCAGGTCAGCCCGATGCAGGCGGCGGCGATGAGCAGGAATAAAGAGAGCATCTGGGAGGCCACTTTGCCGGCGGCCTCCCGGGAATCCTTCACGGAGATCTCGATATAGCGGGCCACCAGCGCCGTGCTCAGCGCAGACAGCAGCGCGCCGGAAAGGCTGATCATAAAATCGCTGGAGACGAAATAGAGATCCGTCTCCGCGCCGGAGCCGAAGGCGGCGGCGATGACCACCTGCCGGACAAAGCCCAGCAGCTTGGAGGTCAGCATCACCATCACGATCAGGCTGGCGGAGGTGAGAAGGGAACGCTTTTTTTCGGCCATGGGGTGGTTTCTCCTTTCCGGTGGGGAGGGTTCAGACGCGGCGTTGGAGCAGACCGGCCAGATAATGCAGATAGGGCAGAGGATCCCGCCAGGAGAACAGACCGTCCCGGACGCGGGGATCAAGCGCGCTCTTCAGACCGGCGGCCAGCGCCGCGCCCCGGCCCGGACGCTTCATCAGTGCGGCAAAGCAGGCCAGGCTCTGGGGCGTAAAGCGCATTTGCCGACCTACCTGATAATCCGGCTCCAGCCGGTCCGGCGTCAGCGGAAGCGCCTGATCCCGGGCCGCCTCCGCATAGCGGAGAAACAGCGGGCTGCCGCAGAGAGGCGCGATCATGGCGCTGCCCCAGACCCGGGGATTGACCTCCAGGAACCAGGGCTGCTCCGGCGTGCCGCGGAAATCCAGCATGGCAAGGCCAGTGAAGCCGATCTCCCGCAGCAGAGCGCAGGCATATTGGGCCAGCCGGGGCGACCAGACCGTCCGCAGGGCGCAGGTGGGGCCGCCGGCCAGGGGATATTCCCGCAGGCTCTCGTAGCAGAGGACGCTCACCGGGCGGCAGGCCTTGTCCATCACCACCGCCGCGCCCAGATCGTGGCCCTCGATATAATCGGAGACGATGGGATCGGGATCCAGCCGATCCATGCGGGCGTAGTTCTCCAGAAAGGCCTGCCGCTCATGCACCACGGCATAGCGGGCGGCAGGCTTCAGGCCCAGCGCCTCGCCGTTGCGGTATTTGATGATGCAGGGGTAGCGGACGGCGCGCTCCAGCGCGTCCGGACTGCCGTGCTCCGAAAGGCAGGTGGTCTGCGGCGCGGGGACGCCCAGCCGCAGGGCGGTCTGATACATCCGGCCCTTGTCGTCGGCGGCGGCCATGGCCGCTTCTGAGGGAAGAAGCAGCGCCAGCCGGCGCTCCAGCCGGGCGCGGTTTGCCATGGCCAAAACCATGCTTTTCCGGTTGCCGCAGAGCAGAACGGGCCGGTCGTCTCCCGCCGCCGCCTCCAGGGCGGCGCAGAAGCCCTCGCCGTCCTCGGGCAGGAGCAGCGTGTCCCGGGCGTCCCGGGAGAAAAAGCCCAGCCGTGCGCCGGGTGCGGTGGTCTCAAAGGCGGCCGCCGTGACGGCCCAGCCAGCGTCCGCCAGCGTCCGCATGGGAGCCAGCGCCATGCGGTATTGGGTGTCGGTAACGATCACGCGGTCCATACGCGCTTCTCCACCAGCGCCCGCAGCAGCGGGACGGCCTCCAGACGGGTGATGCTTCGGCGGCCCTGCAGGGCGTCCCGGCGGAAATCGATGCCCTGCTTCTTTGCATAGGCCCGGGCCAGACGCTTCATCTCGCCGTAGGACAGCGGGCGGGCCTGCCGGAAGATGGCCGGATCCGCCGCCATGATATAAAACTCGTCCGCCGTCAGCCGCCGGCCGGGGGCGAAGGTGTTGCTGCGGTAGCCGATGACCTGTCCCCGGGAGAGCAGAAAGCGGATATCCTCCATTTCAGGACAGCGGGAGGGCAGATCCTCAAAGGGGGAGAGGGCCAGCAGCGCCGAGACGGGGATCACCCGGTAGCCGTATTGGGTCAGAAGCTCCAGCTGCCGGGGCAGCGCGTCGGCCACGGGGGTCCGCTCGCTCATGCTGCAGCCGTCCTTCTGGAAGATGATCTGGCCGTTCAGGCTGTCCGGATCGGCCTCCAGCGCCCGGCGCAGGGGCGCGACCATGGCCTCCACCTCGTCCTCATAGGTGGGCAGCGGCTGCCAGCCGGCGCCGTCGAAGCTGGCCGCCAGATATTGATAGCCCAGGATCCGGTAAGCGTCGTAGGCGGTGGCGCCGTCCGGGATGCGGTCGATATAATGGGGCGGACGGGACAGGGCCACATGGCACCCGAAGCCCTCCGCCAGATAGCGGTCCAGCCGGGAAAGATCGTCCGTCACCTGAGAAAGAGTCTCAAAGCAGACCCGCCTGCCGTAAATGGCCCGCATGGGGCCCCAGAGCCGGTGGGAATAGGTGTGGCTGGTGATCTCATGGCCCTCCGCCAGGATGCGGCGGATCAGCTCCGGCTGATGGACCGCCCCGGCCAGCGTATCCTCGCCGTAGCGGGGGTAATGATCGAACTGCACGCCGCTCCAGGAAAAATCCCCCAGCCTTCCCGGCTGATCCGGATAATTGTCCGCCGTGGAGCCGATCACGTCAAAGGTGCCCTTTGCCCCGAAGCGGGCCAGCGTGTCCAGCAGGGAGGCGGTCAGGCCGGTATTGGGGTCGGAGGTGGTGGGCAGGACGGTGGGGCCGTCGTCAAAGGTCATGGCCACAAAGCGGCCCTCCGCCGGCGGAAAGACCCGTTCGATCCGCCGCACCGGAGAAAGAATGCGCCCGGCCCGGCGTTTTTTGATTTTTTTCAGCTGCGCGTTGGCGCGTCTGGCCAGTTGATAAAGGCCCATGGCCGTCCCTCCCAAGCTCCTGTTGTGATTTTGTGATTCTTATAGTGTAGCATGTTTTCTGCCGTCCGGCAAGCCCGATCTCTCCGGGAAAATTCCCGGATTTTTCCCCTTTGCCCGCCGCGCCCCTTGACAAAACCGGCCCGCGGGTGTAAACTTCCATCATCAAAATGGCAAAGACGGGGAAGAAACCGGAAAGCGCCGCCAAGAGAGGGATGCGTTTGGTGAGAGCATCCTGCGGGAGCGCCGGCCGTACCACCCCTGAGCCGCCCGCGAAGCAAGCGGGACGGGAGCCGCCCGTTACAGCAGCCGCAAGCGGCGCCTTTTTGGCGCAAGCAGAGTGGGACCGCGGATCGTTTGATGCGTCTCTGCACCTTTTTGGGTGCGGAGACTTTTTTGTTTTGATCGGAAAAAATATAAGATAAAGCGAGGGACGCAACATGAGCGAAGAAAATCTGTATACCTTTGAAAACCCCGAATACCGCAAGACCTATTGGCACACCTGCTCCCATGTTCTGGCCCAGGCCATGAAGCGCCTGCATCCGGAGGTCAAGCTGGCCATCGGCCCCTCCATCGAGACCGGCTTTTATTACGATTTTGACACGGAAAAGCCCTTCACCGAGGAGGATCTGGCGGCGCTGGAGGCGGAGATGCGCAAGATCTGCAAGGAGAAGCTGAAGCTGGAGCGCTTTGAGCTGCCCCGGGAAGAGGCCATCCGGTTCATGGAGGAAAAGGAAGAGCCTTATAAGGTGGAGCTGATCCGGGATCTGCCCGAGGACGCCCATATCTCCTTCTACAGGCAGGGCGAGTTCACCGACCTGTGCGCCGGCCCCCATCTGGATTCCACCGGCCGCATCAAGGGCAACGCCATCAAGCTCACCTCCGCCACCGGTGCTTACTGGCGCGGCGATTCCAAGCGTAAGATGCTCCAGCGGATCTACGGCGTGGCCTTCCCCAAGAAGGAGGAGCTGGACGAATATCTGGCCCGGCAGGCGGAGGCCCTCAAGCGGGACCACAATAAGCTGGGCCGGGAGCTGGAGTTTTTCACCACGGTGGATACCATCGGCCAGGGGCTGCCCGTTCTGCTGCCCAAGGGCGCCCGGGTCATCCAGACGCTGCAGCGCTGGGTGGAGGACGTGGAGCAGGCCCACGATTATCAGCTGACCAAAACGCCGCTGTTTGCCAAGCGGGAGTTTTTCAAGATCTCCGGCCACTGGGATCATTATCTGGACGGAATGTTCGTCATGGGCGATCCGGACGATTACGCCAAGGAGTGCTTCGCCCTGCGTCCCATGACCTGTCCCTTCCAGTATCAGGTGTTTTTGAACCGGCAGCGGTCTTACCGGGATCTGCCCATGCGTCTGGGGGAGACCTCCACGCTGTTCCGCAATGAGGACAGCGGCGAGATGCACGGCCTGATCCGCGTGCGGCAGTTCACCATCTCCGAGGGGCACAATATCGTCCGCCCCGACCAGCTGGAGGAGGAGTTCCGCGACTGTCTGGAGCTGGCAAAGTATTTCCTGGGCACGGTGGGCCTGCTGGACGGCTGCACCTTCCGCTTCTCCCAGTGGGATCCCGCCAACCCCAATAATAAATATGAGGGCACGGCGGAGCAGTGGGAGCACGCGCAGAGCACCATGAAGCAGATCCTGGACGATCTGGGCGTGGAATATACCATCGGCATCGACGAGGCCGCCTTCTATGGCCCCAAGCTGGATATCCAGTATCACAACGTGTTCGGCAAGGAGGACACGCTGGTGACCATCCAGATCGATATGCTGCTGGCCCAGCGCTTCGGCATGTATTATATCGATGAAAACGGCGAAAAGGCCCTGCCCTATATCATTCACCGCACTTCCTTGGGCTGCTATGAGCGGACGCTGGCCTATCTGATCGAGACCTATGCCGGCGCGCTGCCCACCTGGATGGCGCCGGAGCAGGTGCGCTTCCTCTCCGTTACCGACCGGGCCAACGGCTATTGCCGGGAGCAGGCCGCGGCGCTGAAGGCGCTGGGCTTCCGCGTTACCGTGGACGACCGCAACGAGAAGATCGGCAAGAAGATCCGCGACGCCCAGATGGAAAAGATCCCCTATATGCTCATCGTGGGCGACCGGGATGTGGAAAACGGCACCGTCTCTCCCCGCCACCGGGCCGACGGCGACCTGGGCGCCATGCCCATGGAGCAGTTTACCGCGCTGCTGAAGGGCGTTGTGGACGGCAAGGAAAAGAAATAACCAAATTTTTTCGGCAAAAGGCCTCCGCTGTGGGGCTTTTTGCTTTTTTACGATTTTATCCCGCCGGACCTTGCAATCACGCATGCACGCAGAGGGCTAAAATAACGGCGTAAGCAGTCCCCTGAAAAAGGCCATGGCCTTTTTCTGCGCTCTCCGAATGTGACCGGCTCTGCCGATGATATAAAACAAAAATAACAGTAAAGGAGAAAAAACACAGGAAAAGCAAAAAAGCGCGCTGCTTTTGAGCTTCACCTCGCTGCTCATCTGCTTCGCCATGCTGGCCGGCTCCACCTTCGCCTGGTTCACCGATACGGCGACGACGGGGGTGAACAAGATCACCTCCGGTAACCTCCATGAGATCCAGAACAAGGATAATCAAAAAATCGAGACGCTGGAATGGGTCACCAAAGAAGGCGCGGCTATCGTCGATCAGGACAAGATCCTCTGGGAGCCGGGCTGCACCTATCTGCTGACACCCTTCAAGATCGTCAACACCGGCAATCTGGCCCTCAAGTATAAGATCGTCATCACCGGTCCGGACGGCGATTCTCCGCTGCTGGATGTGATCGAGTTTACTTATAAGGGTAAAGATGGAAACGCGGTTGACATCAACGCCGAGGGCCATATGACCCCCGTCGGCACGGATGGCGCAGCCACCGCGCTGATCACCGTTTCCGCGCATATGGACAAAGCCGCGGGCAACGATTATCAGGACAAGACGCTGGAGAATGTGAAGTTCACCGTCTACGCTACGCAGGATACCGTGGAGAACGACAGCTATGGGCCGACTTACGATAAGGACGCCACCTATTATCCCGTTCTCGACGCGGACGGCCTGAAGGACGCGCTGGTCAATGGCGGGAATATCACGATTGCCGGTGACTTTACCGGGGATGCCACAAAGACGGAGCAGGGTGATCGGCTGACGATCAAAACTCCCACTACGCTGAATTTTGAGGGCGTATACACCGTTCCCGGTTCGCTGGAAGATTCCAACAACTGGGCGGCGCTGTATATTACCGATGAGACCACGATCAATGCGATTGACGGCGCCGGTATCATTTGCGAAGACAAGACGGACAGCTCTGCGACCTACATTGGCGGCCCGTTTGTTGCAGATGTGAATGCACCTGATAAGACTGTTACAGTCAATGGCGGCACCTACTATGGCGGCGGCACTACATTCCAAGTTACAAAGGGAACTTTGGTTGTTAACGGCGGATTCTTTAAGTGCGCTCCTGATATCGGTACTAATGACTACAGGTATCTGCTGAACTGCTATGATGCCAACCACAAAAACAGCAGCGCCAAGATCATCGTCAAGGGCGGCACCTTTGTGAATTACGATCCTTCTCACAGCGACAGCGAGAATCCGCAGGCCAACTTCGTCGCCGAGGGCTATTCCGTGATCTCCGAGCAGCACGGCGAAGATACCTGGTATACTGTGGTCAGAGCAGCTGACAGTGCGACTGCACTGCAGGAAGCGATCAAAGAGGGCGCTCCCTATATCCAGTTGACGAAAAATGTTGATGTTACCGAGGCGCTCACCTTCGAAAATGAGACCACCATCGACTTGAATGATAAGACGCTGAGCAGCAGCATGGAGAGTGGCTATTCGCTGGTGTTGAAGGGCGATACGGTTATTAAGAACGGCACTTATCAGGGAAACGGAACGGCTCGCGGCATTGCTGCTTATGGTAATTTGACACTGGAGAGCGTGAAGGTCGATGTTGCGGGACAAGTTGGCGTTGCATGCAGCGAGAACAATTGCACATACAACATTCAGGATTCCGAGATCAAAGGCGATTATGCGCTTGCCAATTTTGCAAATAATGCCACGGTCACGATTCAGGACAGCACGCTGGAGGGCAAAACCTGCGGACTGTATCATAACGGTTCTAATTCTGGCCTGAACCTGAATGTGACTGATACAAAAATCAATGGCGGCAACGATGGTGAAGACGCGACGGGCGTGTATATTTCCGGCTCCACGGTCACTGTGGCAGCAGGCGGTTATCAGCAGGCGACCTTTACGAACTGCAGTATTGAGGGGGCTACAGCGGTGGAAGTCAAGCATAGCGATGTGAAGCTTACTGACTGCACGCTCACAGCTACTGGCGATCCGACAGATTATACGCAAAACAATAACGGCAGTACAGCTGTAGGTTACTGCTTTGCTACCACCAGCAACAGCAAGGATGGGAAGATCGACCCGAGCAGCGGAACCATCGAATTTGAAAACTGCACCTTCGTTCCTAAGGTTTCCGGCTGCGAGGTGTTCAATTCTTATGCCGATGCAAGCGGCAATCAGGGCGCGACGATCAAGGGATATGATAATAGCAAAATTCTCTATCCCAACAAACTGACTCCCAACTCCTGATTTTGACACAAATAAAAAGAGCACGGCTTCGGCCGTGCTCTTTCTTTGTTTATTACCGGGGCTTTGTTACGGCAGCACCACGTCATACGCATCCAGAATGGCCTGATCGATGCCCATGCGGACGGTGAGCTGGGGGTCTACGATCTGGCAGACGGACAGGTCGCCCTTGAGGCTCAGCAGCATGGCGCAGTCGTAAACGTCCATGTCCGTCACCTGCTGCAAAAACTTCAGCATGGCCCGGGAAGCCTTGCGGGAGGCCTGATCCAGCGTGTTTGCGCTCTGGATGGAATAAAACCGGCCCCGGCAGGAGAGGGCGGGCGTGGGCATGGGGAAGCCCTTGACCACCTCCACGGTGACGGTGACCTTTCCGCCGGTCTCCAGACCGCAGATCATCACCTCGCCGTCGCCCATCAGGGCATGGAGGTCGCCCATGGAAAGCAGCGCGCCGGGCACGTTTACCGGCAGGTAAAGAGTGGAGCCGGCAACGATCTTGTTGCAGTCCATATTGCCGCCGTGGGAGCCGGGGGTGTGGGTCATGACGGTGTCCTCCGCCGGAGCGGTGCCGATGACGCCGATCATGGTGTCGATGGGGAAGCGCAGCTTATCGTTGAACTGGATCATGTCCCCGGAGGTGTCGAACTGGCGCACCTTGCGGTATTCCACCAGATCGTTGAAGGCGCCGCCGGTGATGGAGGCCCGCATCAGGCCGGTGGGGTTGATGGTGATCTGGTCGATGTGGACCTTGAGCACGTCGCCGGGCGCTGCGCCCTCGATATAGAGGGGGCCGGTGGCGGGATTTTCCAGCGCCTTTTCCGGCTCGGTGACGGAGCCGTCGCCGTGGAGCCGGTCGTCGTAGCAGTCCCGGGTCTCAAAGCAGACGGTGTCGCCGCTTTTGGCGATGGCGATGGGGTCGTTGTGGGGGCTCATGTTGTTGGTGACGAATTTTTTGCTCAGCATCAGCATAGGTGGGTTCCCTTCCTTTTTGATTTTATTGATCCCGCTTCCGGTCGCATTTGGCCTGGAAGCGCGCGCCGTCGACGATAAAGCGCTGGTGGCTGCCCCGGCCGATGAAGCCGGCGCTGTCGCTGGCCTCCACGGAGAAGGTCAGGCAGCGGCTGTCTGCGGCCTCCAGCCGGCAGCGGACGGTCACCTCATTGCCCACCGGCGTTGGGGCCTCATGGGTAACGTTCACCTGGGTGCCAACGGTGGTAAAGCCCGGCTCCAGCGCAGGCTGGACGCATTCCAGGCAGCATTCCTCCATCCATGCGATCATCACCGGCGTTGCCAAAACGGCCAGACTGCCGCTTTTCATGGCGCTGGCGGTGTTTTCCGGGGCCACACGATGGGTCATTACATGGGTCTTTCCGATCTCAAGCATAAGCTTCTCCTTCCTTTGAACGGTCAAAACAAACAGTCATAAGCCCAGAAGCCCGGAGGCGATCTGGAAATAAATGAGCAGGGAAAGGGCGTCGACGATGGTGGTGATAAAGGGCGAGGCCATCACCGCCGGGTCAAAACCCAGCTTTTTGGCAAAAAGCGGCAGCGTGCAGCCCACCAGCTTGGCAAAAAAGACGGTGCAGACCAGCGTCAGGCAGACCACCAGCGCCACGGCCGGCGTGATGCCCTCGCTGCGCAGCAGCAGACCGTCGATGAGCAGGAGCTTGCCAAAGGCCACCGCCGCCAGCGAAAGACCGCACAGCAGCGACACCCGGATCTCCTTCCACACCACCCGCAGCAGGTCGGAAAAGGCGATGTCGCCCAGGCTCATGCCCCGGATCACCGTGACGGAGGCCTGGGAGCCGCTGTTGCCGCCGGTGTCCATGAGCATGGGGATAAAGGCGATCAGCGCGGCGCAGCGGGATAGCGCCGATTCAAAGCCCGAGATGATCATGCCGGTAAAGGTGGCGGAGACCATCAGGATCAGAAGCCAGGGGATCCGCTGCCGCCAGATCTCCAGGGCGGAGGCCTTGAGATAAGGGTGCTCCGAGGGGGTCAGGGCGGCCATTTTTTCCATGTCCTCCGTGGTCTCCTCCTGGAGGACGTCAATGGCGTCGTCTACGGTGACGATGCCCACCAGCCGGGTTTCCCGGTCGACGACGGGCAGAGCGGTAAAATCGTAGCGGGTAAATAACCGGGCAACATCCTCCCGGTCGTCCAGCGTGGAGACGGAGATGATGTTGGTCTCCATCATGTCCCGCAAAACCGCGCCGCTCTCGGCCAGCAGCAGGTCCTTGACGGACACCAGCCCCAGCAGCTTCCGGGTGGGGCCGATGATATAGCAGATATAGATGGTCTCCTTGTCCACGCCGGTGCGGCGGATGTGGTCAAAGGCCTCCCGGACGGTCATGCCGGGCTTCAGATCCACAAACTCCGTGGTCATGATGCTGCCGGCGCTGTCCTCCGGATAATTCAGCACCTGATTGACGGCCTGCCGGGTCTCCGGATCGATGTTTTTCAGGATCCGCTTGACCAGATTGGCGGGCATCTCCTCGATCACATCCACCGTGTCGTCCAAAAACATATCGCCCAGCACCTGGGAAAGCTCGCCGTCAGAAAAGGCGTCGATGAGCTTTTCCTGCAGGGAGGCGTCCATCTCCGAAAAGGTGTCGGAGGCCAGCTCCTTGGGCAAAAGCCGGAAGACCCGGGGCAGCTCCTCCTCCGGCAGTGCGCCTGCGTCCAGCAGATCGTCCAGGCATTCCGCAATGTCGGCGGGATTCAGCGTCTCCAGGTATTTCTGCAGGGCGGGATAGCTCCGGGCCTGCAGCAGGGAAAGGATCTTTTCTTCAAAACGGGTGTGTTCTGTCATGCTTCGCTCCTCCTTTGTATGATCCCCGGGCGGGCCGGGGTCTGGAAGCGCGGACGGGGACAGAAGGGCGGCTCAGCGCCGCCGCAGGCACGAACGCCTTGTTGGCGCTGCGCCCCGCGGACTTCGCCCTCCGGGCCATGCTCCGCTGCTGCTTCCGGCGTCCATGCCGTTCACCTCGCTTGTTTTTGGATTGGATGGCTTGCGCCACACAGCTCCATTGTATGCCTTTTTTCCGTCAGCGTCAAGCGTCCGGCGGCGGCGGGCAGCCAAAAATGAAGAGAAAGAAAACATTTCCCGGGGAACGGGGAAAAGACTTGTGAAAACGGGGAATGCTGTGGTATGATGAAAATACTTATGCGGCGTTTCAGCCTGAAACAAGAGGTGTGAGCTTATGAGTGAAAATTGTACCCATAACTGCGAGACCTGCGGCAGCGACTGCGCTTCCCGCACGTCGCCCCAGAGCTTCCGCGCGGAGCTGGCCAAGGGCGCTTCCGTCAAAAAGGTCTATGCGGTGGTCTCCGGCAAGGGCGGCGTTGGAAAATCCATGGTGACCTCCCTTTTGGCCGCCGGGACGCAGAAGCGGGGCTTCCGCACCGCCGTTCTGGACGCGGACATCACCGGCCCCTCCATTCCCCGGGCCTTTGCCATCCATGGCCGGGCGGAGGGCTGTGAGGCGGGGATATTGCCCAAGGTGTCCGCCACCGGCATCCAGATCATGTCGGCCAACCTGCTGCTGGAGCACGAATCCGATCCTGTGGTCTGGCGCGGCCCGGTGATCGCCGGCGCGGTGAAGCAGTTCTGGTCGGAGACCCTTTGGAACGATGTGGACTATATGTATGTGGATATGCCGCCGGGCACCGGCGACGTGCCCCTGACGGTCTTTCAGTCGCTGCCGGTGGACGGCATCATTCTGGTGACCACGCCCCAGGAGCTGGTGACCATGATCGTGGAGAAGGCGGAAAAGATGGCCCGGCTCATGAAGATCCCCGTGGTGGGGTTGGTGGAGAACATGGCCTATTTCCGCTGCCCGGACTGCGGCAAGGTACATCCGCTCTTCGGCGAGAGCCACGCGGAGGCCCAGGCCCGGGCTTATGGCATCCCCGTCTGGGCCAGCCTGCCCATGGATCCCGCCGTTACCCGGGCGGTGGATCAGGGCGGCGTGGAGCGCCTGGAGCTGCCCTGGCTGGACGGGCTGCTGGACGGCCTGCTGAAATAAAAAGAACCTGCAGAAATACGGCGGGAGCCCACCGGAGCTCCGCGGGAAGAATGAGGTAACGATATGGGAAAGCAAACGGTGGATCTGATATGCGGAGATATCCGCTCCAATCTGCTGCGGTTTGCCCTGCCGCTGTTTCTGGGGCAGCTGTTTCAGCAGCTTTACAACATGGCGGACGCGCTGGTGGTGGGCAATTATCTGGGACAGGACGCGCTGGCCGCCGTCACCTCCACGGGCTCGCTGATCTTTCTGGTGGTGGGCTTTTTCGGCGGGATGTTCGGCGGCGTTGGCGTGGTCATCGCCCGGAGCTTCGGCGCGCAGGACGGCCCCCTGACCCGGCGGGCCGTGGGCACGGCCGTCTCCTTCGCCCTGATCGCCGGCGGCGCCATGACGCTGCTGGGAACGCTGGGCTGCGCCCCGCTGCTGCGGCTCATGGGAACGCCGGAGGAGGTCCTGCCCCTTGCGGTGAGCTATATGCGCACCTATTTTTTCGGCGCGGTGTTCGTGGCGCTCTACAACAGCGCCAGCGGCATCTTCCAGGCCGTCAGCGACAGCCGGCGGCCGCTGTATTATCTTGTGATCTCCTCCGTCACCAATATCGTGATGGATATCGTATTCGTGGGCTTCTGCAAAATGGGCGTAGCCGGCGCGGCGCTGGCCACCGTCATTGCCCAGGCCCTCAGCGCGGCGCTGGCCTTTTTCCGGCTCAGCCGCGTGGACGGGCTGCACCGGGTGACCCTGCGGGGCATCTGCATCGACAGGACCCTGCTGCGGGAGATGCTGCGCATCGGCCTGCCCTCCGGCGTGCAGAACTCCGTCATCGCTTTTGCCAACGTGATCGTCCAGTCCAGCGTCAATTCCTTCGGCTCCGCCGCCATGGCGGGCAACGGCGCTTATATGAAGCTGGAGGGCTTTGCCTTTATCCCCATCAACGCCTTCTGCGCCGCCGTGACCACCTTCGTCAGCCAGAACATCGGCGCGGGGCAGCTTGACCGGGTGAAAAAGGGCGCGGCCTTCGGCATCGGCTTCTCCTGCCTGTGCGCGGCGGTCATCGGCGTGATCTTCTTTGCCTTTGCGCCCACCTTTATCGGGATGTTCGGCAAGGCGCCGGAGGCGGTGGCGGCAGGGGTTCTGCGGGCGCGGATCTGCTCGCTGGCCTATACGCTGCTGGCCCTGTCCCACGGGATCGCCGCCGTCTGCCGGGGCGCAGGCTATTCCAAGGTGCCCATGTTCATCATGCTGGGGGCCTGGTGCATCCTGCGGGTGAGCTACATCGAGACGGTGCTGCATCTGTTCCACAACATATCGCTGGTCTTTCTGGCCTATCCCATCACCTGGGCGGTGTCCGGCGCGGCCTTTATCCTCTATTACCGCCGCTCCGGCTGGCTGGAAAGGCTCCAAAAGCTTCAGGGTTCCTGAAGAAGTTCTGAAGATTTGCGGTTTTTCGCTGTTTTTCGGCAAAGCTGTGCTACAATAGAGCCAAGCTGGGCAAGGGGCCCGGCAACCCACGGAAAAGAGGTCGACCATGGAACGATATAAGCATGTCTATAATTCCTCCCGGCGGCAGAGCGGCGCGCCCTGGCTGAGCTGGGCCTATCTGCCCCTGAGCCTGCTGCTTTTGGAGCTGCTGCTGCAGCTGACGGCGGGGCTTCCCCGCAATTTTGCCGCCATGCTGGGCGCGGGGCTGACGGCGGTGTCGGTGGGCTGTCTGCTGAACCTGCTGACGACGCTCACCTGCTCGGAAAAGGCCAACCGCTGGATCGGCTTCGTGCTGCTGGAGCTGGAGACCATCTGGTTTCTCATCGCCTTTTTCACCGACAATTCCTATCAGGTGTTCATGGATCCCCAGTCCATCCTCTCCGGCGCGGGCGACGTGGTCACGGGCTTTGGCAGCACGCTGCTTTCCGTCATGCTCCAGGGTCTGCCCATGATCCTGCTGTATCATGTGCCGGCGGCGCTGTATCTGGTGCTGCAGGGGCGGCTTTTCTCCTACCGGCACAAGGGCCTGCGCCAGACGGCGCTGTTTCTAGCGGTGTGTCTGGCCCTTTGGGGGCTGGGCGCGGTGGCCTCTACCCGGGGCGAGGTCAACCGGCTGAAATATAATGCCGAATACCGCTATGACAACGCCGTGCGGTCCTTCGGCCTGCTGACGGCCTTCCGGCTGGATCTGCGGCAGCTGGTGGCGGGGACGCCGGACAGCGAGGGCTTTGCACCGACAGACGATCCTGCCGCAAGGGACCCGGAAAACGACCCGGAAAACGACTCGGCCCAGCAGCCGCAGGAACCCGGGACCGATCCTGCCCAGGACCCGGCGGACGATCCCAACACGGAGCAGCCCCAGGAGCCTGTGCCGGTGGAATATGGCTATAACGAAATGGACATTGACTTTGACGCCCTGATCAGCGCCACCGACGACAAGGACCTGCAGGCCATCCATTCCTATGTGGCCGGGCTGGAGCCCAGCCGGCAGAACGAATATACCGGCCTGTTCAAGGGCAAAAACCTGATCCTCATCACGGCGGAGGCCTTTTCCAAGGAGGTCATCGATCCGGTGCGCACGCCCACCCTTTACCGGCTGGCCAACAAGGGCATCGTTTTTGAGGATTATTATCAGCCGGCCTGGGGCGGAAGCACCTCCACCGGCGAATATTCCATGCTCATGGGACTGGTGCCCACGGCGGGCGTCAAGAGTATGAAGCGCACCATCGGCCACAACCTGTATCTGACCATGGGCAACCAGCTCTCCCGGCTGGGGTATTTCAGCGCCGCCTACCACGACGGCTCCTACACCTATTACAGCCGCAACGAGACCCATCAGAACTTCGGCTATTCCACCTTTACCGGCATGGGCAACGGGCTGGAGGAGGGCGTCTCCAAGCGCTGGCCGGAGAGCGACCGGGAAATGATGGACTTTACCGTCAGCCAGTATATCGGGCAGCAGCCCTTCAGCGTTTACTATATGACCGTCAGCGGACACTGCCTGTATAACTGGACCGGCAACTCCATGTCCAAGCGCAATCAGGACAAGGTCCAGGATATGGACGCCTCCGAGACCATCAAGGCCTACCACGCCGCCAATCTGGAGCTGGAATATGCGATGGAGTCGCTGGTCAGGCAGCTGGAGGAGGCGGGCATCGCCGACGATACCGTCATCGCCCTGACCACCGACCATTATCCCTACGGCCTGGAAAAGGGCGCCTCCTGGGGCAACGACCAGGATTATCTTTCCGAGCTTTACGGCTATCCGGCCGACAGCTACACCGCCCGGGACCACAGCGCCCTGATCATCTGGAGCGGCTGTCTGGAGGAGCGGGAGGAGCCTATCGTGGTGTCTTCGCCCACCTACAGCCTGGATCTGCTGCCCACGCTGTCCAATCTCTTCGGTGTGGAATACGATTCCCGCCTGCTGGTGGGCCGGGATGTGTTTTCGGAGGAGGAGCCGCTGGTGCTCTGGACCGATTACGATTGGCTCACCGACCGGGGCTATTACGATTCCTCCAAGGGCGAGTTCACTCCCACGGAGGGGGCCGAGCCGGCGGACGAGGACTATATCGCCCGGATCAAGGCCAAGGTCCGGAACAAGATGAAGTTTTCCAAGGCCGTTTTGGATTATGATTATTACGGCATCCTGTTCAACGACTGAGCAAAAAACAGTGCGCCCCGCGGAAGCAAGGCTCCGCGGGGCGATTTCTGTATTTTTTGTCGAAAAATTACGGTTTGGAATCAAATTTCCTGAAAATCGACCACCTTCAGGTCATAATCCAGCTCCCGGGGCAGCAGGCTGCGGGTGCTGCATTCCACCTCGCCCAGCTGGTTGTCGTAGGGATCTGCCCGCCAGAACCGGGAGGCAGGCTCAAAATCCTGCTGGAAGCCGTTGACGGTGACGCAGCGGTACACATCCAGATTGCCGAAATAGTGGTTGTGCCGGACCGGGTTTCCGGCGCGCCAGGCGCTGCCGCCGAAGGAGGGATCGGCAAACATCCAGCCGAAGGGCGCGATATAGAACATGGCCCAGTCGTGCTGGCCGATGCTGTCCGGATCCACCTCCAGACCGCTCTGCCATTTGGCGGGGATGCCCGCGCAGCGGCACAGGGTCACAAAGGCCAGGGCCTGGATGCCGCAGTCGCCCCGGCAGGTCTTCAGGCAGGTCTCGGCGATGTCCGGCAGGGTGAAGTAATCGGGGGCGAAGCTGTATTTCACCTGCTGGGTGACATAGTCATAGAAGCGGCGGGCCTTTTCCACCGGATCGTCCGTCCCGGCAGAAAGCTCCGCGCACAGGGCGCGGATATAGGGGGTAAAGACGATATGGGGCGCGGTCTCGCCGGTGAAGAAGGTGGGCTGCACCGGGTCGGCCGGGCGGGCGGCGGGATCGGCAAAGGGCGCGGTGTGCACATAGCTGTATTCCACCCAGAAGGGATGATTCTTCGCCATGGTCTCCTCCCAGTAGACGGTGCGCTGGGCGGCGTCCTCGGGGGCGATGAAGGCGGGCTGGGAGGAAAAGTCCAGCAGCCGGATCTCGCTCTGCTGGATGCAGGCGGCGGGGATGGGCAGCCAGACCCGGTAGGTCTCGCCGGGGACGAAGGCGTCGTCGGCAATGGCGATCTGGGCGCGGATGCGGATGCGGGCGCTCATGCTGCCCTTTTCCTGCATGAGGCGGGCGGCGCGGTCCAGCCGGGCGTTCCGATCCAGCAGCTCATGGCTGGCGCCGGTCTGGGGGGCCTGCTGGGGCAGACGGGCGGAGAATTCCGGCTGGGTCTTGCGCAGCGTTCCGAAGAAGGACCGCAGCAGCCGCAGCTCGCCGCGGATATAGTGCCAGGTGACCTGGCCCAGGTCGATATAATGCTCCAGCTCCTCCATGGTGAAATCCGGAATGTCCTGCCGGATGCGGTCCAGCGCGGCGGCCTTGGTGTAGGGATACAGGTCGGGCATCCGGCGCATGATCTCCTTCTGGGCCTCATAATTGCGGCGCATACACTGGGGCAGATCTTCGTTTTCCAGCCGCAGGTCGATAAGGCGGATGGCGTTTTCAAAATCGCCGTATTCCTTCAGGTGGCGGATGTCCTCCGGCAGACCCAGGGCGGTATCGGCAAAGGTATGGTTCTGATTCATAAACAGCGCTCCTTTTGATCAAATTCCTACAGCTGAAATGATAAAGCCAACGCTGCCGCTTGTCAAGCAAAAGCCGGATGTGGTAGAATGGAGCCAGCAATAGAAGGGAGGGGAGCGCCGTGAAGCAGACCAGCCTTTGCTACCTGCAGCGGGGCGACAGCGTTTTGATGCTCCACCGGGTGAAAAAGATCAACGACGAGAACCGCGACAAATGGATCGGCGTGGGCGGAAAGTTTGAGGAGGGGGAGAGCCCGGAGGACTGCGCCCTGCGGGAGACCCGGGAGGAGACCGGCCTGACCCTGACGGATTATGCCTACCGGGGCATCGTCACCTTCGTCTCCGACCGCTGGCCGGCGGAGCAGATGCATCTGTTCACCGCCCGGGGCTGGACGGGGCAGCTGGCGGAGTGCGACGAGGGGCAGCTGGAGTGGCTGCCCAGGGACAGGCTTTTTGCCCTGCCCATGTGGGCCGGAGACCGGATCTTTCTGGAGCTTTTGTGGCAGGACGCGCCCTTCTTTTCCCTGAAGCTGGTCTATGCGGGGGAGACGCTGCAGAGCGCCGTTCTCAACGGCCGGCCGCTTCCGCTGGAGCGGACATAGGGACAGACGAAACGGAAAAACAGCGAAATAGAAGCGAAAAGGAGCAGACCGATGGCACTTTGGATCAAAAACGCGGATATCCTGACCATGGACCGCCGCCGGCCCCGGGCACAGAGCGCAGTGGTGGCAGACGGCGTCTTCGCCTTTGTGGGCACGGCGGCGGAGACGGAGCGCTTTCTCCGGCAGTACCCCCAGCCGGAGCTGCAGCAGCTGGACTGCGGCGGGCAGCAGCTTTTGCCCGGCTTCAACGACAGCCATATGCACTGGCTGCACTATGTCAAGGCCCGCATGGGCGCGGATCTGCGGGGCTGCCGCTCACTGAAGGCGGTATTGGAGGAGATGGGCCGCTTTTTGCGGGAGGAGCTCGACCCGCAGAGCGGGCTCTGGCTCATGGGCGAGGGCTGGAATCAGGATCTCTTTACCGATGAAAGGCGCTTTCCCACCCGGGCGGATCTGGACGGCATTTCCCGGGAAATTCCCATCTTCATCATGCGCACCTGCTACCATATCGGCACGCTGAACACGCCGGCGCTGGCGGCGCTGGGCCTGACGGAGCAGACGGCGGAATGGGGCGATTTTCTGGAAAGAGACGGGCAGGGGCGGCTCACCGGCGTGGTGAAGGAGGCCCTGCTGGACGCCATCAAATCCCGCATCCCCACGCCGGACGAAAAGGAGCTGGCCCGGCGCATGGCAAGGGAGCAGGTGCGGCTCTTTGAAAAGGGCGTTACCAGCGTCCAGTCCGACGATTTTCTCTATGCGCCCCAGCCCTATGTGCTGATGGAGGAGCTGCTCCGCCTTTCCCGAAAGGGAACGCTGCAGCTGCGCATCGGCGAGCAGGCGGTGCTGCCCACCTGGGAGGATATGGACCGGTTTTTTGATCAGGAGAGGCTGGACGGCGGCTTTGGCGACCGGCGGGTGAAATATGCCTGCGTCAAGCTGCTGGCCGACGGCTCTCTGGGGGCGCGGACGGCTTATCTGCTCAGGCCCTATGCCGATGCGCCGGAGACCTGCGGCCTGCCCATCTACCGGCAGGAGGAGCTGACCCGGCTGGTCTGCCGGGCCCATGGGCATAATATGGCCGTGGCCATCCACGCCATCGGCGACGGCGCCGTGCAGATGAGTCAAAATGCCATCCGGCAGGCCCGGGAGACCATGCCCTGGTTCCATCCCCGCCACGGCATCGTTCATTGCCAGATCACCGACCAGGCGCAGGTGCGGGCCTTCCGGGAGCTGGACCTCATCGCCTATGTGCAGCCGGTGTTTCTGGATTATGACATCCACATCGTAAGGGACCGGGTGGGGCAGGCCCTGGCCGATACCTCCTATGCCTTCCGGGATTATGTGGAGGAGGGCGTCTGCACCGCCTTTGGCACCGACTGCCCGGTGGAGGACTTCGACCCCATGCGGGGCATTTACTGCGCCGTCACCCGGCGGGATCTGCAGGGGCGCGGCCCCTACCGGCCCGAGCAGGCCGTCACCCGGCGGCAGGCCCTTTATGCCTATACGGCGGCGGGGGCCTATGCCTCCCGGGACGAGGACTGGAAGGGCAGGATCGCCCCGGGCTTCGCGGCGGATTTCATCACGGTGGATCACGATCTGCTGACCTGTCCGGCGCGGGAGCTCCTGCAGACCCGGGTCACGCGGACCTTTATTGATGGAAAGCCGGTCTGGGACCGGGAAAAGAAAGTAGGAGGAGCATCTTTATGAAACAGCTGGCACTGATCAACGGAAAGCTTTATGTAAAGCCGGGCGTGTTTGCCCAGGCAGCCCTTTGCCAGGATGGCGTCATCCGGCTGGTGGGGGCCACGGCCGACATCCTTGCGGCGGCGGGAGACGCACGGGTGATCGACTGCGGCGGACGGACGGTCATCCCCGGCCTGAACGACAGCCATATGCATCTGCTGGGCGTGGGCGTTGGGATGTATGAGGCGGATATCACCGGCGTCCGCTCCATCGACGAGATGGTGGAGCGGGTCCGGGCTTACCGGCAGCGCTATCCGGAGCGCTGCGCCCAGGGCATCCACGCCGTGGGCTGGAATCAGGATCTGTTCACCGGGGAAAAGCGCATCCCGGACCGGCACGATCTGGATCGGGTGGCCACGGATATCCCCGTGGTGCTGGAGCGGGTCTGCGGCCATGTGGTCACGGGCAACAGCCGCATGGTGGAGCTGCTGGGCCTGACCAAGGCTTCGCCCCAGTATTCCGGCGGCACCTGGGAAAAGGACGCGCAGGGCGAGCCCTCCGGCATTTTTACGGAAAACGGCTGCGGCATGGCCGTGGGAACCATCCCCAGCTACAGCCGGGAGGCGGTGGAAAGCATGTTTCTGCAGGCGGCGGATTATGCTCTGTCCCGGGGCGTCACCAGCGTCCAGTCCAACGACGCCGGCACCTCCTGGGCCTCCCGGGCGCTTTTGATGCCGCTGCTGAAGGAGATCTACGAACAGGGCCGCTGCAAGCTGCGCTACCGCTATCAGATCTCCTTTGAATCGCCGGAGGCGCTGCGGGAGTTCTGCGCCGACGAGCAGCGCTTCGCCCGCTATGAGACCGACCGGCTGAAGCTGGGCCCGGTGAAGCTCTTCAAGGACGGCTCGCTGGGCGGCCGCACCGCCCTCATGCGGCAGGATTATCTGGATGACGCGGGCAACCGGGGCATCACCGTTATGGACCGGGCGCTGGTGGACGAATATTGCCGGGCGGCGGACGAAAACGGGATGCAGGTGGTCACCCATGTGATCGGCGACCGGGCCGTGGAGGAAACGCTGGAGAGCTATGAGACCGTTCTACATGGGGGCAAAAATCCCCTGCGCCACGGGCTGATCCATTGTCAGATCACGGATCTGCCGCTGCTGCAGCGCATCGTGCGGGATCAGGTCCCCGTCTTTTATCAGCCTATCTTTCTGGATTATGATATGCACGCGGTGGTCTCCCGCTGCGGCGAGGCCCTTTCCTCCACCTCCTACGCCTTCCGGACGCTGGAAAAGCTGGGCGGAAGAGTCTCCTACGGCACGGATTCCCCCGTGGAGGACTGCGATCCCTTCCCCAACCTCTATTCCGCCGTTACCCGGAAGGACAAGGCGGGCTGGCCGGAGGGCGGTTTCTTCCCGGCGGAGCGGGTCTCCGTGGAGCAGGCCGTGGACGCCTATACCGCAGGCTCCGCCTGGGCGGAGTTTCAGGAGGACACCAAGGGCCGTATCGCGCCGGGCTTTTTGGCGGACTTCGCCGTGCTGGACCGGGATCTCTTTACCTGCGACCCCATGGATATCCGCACCATCCGCCCGGTGATGACCATCGTGGCCGGTGAGGTGGCGTTTGAGAAATAAAATCAAAGAACAACGAAAAGCGCCCTGCGGAAGTCTTCCGCGGGGCGCTTTCGCAAAGCGGGGGGTCATTGGGCGGGCTGGCGCTTATGGCGGCGGGCGCAGAGGGCCATCAAGGCCGCGCCGCAGGCGCACAGGCCGGCGGAGATCAGCAGCAGCGGCCGCAGTCCCAGGGGCTGGATCAGCGTTCCGCCCAGCAGATTGCCGAAAACGCCGCCCAGGCCGGAGGTGTAGCTCAGGGCCAGAAGCGATTGGGTCCGGACGGACTGCTCCTCCGGCACAAGGCTGTTGGCAAAGAGAACGGAGGCAAAGCCGTAAAGCCCGAAGCAGCAGGCGGAGGTCAGCAGCACCAGATAGAGCATGGTCAGGCTGCCGGAGCAGAGGATCAGCAGCATTTTTGCCGCCGTGGCGAAGAAGGAGAAGGTCAGAAGCGTCCGGGCAGACCAGCGCCGCAGCAGCCGGGAGGAAAGCAGCATGGCGGGCAGCTCCACGCCGGACTGCAGCAGAATGGCAAGGCCAAGCTCCCGTTCGCCGCCGCCCAGCGCCTCCACCACTCGCACCAGATAGGTGGAAGCGCAGCACTGCCCCATGGCAGACAAAACGCAGCCGCCCAGCAGCAGCGTCAGCGTGGGATTGCGCCGCAGCATCTGCAGGTAGGAATCCGCGGCCCGGGGCCGGGGAATGGTCAGCTGCGGCCCGGGATCGGGCAGGAGCAGCAAACACAGCAGGCTCAAAAGATCCAGCAGCAGAAAGGAGGGCAGCAAAACGCCCGGGCTGGTCCGCTCCATCAGCGCTCCCAGCAGCGCGGCAAGGAGCGCGTAGCAGATGGAGCCGACGCCCCGGGGCCAGCCGTAGCGCACGGGGATGCCCCGGTTCAGATACTGCATCATCACCGCCGCCAGCAGGGAGGAGCGGCTGTTGTCTGTGGCGCAGGCCAGCGTATAGACCGTCATCATGGCCAGAACGGGCAGCGGCAGCACACAGAGCACCGCCGCCAGCCCAAAGGCCGCCAGTGAGAGCAGCGCCGCGCCCCGGCGCAGGGGAAAGGCGGGGTGCCGGTCCAGATAGACCGCCAGCAAAAGCTGCAGGGCCATGGTGGAACCGTAGATCAGGGCGGTGGTGTAGCCGATCTGGCGGTCGGAAAAGCCCTTCCAGGACAGAAAAACCGTCATAAAGGTGGTCAGGGCGCAGCTTCCGGCGCAGTAGGTCCCCTGAACGGCGGCATAATCGATCTCGATGCGCAGGGGCGAGGGTCGTTTCATAAGGCAGGCTCCTTTGGAAAAGATCAGCGGGGGAGGATGGGGCGGCCGCCCTTCCAGACCTGCAGCAGCCGCAGCTCCGGCGTGCAGAGACAGAGATCGGCGGGCATTCCCGGGGCGATGCTGCCGCAGCGCGTCTCCAGACCTGCGGCCCGGGCGGGGACCGCCGTGGCGGCGGAGATCGCCTGCTCCAGCGGCACGCCGGCCTGATGCAGCCGGGTCATGCCGTCCCACAAAAAGGTGACGGAGCCGGCAATGGTGCCGTCGGCCAGCGTGGCCCGGCGGCCGCAGACGGCGACCTGCTGTCCGCCCAGGGCATATTGCCCGTCGGAAAGGCCGCAGGCCGCCATGGAGTCGGAAATGATCAGGCCCCGGCTGCCCAGCGCGGCAAAGGCCGTTTTCAAAACGGCGGGATGGATATGGACGCCATCGCAGATCACCTCGGCAAAGCAGCTGCCGGCCAGCGCCGCCCCCACCAGGCCGGGCTTGCGGTGGTGCAGGCCGGTCATGGCGTTGAAAAGATGGGTCACCTGATTTGCACCTGCAGCAAAGGCCCGCTGGGCCTGATCGTAGTCTGCCGGCGTGTGGGCCAGGGAAAAGCGCTTGTCCCGCCGGGCGGCGATCAGCTCCAGCGCGCCGGGCAGACAGGGGTCGATGGCCACGATGCGGATGCGTCCGCCGGAGGCGGCGTCCAGCGCGTCCAGCAGCGCTTCGCTGACGGGCTGAAGACAGTCCTCCCGGTGAGCGCCCTTTTTCTCCGGGCCAAAAAACGGCCCCTCCAGATAAAGCCCCGCAAAGACCTCTCCGCAGGCTTCGCCGCACCGGGCGGCGGCCGCCAGCATCGCCGGGGCCGGACCGGTCATCAGCGTGGGCAGGACGGTGGTGACGCCGTGGGAAAGATAGGTCTCCGCCATGCGCTGCAGCTGCGCACCCTCCGCGCGGTCAAAGTCAAAGCCGCCGCAGCCGTGGGTGTGCAGATCCACCAGCCCGGGCAAAAGCAAAAGTCCGGCGCAGTCCCGCTCTGCGGGCAGGCCCTCGGAAAGCACCTTCACGCGGCCCTCCCGCACCTCGATATCCAGCTGCTGAAGGCGTCCGCCGGTAAAAACGGCGGCATGATTCAGGATCATAAGCGCTCCCTCCCCAAATTTCAAAGCAAAAACGACGCCCCTGCCCTGCGGCAGGGGCGCAGACCCTGGAATTTCTTATTTGCTGTAAAGCTCCACCAGGTTTGGCCTGCCGAAAAGTCTGCGAAACGCAGACTTTTCTTTATGGAATGTTTTTTCACGGACATGTGCCGGGAAAAAACACCGTAACCCGTCGATTTTTCGCAAAAAAATCGGCGAAACCGGCCCGCAGGCCGGAGCCTGATTGTCGAGCAAAACCCAGCGAAGCGGTTTTGCGACAGTCTTGACGCCCCTGCCCTGCGGCAGGGGCGCAGACCCTGGAATTTCTTATTTGCTGTAAAGCTCCACCAGGTTTTTCATGCACTGAACGGCCAGATCCATCTCCTGGATGCAGCAATACTCCAGCTTGCCGTGGAAGTTGCCGCCGCCTGTGCCCAGATTGGGGCAGGGCAGCCCCATGAAGGACAGCCGCGCGCCGTCGGTGCCGCCGCGGATGGCCCGGGCCACAGGCTCCACGCCGGTGCGGCGCATGGCCTCCATGGCGTTGTCTACCAGATGACGGTGGGGCGCGATCTGCTGGACCATGTTGCGGTAGGAATCCCGGATGTCTACGGCGACGGTGCCCGGGCCGTATTTGGCGTTGAGGAAGTCGGCGGCGGCAAGGGAGATGCGCTTCTGCTCCTCCAGCTTATCGCTGTCGTGGTCCCGGAGGATATAGCGCAGGAAGGCCTCCTCCACCGTGCCGCCCATTTCGTCCAGATGGAGAAAGCCCTCGTAGCCCTCGGTATATTCCGGCTTTTTGGCGGCGGGCAGCATCATTTCGAACTCCATGGCGATGCGCATGGCGTTTTTCATCTTGTTTTTGGCGGAGCCGGGATGGATGTTCAGGCCCTTCACCGTCACCCGCATGGCGGCGGCGTTGAAGTTTTCATATTCCAGCTCGCCGTAGGCCCCGCCGTCCATGGTGAAGGCGTAATCCGCGCCGAAGCCGGCCACGTCAAACAGATCCGCGCCCCGGCCGATCTCCTCGTCGGGGGTGAAGGCCACCTGCACCGGGCCGTGGGGGAAGGAGGGATCGGCCATCAGCTCCTCGGCCAGCGTCAGGATCTCGGCGATGCCCGCCTTGTCGTCGGCGCCCAGCAGGGTGGTGCCGTCGGTGACCATCAGATCCTTTCCCTTTTTCTCCCGCAGCTCGGGATATTCGGCGGGGGAGAGGACGATGTGCTTTTCCTCGTTCAGCAGGATATCGCCGCCGTCGTAATTTTTGACGATGCGGGGGCGGATGTTTGCGGTGGGAACATCGTCCACCACGTCCATGTGGGCGATAAAGCCCAGGACCTTGCCCTGATAGCCGGGGATATTGCCGGGGATGGTGCCGTAAACATAGCCGTGCTCGTCCATGCGGGCGTTTTGCAGGCCCAGCGCCTTCATTTCCTCCACCAGCGCCGCGCCCAGCACCTTTTGCTTTTCCGTGCTGGGGCAGGTGGGGGAATTGGCGTCGGAGGCGGTGTCGAAGGATACATAACGGAGCAGTCGTTCGTAAGCGCGCATAAAAAGCGGTCTCCTTTCTGTTTTGAAGCGGTCAGCTGTTCAGATATTGGGCATAATCGGAAAGGGGCAGGGCCACGGCGTAGCGGCGCCCGTCCTCATTGCTGAGCTGGAAGGGCTGAGTATAGAAGATCAGGGAATCGGCCGTCAGCAGATAGCCCTGGGAAAAGTCTGCCAGAGAAAAGCGCTCCGGCGCGGAAACGGTCACATCGTTTTCCCCGCACCAGTCCCAGATGCCCTGCAGCAGCAGCGGCGCGGCGGTGTCATAATCGGAGCCCAGCAGCGTCTCCAGCGAAAGCTCCCAGCCGTTGTCCAGAAGAAAGACCACGCCCTGGCTCCAGCTGTCCTTCTGCCGGTTTTCCGCCAGGGTATAGTCGCAGCGGACGGAAACATAGCCTGTCGGCGCCTGCGCCAGGGAATAGTCCACCGAAATGACGGAGACATCCTCGGGGGAAAGCTCCGCAAGCTCGTTCCAGCCCTCGCCCAGCAGCAGCCGCACGTCGGCAAAAAAGCCCTCGCAGGCCTCCTGCAGGCCGGAAAATTCGTTTTCAAAATAATCGTTGATGCGGGTAAAGCTCTCAGACTTCTGGCCGGAGCGGGAGAACTGGGGCAGCCGGACGGAATAGGTGGCCAGCAGGCAGCCGGCGCTGTTTTCCAGCGTCCGCTCCAGCGAAAGCTCGCCGCTCTGCAGCGCGGTGATCTCAACGTCCTCCTCCACCTCCAGCCGCTTCTGCCGGGCGGCCTCCGCCGCAGCCAGCTGCTGCTCCGTTGTTTCAAAGGAAAGCAGGCTGCAGCCGCTCAAAAGCGCCGCCGACAGCGCCGCCGCCCCCAGACGAAAAAGGATCTTGCGGGAAATGGGTCTCATAAGCGCCTCCATGGGATCGATACAGATAGTTTCATCATAGCGGAAAACCCTGCGGAAGTCAATGTTCCGGAAAACGGACAGGAAAATTTACATTCCCGTCAGGAACTTTGCCTTGACAAGGCCGCAGAAGTATTGTACCATAAAACCTGTTACTAATTTGTAATCATTTTCTGAATCTTTGGTTTTTCGAGGTGCGACCCATGATGCTTTCCGCAGAATCCCTGTCTATCCGCCCGGGAACGAGCCTTTCCGGCCGGCTCCGCCGCGCTTTTGTGCGGCTCCGGCTCCATGTGTGCCGTCTGGCCGCGGTGGGCGCGAACGCCGTGGAGCTGCGGGGCCTGGTGGGCGTGCTGGCGATGTTTTTCAGCGGCGTGGCATGGGTCTTTCTGCTGCTGCGCAGCCTGCTGGCCCGTCTCTGGCGGCGGTTTTACGGGCTGGCCAGCCGGGGGCTGGAGGAGCTGCTGGACTGGATCCGCTCCCACGACGCCTGGCGGCTGGAGGTCTATCACCTCTGGCACGAGGCAAAGTCCCGGCCCAGGGGCCGGGCGGCCCCCATGGCGCTGCTGGCCTGCGCGGTGGTGATGATCATTTCCGCCTGCTGCTTCGGCGTGGGCTTCGAGGTCCGGCTGGACGGCGAGAGCCTGGGCTATGTGCAGGACCGGGCGCAGGTGGAGGCCGTGGTGGAGCAGGTGGAGAAGCGCGTCTCCGCCTATCAGGGCACGCCCTATAACCTGGAAACGCGGTTTTCCTTCCAGCTGGGCTATCTGGATCAGAGCCGCCTGCTGGACGAGGAGGCGCTGGCCGAAAAGCTGTTTGCCTCCGTGCCGGAAACGCCGCGGCAGTATGTGCTGCAGGTGGACGGCGAAAACGTGGGCGCGAGCACCAGCCGCTCGGCCCTGAGCCTGATGCTGCGGCAGATCATGCTGCGCTCCTGCGACAACGCCACCCAGGTGAACACCTCCTTCGTCAACGATGTGCAGCTCAAGACCACCACCCGGGGCGAGGGGCTGCTGATGAACATCAGCACCATGCAGAAAAAGCTCACGGAAAACAAGGAGGAGACCCTGGTCTATTCCGTCCGCTCCGGCGATACCGTCAGCGGCATCGGGCAGAAATACGGCCTGAAGGTGGCGGAGATCCAGGCGCTGAACCCCGGGCTGGAGCCTGCGCGGATCCATGTGGGGCAGGAGCTGGTGCTTTCTGCCGCCGTGCCCTATCTTTCCGTGCAGCAGACCGTCACGGAGGCCTATCAGGTGGAGATCCCCTATGAGACCCAGGTGGAATACAGCGACAGCATGTATACCTACCAGAGCAAATACAAGGTGGAGGGCGTCAACGGCCTGGCGGATGTGGTGGCCAACGTGACCTATGTGAACGGCGTGGAGAGCCAGCGGGTGGTCACCAGCTATGTGGTGGTGCGGGAGCCGGTGACCGCCGTCAAGGTCAAGGGCACCAAGCGCAGCGTTACCACCGGAAGCTTCATCAAGCCCTGCAGTCTGCGCTATTCCTCCGGCTTCGGCAGCCGGAGGAGCCTGCGGGATTACCATACCGGCGTGGACTGGGCCGGAAAGACCGGCTCCAAGATCTGGGCCGCCGATGGCGGAACGGTCATCTGGGCCGGCCGGAAGGGAAATTACGGCAAATATATCATCATTGACCACGGCAATGGCTATACCACCTATTACTGCCACTGCAGCCAGCTGCTGGTCTCCAAGGGCGACAAGGTGGCCCAGGGGCAGCAGATCGCAAAGGTTGGCTCCACCGGCCGGGTCACAGGCCCCCATCTCCATTTTGAGATCCGGTATAAGGGCAAGGCTCAGAATCCGCTGAACTATGTGAGCAAATAAAGAAAGAAGCGCGGCGCTCTGCTGGGAAAAGGTGCAGCCTCCCGGCGGAGCGCCGTATTTTTGCGCCGGATGCTTGCGCCGCCGGGCAGAGCCTGTTATACTGAAGACATCATCATTTTTTAAGGAGGACAAGCAGCATGCGCGTTTTTATCAGTGCAGATATCGAGGGAACCACCCTCACCACCCTTTGGGATGAGACCGAGGTGGGCAAGGGCATCTATCCTCCCGCTGCCCAGCAGATGACCCGGGAGGTCAAGGCGGCCTGCGAGGGCGCCATCGCCGCCGGCGCGGATCATATCCTGATCAAGGACGCCCACGATTATGCCATCAATCTGGATGTGAACCAGCTGCCGGAGTGCGCGGAGGTCATCCGCGGCTGGACGGGCAGCCCGCTGGGCATGGTGGACGGCGTGGACGAGACCTATGACGCAGCGCTGTTCGTGGGCTACCATTCCGCCGCCGGCCGCTGCGGCAATCCGCTGTCCCATACCTTTACCACCCAGACCACCGATGTTCTGCTCAACGGCAGGCCCTGCTCGGAATTCGTGCTCTACAGCTACGCCTGCACCCTGAAGGGCGTCCCCACCGTTTTGCTCACCGGCGACAAAATGCTCACCGAGGACAGCCGGGACCTGCATCCCATGCTCTATACCGTGGCGGTGAAGGACGGCTTTGGCGGCGCCACCCGTTGCATCAATCCCGCTCTGGCCTGCCGCATCATCCGGGAAATGACGGAAAAGGCCCTGAAGCAGGATCTGTCCAAGGCGGGCATTCAGCTGCCGGAGCATTTTACCTTTGAGGTCTCCTTTAAGGAGCATAAGCTGGCCGTGCGCCGCTCCTTCTATCCCGGCTTCCGGCTGGTGGGCGACCGCACCATCCGCATGGAGACCGACGACTTCATGGATGTGCTCCGCGCCGTGCAGTTCGTTCTGTAAAACGGGAAGACAATAAGCGCGGAGCGCATCTCCGCCGGCCAGTGCCGGCGTCCCGATTTCCGGCAATTCACTTGCCGGAAATCTATAAAATGAAACGGGGTCCCCGCAAAACTTGTTTTGCGGGGAGAAGCTCCGCGCCGTGCAGTTCGTTCTGTAAAACGGGAAGACAATAAGCGCGGAGCGCATCTCCGCCGGCCAGTGCCGGCGTCCCGATTTCCGGCAATTCACTTGCCGGAAATCTATAAAATAAAACGGGGTCCCCGCAAAACCTGTTTTGCGGGGAGATCGAAAAGCCCCCGGAGCCCCCCGTTCGCCCGTTTCGCGGAAGACTTCTCCTGCACCCCAGCCCCGCGTCCGTCGCGGGGCTTTGCTTTTTCTCAGAGGAAAGCTTTCGTCCCCGTCCCCCGTCCTTCGTCCAAAGGAAGAGGGTTTACGGGAGGAACCCGTTCCTCCCGTCA
>ERZ808252.161-NODE-161-length-70833-cov-5.306084_pt1 | contig 70833 bp, 72 predicted proteins | sample MGYA00521242_ERZ808252 | MGnify/ENA primary metagenome ERZ808252 (study PRJEB31516, sample SAMN03275581) | gut metagenome | biome: mammalia-associated habitat; material: feces | host: Papio cynocephalus | place: Kenya | collected 2012-08-07 ... | reverse complement strand
AAGGCAACCTGCGTCGCCTTGTTTTCCTCTTTACGTTGCCTTTCGCCGCCACACAACGCAGGAAAGGCAACCTATCCCAGCATTCCTTCTTTTTATGTTGCTTTTCTAGCTTCTTGCCAGCTCTAAAGGCAACCTGCGTCGCCTTGTTTTCCTCTTTACGTTGCCTTTCGCCGCCACACAGCACTGGAAAAGCAACCTATCCCAGCTACTCCTTCATTTTATGTTGCTTTTCTAGCTTCTTCCAACACCGGCGCAAGTTCTTCGCACGTAAAATCATAACTGATTATAGACAACGCCTTATAAAAGAAAAACACCTGCTCCGGCTTTGCTGCGCAAGCGCCATTCCCCACACTGCCACAAGTGGAATCACAAGCGCAAATGGAATCACTTGTTTCTCCTGCGGCATTCCTGCTCTCGCTTTCTTTCCATATTTTTACAGCCATTGTCCGAATGAACGCCAGAAGTTCGCGCTTCATCTTTTGCTCTTTTTCCTCGCCGGCGATTTCTTGTATGTCAAAATCCGAGGTATTACCACAAGGCGCCGCACAAAGGCGGCACCCTGGAGAAACGGTGAATTTTTCGTCGCGGACTTTGGCGATGAACGACGCCAGATCAGCCTCGGTAAGATCTCTGGCCGGGAAATCCGGCGATGTCATTGCCAGCCCTTCCACAACAATAGCATCTGTATTTTCCGTTTTAGGATTCGTTCCACAGGCCTTTACCAAACCGATCAACGCGCCTGTCAGCAAATCCTGCAGCTCTTTTTTCTGCATAAATTTCCCTTTCTTCAAAAACAACTCGATTCGCAGAAACGACGTCAAGCCCTCTTACCATCAATCCAATTTCTTTCCGTCAATTGAGATCGTTACGACCTGCCATGGAATAAACTTGCCACTCTCCTGAATTGCTTTTTTCGCCGCCATTTCAAGACCGCCACAGCAAGGAACTTCCATGCGGACAATTGTTACTTCTTTGATATCATTGTCGCGGATGATCGTCGTCAATTTCTCACTGTAATCAATATCATCCAGTTTCGGACAGCCGATGATCGTTACCTTGCCGCGCATAAATTCCTGGTGCATATTAGCATAAGCGTAAGCGGTGCAATCCGCCGCGATCAAGAGCTTTGCGCCATTGAAATACGGAGCATTGGTCGGCACAAGTTTGATCTGGCATGGCCATTGGGCAAGCTGGGAAGCGGGTGCTTTAACAAAATTAATTTCCCCCGCCAAAACATCCTCTTTCTCTGCCTGCTGGCGAAGCATCCGCATACGGCTTCCTGGACAGCCGCCGGTCGGCTGAGGCGTCGCCTCAGTTGATTGAGATGTCCTATCTGCTGGCTGGGATGTTGCGCCTGCCTGAGATGCCGCGTGTTCGGAAGCCGCCGCGCCTGCCAGAGTTGCAGAGGCTGCTGAAACTTCCGGTTTTCCATTCTTTTGCTGTGCGGCGCGTTTTTTCATATTTTCTTTTACCGCTTCTTCGTCGTAGGCTGCCGCCTCACGCTCAACAAACTTGATCGCGCCCGTCGGACACGTTGGGAGGCAGTCGCCAAGTCCGTCACAATAATCATCGCGGAGAAGTTTTGCTTTTCCGTCCACCATTCCGATCGCACCTTCGTGACAGGCAGAGGCGCAGGCGCCGCATCCATTACATTTATCTTCATTTATTTGAATAATTCTTCGTACCATTTGTACATTCATCCTTCCTTTTTGTAACGATTCAGGATACCCCTCCCACACATTCGCATTTCGAACACTTCGTGTTCTATCCCGCCTTTGACAAGGCTAAAAATGCTCATCTGTGGAGGGGGAGCCCTATTAGGCTCTAAATGTATGGAAATCAAAGTTTCTTACGTGCAAGCACGACGATCATTGATTTCCACACATTTGCTCCTGAATAGTTACCTTTTTGTTGATTTTGTGATTTCATTATAGTAAAATAAAAATAAAAAATCGGTGGTTATAACAACGAAAGGAGAAAAAATTGAAAAAAATTATCAGACAATTATCGAACAATGCCATTTTTCGGGATTTTGACGAAAATGACTGGCATAGATTAGAGACTCTTTCCTTATTAAGAAAGAAATCTTATGATAAGGGAGAAATTCTATTTTCCATGGGAGAAAATACCAGTGAAATAGGCATTATAATAGAGGGCAGCGTAGTCATTGAAAACAACGATATTTTAGGCAATTCAACCATATTAAATAAACTGGAAACAGAAGATGTTTTTGCCGAAACTTATGCCATCACAGGCACCCCTATGATGGTCGATGTTGTCGCCGCGCAGGCATGTAAAATTGTATTTTTTAATGTGCGGAATTTGTTGGAAAATACAAAAAATTCATCTCTTGCACAGAAGATCACACGCAATCTCCTCTTTATTTCCATGCAGAAAAATCTGGTTCTGTCCAGCCGCATTTTCTGCACTTCACCAAAGACAATCCGCGAGCGGCTTGCGATCTATTTTTCGGAGCAGGTCACACGCACCGGAAGTACATCTTTTGACATCCCATTCAACCGCCAGCAGATGGCGGATTATCTAAATCTTGACCGCAGTGCGCTGTCCAAAGAACTTGGCAAAATGCAGGAGGAGGGGTTGATCCGATATCGAAAAAACCATTTTGAAATGGTAAAATTTAACATTTAATTTTTATATTCCCCGGCAAGTGTCTTAAATGCCGGCAAGGCACGTTCGATCTGTTCCGTCGAGACACAATACGAGATGCGGACATGCTCCGGACAGCCAAATTCGGTTCCCGGTACAAGGATCAGATTGTGTTCGACTGCCTTTTTGCAAAATGCGTAGTCGTCCGGTTCGAGTGATTTTGGGAACAGATAAAACGCTCCATCCGGTTTCACGCATGAAAAACCAAGGTCGGTAAGCGCATTGTAGAGCAGGTCGCGGTTTCTGCGGTAAATGCTCATATCTGCGACATCCTCGTGACATTTCTTCATAAGAAGCTGGAACATTGTCGGAGTGTTGACGTAACTGAGGACACGCGCCGCTCCGGAAACTGCCTTTTTGATCGAATCAAACTCATCAATCTCCGACGGCATAACAAGATAGCCCATACGCTCGCCGGGGATGGAAAGGCATTTGCTGTAAGAATAGCAGACGAGTGTATTGCGGTAAAAGTTCGGGATATACGGAACTTCCACATCGTAGGCGATTTCACGGTACGGCTCATCCGCGATAATATAAATTGCATGGCCGTATTCCTTTTCTTTTTTTGCCAGTATTTCACATATATTTTCAATCGTTTCTTTTGAATAAACGGCACCGGACGGATTGTTTGGCGAATTCACGATAACGCCTTTTGTCTTCTCTGTAATCGCCTTTTCAAATGTGTCCGGGTCGATCTGAAAATCTTCCGTCCGTGAAGGCACGGCGACAAATTTGACGCCGATCGTTTCCAGATAAAAACGGTATTCCGGAAAATACGGCGCAAACGAGATAAATTCATCTCCCGGATTGCACAGCGCACGAAAACAAATGTTGAGCGCGCACGCAGCGCCAACGGTAAAATACAGATTTTCTCTGGTAAAATGTGTGCCATAACGGTCGTTCAGTCCTTCGGCGATTGCATCCCGCGCTTCCTCGTCACCGGCTGACGTTGTGTAACCATGAAGATGAAATGGATTTTCCGTTTCCAAAAGATGCATCAACTCTTCTTTTACACATTCCGGCGTCGGAACATTGGGATTTCCGATACAAAAATTGTAAACATTTTCCTCGCCGACAACCTTGCTCCGTTCAAGTGCAAGGTCAAACATTTCCCGGATTGCCGAACTTTTACTTCCAATATTTGTATATTCTTTCGAGATCATAAGCATCCTCCATTCCTTTCACAATAAGCACGCGCCAGTTTTTCTGTCTCCGTATAATAGCGGTCTGTCACGCGTTTTACCGTGTCATTGTCCCAGTGCGACGCGATCCAGCCCATGCGGACGATCTTGCGAAGCACGATAAAGGTGTCTACTTCTTCCAAATCCTCAGCCGAGAGAGGGCGGACGGTCTGGTAGCCGTCCAGCCATGCCCTCGTCATCTCAGAAAGGTTGGTATCATATTCCAAAACTGCTGTGGATAAGTCAAACAAAAACCAGCCATATCCACAATCGTCAAAATCCAAAATCTTTACCTGATCGCCGTCAACCAAAATATTGTTGATATTTAAGTCGGAATGGATCAAACCATAGCGATCCGGGGATTTCCCATATTTTTCCAGTTTTTTACATCCGATTTCAACCGTCTTTGCAAAAACTTCTTTCTGCGCCTCGGTCAATGCCGGATTTTTGCTCCAGTCGCCCCAGCGCGATGTGTCGCCAAACATATCCTCGATGTCCCAGTGAAACCGCGGCAGAGAATTGCCGGCATTCCATGTCATCGCGTGAAGATGAAGTTTTGCCGTGATCGCACCGATCTGCTTTTGATAAGGGACCAGTTCTTCCGTGGACATCCCGCGGATGCCGATGCCTTCCACAAAAGAAAATAAGCTGCACACATATTTGTCGGTGCTTCCGGTAAAGGCAAGCCGCTGGATAAATTTTCCATCTTTCCCCGGAAGAACATCTGCTGTCTGGATGTCCGTATCCCGCTTCACTGCCCGGATCCACGAAAGTTCGCTTTCCAGCTCCGTCAGATCATGATAACCGGGGCGGTTGACACGGAGAACGTATTTATCGCCGGTCATTTCACTTTCGAGGCGATACGTGAAATTCTCCGAATATTTCAAATGATACACTTTCGTATCTTCCGGCAGTTCATAATGCAAAAGCAATTGCGACTGCAGCTGCACTCGGATATCATCCGGCTCTAACAATGTTCCCATGTCAATTCCCCCTCGTTTTCATATTGTAAATCCTGACTTTATTTCAACTTTGCACAAGTCTCTTTTGCTTCTTTGACACTCTTCTCAAATTTTTCCAAAAGCTCATCGCAATACTCTTTGGTGCAGAGAAGACCCGGCTTAAACTGTACGATTTTTGGATTGAACCTTGCGTAAATTGCCCAGATTCCATTGTTGAAGAGGGCACGCATCGCATGTTGTCCACCATTTTCAAAGTCAAATTCGAGACCAAAGATAATGCCTCGCTGTGTATAACTTGTGAAGAAATCCGGATACAATTTGTGGACTTCATCCAATCCCTTTTTCAGGTAATCTTCAAGAAAATGTACATTATCGACCGTTTCCTTGCGGGTTACCATTTCGACAACTTTATTGGCTACGACACATCCGAGTTCGGAACCGCCAAACGTTGACGTGTGGCTGCGGCCGATCTCTTCGACCCATTTTCCTGCCTGTTTCGTCATGATCGTCGCTGCGACCGGATAAATACCGCCGCTCAAGCCTTTTCCACTGACGATGACGTCCGGATTTACGCCCTCGTGCATAATTCCCCACATCTTTCCGGTTCTCATAAGACCGGTCTGCACTTCATCGGCGATGTAAAGCGTTCCGTATTTTTCACAGAGCGCTTTTACCGCTTTCAGGTAGCCCGGCTCCGGAATCGGGAATCCGTATGTCGCCGGAATTGTCTCAATGATAACACCTGCGACATCTTCTTTTTTCAGTACTGCTTCCATCGCGTCCACGTCATTCATCGGTACCTGCTCATAATACTGGTCGGCGCCGTCACACAAAAATGCGTCCTTGAAAAATGGATCGCCGGCAGAGAGCGCCAGTCCGGTATGACCGTGGTAACATTTCTGCAAAGATACGATCTTACGGCGCTTTGTCGCATAACGTACGCTCTTGATCGCTACATCAACGGCCTCGCCGCCGCAGCTGGAAAAGATGGCGTACTGCATACCCGGAGTTGCCGTAGTGACAAGGCTTTTTGCCAGTTTACCACGAGCCACGGAACCAAAATGATGGTTTCCGATATCAAACTCTTTGACTCCTTCTTCGAGGGCTGCAATCACTTCCGGATTGCGGTGTCCGAGGTTAAATGTTCCGCCGTTCAGATGAAGGTTCATATATTTTTTACCATCCATGTCCCAGAAATAATAGCCTTCGCGTTTGCCGATGATGATATCGATTCCCATATCAAACCAGGTCTGCGTACGGCTTGGGTTCCAGTAAGTAAGACAATCATTAATCGCTTCTTGTTTTGTAACGCTTCCATCTAATAACATAATGTCCTCCAATCCGGCAGTTACTCTGCCTCGTAAACTTTTTCCCCGCCAAGCCATGTCTGCATGACGCGGATGTCTTTTATATGTAATGGGTCAACGGTAAACGGATCTTCTTCCATCACGGCGAAGTCTGCCAGTTTTCCCACTGTTATCGTGCCTTTAATGTCTTCTTCATAAGAAGAATACGCGGCATTTCTGGTATACATGCTGATGGCATCGTATACACTGACGCGTTCCTTCGGATACCATCCGCCCTCCGGCTTTCCGGTAAGATCCTGCCTGCACACGATGGAATATACACCGAGCATCGGGCTGTAAGGTTCCACCGGCGAATCCGAACTTCCGGTAAGAATGATGCCTTCCTTGATCAATGTGTTCCAGGCATACGCATATCGGATCCGTTCCGGGCCGAGCCGGTCTTCCGACCACCAGATGTTATAATTCGATGTAAATCTCGGCTGGATATCCACGATGATCGGCATCTTTTTGATCCTCTCGATCAGATCTTTGCGAAGCACGATGCCGTGGATCAGGCGAAACCGGACATTTGGCTTCGGATTCTTGCGGTAGCAGTTTTCCAGGGCGTCAAGCGCAATCTCGACACCGCGGTCGCCGATCGCGTGAATACCGATCTGCAGATCCATGTCATATGCCTTCTGGCACATTTCCATGACTTCTTCCGGCGAGTGATTCAAAAGTCCTTTGTTTCCCGGATCGTCCGAATAATCCTCCGTCAATGCGGCATTTCGCGAGCCAAGCGATCCGTCGCTGTATATTTTGTAAAAGCCGTAACGCAGCTTTTCATTTCCAAATCCTGTCTTCATATGAAAAGACGGATATTCGTCAAATGACAGGTACACACGAACCGGAAGCCGTCCTTCCTCATCCAGTTCCTGGTATAAATTCATATACTCATCCGCATCGACAAATTTTCCCTGAATCGGATGAATGCCGGTGATCCCATAACGGTTCATGTCGCGGCACACCGCTTCGAGCGCATCTTTTTTGTCCTCCGGCGTCGGCAGAAGATCCGGAATGCTCTTTAATACCGGCGTTACCGCGCTCTCACGCAGGATGCCGTTTGGCTTTCCATCCGCTCCGTACTCCACGGAATCCGGTACGAGCGGTTTGAAATTCTCATCAATTCCGGCGATCTCAAGTGCTTTTGAATTTGCCGCGTGAACGTGCATACAATACCGGCTGATCAGGATCGGACAATCTTTGCTGACGCTGTCAAGTTCCTCTTTTGTCGGAATCCGCACCTCGTCAAATTCCTCGTGGTTGAAGCCGCTTCCTTTGATCCACTGACCGGGCGGCGTCACTTTCGCGCGCTCCTTCAGGCGTTCCAATATCTCCTGCACACTTTTTGTACCGACAAGATTCACTTCTTTTGTCGTCCTCGCGTAAGCCAGTGTATGCTGGTGGCAGTCGATAAATCCCGGAAAAACTGCCCTTCCTTTCATATCAATGATCTCGTCGCTCTCTATTTTCTCTGCTTCTTCGTTTGTTCCCGTAAATACGATTTTTCCATCGCGGACACCGACGGCTTCTACCGCCTGTCCTTCCTGTTCCATCGTGTAAAATTTTCCATTTTTATACAATTTTTCTGCATACATACTATCACTGACCTTTCCCCGTCGTCACTTCGTTGTGGCAAATGCCATTTTTCTCATATTCCGACGCATTTTCCAGCGAAATCCGGATGATCTCGTACAATGCCCGGTCTGTCAGGAAACTGATATGTGATGTGTAAATTACATCTTCTCTCGCAAGCAGTTCCTCAAATACCGGGTCGCCGGTCGGCTTTCCTTCAAAATCAACCCGTACAAAATCATCTTCTGTCTCATAAACGTCCATTGCGAACGCAGAAACCTTTCCTTTTTTCAACGCAGCCAGCATCGCCTTGCCATCTACCAGACCACCTCGTGCGGTATTTACAACCACGACACCCGGTTTGCATTGTTCCAATGTCTCTTCCCCGATCAGATGTGTATTTTCTTTTGTCAGAGGACAGTGAAGCACGATGGCATCACTGCGTTCCCAGATTTCGGAAAGGGAAACCTGTGTCGCGATCCCGACAAGGTCGAGATGTACATGTCTGGCATATACAAGCACTTTGGCTCCGAGTGCCGCCAGCGCCTTGATCGTCAATGTGCCGATCCGCCCTGCTCCGATGACACCGATCGTCATGGTGCGGATCTCTCTTCCACACAATCCCGCAATTCCAAAATCACGTCTGGCAACCATTGCCTCGCTCCGCCGCATATGGCGCAGTGCATTGAGCAAGAGCATCAACGTATGCTCACTGATCGCATTCGGTGAATACGACGGCACATTGGCTGCCTTAATGCCGTACTTCCGTAATGCTTCGAGGTCAAGATGATCGATACCGGTCGCTCTGGAGACGATATAACGTACTCCATGCTCCGAAAGAAGTCTGGCTTCTTCCTCACCGATCATGCTGTTTGTCATAATCCAGATGGCACGGAATCCATCGACTTCTGCGATCCTGTCTTTGGTAAAAATACCATCCGCAAATGCAATCTCTTCGACATCTACTTGTTTTCGGATCTCGGCGAGCGTCTCTTTCTCGTCCTCCGTCATCCCATAAATCAGTAATTTCATCCTTCCCTCCTCTCTGCGGCTGCCTTAGAGCCGCTGGAGTGCTTCCGTCATTTCTTTGGTTGTCATGCGGAATGTCGTCCAGTCTGACATTGGAAATGCTCCCATGCCTTTGTAAAAACCGATTGACGGGGTATTCCAGTTGAGGCACACCCATTCGAGACGGTCGCATCCCTCGTCAACGGCAATCTGCATCAATACACGGAAAATCTCTTTTCCGATTCCTTTGCCGCGCATCTCTTCGCGTACAAAAATGTCTTCCAGATACAGGTTTGTTCGTCCGCAGAAAGTAGAAAATGTATGGAAATACAGGCAGAATCCCACCGGTTTTTTCTCATATTCTACGATCAGACAGTTACAGTCGTGCTGCTCAAACAATGCCTTATGTAATCCTTCCTCGGTCGCTTTCACACAATCTGACATTTTTTCATATTCTGCGATTTCTTTGATCAGCCGGAGTACCAGCCCCTCTTCGCCATCCTCGACATAACGGATGGTAAGTCCTTCTGTCTTTGTCTTAAATTCTTTACTCATAATAACCCTCCTAACGTCAGCCAGCCATAAATCTGGCTAAAAATTCCTGTGTCTTCGGATGCTGTGGATTGGCAAAAAGTTCTTTCGACTTACGGTTTTCTGCCACCACACCTTCATGCATGAAAATGGTCCGCGTCGAGACATCTCTCGCAAATGCCATCTCATGTGTTACGATAACCATTGTCATTCCTTCGCTTGCCAGCTGTTTCATGACATTAAGCACCTCGCCGACCATCTGTGGATCGAGAGCACTCGTCGGCTCGTCAAACAAAAGTACTTCCGGCTCCATCGCAAGCGCTCTCGCAATGGCAACACGCTGCTGCTGTCCACCGGAAAGCTGCGCCGGTTTGGCGAGCAGCTGTGGTGTCATTCCCACTTTTTCAAGATAATATTTTGCCTTTTCCTCGGCTTCCTGCTTTGGCATCTTCAACACTTTACGAAGTCCTAACGTACAGTTATCAAGAACGGTTTTATTCTGGAACAGATTAAACTGCTGGAAAACCATTCCCATTTTTTTCCTGGATGACCGTACATCCGCGCGGTATCCGGAAATCTCTTCACCGTCAAAGTAGATGCTTCCGGAAGTCGGTGTCTCCAGCATGTTCAGACATCGAAGCATCGTCGTCTTTCCGGAACCGGAAGCTCCGATGATACAGATTACATCTTTTGGAAATACCTTGAAATTTACACCGCGAAGCACTTCGTGGTCACCAAAATTTTTTGTCACATCGTATACTTCCAAAATTGGTTCTTTGATTTCACTCATGGTAATTCCCCCTTTACTTTGACAAGCTGTAATCGGATTTTCCAGCCATCAATTTCTCCACAAACCGGAGTAAGATCGTTACGATCAGGTTTAATACAAAATAAATTGCCGCGATAATGATAAATACTTCAAAATATTTATAATATACCGATGCCGCCGTCTTTCCGCTGAAGAACAATTCGTTGACGGAAATAACATTTAATACGGAAGTATCTTTCAGGTTGGTTACCAACTGGTTACCAATCTGCGGCATGATATTTTTCAGTGCCTGCGGCAGCACGACGTGGAACATGATCTGAAAATGACTCAGTCCGATGACCTTTCCGGCTTCAAACTGACCGGTACTGACGGAATTGATTCCGCCTCGTACCGACTCAGCCATGTAAGCACCAGTGTTGATCGAAACGACGATGAAACCACATGTCAATGCGCCCCACTGGATTCCCAGATAAGACAAGCCATAGTAGATAACCATCGCCTGTACGATCATTGGTGTACCTCGAAATACTTCTACGTATACTCTTACGATCGCTTTTACTACTTTTACCAGACCACGCTTTGCATAGTTGCAATTTGCTTCCAGTTCAATGGTTTGAACGATACCAACGATAAATCCGATGATACATCCAATAATCGTACCGGTCACTGCCAGAGCAAGTGTCCAGCCTGCGCCTTTCAAAAAGACGTCTTTATATTCCATGATGAGGTATCCAACCCAGTCCCAAAAGGAACCATCTGCGGGGAAGGATGCCGCCTGTGCAACAAACATTGTCATAGTATGTCCCCCATTTCTGCGCCGCTATGGTGTCCATTGTTTGCTGCCAAGCGGCGCTTCGGCACAAACTTACGGATTATTCAGAATCACTTGCCGGCTGGTTTGCGATGGCTTCTTCCATCATCTTATCTTTGTCTTCGTCGGAGATGCCTTTCAAAGTCTTATTGCAGGCATCAATGATTGCCGAGTCGCCTTTTTTCGCTGCGACTGCGATATTTGTAATACCGGAATCTACATCAAAACCGGAACCTTCCGGAAATTCTACCATTGCCAGATCTTTGTTTGTCGAAACAGCCGCCATCGCCATCGGTTTTTCCACGATTGCTACATCGGTACGGCCCGAACTTACGGCTACGATCAAACTTGGGATGTCCGGCAGAGCTTCCTGTACGGTAGCTCCCTTGATCTGTTTTGCGGAATTGTCATACATCGTTGTTCCCTGCTGGGAAGTTACGGTGCAGCCCTTCAGATCATCCAATGTCTTGGCGCTTGCATATTTGCCGTCTTTTTTCACGATCAGTACGTGAGTTGCTTTATAATAAGGATCGGAGAAGTCAACACTCTGTTTTCTTTCGTCGGTTGCTGACATTCCGGCGATGATTGCGTTGATGGTTCCGGACTGAACCGCCATGATCAATCCATCCCATTCAATTTTGTAAACCTGCAATTCATAACCATTTTCCTCGGCAATCTTCTTTGCCATCATTACGTCGTATCCATTTACATATTCGGTTGTTCCTTCGATTGGAACGGCACCGTTGCTGTCGTCTGTCTGTGACCAGTTGTACGGAGCGTTCATACATTCCATACCAACTTTCAAAACCTTTTTCTCACTCGAAGTGGAATCGGAAGAGGAACCTGCCTGCTCGGAAGAACCGCAGCCTGTGAGTGATAATAACATCACCATCGATAATACCAAACTCATAAAAATTGATTTCTTCTTTCTCATTTTCATAATAAGACCACCTTTCTGTAAATAGAAAAAAGCGCCGCACCCCGAAGGGTTCAGCGCCTTTGCTTTTTGTTACCCCTATCATACCGAACAAAATCCCATCTGTCAATACGGAGTTCTCCACAAATATCGACCTGTCATTTTAGCAAATATGCAAAAAAATGATAGAAAAATGAGAATTATTCTTATTTTTGTTTGGCAATTATGTCTGTTTCTTTTTCATTTATTCTTGCTTTTTTATACATTTTGCACAAAATCAGCCCATTTTTGCGGTCTGACTGGTACTACCAGTTGAACCAGTTTAGCAGATATGCTATACTGTAACTATTCAGGATTCCCTGTATGGAAATCCATGAATCGTTATGTTATAGGTTGAAAGGGGGAATTTCTTATGAGAGATGCTTTATCTACCAAAATCGCGTCGGAGCTTTGCACCCGCATCCGTTCCGGCGAACTCAAAGAAAATGACAAGCTGCCGTCGGAGCGTATCCTGGCTTCCCAATACGATGTCAGCCGCAATGTCGTCCGCGAATCGATCAAAATGCTGGTTGAGAAAAATCTGGTGATCAATATTCCGGGAAAGGGAAATTATGTTTCCCGTCCAACCCAGTCAAGTATTGCAGATAAGCTGGAAAATGCGATTCATTTATCCGATGTCCCGGCTTCGGAGATTGTAGATGCGCGGCAGTTTCTGGAAATCAGCGTCATGGAAAAATATCTTCTTTCTATTACAGAGGAAGAAGTCGCTGAACTGGAACATTTATATGAAAAAATGGAATCTTCCCGCAGCAATTACGCGCTGTTTTGGGAATATGACACAAAATTTCATCTGCAATTGATCGGCTGTTCCAAAAATAGTATTTTAACGTTATTTTTGTCCACACTATATCGTATGACACAGAAAAATATTATTATGAATTCGGAAGATCCGGTGTCGGCGGTTGCCTTTTCGCAGGCGGATCATGCGGAGATTATCGAGGCGGTGAAGACGAAAGACCGGGAACGGCTCTGTCACGCGATTGAACGCCACCTCTCTCCGCTTCACGAGTTTTATAAGGAGGAAGTCTGAGTATGGATATTTTTGTTGTCGCCGGACAAATGCTGGTTCTCTTTGCCATGATGTTTACCGGTTATTTCCTTGCCCGCAGAGACTGGATCAATGACTCGCTGTCTTCGGCGCTTTCCCGTCTTGTGGTTAATATTTTCAATCCTTTTTTGATGATTTCCAGTGTTTTCGGCCAGAGTTTAAAACAAAGCGGCCCCTTATTCTGGGAAAATCTGGCACTTGTAGGCATTTTTTACCTGCTTCTTTTTCTCGCCGGATTTTTTATCGTATTTATCCTTCGGCCGGAAAGCCACAAAGCACCGATCTACAAACTGCTGACGCTGCTTCCGAACTGCGGTTTTATGGGCATCCCTATCGTGAGTTCGCTGCTCGGCGCGCAGTATATTATCTACGTCGCGGTGTATATGCTCGTTTTTAATCTCATCATATATACTTACGGCATTTCGCTCGTCCGCCGCTCTCTCTCCGACGACAGCGCCCCTGCGCTCAGTATGTCGGCCAGACTCCGCCAGATCTTTGACAATACCGGTGTGCTGGCCTCCCTTATCACGATCGTTTTGTTTGTATCGGGCATTTCCCTGCCGGAAAATGTGCAGAAATTTATCACTTATATGGGAAATCCCTGCGTGCCGCTGTCGATGATCCTCATCGGCTGTTCGCTTGCTGCCAGCCCGCTTTCGCAGATTTTCCGCGAAGTCCGTCTTTATGGATTTGCCCTGGTCAAAATGTTTGCGATCCCGATCCTGGCAAGTTTCCTTGTCCGGCTGCTGCCTTTTGACCCGCTGATCCTTACCTTATTTATCATTATGCTCGCCCTTCCTTCCGGCAGTATGGTGGTTCTTATCACGGAAGAATACAAAGGCGATGTCCAGCTTGCCTCCGCCGGCGTGGTTCTGACAACAATCGTGTCTTTATTCTCCATTCCTATCGTGAGTTTATTCGTCGGATAAAATTCTCTTTACCAAATCTTAACTTGCTATTGCACCGCTGCGGCGTTATAATGACGGTGCAAGCAAGTAACATTCTTTTTAGACCCAGTGATTGCATGGGAGGGATTACGATGTGCAGCTCACAGACCAGAAAACACCTTATGGGATTTTTAATCTTAGCCATATTGTTGTGTGAAATGTGTTTCTTTTTACAATCAGCAGACACATCTTCTTTTTGCGTCCAGACTACACAATCCACCAAACATGTCACTCACGCACAGATCAGCGACGGCTCAAAGGTTGTTTATGAGGAACGTATCTCTAAAACTCCGGATGCCGGCGCGGAATCTTTTTGCAAGAGTGAGCAGCGTACCCTGCAGTCTTTTATTCGTCGATTGTCTGCTTGCCTTTCGACGGTGGAATATCTTCCACGCACATTTCATTCCACTCTGTTTTTACAGATTTCCGATGTGACGCATAATACAAGTGGACACATTTCTCTGATTCATTGCGTCTATCTAAAGGACGGAAAAAAACGTTGATTCCCTTTTATTCTATAATTGTAAATTTTTTCCATTTTTAATGGTTTATTATGGTGCGCCGCAGACGCGGCAGAGAGCACAGAAATGAGGGAACATATGTTAGAATATATTATTATTGGATTGGCAGCAATCCTCTTAATCGGCGCTTGTATTTTCAGTTTTCGCATCGACAATTCGGGGAAAGAAGATGCGATCACCGATAATCCAAAAACCAAATAAAATCATAGATTAAATTAAATCAAAAACAACGTTAACGTTTTTCGAAAGGAGCCTTTCATCATGAGTAACATTTTAATGTACATATACTTTATTATCTGCGGTGGGTTGGGAGCTGTTTCCTGTATCTATATGACCGTTTCTGCTTTTGTTGTGATCGGGCAAAAGATCTACGGCCGTGTAGCACATGGAAAGTCATTGTACGATTAATGTAACTTTTAAGGACTTAATACTAAATGGGACACCCCCGCCGGGTTTGTGATGCAGGCACGGCGGGGGTTTGTGTTGTAAGAAGATCATAATGACTTCAAATACTCTTCTACATTTAGATATTCAATTCCATCCATCTCTGCATGTTCTCCACGGTAAATAACATAACGCCCTTCAATCTCTCCATATCTATGGCTTGTCATTTGACATTTTTGTTCGTCTACCAAATGACGGTATTGATTTTTCACCCTTTCCTTGCTGTATTTTACTTCATAGATCTTACAGGTTAAGGTTTTAGGATCAAATACCACCATATCAAACTCGCCGACTGCAAACTGCAGTTTAAATACTTTTTGATCCGGCTTTGCAATCTTTGTCTCCAGAAGAACAATGTCCTCCATCATTCTTCCGCGTATTTCACTCAATAATCTTTCTAAAATGTGCTGTCTTTCCTTTATCGAAAGTTCTTGAAATTTCGCGTCCAGGAGCATGTTTTCAACAATCGCATCTGCCTGGGCATATCGCATTCCCGGCTGTGTAAGCACAGTGATACTGGCTTTTTTCTCCACTTCAGGAAGAGATTCAAGTTCAATCTCCATTATCAGATCCAGCAAGGTTAAATACTCTTTAATTTGAACCATATGACATTCTTCAATATCAACACTCTGTTCTTCTTTATTGAGTAAATCAAGCATTTTCATAATTCCCATCGTCACCTTATCAATGTCTAAATGTTCCTTCACATTGATTGGATTTTCCCTGTCTCTAAGCAAATTTGCCGCTGTCACAGAAATATCATGAGAACGAAACGTGCGTTCCACGACACTACGGGTAAATCTATGATTTATATCTTCCACCACACGATTAATCACATTCGTCAATTCGCGTTTTTCATACAGATCCAAAAGCTGGCGGAAATGTCCTCCATATTCATACATTTTAAGAGAATGCTGAATATTTTTAGCAATGGCAGTATCAATATATTCCCCGGCGTTCTTTGAATTTGCAAAGGGTGCATTCTCGTTGTAATTCACACCTCCCAGACTCATCGTTCCACCATAACGGATATATTCATCAATTCCCGCAATGCCTAAAACCGTCTCGAACTCCCGATATGGAATAAATGTAGTATGAAGCATAATACATCTGTCATACAATTGTTCTTCTTTTGAAAAAGCAAATCCTAACGAATCTGTCCCTGACAAAACAATTTTCATACCGCTGCTTGCATAAATATCTGAAAAAATGGCTGCTCCTTCTACAAAATCTTCCATTAACGTCACTTCATCAAGAAACACATAGCGAAATCCATTTTTTTCCAGTTCTCGGAGATCTTCATCCACATCTGCTAATGTATCTCTCGACGTCACTTGAATAAATGCAGCTTTTTTAAATAATTCGGGCGGCAGTTCTGCCAGTATCTGACGGATCATCGTCGTTTTCCCCGTCCGTCTGAGTCCATATAGAATAAACACTTTCTCCTGTGTTTCGCCCAAAATATAATCACGTAAACTGCGGATACATTCTCTTTTTTTATAATTCCGAGTCAAAGCAATTTGTGCCCGGAGCTGCTTTCCATATCGTACCATTGTTCGAAAATGAAATTCTTCCGCTGTTTTCTTTTTTTCGTCCGTTACCGGAACAAGTAATTTCTTCCGTTCTTTTAATTTCTTTTGCAGTTCTCTTCGTCTGGCAATTTGAGCTTCAAGTTCCGGAACCTCGTCATAACGGATATAATTCTCCACCCTTTTTCCGTTTTGTACAGTGCGGTGGTAATAATATTCCTTATTCTTTATTTTCTTTTTCGTAATGCTGCCCTCTGGCAGAATTGCTATCTGTCTCTCTAACTCCGTGATCTCATCAATCAATTTATCCTGTTCCATTTACCGCACCTCCTTAATATAGTTATACCCATTATACCCCTTTTGCTTTCATTTATCAAGGGTATAACGGGTATAACTCCAATTTCTTAAATTGTATACGCAAATGACGATTCTTCGCGGTACCGCTTGACCATATCCGCGAGCGTGATATGGTCGAGAACCCCGTCAATGGCTTTGTCCACCGACTGTCCGAGGTCGTGTACGATGCTGTTCATCGTCTTGTTATTTTCGCTGATTTTGTAAATGTCAATGTCCACCGCGTTCTGCTGCCCTTCGATCACATCGATGATCTCCGCTGCCGTGTACTGGGCAACCGGCTTCGCAAGATAATAGCCGCCGCGGTTGCCGCGGATCACCTTGACAAGACCCGCATGACGAAGTTTGGAAGCAACCTGCTCAAGGTATTTTTCCGACAGATCATATTCCTTTGCTGCCTGTTTGACCGGAACCGTCTCGCCCGCATGGATCGCCAGATTTATCATAAAAAACAAGGCGTATTGTCCTTTTCTCGTAATATACATTCTTTGCTTCCTCCTTTGCCATATTTTAACAATTAGAATCCTGTTCAATCGATGAGATTGCCGTCGCTCCGTCCGCTACCGCCGTCACCACCTGACGAAGCTGCTTGGTGCGGATGTCCCCGGCAGCGTAGATGCCCGGCCGGCTTGTCCGGCAGTCCTCGCCAGCCATGATGTATCCTGTCGCGTCGAGATCGACAAGTCCTTTGGCGGCTTCATTCTGCGGATCCATTCCGATCGCGATAAAGATACCGGACAATTCCAGCTCTTTCTCTTCGCCCGTTTGATTCTGTTTTAAAATGACGTTCTCCACTTTGCCGTCGCCGCAGATCTCCTGCACCTCGTAAAATGGGAGAAATTCAATGTTTTCCGTCTCCTTGATCTTCTGCTGGAGCACCTTCGCCCCACGAAGTCCGTCGCGCCGGTGAATGAGATAGACTTTTTCGCAGATGTTGGAAAGATACAGGGCATCTTCCAGAGCCACATCGCCGCCGCCCACGACAGCCGTCGTCTTTCCGCGGAAAAAAGCTCCATCGCACGTCGCACAGTACGAAACCCCGGCACCGGCAAGTTCCTTTTCACCCTTCACGGAAAGTGTCTTGTGACGCGCACCCGTCGCAAATAACACCGCTTTTGTCTCTATCGTTTCTCCATTCGCAAGTGTAATCTTCTTCCCTTCGCCATCGTCGGCAATCGCCGTCACTTCGCCTTCTAAAAACGGAACCGAAAGTGCGTCTGCGTGCTCGCGGAATTTCATTGCCAGCTCATAACCGCCCATTCCATAGAGTCCGAGGTAATTGTCAATGCGCTCCGTCGTAATGATCTGACCGCCGCTAAATGGCTCTTTTTCGATCACAACCTGGTCAAGCATTGCCCGCTGTGCGTAGACCGCCGCCGACAAGCCCGCCGGCCCACTTCCAATAATTACCAAATCTTTTCTATCTGCCATAATATTCCCTCATTTCTTTGCAAGTCTTCTCAATCTCTTCGTCCGTATGTGCGGCAGAGACAAACATTGCCTCAAACTGCGATGGCGCGAGGTAAATGCCCGCGTGCAGCATCGCATTGAAATAAGCCGCATACGCCTCGGTATCGGATGTTTTCGCGCTGTCAAAATCTACCACTTCTTTTGAAGTAAAGAAAATGCTCATCAGGGATCCCACCTGATTTACCCATACTTTGTCACCAAATATTTTTCTTGCGCTGTCGGCAAGCAGCTTTGTCTTTTCTTCCAATTTTTGGTAAATATCCGGGTTTTTCCGTAACAATTTCAAAGTTTCCAGTCCCGCCGTCATTGCGATCGGGTTGCCGGATAACGTACCTGCCTGATAAACCGTTCCGACCGGGGAGACACATTCCATGATCTCGCGGCGTCCACCGTAGGCTCCGACCGGCATGCCGCCACCGATGATCTTGCCAAGCGTCGTAAGATCCGGCGTCACGCCATAATACTCACTCGCGCCGCCCTGTGCCAGACGAAATCCGGTGATGACTTCGTCAAAGATCAGGAGTGCGCCATTGTCCTTCGTAATCTCCCGCAGAAATTCGAGGAATCCGGCTTTCGGCGGAACCACGCCCATATTGGCGGCGACCGGCTCTACGATCACGGCGGCAATCTGACCGCCATACTGCTCAAATAACGCCTGTACCGAATCCGGATCGTTGTACTCAGCGATCAGCGTGTACTTTGTATATCCTTCCGGAACTCCGGCGCTGTCCGGCACCGCCTGTTGAAGCACCCCGGAACCGGCTTTCACAAGAAGACCGTCCGAGTGACCGTGATAACAACCGCGGAATTTGACGATATAGTCGCGGCGCGTAAAGCCTCTTGCGACGCGGATCGCGCTCATGACCGCCTCTGTTCCGGAATTTACCATCCGCGACAATTCCATCGAAGGCATCATTTCCGCGATCAGCTCGGCAATCTCGTATTCTTTCTCCGTCGGCGCACCAAACGTCAATCCATCGTCACACGCTTTCTTTACCGCGTCGATCACTGACGGATACGCGTGGCCGAGGATCCCCGGCCCCCACGAACAAACGTAGTCAATATATTCATTTCCATCCACATCAAAAATATGTGAACCCTTTGCTTTTTTAATAAATGCGGGTGTCCCGCCGACACTCTGAAAGGCGCGCACCGGCGAATTGACACCGCCAGGGATTCTCTGTTTGGACTTTTCAAATAATTCTTCTGATCTTGTCATCGTTCTTCCTCCAGCCATTTCGCCACATCCAGGGCGTGATATGTGATGATAATATCTGCCCCTGCCCGTTTCATGGCGATCATATTTTCCATCACGATCCGTTTTTCATCAATCCAGTCATTTTGCGCTGCCGCCTTAACCATCGAATATTCGCCGCTCACATTGTAGACCGCAAGGGGCAGTCTCGTAAGATCTCTCGCCTGCCGCACAATGTCAAGGTACGCAAGTGCCGGTTTTACCATGATAATATCCGCTCCCTCGTCGATGTCCGCCTGACATTCGCGGAGTGCCTCTCTTCCGTTTGCCGGATCCATCTGATACGTACGGCGGTCACCAAATGCCGGTGCCGAATGCGCCGCATCGCGAAACGGCGAATAATATCCGGAAGCGAATTTGGCGCTGTATCCCATAACGATTGTATCGGTAAAGCCGTTTTCGTCGAGACTTTCCCGAAGTACTTTGATGTGGCCGTCCATCATATCCGAAGGCGCGATCATGTCTGCGCCTGCCTTGGCAAGCGACACTGCCATTTTCGCAAGAAGCGGAAGTGTCTCGTCGTTCAAAATCTTACCTTCGTGAACCAGACCGCAGTGTCCATGCGACGTATATTCGCAAAGACAGACATCCGCGATCACAAGAAGATCCGGCGCCCACTCTTTGATCTGGCGGATGGCACGCTGAGTGATGCCGTCTTCCGCATAAGCCTGGCTTCCGCACTCATCTTTGTGTTCCGGGATTCCAAAGATCAGGATTGCCGGCACACCTGCCTTCTGAATGCGATCCAATTCTTCCGGAAAACGATCGATCGTATATTGATAAATGCCCGGCATCGAATCCACCGGAATTTTCTCATCTGTTCCTTCTTTAATAAAAACCGGATACACAAGGTCATTCACCGATACACTCGTCTCGCGTATCATATTTCTCACGGTTTCATTATTTCTCAGTCGTCTTAAACGAATCATTGTTCTCGCTCCTTTGCCATTTCTTCTATCAAATGCTCGATATCACACTGCTCCGGTATAATATCTGCGTGTATTCCATATTTTTCCAGTCGTTCCGCGGTAACCGCGCCGATCGCCCCGATCTTCGTCGGCTTCTTTCTGCGGTCACGCTCCCACTTCGCTGCATTTTCAGGTCCAAGTTCTTTGATAAAGGCTTCGACCCCCGATGCACTTGCAAATGTCAGCAGGTCAAAGTCCAAAAGATATTTCCAGTTCTCGGTCTTTTTTCCCTGCACATCGTAGATCGGAAGAATCGTTTTGTCAATTCCATTTTCTTCCAGTATCTGAACCATGCGGACGCTTCCCTGCAAGGCTCGCGGCAAAAGCAGTTTTTCTCCCGGCTTCATCGTTTTCACAAGACTCTCTGCCAGTGCTTCTGTCGTGTAACGTGCCGGGATCAGATCGGCTTCAAACCCATACTCGCGGAGGGCATCTCTCGTCCCGCTTCCCACAACCGCAAACCGGATTCCGGCAAACTGCCGCAGATCGATCTTTTCACGGAAAACGTGGGTAAAGAAAAGCCGAATGCTGTTCTGGCTTGTAAACGCGACCCAGGAGTAATTGGAAAGTTTTTCCAGTCCTTTATCCAGTTCGCGGATTTCTGCCGTCTCTTCCACCTTCATCTCGCATACCGTATACACGCGCGCGCCCTTTTCCAAAAGCCGTCTGCGCATCCGCTCCTGCAAGGCAAATGTTCCGATGATTCCGACTTTTTTGTCCGCCAAGGCACCGCGGTCGGAAGAGATAAAATCGTATGCCGCCGTCTCGCCGACGACAATGATCGCCGGTGGCTTGATCCCGGCTTCCGCAACGTCTCCGACAATCGTCGCAAGGCTTCCGCGCACGATCTGTTCGCCCGGCATACAGCCATTGGCAATTACCGCTGCCGGTGTCTGCGGATCCTTTCCTTCCCGAATCAATTTGTCCGCAATCTCCGCAAGATGTGAAATCCCCATCAGAAACAGGCTTGTCCCCTCCTGCGGATGGATATGCGCAAGGCTTGTCTCATCGCCGGCTTTTGTGTGGCCGGTAAATACGTGAAAACTGCGGCTTGTCTCCCGGTGAGTAACCGGGATTCCGAGCAGTTCCGGTACGGCAACCGCCGATGTCACACCCGGCACCAGCTGAAATGGGATATTTTCTTTTTGAAGCGCCAGCACTTCCTCGCCACCGCGTCCGAAGACAAACGGATCGCCGCCCTTCAGGCGCACGACATGGTCAAACCGTTTGGCGGTATCAATTAAAATCCGGTTGATTTCTTCCTGCTTTTTCGAATGGCTTCCCGGTTTCTTTCCGACATAGATCTTTTCGCAGTCTTCCGGCACAAGTTCCAGCAATCCGTTCGTTCCGAGCCGGTCATACACGACCGCTTCGCACTCCCGCAGCACCTCTGCGCCACGGCATGTCATCAGTCCCGGATCTCCCGGCCCTGCTCCAACCAAATAAACCATTTTGTCCTCCTTATGCCCGGCGAAATTTCCGGCACACTGTTTCTACCAATTTTTGCCAGTCTTTTTTTTGCCCCTGCGCCTGTACGCGGTGCACCAATTCGTCCTTTTCAATCATCAGGTCGAGGCTCATCTCTTCCCCGGAAACCCGGCTCAAAACGCCGATCGGTTCATGGCAGCCGGCGTTCAGTTCGGTAAGCACCGCCCGCTCTGCCTCCAGTTCAAAAGCACTCGTCTCATCGCTGATCCCTTTCACAAGTTTTCTTACAAAACCGGTCTTTCTCGTCTCTACCGCAATGATTGCCTGTCCTGCCGCCGGAAGCATTTCCTTTACCGGCAGATACTCATATTCCAATTCCGGATCGTGATCTAGTCCCTGCCGTTCAATTCCGGCTGCCGCAAGCACGATCGCATCGTATTTTCCTTCTTTTAATCTGGCAATTCTCGTTCCGACATTGCCGCGCAGATCCCTGCACTCTGCCTTCGAATACATCGCCCGGATCTGACAGCGTCTACGCAGACTTCCCGTCCCCACCGTAAATGCCGTCTCTCTCGTAATCTCTTTCCCTTTCGGATAGATCAATACATCCTGCACGCAGGCGCGCGGCAGTGTACCCGCGATCATAAGACCGTCTCCACACGGATTTGGCATATCCTTGGCGCTGTGCACTGCGATATCAATCGTGCCGTCGGTCAACGCCTGCTCAATTTCCTCGACAAAGACCGCTTTTCCACCGAATGCCGTGATCGGGCGGTCTGTCTGCCGATCCCCTTTCGTCGTCAGGATCACCGTCTCATAACGGTACATCGGGTATTTTTCCTGCAATGCACGCAGCACCATATCCGTCTGGATCCGCGCAAGTTCGCTTCCTCTTGTCCCCAGTTTAATTACATTATTTTCCAGTTTTTCCTCTAACATATCCAATAAAATCTCCTTGCGCTTTGCTTCCACCGGTTCGGTAAGCATCACTTCTTCGCGCGCTCTTCCCAATTCATCGGCAATCTGTCCGTAATCTCTCCGCAGATTCTTCCCAATCTCCTTTTTGATCTTCGATGCCAGTCCCGGACTGTTCCCACCGGTCGAAACGGCTACGACCACATCCTTCTGGCGCACGATCGCCGGAAAATAAAATCCGCAGTCCTTTTTCACATCGACGACATTGACCAAGATTCGGCGTTCTTTACAGAGGTCTGCGACTTCTGAATTCAGTTCGCTGTCATCCGTCGCCATAATGACAATGTCTGCCCCTTCGAGGTCTTCCGGCTGATAGCTTCGCTCTTCAATTGTAAGTTTTTCATTTTCAATTTTCCAAATTTTGTCACACACCTGTTTTGCCACGAGGTGTACCCTCGCACCAAATTCCAGCATCATTTCCGCTTTGCGTGCCGCGACATTTCCTCCTCCGACGAGAAGGCAGGTCTTATCATCCAATTGAATCATAAATGGGAAATACGCCATCAGGATTCGCCCTCCAAACTCTTTATCACTTGTTCAAATGCCTCCAGATCCAAATGCTCCCGCAGCTGATACAAAAGCCACGAAGCCTTTTTCTCTTCCAGTTGTTCCATTTTTTCCGGAAATACATCGCGGAACCGCCGGAACGCAAGTGTTTTTTCCATTTCCTCCACGCGGTTTTCGATAATCAATGCGATCTTTTTCGCTTCCGTCAGTTTCTTTTCATTGTTTTTCTTTGCCAATGCCTGAATATCGTCCATATTTTTGACGATACATCCCTCTAGTTTTTCGATTGCCTCATCGACATCGCGCGGAATCGCCAGATCGATAAAGCAAAGCGGTTTTTCCCGCTGTAATTTTTTTACATTTTCTTCCAGGAAAATGTAATGTGGGCTGCTTGTCGCACTGATTACGACATCTGCCCAGCCAAGGTATTCATAACGGTTGTCATAATGCACCCAGCGAACCTGCTCGGTATCCCGAAAAGCAAGGTCGTATTGTTTGTGCTTCCGGCTTGTCGCTACGATCCGAACGCGGTCGTCCGCATCCATCAGGTCACGAAGTATGATCGATCCGATATCTCCGCTGGCTCCGACGAGCAGGATATGAGGCTCTTCCTTGCCCTCGCAGAACCGGAGGGCATCGAGCGTCGTCAGCGTACCGACCGATACCGGCAGTCTCGTCATCATGGACTGATCCGCGATCTCTTTTGCAAGCTGCAATGCACTCTGGAAAATGACATTGAGGTCGCCGTCCGTCATCCGGTGCGCCTTGGCGGATTTGTACGCCAGTTTTACCTGACGGATGATCTCCACTTCGCCAAGCACCGCGGATTCCAGGCCGCAAACCACCTGATACAGGTGTTTTACTGCTGCCTTCTTTTCATAACGCATCGCGTATTTCCAAAATTCTTCTCTCGCAATGCCTTTCCGGTTTTGAAAAAACATTTCCAATATTTGGTAACTTTTTCTTGTGCCGGAAAGGTAGATCTCGCAGCGGTTACAGGTCATCAAAAGAACGCAGCCACCGATGTCTTCACATTCTCCTGCCATCCGGAAAAACTGTTCTTTTTCCTCGTCGCTGAGGGCAAAACGCTCTCTCGTCCCGGTTATGGAATTTTTGTGATTGATACTGATACAGATCATACGTATAAACTCCGTTCTCTTCTTTAAGTAACGGAAAGGAAGAAAGCCATCTGCAACAGCCCTCTTCCTTCCCTTTTTATGAAATGATCAATTCTTCTTTGGATACGTTTTTCTCCTCGTCAATGACAAACGCATTGAGTACCGGATTTTCGAGATCCATCAAAGACAAGATCAGATAATTCACTTTGGAATCGTATGCCAGACGCTTGTCCTCTTCGGATGGCCGGGAAGGAGATTCCGGATGTGAATGAAAATTGCCAAGCAGCTGATATCCATTCGCACGCATATCTTTCACTGCGGCAAGCTGTTCTTTCGGATTCATGGAAAAATGTTCATTGCTCTCGTCGATATTCGTCAGAAGATACACTTTTTTAATGTGTTTTTCATCGCCGTCTTTTGTCCCTCCGATCAGACCGCAAGCCTCGTTCGGAAGTCCTTCCCTGCAGTGAGCAAGAATTTTCTCATAGTCGTCTTTCGTCATCGTTAACATAGTTTTCCTCCTTCGAAAAAAACATTTACATTCTATTTGCCGTCACATTCTACCTGCTCATAATCGATCAGCTCGGTAATTGTCGGATGATCGCCGCACACGGCACAAGTTCCGTTTGCTTTTGGCAGTTTGATCGTGTGGAATTCCATCTTAAGCGCATCGTAAGTCAACAGTTTTCCGGTAAGAAGATCGCCGACTCCGATCAGATATTTGATCGCTTCCATTGCCTGAAGGCTTCCGATCACACCGCCCATCGCTCCGATGACACCTGCCTGCTTACAGGTAGGAACTGCGTCCTTTGGAGGTGGATTTTTGAATACACAACGGTAACATGGTCCTTCTCCCGGTACATAGGTCATGAGCTGACCCTTAAAGCGGATGATTCCGGCGTGGGAAAATGGTTTCTTCGCCATAACGCACGCATCGTTGATCAGGAATTTCGCAGGGAAATTATCGGTTCCGTCGATGATGAAATCATAATCCTTAATCAGATCCATGACATTCTCGGATGTCACAAATTCGCGGTACGTATTTACCGTAACATCCGGGTTCATCGCATTCATCGTCTCTTTTGCGGATTTTACTTTTGCTTTTCCGACATCTGCTGTGCCGTGGATGATCTGACGCTGCAAGTTTGAAAGATCGACTTCGTCCGCATCGACAATACCGATCGTTCCGACACCGGCTGCGGCAAGATACATTGCTGCCGGAGCACCAAGTCCGCCGGCTCCGATGATCAGCACTTTGCCATTCAGCAGTTTTTTCTGGCCTTTCACGCCCACTTCCTGCAAAATGATATGGCGTGAGTAGCGCTCCATCTGTTCATTCGTAAATGCCATTAAAATGCTCCTCCTCCCATGAAGTAAAGAAATTCGATGACATCATTTTCTTTGATCTCTGTTTTGTCGAAATCTTCACTTTCTACAAAGTCATCGTTTACGGTAACGGTTACATAATCCGGGTTTTCTACCTTTTCATCGACGATCAGTTTCGCGATGGTAGTTCCCTGTTCGATTTCCTTTTTCTCTCCTGCTACGGTTACTAACATTTCTTTGTCCTCCTGTTTTATAATATCTTTTTGACAGTTTCTTCCAATTCCGGTCGTTTCACCAGACCACGGATTCTCTCTACCTCGCTGCCATCTTTGAAAAATAACAACGTCGGGGATGCTGCCACTTCATATTTCTGTGCCAGTTCGGCATCAAAATTTACATTGACTTTTACTACTTTTACCTGGTCCTCATAATCATCTTCCAGACCGCCAAGGATCGGAGATAATTGTTTGCATGGGATGCAGCTGTCCGAATAAAATTCTACCACAACCGGCAGATCGGATCCAAGAACCTCGGCTTCAAACTCTTCGCTGCTTACTCGTTTTGCCATGGTTTTCTCCTATTCTTCGACTTTCTTTACGATCAGGTCATATGTGCCATTCTCATTGTCGATCAGTTTCAGGATCTGCTGTCCTTCTTCTTTAAAACTACGAGGTACGTTCTGAACCGGCTCGCCGTCGTTCATTGTCACGGCAAGAACCTGTCCTACTTCGATCTCTTCCATCGCTACTTTTGCTTTTACAAATGTCATCGGGCAGACAACATCGGTAATGTCTACTCTTTCATCAATTTCAAAATCAGCCATTGTATGCCTCCTTAATCACTTTTTCAAATTTATCTTCGCCTACGCGCTCAATCGTAAACTGGAAACGCTCGCTTGGATTTGCATTGTCATCAAAAAACTGGATCGCTGCATCGGTTACGCGGAACAATGTCTCTTCGTCTTTGATGACCGGTACGATCTCTTGTCCTTTGTGAATGCGGTTTCCAAAAAGTCCACCGAAGGATACGAGATATCCCGTCGTCACATCCCAGGCATCGGTTGGACACGCTTTGGCGCATCTTCCACAGTAGTTACACTTACTTTCTTCCACTTCAATCTTTCCGTCTTCCAGTTTGATCGCGTCGGTGCGGCACGCTTTGACGCACACACCACACTGGATACAGGCATCCTCTTTCCATTTTACGATCGAGGCACCTTTCACTCCGACATCATTTTCCTCGGACTTCAAACAGTTATTCTGGCATCCTGTCACACCAAATTTGAATTTATGAGGAAGTTCTCTTGCAAAATATCTCTCGTCCAGTTTCTGTGCGATGTCGTAGGAATCAATGTTTCCACTTGGACAGATCTGGTTTCCCTGACAAGCTGTGACAGTACGTACACGCGGTCCGCAGACACCCGGCTTACAATCGCCTTTCTCCAGTTCTGCTTTCACTTCGTCGATCTGCTCCAGTTTGATAAATGGGATCTCTACGCCCTGTCTGGATGTCAGATGCACATGTCCGTCTCCATATTTTTCTGCCACTTCCGCAATCTTAGCTAACTGCTTTGCTGTCAGATTACCTCCTACTACTGCCAGTCGCAGGGAAAAGTTGTTTTTTTGTTTCTGGCGCATGAATCCGCCTTTTTTCAGTGTAGCATAATCTACTGCCATAATTCACTTCCTCCTTATTTTTTCTCAATCGCGTATTTAAAATCTTCGATGATATCCTGAATATCTTCAATGCCGACGCTGATCCGGATCAGGTCGTCAAATACTCCGGCATCTTCTTTCTCTTTTTCCGTGCTGTGCGCATTCAGCGTCGATTCCGGATGAATGATAAGGGACTTTGTATCTCCAATGTTAGAGACAATTTTTGGTAATTTCAGATCATTCATCATCTGGAAAGCACGTTCTTTGCTTCCGACGCGGATCGTGAGGATCGCGCCATAGCCGTTTTCAAGAGTTTTTTCTGCGGTTTCGTGCCATGGGCTGTCTGGCAGTGCCGGATAATTTACTTTAATGTCCGGATACTGCGTCAAAAACTCTGCTAACTTTTCGGCATTGAAACAGGCACGCTCCATGCGGAGTCCGAGTGTTTCAAGCCCCAGCATATTGTAAAATGCTGTCTGTGGCGCCATACAGGCACCGGTATTTCGAAACAAGCCATTTCTGAGTTTCGCGGTAAATGCAAATTTTCCAAATTTTGCATATTCTTTCATGCCGGGATATTTTTCTTTATCCCATTTGAAGTTTCCGCTGTCGGTGATCACACCGCTGATGGCATCGCTGTTTCCATTTACATATTTCGATGTCGAATTGACGACGATGTCGGCACCAAGTTCGAGTGGACGGACAAGATATGCGGTTGCGACCGTGTTGTCCATCACCAGCGGAAGTCCGTTCTCGTGTGCCAGCTCTGCCAGCTTACGGATGTCTACGACATCCAGTTTCGGATTTCCGATCGTCTCGGCAAAGATCACTCTTGTCTTGTCATTGATCGCTGCTTTGACGGCCTCTTCGTCATGAATATCGACAAATACGGTTTTGATCCCAAATGCCTCAAAATCATGAAAGACATCGATGGATCCTCCGTATAAACTCGTGCTTGCCAGAATTTCCTCTCCGGCATTCACAATATTCAGTAAGGCATTGAAGATCGCTGCCATTCCGGAGGCACAGGCGATCGAAGAAAGTCCTTTCTCCAATGCTGTCATCCGGTTTTCAAAGGCGGTGATCGTCGGATTGTTCAGTCTTGTATAAGAAAATCCGTTTGCCTTATTTTGAAACAATTTTTCATGCTGTTCTGCAGACGTCTGATAGAAGGCGCTGGATTGGTAGATTGGCGTGAGCGTCGCTCCGGTTGCCTCATCTCCCATTTTTCCACTGTGCAAAAGTGCTGTGTTGAATCTCATACGTTCCCTCCATTTTTGTCTCTTCAAATGTAGTTGCCATTGCGTACGGGCGCACCACCATAAACCGACTGTTTACGGATAAAGGCTGCCACTTCTTCTACCTCCGTACCATTTTCACTCCAATTCGTGATATAATTTTCGTTTTTATTCGTAATGCTGTCTGCCTGTTTTTTGTCAACGAGAAGCAGGACAACGATTCCTGCGCGGTGCAGGTGTTTGAGTACCAGGGAAATGTCCTCGCCCTGTGACGGTGCATACAGATACGTATGTCTGCCATCGATGTGAAGAACTTTTTCCACATCTTCCACAAAGGCACGGTTCACTTTATCGGATTTGATAAATTCTACGGTAACCGCTGTCTGCCCTTTGACTGCTGCGCGGACTTTACGGTCCACACGTCCTTCATACAGACCATGCTCTTCGGTATTTACATTTTCTACCACTCCGCAGGCAGATGTCATATTGGTTACACGGTCAATGAGAATAAATTCTCCCATTGTCTTATGTTTCTTAAATTCATCTATAACAATCTTGTCTGCCAGTGAGATTTTACATACCGCAATCTCGTTTTTGCTGAGCGTTTCGACCGGTTTCTGCTCGCCGGTATTAACGTCGATTGCATATTCAATCTTGGTAACGGCTCCCGGAATGGTCTTTGTACCCAGTTTAAAGAAGAAGTTCTTTCCACTGATGAGTTCATCGTCGTCCATCCAAAGGAGTGTCGCTGTCAATGTCGATGCCACTTTCACCTGAGAATCCACGGAAAGCACACAGCCTCTGGATACGTCCACTTCGCGGTCAAGCTGGATCGTTACCGGCTGTCCTTTCACCGCTTTGTCGCTCTGTTTGTCGCCGACATAAATGCTCTTTACTTTCGCTGTCTCATTGCTTGGCAGGGTTGTCAGTTCATCACCGACATGAATCTCACCATCTTCCACCTGACCCTGAAAGCCTCGGAATGTGTGATCCGGACGGCATACACGCTGTACCGGCATATAGAAACCAACTTCGTGGTTGTCTTCGGAAATGTCAATATTTTCCAAATATGTCAAAAGTGCCTCTCCATCATACCATTTGATATTGTCGGATTTTGTCGTAACATTGTCGCCTTCTGTCGCCGAAACCGGTATGATCTTGACATTGGCAAGACTGAGTTCTTTGGAAAGTTCCTTGATCTGTGCTTCAATCTCGCGAAATCTCTCTTCACTGTAGTCCACAAGGTCCATTTTGTTGACAGCAAATACAAAATATTTGATTCCCATCAGTTCACAGATTCTTGCGTGGCGTCTTGTCTGTACGAGCACGCCCTGTTTGGCGTCGATCAAAATGACTGCGAGGTCGGCAAAGGAAGCTCCTACTGCCATGTTTCTTGTATATTCTTCATGTCCCGGTGTGTCCGCAACGATGAAGCTTCGTTTTTCTGTCGTAAAGTAACGGTACGCAACGTCGATCGTGATTCCCTGCTCACGCTCTGCCATCAATCCGTCGAGAAGCAGTGAGTAGTCAATCTCGCCGCCGCGGCTTCCGACTTTACTGTCTAATTCCAGTGCTTTTTCCTGGTCGGTATACAATAACTTTGAATCGTATAAAATATGTCCAATTAAGGTTGATTTTCCGTCATCCACGCTTCCGCATGTAATAAATTTCAATAATCCGCTCATATTAGAAATACCCTTCTCTCTTTCTTCGTTCCATACTGCCAGCTGCTTCATTGTCGATCACTCGTGTCGTTCTCTCGGAAGATACGGCGCTCAGTGTCTCGTCGATAATTTCGTCCAGTGTCGTCGCAGTGGACTCGCATCCACCGGTAAGTGGATAGCATCCCAAGGTACGGAATCGTACACTCTTGTACTCGATCTTTTCACCCGGACGAAGTTTCATACGGTCATCGTCTACCATGATAATGTTGCCGTCGCGGTAAACAACCGGACGTACTTTTGCAAAATACAGAGATGGGATCTCGATATTTTCGCGGCGAATGTACTGCCAGATATCCGTCTCCGTCCAGTTTGACAATGGGAATACTCGTACTTCCTGATGTTTCTGGATCTTGGAATTGTACAGTTTCCACATCTCCGGACGCTGGTTTTTCGGATCCCACGCATGATGTTCGTTTCGGAAAGAGAAAATTCTCTCTTTGGCTCTTGATTTCTCCTCATCCCGGCGTCCACCACCAAATGCAGCGGTAAATCCGTATTTGTCGAGGGCCTGTTTCAATGCCTGTGTTTTCATGATATCGGTATAAGCAGAACCGTGGTCAAATGGATTGATTCCGTCTTTTACCCCTTGTTCGTTAATGTACTCGATCATATCGATGCCGAGTTTTTCTGCCGTTTTGTCACGGAACTCGATCATTTCTTTAAATTTCCATGTTGTATTGACATGTAAAAATGGGAACGGCGGTTTCTCCGGATAAAAAGCTTTCATTGCCAAATGCAGCATTACCGAGCTGTCTTTTCCGATGGAATAAAGCATTACCGGTTTTTCGCATTCTGCAGCCACTTCACGGATGATGTAGATTGCTTCTGCCTCCAATTCGTCAAGATGTGAAAACTCACTCATATCTGTGTCCTTCCTTTCTCTAGTACTTGTTTGATTCTTTTTTGTTGATGATAACCTGTTCTTTGCTGCCATCTCTTCGCAATATATTCCAGTATAACTGATTTTCTTCAGAAAGTACAGTCATCTTGCTTCCCATACCTCCAATATCTGCTCCCAGGTAAAGAGCGATTGCGCCAAACCAGCACTCTTTGATACAGGATGAGCATCCCCAGCAGTCTTTCGGGTACTTGATATAGGCCTTTTTGTCGTCGTCCATCTTGATCAGACTTCCCGGACAAACTTTCGCGCAGGCGGTACAGCCCTTGCACAATGCCTTGTTAATTGCTATGCTCATAATGCTCCTCCCTTCCAACCAGTTCTCGGAAGCGGATGACGATCTCGCCATCTTCCATTCTGGAATTTACATATTTTAACCAACTCTGGTCTTTTTTAGGATAATCTAAATTTTCGGCAAAACTGTGCCATCTTGTCTCTTTTCTTGCTTCCAAATGTGCAATAACGGCAAGACACACGGTAAGCCGTTCTTTCAGTTCGTATACGAACATCAGTTCGTGCATATCTTCCGCCGCAACATCCTCGCTGAGTTCGATCAGCTGTTTGATCTTGTCCTTCGCAAGTGCCAGCTGCTTTTCATTAAACTGGTAATGCGTCGAAATTCCTCCGGCGTAATTGTCCATGACTTTCTGCATCGCCTCTTCTAAGGCTTCGACGGTAAACATATCGTTGCTTCCTGTCAAATAATGGTTATATTCTTTTATCTTTTCTTCCAGTGCCGTTTCTTCTTCTGCCTCATTTACCGGCAGTTCCTGTCCGGCATCCAGTTCTTTTACCATATGAAGTGCCGCGATCTCGCCTTCAACCATCGCGCCGGTCACGTATTTCTGCGGACATCCCCCGGCGACATCTCCTGCCGCATACAGTCCGTGGATCGTCGTCTGGCGGTCGGTGTCCACCCAGTATCCGCTGGCGGTATGTCCGCCCACGATATAAGGTTCCGTTCCCTCGATCTCAACATTCTGCTCGCTCGGTTTCTTACCGGATTCGATCCATTTGAGTGTCTGGCTTGGTGCCATGTTGAGGTAGGCTTTTTTCAACGACTCGTCCTGCTCGTCGCTGATTCCTTCGGTCCGCAGGTAGCAAGGGCCTCTTCCTTCCAGATTTTCCATCACGGTTCCATACACCCGCTCTGACGTCGTCAGACCGTATTTATCTTCGTAAACTTCGCCTTTTGCGTTGACCTGCTTTGCGCCGACGCCCTGTGCGATCGTTCCGGTCGGTGCGATCGTATCTTTGCACCGGAGGGCGATAAAGCGCATCTCAAAGGTTGTCATCTCGGCTCCGCTCCGAATCCCCATCGCATATCCTGCGCCGGTGTTAAATGGCGGATACCACATTTTATGTCTCGAAAATCCCGGATTGTTCGGACGGTAAAGCCCTGCCGCTCCGCCGGTCGCACAAAGTACTTTCTTTGCACGGATCTCGTAAGCGGTGTTTTCTTCCATCGAAAATCCAAACGCTCCGCGGATCGTATTATCCTCCACAATGTAATCGGTTATATTGATCCGGTTTAATACGGTCACATTCGGAAGGCTCTCAACTGCCGAAGCCAGCAGCGGTTTCATATTTTCGCCGTTGATCTTTATATTGCGATTTCCGCGTGCGACGTATTCTCCCTTTTCATCTTTCAAAATGACAAGTCCGAGTTGTTCCATTTTTTCCGTTACCCGGTTGAGTCCCTCTGACATTGTCATGAGCAGATCTTCTCTCACGATGCCATCCGCGTCTTTTTTCGCATATTCCACATAATCTTCCGGCTTTCTGCCCTTTACGATATACGCGTTGATCGCGTTGACACCGGCAGCCAGGCAGCCGCTCCGCTTAATATTTGCTTTTTCCGCAATAATGATCGAATAATCGGATTTTTCGCGGATCGTCAATGCGGCGTAACATCCTGCCGTTCCTCCACCAACGATCAAAATGTCCGTGTGAAGTATTTTTTTATTTTCAATCTGCATCGCAGCTCCTCCTTGTTTTTGCTGTTCTTTTTGTGTTGGCAATTTGCTGGCTTATTAGCTTCCCTACGGGATGCTCCGCAGCTTACGCTGCTCCCGCATCCCTACAAAAACTCGAACTCCGCGGCTCTGCCGCTCCCTTCTCGTTTTTGTGCGGGTCTCAAGGTTTTCATTTTTTCCATGCAAGCATGGAAAATGAAAACTTTGAGACCCTTGGGCAGCTAAATGTAGAATACATCCTGTTCCTGCATTTCTTTGTTTTCGAGCAGATACGTCTGTGCCTCGTCAAATACATACAATCGGTAGATCAGCACATGTACCGTCTCGCCGACAGCCACTAGATCTTTTTCCAGCGATCGCTCGCCGACAACCTCAATTCCGTTAATATCAACGGTGATGTCGATGCGGTTTCCGCGGAATACCACGTCTTTTACGACGCCCGTTTCTGCTGCACTGATGTACTGATCCAGTTTTCCACTCTTTGATATTTTTATAAATTCCGGCCGGATGACGGCTCTGTCTGCCCCCTCGACCCGGTCGAACCCTTTTAATTTTCCATATTCTTCCACCACCGAAGATCTGCCGATGAATTTGGCGACAAACGGGGTTCCCGGTGATTTGTAAATTTCTACCGGCGTTCCCATCTGCTCGATGGTTCCGTGGTTCGTAATGATGATCTCATCGGCTACTTCTACGGCCTCATCTTGATCGTGAGTGACGAAAATACTCGTAATTCCAAGTTTTTCTACCATTTCTTTGAGCCAGCTCCGCAGCTCCGTTCTTACTTTGGCATCGATCGCCGCAAACGGTTCATCCAGCAAAAGTACCTGTGGATTTGGCGCCAACGCTCTCGCAAATGCCACTCTCTGGCGCTGCCCGCCGGACAACTGATTCGGATACCGTTTTTCCATCCCCGAAAGTCCGGTTAATTCGAGAAGTTCTTTGACTCTCTCTTTAATCTGTTTTTTCGGCATCTTCTGCAATTCCAGACCAAACGCCACATTGTCAAAAACCGTCATATATCGGAACAATGCATAATTTTGAAATACAAATCCGATGCCCCGCTTTGATGCCGGAATGTCATTGACCCGTTTTCCGTCGATGAAGATATCTCCGGAATTTGGATTTTCCAGCCCTGCGATCATTCGCAGAAGTGTCGTTTTTCCGCTTCCGGAAGGTCCGAGAAGCGCAACCAGTTTTCCCTTTTCAATGCCGAAACTCACATTGTCGGAGGCAAGGAAATCGCCGTATCGCTTGTATATGTTCTTCATTTCTACGTACATTGCTTACCGCCCTTCCTTTCCTTTGTCCCGGTGTTCGAGAATATTTCTTGCGATCAGTAAGATCACCGCCAGGATCACCAAGATCGAAGATACGGCAAATGCCGCCGTGATCGAAGTATCCGTTCCTGACATATATAATGCATCAATTTCCAGCGGAAGTGTAAATGTCTCGCCCCTTGTCTTTGACAGGGCATTGACGGCGCCAAATTCGCCTAACGCTCTCGCTGTACATAAGATAATACCATAAATCAGTCCCCATTTCATCTGTGGAAGCGTAATTTTTCGAAAAATTTTATATCCGCTCGCTCCCATCAGAGCCGCCGCCTCTTCTTCATCCTTTCCCTGTGCATTGAGAATCGGGATCAATTCCCTTGATACAAATGGGAAGGTAACAAAGATCGTCGCCAGCACGACACCCGGAATCGCAAAAGTAATGCGGATGTCCGTTCCGAGCCATTGGTTCACTGCGCGGATCGCGGGATAAAACCATCCGAGCCGCCCAAACGTCATCAGATAGGCAAGTCCTACAATAACCGGCGATATCGAAAACGGAATGTCAATGAGCGTCGCCAGGATCTGCTTCCCGCGAAAGGAAAATTTTGTCAAAAGCCATGCGGCGCAGATTCCAAAAAACGTATTTACGATGACCGCGATCACCGTCGCCAGAATCGTTACGCCAAGAGCGCTTCGCACATATTCCGTTGAAATCGCCTCCAGATAAAAACCGATTCCCTCTTTCAGGGAACTGGCGATCACCGAAGCCAATGGGATCACAAGCATCAATACGAGAAATGCCACCGTTATGGTAATCATCAGCCGTTTTGTCCGCCGCTTTCCGCGTTCGAGTTTTTCCTGTTCGCTCATGGCTATCCTCTCCTACAACAAATTTGTTCTCGCTGACTGTCTCGCCTGCACGATATTGACAAAAAGCAAAAGCAGGAATGACAGGATCAGCATGACAAATGCGATCGCCGTCGCACTTGCATAATCAATATAACTTAATTTTTGCATAATAACATAAGAAATCACCTGCGTCTTTTCCTTTGCGCTGTTTCCGGAAATGTAAATGACACTGCCGTATTCGCCGATTCCTCTGGCAAAAGCAAGGCCAAATCCGGTCAGCAGTGCCGGCCGTAACTCCGGCAAAATAACGGAAAAGAACGTCTTTCTCGGTGTCGCGCCAAGCATATATGCCGCCTCTTCGTACTGGCCGTCCATTTTTTCAAGAACCGGCTGAACCGCTCTTATGACAAATGGCAGTCCGACAAAGATCAACGCGATCACAAGTCCGAGATGGGTATAGGTTACTTTAATTCCAATTTTTTCCAGTCCGCTTCCAAGCCAGCCGCTTTCCGAATACAATTTCGAAAGCGTAATGCCGGCAACTGCGGTCGGCAGGGCAAATGGAAGTTCAATGAATCCATCTAAGATCCGTTTTCCCGGAAAATCGTATTTGACTAACGTCCACGCTACGATCAGTCCAAACACCGCATTGAGCACCGCTGCCACAAACGAACAGCCGATGCTGGTAAGAAACGCATTCCGCACATTCGGTTTCCAGAGCAGCGCGAAAAACTCACGCGGGGAAATCTGAAGCGAATGCACAAGCACGGATGCCAGCGGAATGAGCACAATGAGCGAAAGCATCGTTACGACAATTCCCAAAGTGCATCGATAACCCGGTATGACTCTGGCTTTTTTCACTTTTTTTGGTATATCTGCCTGTTTCATCTTCTCTCGCTCCTGTTATTCTAGTATTCGTAAATCTCATCAAACATGGCACCATCGTCAAAATATGTCTCGTAGGCTTTGTCCCAGCCGCCGTAATCTCCGATGTTCCACATCTTGATCGACAGGTCGTATTTGTCTGAAAATTCCTGTAAGACTGCTTCATTGGAGGGACGGTAGCCATTTTCCCCAATGAGCCGCTGGGCTTCGTCGCTGTACAAATATTGTAAATATCTGGTACTTACTTCCTCGCTCTGATTCATTCTGGCATTGTCATCGACCACCGCCACACTCGGCTGCGCCAGTATGCTGACCGAAGGATTGATCATCTCGTATTCGCCCGGATAAGAGTCCAATGTCGCCAATGCCTCATTTTCCCAGGCGATCAGCACGTCGCCCTTTTTGTTTTCTACAAATGTAGTAGTCGCTCCTCTTGCGCCCGAATCCATGACGGACACATTTTGATACAGCGCTTTCATAAACTGCTTTTCTTTCGCCGCATCGTTCCACGTCGTCTTCGCATAACTGAGAGCCGCCAGGAAATTCCAGCACGCTCCGCCGCTGCTCTTTGGATCCGGTGTAATGACTTCCACACCATCTTTTACCAAATCCTGCCAGTCTTGAATCTGCTTCGGATTTCCTTTTCGTACCAAAAATACGATCGTCGATGTGTAAGGAGCACTGTCTTTGTCAAATTCTTTCTGCCATCCGGCATCGATCAGCCCCGTTTTTTCAATCAATGTGATGTCATGCTCAAGTGCCAGCGTAACGACATCGGCATTACATCCTTCCACGACGGATCTTGCCTGGCTTCCGGAACCTCCGTGCGACTGTATGACCCGCACTTTCTTTCCGAAATTCTTTTCATAATATTGTTCAAATAACACATTGTATTTTTCGTAAAATTCTCTCGTCGGATCGTAGGAAACGTTGGTGATCGTCAGCTCATCGCCGTTCTTTTTTCCGCAGCCACCAAGTCCGACTACCATTCCGGCTGTCATTGCCACGATAAGCACCGCGGACAATATTCTGTGTTTTCTTTTCTGCATAAAATCCTCTGCCTTTATACGATAAATAAGGAAGTAGAAAGATATCTCTCGCCGGTATCCGGGAGCAGTACCACGATGTTCTTGCCCTCATTTTCCGGACGTTTGGCAAGTTCTGTCGCCGCGTACAATGCTGCGCCGGAAGAAATTCCCACAAGCACACCGTCGGTTCTTGCAATCTTTCTTGCTGTCTCGAATGCATCGTCATTTTCCACTTTTATGATCTCATCCAACACTTTCATTTCCAGTACACCCGGCACGAAACCGGCGCCGATTCCCTGAATTTTATGTGGTCCCGGTTTTCCTCCGGAAAGCACCGGTGAACTTGCCGGCTCTACGGCTACGACTTTGACGTCCGGATTTTTCTCTTTCAATGCCAGTCCGGTTCCGGTTACGGTTCCGCCGGTTCCGACTGCCGATACGAAGATGTCTACCTTTCCATCGGTATCTCTCCAGATCTCCTGTCCGGTCGTCTTTTTGTGGATTTCCGGATTCGCCTCATTTTCAAACTGCTGTGGAATAAAGGCATTTCCATATTCTTCCTTTAATGCTTCTGCTTTTGCGATCGCGCCTTTCATCCCTTCGCGTCCCGGTGTGAGCACGATTTCTGCCCCCAGCGCCGATACGATCTTACGTCTCTCCACACTCATCGTATCCGGCATCGTAAGAATCAAATGCAGTCCTTTGGCTGCTGCCACAAACGCAAGTCCGATTCCTGTATTTCCGCTTGTCGGCTCGATAATAACGGTGTCGGCGTTGATCTTGCCATCTTTGATCCCCTGCTCGATCATCGCGCCTGCCACACGGTCTTTCACGCTTCCCAGCGGATTAAAATATTCCAATTTTGCGATCACTTTCGCTTTTAATTCATTCTCTTTTTCATAATTTGTCAGCTCCAGCAATGGAGTGTTTCCAATCAACTCTGTCAACTGCTTTGCAATCTTTTCCATAATCGTTACCGCCCTTCCTCTGGTTTTCATATTGCGATATGCAACATGCTGATGCATGCGCAGGTCAGCACGCTTCACTTATTTGCTGAAACTATCATATCATCTTTATCCTACTAAGTCAATAGGAATTATGGAAAAAGTAAAATTTTTTGAGAAAAACCGTCATTAAAAAGGGGCAGGGAACTAACAAAACGGTTAATTTCCTGCCCTTTCAAGGCTTTTATTTCATTTCTGCCTGATGATTATTTGAATTTTGACTTTTTATTGGCACCCTTCTTAATCAACATTTTCTTATATGTCTTAAGCAGTTTCTTTGGAACCTTAAACTGTGCTTTTTTATAAATGCCTTTGAACGCCTTTGCACCTACGGACTTCGTCGTAAGTTTTGTGGATTTGATCGTTACTTTCTTCAAGTTCTTACATTTATAAAATGCTGCTTTTCCAATCTTTACAATGTTGCTGCCAATTGTCACTTTCTTGATGGTAGTGTTGCCATAAAACGCTTTTGCCGCAATGGAGGTTACCTTATAGGTCTTTCCATCAACCGTAACCGTTGCCGGAATTGTTACCTTTGCAGAACCTGCACCGGCAAATGCTACCTCGCCCTCTGATGCACCGCTGCTTGGCTTTGTAACCATATACACACCCGATGGAACAGTTACGTAATCACCTTTTACATAGGTATCTGTATTCGTATCTGTGCCATTATCTGTAGTGGTTCCGGTTGGTTTGCTTGTAGCAGCCGGTTTGTTGGTAGTCGTTGGAGCAGCAGTTGGTTTACTTGTAGCATTTGGTTTGGTTGTGCCGCCTGTAGTGCTTCCGGTTGCAGGAATCGTCTCGGTTTTCGTTGTTTTACATACCGTACATTTATATGTCCTGATTCCCTCTGTTGTACTGGTCGGCTTCTTTGTAATGGTTCCGGAATTCCATGTATGATCTGTCTTCGGAATAACGCTTCCTTTATTGACAATTTCTTCACATATCATACAGTATCTGTCGCCGGTATATCCTTCTTCCAGACAAGTTGCCTTTTTACTGTTCTTGATAGTAGTTAATTCATGCTTACAATCCGGCTTTGGCGTACTCTGGTTCTCGTTTACCGTTATGTCATAGGTTGTTGTGTAGCCATTACATTCCACCGTAACCGTCTGTTTTCCGGTCTTATTCATGTCATAACCACTATATGTGATCTTCGCATCTTCTACGAGCACTTCGCTATCATCCGACATAATATAATAAACTTCATTATTCTCGTCGAATTCACTTCCCTGTACATAAGTTGTTACCTTTGGAACGACCTTAATGCCTTCGATATCCGGTTTTTCCATCACTTCAACCTCATACGTTGTCTGGAATCCCTGATAATCTACCGTTATTGTCTGTTTACCAAGTTTGTTCGGATCATAACCGCTTGCTGTACCAAGTCCTTTTCCTGCATTATAAAGATCCGTCGCCGTTGATTCACCAAAGCCAAAACCGCCGCCGGAAACATTCGTGTATTTGAATCTTAATTTATAATACAGATCATAATTGGTGTCCAGTTCCTCTCCAAGAACATATTTTGTTTTGGCATTTTTAATTTCAATACTTTCTACTGTATTTACCAAAGAGGACCAGGATGGATCAACACAGTGGCTGATTCCAAGATGTGTCGCTGTGATACCATAATAGGTGTAAGATGGCTTTTGTCCTGACTTATTCTTTTCAGAACCTTCCCCATAATACGTATTGCCGCAGTCCCATGTGGTATCGATGTAATGCCAGCTGCCATCGTAGTATACGGCATTCCATTCATGGTTGGTTATCATATTACCGTTTGAATCATAAGGAACATCATCTACTTTCGCTACACCTTCAACAGAGATACAAGGAATCCCGGCTGCACGGAACATTACCTGTGCAAGTCTTGCAAATCCCGAACATACACTTCTCTTATTGTTAAACGTATCCTTTACCGGATCGATCTTAATAAGCCCGGTGCTGTTTAACAGTTCGTAGTCATACGCAATATTTTCACAAATCCAGTCATGGATTTTTTTAATCTTCTTTTCGTCAGAACCATTTCCGGCTACTTCCTTTGCCGTGTTAACAATGTCAACATAATTATCCGCACTTATCGCAGTAAGCAGCGCAGGATTGACATAATCCTCCGGGTTACATGTCTCATTTAATCTATTGAGGAAATCCTGATTCTCCTTTCCCCAGTATGTGTATAATGACGGCACGCCATCCTGAATCGTAACGTAAACCGCTGCGGTCCACTCTGTATAATTACTTACACCGATACCATTCTTTACATTAAGATACGCCATATATTGGCCATCTTTAAGCGCTTTAAGATTTGGCGTATCAAAGTCAGCAGTCACGGTACATTTCGTATCTTCAAACTCAGCAAAACCAGATAATACGCTCTTACTGTCGCCATACATATACAGATAGGCAACCCAGTTTCTTCCCGTAAGTGCGCCAATACCGGCGTCCGCATCCGCAATATTAAATGTCAGCTTATTATCCTCTAATTTAGCATTCCATTCGTAAACATCATCATTTAAAATCTCGGATGATTTTTCTTCTGTAAACAACTGTTTCTCTGCTGCCTGTGCCGTATCCGGTACGCCGATCACACCAATCATACCGATTACCAGACTTAACATCATCAGCCAGGCGATACATTTGTTTGTCTTCTTTTTGACTGTACTCATAAGTTGTCCTCCTTTTTCCATATAAAATTTATTATAAATGTATTAATACATTTCGTTTAATCAATGGCAGCCGCTGCAACCGCCGCAGTCTCCACCACAGCCGCCGGGAAATTGTCCCTGCCCGCAATTTGGCGTATTATCCGTCGCAAGCACACCCTGCAGGAACTGCGCCACCGCAAGATCGGCTTCGCCGCTCACTCCCGGCACGACAAGGATTCCTTCTTCACTGAGTGCAAGCATCGCGCCCTCGCCGACACCGCCGCAGATCAGCACTTTGACATCTCCTTTTGCCAGAAATGACGCCATCGCCTCATGTCCGTTGATCGCAGAGGTATTAAGTACCATAGCCCCCGTCAATCCACTCTCGCCAAATTCATAAATCTTAAAAGCGTCGGTGTGTCCAAAATGCGGAAACACTTCCCCCGTCTGCTCATCATACGTTACTGCTATTTTCATTCTATGTTTCTCCTCTATTTATTGTGATTTGATCCACTTTCCTGCATCATTCCGATATATTATGCTTCCTTCGTCAATGTCTTCCTGATAAAGATAACCATCCGCGATCTCGGTTTTCGTCCGCGTGCCATCCTGCACACTCCGCAGTGTCACTTTCGCCATCGGCACCGCTCCGTCCGGTCTTCCTTCACAGCCAAAATCCGGCTCTTCGATCTCTATCACTTCGTATTTATGCATAGTTCTCCTTTCGCCCCGTTCATTCTACATCTGTAGTGTCTGGTACGGCGGTTCCGGCACTTTGTGTTGTTTCAAGGCTGTCATACAAAAACAAAAAGCAGGATACGGGAATCGAACCCGCCTATCCAGCTTGGGAAGCTGGCGCCCTACCGATAGACTAATCCTGCCTAAACTCATCCGCTACCGCATGAATGCTCCACTACGCCTACGCAATCGAAAAAAGAGTCATGGGTAATACGGCAAATGCCGCACTCGCTCTGAACGGATGAATTACTTTCATTATACCACCATTATTTTCAAAAATCCAGTCCCAAATCAGCAGATCTCATTGCTGTCAAGGATCACCGTAAATGGCCCGTCGTTCAGAAGTTCTACCTTCATATCCGCGCCGAATTCGCCCTGCTCGACGACCGGAATCTCCTTTTTGCACTCGTCAATGATATACTCTACCAGCGGTTCTGCCATCACCGGCGCGCCCGCTTTGGTAAACGACGGACGGTTTCCCTTTTTGCAGTCCGCATAAAGGGTAAACTGGGAGATAAGCAAAAGTTCTCCTCCCACATCTTTCAGTCCGAGATTGGTTCGCCCTTCGGAATCCTCGAAAATCCGCATATTGACAAGTTTTCTTACGAGTTTATCCGCAATTTCCCTCGTATCATCTGCTCCGATTCCGATCAGAACCATAAAACCTTTTCCTATTTTTCCGCGCACCCCGCCATCGATCGTAACCGACGCATGGCGCACTCTCTGTATCACAAAACGCACTCGTCTTTCTCCTTCCAATTTTTGGTAATGCCCCAAATTAATAAAAATACAACTGGTGCTCCACCAGCTTTTCTCCTTCGTAGACCAGACGCAGCGAAAAGAACCGCTTTTCATCTTCCACTAGCAGTTTCAGAAAAATCGCATCGCCTTCCCAGGTCGGCAGTCCCAGCACCGTCTCTTTGTCCATCCAGGCAAGATCGCCCTCCGCACACTCCTTCAATTCTCCTTCGAAGCCATCCGCCGTAAAAAGACACATCATCTCCGGCTCCATCCGGTCACACACAAACGTGATCAAGCCGCGGAACCGATACTTTGTCAATGTCAGCCCCGTCTCTTCCTTTACTTCGCGCAGCAGGCAGTCCTCCGGCCCTTCTGTCCCTTCTGCATGTCCACCGACACCGATCCATTTATTTTTATTGATGTCCTTCTTCTTTTTCGTCCGGTGAAGCATCAGATATTTTCCATCTTTTTCGATGTAACAGAGCGTGGTAAGTTTCATGCCCTGTGTCTGCTTCCCGCCAAAATTACGGTTAAATTCGTTAAAATTATACATCTCATAAGAGCGGCACAACACAGCAAAATGTATCTTTCTAAAATAATTTTCTGCCCTTTTTCCGGCAATGTTCATCTCCGTAACTGCCTTATAAAACAAGTCTGAGACAAGCCGCGCATCATTTCCAAATGCTCCACAGCCAAATGCTCCAAGCACCAGATTTTCATATCCGGCATACGCCGCTGCCAAAAGCATCCCTTCGATGCGGTGATACAAAAGTTCCTCATATTCTTTTGCACTGACCGTAACACCACCGTGCGAGATCATCGGTGCCGCACACGTCAGAACCGACACAACCGTACTCTCCGGCAGAAGCCGTCCCCGCTCATCTTTGATAATTTCCACCTGCGGGGTAATCATCAGCGCATCCGTCGCCATATAGCTCTGTTTTTCCCTATTATAAATATAATACGGCGCCGCCCCCTCGGATTCCAGCGAACACAGCAGCGAACTCTTGCGGCAGAGATCTTCTTCCTGTGCTCTCGCCCCTTTCCGCACACCGCCTCCCGGATGTACCGGATTGGCAAGATTCAACACGAGCACTTTCTGCTCATTCATCTCTCGCGCCACCGAAAATGAATCTTTATTTACACACTTAAATTCTATTTTCCGCGCTTCATGAAAATGGCTCATTTTGTCCGGCGATACGCGGAGTTTTTCCAGTTCTTCCGGCAGAAACACCCGGATTTTCTCCCGTTCTTCCTTCGATAGTTTTACCGGAATCTGCTTGTCGCCGATCTCATAAAACCCCCGCTCAAAGATCCCCAATGTATCCAATAACTTCTCAATATTCTCTATTCTCATTGTCCGCTCCCCTTTCCTCATGCAGATACTTCTATTATAATCGAAATGCCCGCATTTTCAATACCATTCTCACTCTTTTTCGCGGATCATTTTAAACATCTGCACACGGTTGCGGATGCCGAGTTTGCGGTAAATATTCAGCACATGTTTTTTCAGTGTATTCACGCTGATTACCAATTTTTGGCAAATTTCATCATTTGACAGTCCGGCAAGCAGCAGGCGCAGAATCGTCTCCTCCCTCTTTGTAAGCGCGTATTCCTGCACAGCCGCCGTAATCGTCATCTTGCCGCCGTCTTCTCCCTGCTCCCGGCGGGATCGCTCCAGACGGTATGCCATATGATCTTTCAGCATATCCACGATCGTAATATCATCGTAAACAAAATCATCTTTTCCTATCGTCCGGTACAATGTGATCATTCCAAGAAAATGCCCCTCTTTGCAGACAACCATCTGCAGAGAATACTGCCAGTTATTGATCTCGTATACGTCTTTATACAATGCGGTCTGCCGCCACTCGTCCTGCGGTATCATATCCGAGAGCCGGTACACCAGACTTTTTCCGCCCTCGATCACCCGCCGGCAGTACTCGTACTGCTCATAATATGCCTTCTCCGGCATGTCACAATTGTATGTCACTGGCTGTACCATCTCTTCATTTTCCGAGTGTCCGGCAAGATAAAAACCGGCACTGTCAAAATCAATCACAAGGTGGAGCTGCTCCAAAAATTCCCGGCGCATTTCATCCAGATCTTCCATCGTATAAATTTTATAAATGATGCTGTTTAATAACATCCAATCACAAGTTTCCAAATTTTTCATAAGCACCCTCCGTTTCTGAAGTTATGTTTTTGTACTTCTATCATGCGAACCAATCTGTCTCCATATACCACAAAAGGACCAATGCATCCTGTGCATCGGCCCTTCCCGTATACCTATATTATACCCAAATTTGCGTAAATGTCAAGATATACGCGGCTGCTTTGTTGTTCAATTTCCATTTTTTGATTTTTTTGTCTGTTGTCCGCTAATTTTTTTTGTGCATTTTTGTGACCAAAAAATCAACTACAACTCAAGATTATATTTTCTTCCCTCAAACATTCTAAGATATATGGTTCTTCTTCCAGTACATAAAAGAATTCTTCCGGATTTTGGTATTGACAGATCTTGTCATCGATTTGTACCGTAAGCCCCATTTCTTTAGCTCTTTTGAGTTCGTCCCAAAGCCATGAAGTCCTTTGCATCTTAAGCCCCTCCTTGCTGTATGGTAAAGGAAGTGTACTCCGCAATGTAAAAACCCTGTCTACAGCAGGTTTTATTATAGATAAGAGACATTGGTTATCTTTCATGCTTATAACATTTATTGGAAATATTTGGCGAATAGTGCCAAAGAAGCTGCTTAGACTACAACTGGGAAAGACACTTGGCTTCTCCTGACCCCGGTAAACAGATTCCTCCTTTCTATCTGTAACATATATCCCTTGTCTATGCATTTATTATATCTTGTCGAATTATGGAGAAACAAGTGTTGTATGTACGCAAAAACAGTTATTCATACGTTAAAAACATGGTTTGATGCTATTTTTACATATTTTTTTCATACTAGCGGTTGACTTTATTTGTTCAATAACTTATACTTTTCATACACCATCAAATTAATTCGGAAAGGACGTGGGATTATGCGAATTGAACGTATTAGCGACAATCAGATCCGTTGCACATTAAATAAACGCGACTTAGCTGAACGACATTTAAAGATCAGTGAACTGGCTTATGGCTCAGACAAGGCAAAAAAACTTTTTCGAGACATGATGGAACAGGCAAATATGGATTATGGATTTGAGGCAGAAGACATCCCTCTTATGATAGAAGCAATTCCGACTTCAAGGGATTCCATTGTTTTGATCATTACCAAAGTGGATAACCCGGAGGAACTGGAACAGCGGTTTGCTCCGTTTCAAAATCTTTCTTCCGATGACGCTTTTCACGATGAGGAAGATTTCTACGATGAGGATGAAGAAGATTATGACGACGAGGACGAAGAAGATGAGGATGATCTTCCTTATGACGAAGAAGACGAAGAGTTTGACAACAACCTGTTTCAATCTTTTGAACAGCTTCACGACATCTTAGAAGGGGAAGCTGCCCAAAAAGAGGATGCTGAAAATAATAAAGACAAATCCGACTTTGTTCCATTGCACGAGATGTTGAAAAAGGGCAAAAAAGAACAGCCGGCAAAGAAAAAATTTAAGGACTGCGCCTTTTCTTTTCCGGCATTTTCCATTATGGCCGATGCCTCCCGTGCAGTGCATCCGCTGTATCACGGAAAGAGCAGCGTCTGGAAAGACGAGGAAAACAAAACATATTACCTTACGTTATCCAAACCGGAAAGTTCATCCAGCATGATTCACATCTGCTCGATGCTCAACGAATTTGGTAAGAAAGAATTTTATAACCCGGCACGCAAAGAATATTTTAAAGAACATTTTACTCTTTTAATTTCCTCGAATGCCGTTGAAAAACTTTCCAAAATATAACTACAAAAAAAGAAGAAGCACATAGACAACATGCGTTTCTTCTTTTTCTATTTTTCACTTTTTGATTTGATCTAAGCATTTGCCTTATTTGCCAAATACTCATTTATTTTTGTAACCAGCTCATCACAGTCCATACCATGAACCATAGCGGCCTCTTCCAGACTTTCACCCTGTGAAGCCGGACAACCTACACAATGCATGCCTGATGCCATAAGAATTGCTGCAATTGTCTGATCTTTTTTCAAGATTTCACCAATCAACATATCCTTTGTCACTTCCATCGCTGCATCCTCCTTTCAAACAATGTCATTAAAATTATAGGCAACCTTTGTCCAAATGTCAAGCAGCTAACGAAATTTACTCATTTTTTATGAAAAGATATTGAAAATTTTTTTCATATTCCTCTTGTCATTTTCGTCATTTTGTATTAAAATGAGGATAGCCTATAGGATAAAAAGGAGGATAACGATTATGGCATACACAATTACAGACGCTTGCATCAGTTGTGGTTCTTGTGCTGCTGATTGCCCAGCAGGAGCTATCTCTGAAGGAGATGCACATTTCGAAATCAATCCAGACGCATGTATGGATTGCGGTTCTTGTGCTGCAGCTTGCCCAACAGGTGCTATTGAGAGCTAATTAAAAACAAAAATATGTTTAAGAAAAGGAATCACTCTCTATTCACAGAAAAGTGATTCCTTTTTTCGTTCCGGTCAACGATAACACAAGGTAAACCTAACGATATGTACCGGACAACTATACCATATATTCCCGCAATACCTCTTCAATCACCTGCTGCTCTTCTTTGGTAAAACGAATCTGTTCGGGCTGCAGCAGTTGATCCAGCTGTTTTCTTTCCTGGTCAAAATATTCCTTTTGATATTCCTGCATTTCCTTTTTATGGAACATATCATTTTCCAGTCTTGGCTGGCACACATTTTCCAGATAATCTACAATTTCCACCTTAACCTGTTTTCGATGTTCCGGTATGTTTAGAATCATATCCTGCAGATAAAGCACCACACAAGGGATCAACGTACTGCAAAACACCGTCATTTTGCTCCATTCCGCGCCATTTTGCCACTGTACCGATGCATTTGTCCAGATCAGATACGCATTCACCGCGATACATCCGAGCACGCTGACTGCAAAAAATACTTCACTCCATGTTTCCCATGCTCCCAGTGAGATTCCTGCCTTTTTATAACTTCTAAGATACTTTTCCACATAAATGTCCACATTTTGAATCCTGAGTTTTAATTCATAGCTGGTATGAAACCGTTTCATCAGCGTTTTCATCAAAGGATGTGTGGATTTTCCCATACTCTCTGCCTCTTTCCGGACTTTCAAATATGTGAATGAAAGCATGGTTCGTATCGCACCCCCAAAAACTGCTGCCCCTATGATCGCACTTATCATATAACTCATACATATTCCCTTCCTTTCTTCTTTTGCCCTCCATTATACCAGAGAACATTTTAAAAAGTATAGAGGATATGCAAAAGAGATGCCAAAATCGTTCGACCGGTTTCGACACCTCTTTCAAATTTTCTACTTTTTTATTCCTGTATCGCCACTTCGTCGATAATATCGACAACCTTTTTCACAGCATCGTGCTGGTTGCTTTCGTCCATCGCCTTGACATAAGCAGCACGGTTTTCAAACACCTCCGAAACCGCCTTGAGCAGTCTCTCACTTGTCAGATCTTCTTCTTTGATCACATAACTAAATCCTTGTTTTTCAAATGAATTTGCATTTAAGATCTGATCTCCGCGGCTTGCCTCCAATGACAACGGAATCAGGATATTCGGCTTATGCAGTGCCAAAAGTTCACAAATCGCGTTTGCTCCGGCTCTTGAAACCACAATATCGGCAGCATCCAAAAGATCACACAGTTCCTTCTGGATATACTCAAACTGCACATACCCTTTTGTGTCTTTCAGCTTCTCATCCACTTTATCTTTTCCGCAGAGATGGATGATCTGATACTTTTCCAATAACTGTGGCAGAATGTCTCTTACTGCCTCGTTGACGCGCACAGAACCAAGGCTTCCGCCAATCACCAGAATTACCGGTTTTTCTACAGAAAATCCGCAAAAATCCAAGCCTTTCAGACGATTTCCGGAAAACAGTTCCTTTCGGATCGGAGAGCCGGTAAGATAGGATTTTTCCTCCGGCAGATGTGACAGCGTCTCCGGAAAATTCGCGCATACAGCAGCCGCCGAAGGGATACAGAGACGGTTTGCCAATCCGGGTGATATATCCGATTCATGAAGTACGCACGGAACTTTTTTTCGTTTTGCCGCAAACACAACAGGCACCGTTACAAAACCGCCTTTTGAAAATATGACATGCGGCTTCACTTTTTTGATGATCTTTCCTGCTTCGGCATAACCTTTCAGAATTCTCGCGGGATCCGTAAAATTCTTCACATCAAAATAACGGCGCAGTTTTCCGGAAGAAATCCCGTAATAAGGGATATCAAACTCTTCCATCAGCTTTTTTTCGATACCGTCTTTCGATCCAACATAATGAATCTCATATCCACGCTTTTGTAATTCAGGGATCAACGCAATATTAGGTGTAACATGACCTGCTGTCCCTCCGCCAGTCAATATGATCCGTTTCAACATCTCGTCCCCCTTTTCCTTACAGATTCTTCTTAATTTCTGCAGCAACTGCCTCAAGATCAGGTGTCTCTCCCTGTTCCCACTTGATATTCACCGTATCATCATAATATCTTGGGATCACATGAACGTGAAGATGGAATACCGTCTGGCCTGCTGCTTCGCCATTATTTTGAAGAATATTCACACCATCACACTGATATGTCTTTTTCAGTGCTGCCGCAATCTTCTTGGCAACCGGGAAAACTTTCTCCGCCTGTGCCTCTTCCAATTCAAATACATTATCCGCATGTTTCTTTGGAAGAATGATCACATGTCCTCTGGCTGCCGGATTCACATCCAGGATTGCCTTGAAATCATCGTCTTCATATACCGTAGTTGATGGAATTTCTCCCGCTATAATTTTACAAAAAATACAATTGTCTGCCATAATTGCCTCCATTCTTTTGCGCTGTTACGCAACCATTTATATTGTTATCTCCAAATCTCCTTTTAAGAAAAATGGAAAATAGTGTCAAAATTTCGAAGTGCTTTAAAGTTCCCCTGCGCGGACAACTCTCCGGACATAAACGCATTTTGAAATGGTTTTTCTCCATTTACGATCTGTTCCAAAACAGTTGTTGTCACTTTGGCAGTAACATCCGGACTATCCATATTTCCATAATGACAATCCAGGTTTTCTCCTTTTACGTCAACGACCAGGCTTTTTCCAATATCTGTCAGATCAAGTCGGAACGATGCTGTCACTCCCTCTTTGGGTACAAAATGCTTTTTCAGTTTTTTGATGTAAGGATCGTTATCCTTTTCCTCTTCTTCTCCAAGCATATCTTTGAATAAACTTGCCAGTTCCTCGATATCTTCTTTTTGTTTTTTTACATAGTTATCATCGGACACATACGCCGATAACTGCTCGCTTTCCTGTGGAGTAAGCGACATTCTTGTGCTTCGCAGTACCGTTTTCTTTACCTGCGAACTGCTGTTTGGAAAAGCAATGATCCGTTTTGATATCGCGCGGTAAAAGTTTTCTGCACATTTTTCTATCATTAAACCATAATCTGAATTTGTCTCAAATTCTACATGGTTATCCACATAGGCACAAATGCCCTCGCACGGACATCCGCCCAGCATTTCCCAGGCGCGGATCAGGCCTGCCTGCGCTTCTCTTTCTCCGTATGTGGTTGCCATGACAACCGGAAGCATGTAGATATGTTTGATCTTTTCTTTATCGCCATACAGCCAGCAGGCATCCAGAAACTGCTGCAGATATCCCCCAATGCCATACCATTCGACAGAGGCTGCCAGGATAATACCATCTGCATTTTTTAATGTTTTTGGCAGAACCGATATTCCACTCTTTTCTTCATACAAATTATATCGTTCCACAGTAACACGCAATTCATCCAAAACCTGTGCAATCTTTTCGATTGTATATAATGTAGGGTCATCGATCAACCCTCTTCCTCCATAATAAATATTAACCTGCATTAATACCCTCCAATTCTTACTTCTGTTTGGTTTTTCCGTCGATATATGATGCCACACAGGATAAATCCGGCGACAACACCACTGATATGTGCCGTATTATCAATCCCTGTATCCTGCATTCCGGAGTATAAACTGAGCAGCAGATATACTCCAAACCGCATAATATCACCGCGGACAATCCGCTTACGATTTTTAATCAGTAACATGAGCAGCGCACCCATTAATCCATAAATTGCACCGGATGCCCCGCACGAAACAACATTCTCGCCAAGATACAGATTCACATAAACGGACACGAAACCGGCAATAACCCCGGATGCCATATACAAAAACAAATATCGTATCCTGCCAATTTCCTGTTCTAATGTATATCCAAGCACCAAAAGAGAAATCATATTATTGGCTAAATGTTCCAATCCAAAATGCAGAAAAAAGTGTGTAATAATGCGGTAATACTCATGCCCCTCAATAAATGCCGGTTCATACATGGCACCCATATCAATCATAAATTCGGCATCCAGAGATGAACCTTTCCATTCTGTATACAAAAATACAACTACATTTATTAAAACCAATAAGATGGTAACAATGGGAAGCGGCTGTTGTTCCCTCACTACTGTTTCTTTCCTGTCCATAAAGCACTCCCTTCTACATTGTACTTATAAATCTGCTTTGACCCAATCTGCATTTTATGGTACTATAATAGCATAATACAACGTATGTGTCAAAGAAGCACGGAAAGGAAAATTTTTGCTATGCAGATTCACATTGAAGCCAATTCAAACAACACCTTAACGGTCCTGGATCTTTTGGAAAAGCAGGGCTTTTCTTTACCGTGCAACTGCCATGGTGCAAATGTATGCGGCGGCACACAATATGACTTTCCCTGCGCACTGATTCCCAAGGAACCCCTTACGGTCTGTCTTCGTGACTCCGCCGTAAATCAAAAGATAGAAGGTCTGGGTCTGATGCAAAAGGCAGATCTATCTGTTTCCCCGGACACGTTACTCATAGACATTGGAACTACAACGATTGCAATGGTTTACTATCATTCCGCGAAAAGAACCACCTTTTTTTCAGAAGTTTTTCCAAACCCGCAGATTCCATACGGAGCAGATGTCATCAGCCGGATCAATTATGACGTTTCGGATCATGAACACCACTTACTTCACCATCGGATCGTATCTTGCCTCGAAGAACATGTATCTTCCTTTTTTTTACAATTTCCGGATGTTTCGCTCCGGCAATGCCTGATCGGCGGTAATACAACTATGATCCACTTACTGCTGAATCTATCTTTGCAGGGAATGACCGGTTTTCCTTTTACTCCCTCGGAGTTCACGAATTTTTGTTTTACGCATAATGAGGTAGAAGTCTTTATCCTTCCATGGCTTTCTGCTTTTATTGGCGGTGATATTACTTCCGGACTTTTATCCCTGTCCTTTGACACCCGGAAAGACACCTGTCTTTTAGCAGACCTCGGCACCAACGGCGAACTGGTACTCTGTCACCAAAACCATCTGTTTACAGCAAGCACGGCTGCCGGCCCTGCATTAGAGGGCAATGGACTATCGCATGGCTGCCCGGCAATTCCCGGCGCCATCTCGGATGTTTCACTGCGCGGTGTTGTGCCACGGATCCAGACCATTGCAAACAAACTTCCTGCCGGCATCTGCGGAAGCGGTGCGATCAGTACACTTGCCGAACTGCTTTCTCAGCACTACATCCATGCAGATGGCACTCTGACTGAGAAATTTCCAAAAAATGGAATCACCCTTGCCCGTTCCAAAGAAACGGTAATTTCTTTTAGTATAAATGATGTACGCCAGATGCAGCTGGCGATTGCGGCTATCGCAGCCGGGATTGACACCCTCTGCCACGAAGCCGGCATTTCCCCGGATAAGGTTGACTCCCTCTATCTGGCGGGCGGACTGGGATATTCTATCTCGCTGGAAAAAGCATCTTTATTAGGTATGTTTTGCAGCATTCAACCGGAACGTATCCATTGTGTTGGAAACAGCTGCCTCAATGGACTGGCTGAACTATCGGAAAATTTTTCCAACTTACAGCAATTTGTATCTCATGTTAAGAAACATACTACCGATATTTCGCTGGCAGATAATTCTTATTTTCAGTCTTCCTATCTGGCTCATATGTCTTATGAGCACTCGGAAACTACTGCCTGATAGCAGTGAGAAGAAATATCTACAATATCACCATCCGACAGACGGTGGCACTCCCATGGGATTAATTTCTCTTTATTAATGGATGTGCCTTCTTCACTTTCCTGGTCAATTATATAGATATCGTTTTCTTCCATTACAATCTTGGCATGAACCTCACTTACATCCTTTTGCAAAATACTTCCTTCTACATGTCTTTCATCCGCTCCGATATAAAAGGGACTATGATCGATCCGGATATAAGGGTCACTTGGATTCATCGGCTTCAAATACAATTGTACTTCGTTGTGTGAATTTCCATATTCTGTAATTTTTTCTTTTTTGATACACAAGTTCCAAATGCTGTATAACAGCGCGATCGCACAGCAGATCCCTACGATCTTATACCACGCACCGGATATTAATACCCCGTCCATCCAGCCCATATACCAGGCAGCACCGATACACACCACTCCAACAAGAAGCCATTCCGTTTTTTTCGCCTTTTTCTTTTGTATTTTTTCTTTTTTTACTCTTTCCGGCGCAGGACAGGGAGCAGAAATCTTTTCCGTTTCTTCGTAATGATATTGTTCCAAATAATGTTCTAATTTATTTAACGTAAAATTCTCTTCCCGACATACTTTATGTATTCCATATACAAGAAATGTCAAAGACCGGCAGTTATGATCCATTACATTCATAATTTCTTCCGTAATTTTAGCCAGTTCATCTGCCACATTCGCCGCATATCCGTCCATATAAGCCAGATGCAGCTCATTAAGCGGATCCATAAAAATGTAATCGGCGCATAATATAAGATTCTCCGGAACTAAAAAGTATTCTTCTATTTCTTTCATTCTTTTCAATAAACTCCGGTACAACTGCACGATCTTTTTTTCATCCAATGTTTCCTTTTTTAAATATTCACTCATTGTTATCTTTTCACCAAAGGAAAAAATGTAATGTACTTCTCCGTCTACGCTTAATTCTGCCGGTCCTACGATCCCAGCCACATCAGCATAATACAAGAGTTCTGTACCATATCCGCTCTTCCTTTCCTCTGTCTTAATCTGTATTTTTCGTTCTTTAAGATCTGATATGATATTTATTTGCATGGTAAAGATCACCCCTTTTTTATTATCGCAGCATCCCACATCCGTTTGCTGCAAGTCCAGTTTTCTATCTCCATCTCGTCACGATACTCTGCCTGCTTACTCAGAAAAGGTGCTGTCATAACAATCTCTGCCGTAACGGTCATTTTCTTTTTTAACACATTTTCTTTGCAGACAACTTTGTTAATCTTTAAAATAAATAACTGCTTTTGCATAACTTCTCTGCTCTGTTCCTCCCGATAATTTTCCCGCAGACATTTCTGGCCGCTTGAATATAACACCACCTGATCATGGGATAAAAGTGACAGATAGCAAAGGGAGAAAACAATCCATAAAATTATTGTTACAACAAAAGTCGCTTCGAGGGTAAAAGACCCTTTTACTTTATCATTAAACTGCATATTAAAATCACCCCATATCCAAGACAGATAAACGGAACAAATGGTATTTTTGTATGCCGTCCCGCCTTTTTGCAAAGGCATAAAGCCACTCCGTAAAACGAAGCAGATCCAAGCGAAAGGATCATAAGCACTACCATCTGATACAGTCCTGTAACCATACCGCATACTGTCAAAATACAGCCGTCTCCTGTCCCTATACTTTGACGTGTAATAACACTTGCCAGCAGAAACACTGCCCCCAGTATCATACCGCCGAGAACCATTTTCCAATCTTTTACATTAAGTATACATACCGTTATCATTAACACGCCAAAAGCAATCGTTGAAATTGACAAAATTGTCCTGTTAAAACATTTCTTTTTTATGTCAATCACAGACAAAACCAATAACCAGATCCATAATAAAACTTCTATTAGTTTCACCCGCTGCTCATCTCCTTTCCTTTTACACAAGTCTTGCAGGGTGTTCTTCCTTCCACCTGCGAAATCGGGATTTCTCTTATACTGCGGCTTATCTTTTGGCAATTTTTTTGTACATGATACCGGCTTCCATAGTTACAGATAACAACGACCTGACTATCCGGCAATTCCTTTCCCGCACAGCACTTTTCGCAGGGATAATAGATGTGTCCATCTTCACTTCTCCGCTTTTCCAGTTCTTTTATAAAAACCTGCTGCAAGCCTAATTTCAGATGATGGCAGGTCAGGTTTTCATGATAGACCTTTCCCGTCTTTGTAACATAAACCATCTGATCTTCTTTTTGTTCACTTGAAGTCATACGTGTCAGTACGCCGGTAAACGCTCTCCCGTAATATTTTTCATTGAAACAAAAAATACGTTTCATAAAAACCGGAATAGGAGATGTGACCGTATAACCTGCGACAAATTCCATCTGGTCGATATCCTCATAAATCTTCGACTTTGTAATGCCTATGATTGACGCATTTGCATCGCTGCGTCCGGAAACCGACGCGTTTATCTTTGCCGTCATAACAGCCGGATTTACAGCCAGTTTTTTCCCTGATAAAGCATATTCCAATGACGTCTGCTTTGCCGCTGTTTCCAAGGCACATTGAACCTGCTCCTGACGATACAGCAATTGATTTATATATATCATACCTGCGATCACAAAAATAAACAAAGGAACAACCAGTGCCGCCTCAACGGTGATCGAACCGTTGAAACCCGGCTCACCTTTTTGTTTCTGCATTTGCTTCCTCCTTTCCTTTCATGACTCGAGGCGAGAAAGGGTACTCTATTGTATGGTAGGCAATTTCCCTTTTGGTTAGATATGTGTAGATATGTTAATTTATTTTTTAATAGAATACCCTTTCTCGCCTCGATAATTTTTCAATACTCTGCCTGTTGGCTTGTCTCTACCGTAAAATCCACCTCCGGCAACCTTCGGAACGGGAGTTTCCACGGATAGACAAATTTTGCTGTCACATCAAACCGGCTTGTACATAAACCCAGTCGGAATCCGGGAACATACTTTTTCTGTATCTTCCACTCCATCAGATCCATCATTCTTTCGCATATTGTACTTCGATCCATCGCCAGCAGGAAAAAACTTAAATATTCCTCGTAGCCAAAAGACCGTTTATCTGCCTTCTTATACTGCCTGGCCTTCTGCATGACCAAGTCGTGCGTAAAAGCAAACAATTCCGTAAAATCTACAGAAAACTTATCTGCTGTCTTGACGAAAGGAACCTCTTTTCCCTGCAGGATTGCCGCCGTATCAACCACCGCTTCCGCCATTCCCCACAATACCGTAAATAAGGTTTGCATAAACCGTATCAATGGCTCTATTGCTGTAAAACCAACCACCGCGAGTGCAGCTGCATGTGTTGTTTCACGGCTTTTTGCAGAGACAAATAGCGCAGAAGCATTTGCCGCCGTTCGGAGTAAGACGATTCGTTCAATGACACCGGAAAGATTTTCCTTATCACTTCTTTCAGCACGGATCAAATACTCCCATTCATACCGGAGCACATTATCCGATCCTGCCGTTTGCGTCACATTGGAAAAAAACTTTTTTAAATAGGCCAGAAGGCATGCTTCCGTAGCTGCAAAACTGCCCATTTTCTGTGCGCTGTTTTGAAAATCAACATTCTCGTCATCTGTCAGCGTTTTTACAGGGTCACTTCTTTTTTCCTTTTCCTGCTCCTGTATCAGCTGCAGATAATGATCCGGATTTTCTACGGTTCGTTCAGACACCTTACTGTAGTCTTCCATTACCATTTTAAGTACTCCCTCTGACATTGCTTTGGAAAAGGAATCCAGTGGATTTTCCCCGCCACCGTCTTCTTCCATCCCGCTGTAATCAAAGCACATTGACGGCATCTTATACTCTGCCCATAACGCCCGGAGTTCCTTGTCACTCTCCTCACTCCAAGTCTGGGATAGCAGCGTACTGCTTTGGGATAAAATGGATCGGTTCGTTTTCAACTCTTCTGCAAGCGTATCTCTGCCGGGAACAGACTTACACATTTCCATATTCTGTTCGGCTTCACTTGCAAGCCGGCTGCACAGGTTTTCCAATTGCTGAAACATTTTCAAATATTTTTTTCTTTCTTGCTCTTTGCTCGAAATATCCTTTAACATTTCATCAATGGAAACTACTTTATTTTCCATTTTTTTCCATATGTTCTGGTCTGAAATATGAAATGTCTGTGCCTGTTTTTTCCCACGAAAAAACATCTTGGCAAATATCGTTTTTTCTTTGATATTTCCATTTTTTACACAAACACCATCTATCATTTCCATCCATTGTACGAGTTCCATTCCCTCCTTTGCTTTTTCTTTCTGTTCCGCCGTGTCTTTTTCAATTTCATTTGCCGTTGCTTCCATAGAATCCAATGCCGCCTTGTTCCCCTTGATGTTATCAAAAATCTGCGATATCCCTTCTCGTTTCATATATTCACAGATCTGGTCAAGCATTGGCTGCCCGCCATCTTCCGTAACATATGTCTTATCCGGTACGTTAACTTCTTCTAAAGTACCACCGAATAGATCTGTTATCGGTAATAAACTTTTTGGTTGTTCCAGATTTTTGTTAATATAAAATTCAATGGTATCCTCATACGACTTACCGGCGTCCTCTAAAAAAAACAGACGATATTCTTTGTACATTGGTTCACTGTACTCTGCTAACAAACTTTCTGTGCCGACGCGAAGCAGCCGCTGTGCCTGATTTTTGCATACGCTTCCTCTTGCAAGTTCCACCATCCCACATCCCAGGGCGATCATTACAAGAAATGTCAGTGTCAGAAAAATTGTTATACTGCCATCAGCCTTCTTTTCCATTTATAATACTTTTGCTGTCTTTATCAAATGACTTCCAGGCATCGTCAATTACAGATGTGATCTTATTCTTAAACAAAAGTACTAACGCAATCAAAATCACCAGAATCAATATCAATTCCACAATTCCGATTCCATCTTCCTCTTTCATAAACTGCATTACATATCTCATGTTATCCCTCATTTCTTTCATAATCTTGGTTTACGGTTACATTGCCATAAAAGCCGGCATTATAATAATTGTTATTACAATGCCAAACATAAGCATCATTGGGAGAAGCAATTTTGTGCCCGCTGTTTCTCCCATCTGCCTGCTTAATTCTTTGCGCTTTTCAAACGCATCAGATGCCTCAGTTTCCAATAATGCAATAAAGCCTTCTGTCCCTTTTTTCATATTTTGATTGATAATAGAAGCGTATCGCAAATAGCTAAGCTGTCGACATCTTTTTCCGAAATGCTCCATGGCTGCTGCTTCGGATGCGCCATTGGTCATTTCCTGGTAGGCTGTCAAGACCTCTTCATACACATAACGGCGTTCACCCCCTTTCTGCAGATTGCGTTGATATTCCTCCCCCAGTCTTTTAAAACACCCCCGGATCGTTAATCCGGCATTAAACAATAACATACTCTTATTGATAAATTCCGGATAATCCAATTGAAGCTGCTGTTGACGATGTTCTATCTTTTTTCTTTCTTCTTTTTTCCAAATTATGGGAAAGAAAAAGATAATTAAAAACACCAAAAGATATACCGGTGGGGATTTTTCTTTTTCGCTCTCTTCGTAGCGGACGCTGTAATCTCCAATTTTTGTAGGAAGTGCTATCTGTTTTTGCGCATTTTGCTGTTCGACTTTTTCCAGTATCGCGGCTTTAATCTGATAGACCGCCCACTCCCCCTGCGGAAGATTATTACTCTCAATCGTAATGGGAAATGTGTATTCCTTTTCCCAATTACGCCATTTTGCCTGTGCCACTACATTCGTTTTCACTCCTTCCTTTGGAATTTCCATATAATTTAAACTTCCCTCTTCCCGAATATAGTTTTCAGGAAGTACCCATGAGATTTCAATCCCCGTTTGAGGAACTTCTGCCACAAAATTCAATGAAGAATTTACCTTTTCCAGCGACTGATTATTTCCCTTTAATTTCTCATTCAGATAGGTAAGACATAACTTATCCAGCTGCAGAAATTCTTCCGGAGTAAACTCTCTGTCGTCCAGATACAATGTAATCGTCTCTTTTTTGTCCTCTCCCTGAACCTGTGTAATAAAGTCAAAGGAAATCTCTTTTCCTGTATCCTCACGCAAGATCGTACTTCCATCACATATCGTCGTTTCTTCCTTTTCTTCTCCCGGTATCAGAAGAAACAGAAATGCCGTCAGCAGAAAAATCAAAATAAATCCAATTCGTTTACACCAGATCTTTTGAAGCTGTTCTTCCTGTTCCTGCTTCCGATACAACGACGTTACCATGGTTTTCGTGCCCGGAAAATGTTCTGTCATCTTCCAAAACCACGACTGAATACGAAGTTTTTTTACTACTGACCAGATATAATTTTCAAGTTTTTCCATCATACGGTATCCCTCATTTCTAGACCGATATATCCGTGATCTTTCGACTCCACCAAAAGGCAAATATATAAACAGCAAGGGAAACGGTCATGATCATTATGCCGGGAAGATTTCCATACAGCGGATCAAGAAAGCCCGGTGAACATATCCGCAGATATAAAATAATCCCGATCGGTATTAAATTCATACATCCTGCTTCCATTTTCTTACCGGCAATCACCGTTTCAATTTCCCTTTTTGTCTCTATTTTCTGGCTGATATTCTCTGCTGTCCGTTTCATAATTTTTACAAGATTTCCACCCGTTTTTCTCGCGGTAATTAAAATCTCACTGAAAACTTTTATATCTTCCATACCACTTCTTTCTCCGAGATCCATCATTAATTTTTCAACCGGAACATGAAGCCTGACCTGAGTTACAAAATAATCAAATTCTTTCATGATCAGATCCTCTTTTTGATACATAAGCGCCAGATCTTTCTGCGCTTCAAATACAGAATTTTCCAATGAATATCCGGCGGATAACGCCGATATCATACTTTCCATTGCGTCTTTGAACTGCAGCACGAGTATCTCCTGCTGCCTCTTTGCCAAAACACGGCAATAATATTTTAAAAACAAAAATCCGCCTGCAAAAGCCAGCAGGATAACCGCAAAAATATGATTAAAAAACAATACGGCTGTCATACTTCCTATCCCCATTCCGATCGCTCCATAGCGTACTTTTTCCCGTTTGGAAAAGCAATAATCTGTATAGGAAATCATTCTAATTTCACCCCGGCTTTCTTACATTTATCCATAGAACGAAGGATATGGCTGGTTCGTTTCAAAGTTCCTTTTATCCTTCCATTTTCTTCTCCTTCTTCCTCAAAGGAAAATATTGGAAAAATTTGTATCTCCCCCTGTTCCACCTCTCCTATCTCACAGATAGCAAGCACCTTACGTGATCTGTCACGAAGCCGCCCCAAATGAACAATAATATCAATGGCGGAAGAAATCTGCTGCCGGATGGCAGGAAGGGGAATATCCATTCCCATCAATACAAGTGTCTCCAGCCGGTTTAGCATATCTTTCGGACTATTGGCGTGTCCTGTTGACAAACTTCCATCGTGTCCGGTGTTCATAGCCGTAAGCATATCGATCGCTGTCGCATCGCGGATCTCTCCGACAATTATTCTGGACGGCCGCATCCGAAGGGCACTCCGGATCAGATCCCGGATCGTCACCTGGTTTTTCCCTTCCACATTGGCATTCCGCGCTTCCATTCTTACAATATTTTCCACATTCCGGATCTGAAGTTCTGCCGAATCTTCAATCGTAATAATTCTCTCCGACACTGGAATATAATTTGACAATATGTTTAAAAACGTAGTCTTTCCTGCTCCGGTCCCTCCGGAAATAAAAATATTGTATCTCGCTTCTACAAGTGCTTTCAGAAATCTGTCTGCCTCCGGCGTGACCGCCCCCATCGCCACAAGTTTCTCCATCGTGAGCGGATCTTTCGGAAATTTACGGATCGTGATAACCGGCCCCTCTAATGCAATAGGCGGCATTACAATATTGACACGCGAACCATCTCCCAATCGTACATCTAATATTGGCGTCGATTCATTTACAATGCGGTTTCCCTCTGACGCGATCTGCTGTGCAATATCACTCAGCCGCTCTTCCGAATCAAACGTCAGACCGGTTTCATATAAACTGCCTTCTTTTTCAATAAAAATATGCTGCGGACCATTGATCATAATTTCCGTAACGTCTTCATCCTCAATTAATTCCTGCAGCACATCTAACTTTCGCATGGAATTAAATATCTCACGGCGCATTTTTCTTCGATCGCGAAAACGCATATACTGCTCCTGCCCCATCTCCGTGATCACCTGATCGATGACATCCGTCAGATACTGTTCATCTACGTCCACACCGGTCGGAACCTGTTGCAGCACCCTTTCACATATCCTTTGCTTAATCTGTTTCTCCATCGTCTACACCCCCTGTTTGTAAGAAAGATTTCATCTCTCTCAGATTCTTAATCTTCGGACAGGTTACCTCACAAAACGTAATCCGGTCCCATATAGATTCCCTCTTTTCCGCAAAACAATATTCCCTTAAAACATGTCTGCGGATCGCTGCTAAAAAACCGTCTTCCAGCGGCATTATAATTTCATCCGCATAATCCAGAAGATCAAACGTATATTCAAAAAATTGTCCAACTTCCAGTATCACACGGTCAAACAACGTCTGCTTTTGAAGCCCCTCCATCATGTTTTCGATCTCCTGTTTGGTAAAATCAAGCAGATCCTTGTAATGTGCCACCGGCGCAAGAATGGATATTTTGCCGTGTGAATATACAAGTTTTTCCAGTGCTTCATTGTTTTTTTCATTTTGTACTGCCAGGATCCACTCTGCCAGTCCCTGATGCGACAACGACGGTGTCTCCGTCAATTCCTCCGGGAAAAATACCGGTACGCCGCACATGCTTATATAGAGCACTTTTGCCTGCTGCGCACTTTCCATCGCTTCCTGTAAGGCAAGACGCGTTTTTTCCTCTCCTCCTTCCGGTGAAAAAACACAGCAGATCCCTTTCTTTTTCACTGTTTTCTGCTCCTCATCCCCCGTTTGTCCCACTATCTTACAAAAACTTTTCCAGATAGCCGTTCTCTTTTGGTACTTAAAGATTTCATTTTCATTGTCTGTTACCGGACTCTCTGAAAGAAAAATTCCGCTTTTTCCAATTTCTTCCAGAACCCCTTTATCGTCTGAGATCACAATGGAACCTTCGGCAATTTCCATTGCTTCCCCTTTTTCTGATATCATTTTAATTTCCATATATTGGGGCAGTTTCTGCCGGAAATACGTTAAAAAACGTACCGCATATTCTCTATCCCTGAGATAGATATAACAAATTCTGTTCATGTATCACCCTTCCCTCTAGTAAATGCAGAGACAAATACAGTATCCAAATAAAATGCAGACCGAAAAGGGAATTACTGCCTCTTTTTCCCAATTTTCTGACGCATAGTATGGAATCAGCTTTTTTTCTCTGTAAACCTGCCTTATGTAACTTGAAAAATATAGGAATCTGCGAAATAAATTCCGCTCCCTGAGAATCTTGAGTGTAGAAAATAAAGCACCAGCCAGTAACGCATAAAACGTCACACGGGCACCAAACGCAAAACTATAGTAACTACAAATAATGGAAATTAATTTGATATCTGCAGCTCCGAACATCCGAAGCAAATAAAAGAAACTACAGACGATAAGAGGAATGACGCATCCTGCTAAAAAATATACTGCCCCAGCCGGTCCATAGGTCACAAAATTATGGTATAAACTTAGGCCAAGTCCCATAATAATTAATATATGAGGAACTCGATAACAGTATAAATCGCAGAGCGCAGCCGGTAACAACACAAGGAAAATCAGCGGTTGATTTTCGATGTTGTCACCCCCTCGATTTGTTGTGATTCATATACTAGCACGATGAGTCGATTTTTGTCAACAACTTTTTTTAAAAAATTGCATTTTTTTTTGCGAGCAGGTTATAATCCTACTAAAAGAAGCATTAAAAAAGCGCGTAATCACGCGGGAAATGAGGAAATTATGAGAAGAAAAAAAGATCCCCTTTATCAAGCGAAGCAGGAACTGCTCCGCGAGATCGAAGAGGTAAAAACATCATTAGCCATCGCCCACTCCAATTTTGACAACGTCAATGACCCGGATCTGGTCGACAGCTGTATCTATGAAATGACCGCCATTCAGTATAAATACAAATACCTGCTGCGTCGTATGCGTCAGTTTGAAGGAGAGAGTACACCGATGCGTTCCATCAGATAACGTGCATTGGTAGTCTTACACTGCCCGGAACGGATTTTATGGTCAAATACGATCTGATCCCCGTTGTAATTTTCTGTAAAATAATAGTTGCTCACTTTCTTTTCCGGCACTTCGCACAGTTCAAAATCATGTGTCGTAATAAAAGTGATGCAGTGTTTCTCTGCCAATTTATGCACGACCGCTTTGGCACCAAAAAGTCTGTCATTGTAATTTGTTCCCTTAAAGATCTCATCGATAAATACGATAAAAGGGATGTCATTTTCCTCTGTATTTCCGGCATAATCCAGCACTTTTTTTATCCGCAGGAGTTCTCCGTAAAACGTGGAGATCCCCCGGCTGATATCATCCTGTACGCCAATGGACGTAAAGATCCGCATAAATGGAGCATGGAACTGCTTTGCATTTACATAAGTTCCGGCATACATTAAGACAAGATTCACACCGATCGTCCGCATAAAAGAAGACTTTCCGCTCATATTTGAACCGGTTATGATAACAATTTCTTCTCCGCAGGAAAAATCATTGGCAATACATTCCGCTTCCGGAAGCAGCGGATGTTTCATCTCTTCTGCGGAAAAAGAAATCTCTTTTTTATGTTCCGGCATACAGACCGTATCTTTGCTCCAGGCTGTCCCTGCAAGTGCCATGATCAATTCTATTTTTTCGATGCTGTCCATTGTCTCATACAGGATCTCACCTCCTTCTTTCATCGTATTTCGATATAAAAAGACAAGCAGAGGATTTAGCACAAATACCACATTAAATAGAATATTGGAAAACATATTTTCTTTGGCATAGTACAATGATGCAATCGTGCTGATCCGGTGCATGGTCTTTTTCCCCAGACGTATTTTTTTCTGACAGCGGCACAGCATATCTTCTTTAAATTCCACTTCGGATACAAAAGTTATCAACCGTTCCATTTTGCCAAAGGCATGAATACATTTTCCGATTTCTTCGTATTCTTTCCCATGGAAATACGAGAAGATACAAAGATTACAAAGACAGACTAACAGCACAATGCCGGCGGCGCCAAAAGATATCACTTCAAACAGGCTAAGGACAAGACTGACGATCATGGAAAGAGCCAGCACACTTCCGATAATGATAGAAATCCATTCCGGCTTTTTGCACTCTGCCGGATACAGCTCCTTGTCTTCAAAATCCTGTTCCCGGATGCTCCGGATCCCTGATAATATCGCCTGAAATTTTACGCCGAAAGCCATATGCCCTGTCATTTCTTTCACCGCACACTGCGTCTGTTTCCAGGATTCTTCGTCAAACTCCGTCTTTGTGAGCTGCCTCAATAACTTACGTTTTCCGCTTTTCGTATATGCAATATTTAACCATTGAAACAACGAATTACTGCCGAGTATGTTTAAGTCCATAAGATCTTTATTTTCTTCTGTAATAAATGAGCCGCCGTCTTCTGTAAATTTTTTCCAGCCCCCGTTTCGTCTTGCCTCATACTGCTCTATGATCTGTAACTGTTTTTCTTCTGTTTCGCATTTTTCTAACAGCCTTGAATGAAACGCCAGCAAAATCACAAACCCGACTGCCGCAAGGACGGCGAAGATATCGCACGGTATTTTCAGCGGATCGATCACTGCCCCCAGTATAAATCCCAAAACAGCTGCGCCAAATACGATCAGTTTTGTATTCGACATACGGTCAGAACGCTTTTTATCTCTCGTATATTCTTCCTGTATCTGTTGCTTTAATTCGATCATATTTTTCCACATAATAATTTCTCCAATTCCCCTAAAAGCTGTTGCTGTGACTCTACACGGATCGCCTGAATCCCCAGTTTTTCCGCCCCTTCCACATTTTGCGCACGGTCATCAAAAAACAGACACTCTTCTGCTTTTAAATCGTATTTATCAAGTAAATACAGATAAATTTCCGGATCCGGTTTGATCGCATGAATCTGGTAAGAAACTACTTTTCCATCAATATCATTCAGAAAAGAAGCCCCTTTTGTATGCTTGGTAAAAAGATCCTGTGAATAGTTGGAAAGCAGATAAATATCATATCCCGCCTTCTTTAATTCATGTACTTTTTCCCATACTGCCGGACGGTTTACGTGCATATATTCCCCATGCGTTAAAAACCACCGTATTTCTTTTCCAAATTCCGGATATTTTTCCTCGTATCTGCAAATCGTTTCTTCCAATGAATTTCCGAGATCCAGACCAATCCAGAGCGGATCGTCAAACATCGACTTTCCTACCTTCACTGCGCGTTCTTCGGTCATTCCGTAATCCTGAACCAGCATATCTTTCCAGCGGTACTCCAAAAGCACGTCGCCTACATCAAAAATAATATTCTGCATCGTATTTCCTCCTAGTCTACTACCCATCTTAACACATATTTTCCACGTCGTCCATATAAAGTCTGCCATTTACAGCTTCTAAGTAATTCTACCGCTTATTTTAGTAGAATTATAATCTTTCCTATGTTATACTACTTATATAAGTTAAATAAATACCGTTTAGGAGGAATTTGTTGCAGTATATCGTCCACTGATGGAACCGCATTTTTCCTTTGGGACAGCAATGACCACCTATTCCAGTCAAAACGTAGGAGCGGCAAAAGACGATCGTGTTACAAAAGGTGCAAAGCAGGGAACACTTATTGCTGTACTGACAACAACTTTTATAACCAGTTTAATTCTAATTTTTGGAAAGCAATTAATGGGGATTTTCACCTCAACAACTGAACTTGTTGATTTAAGCCGACGCATGATGGGTATTATCGCAGCAGGATATATCGCAATGGCTGTAACACAAAGTTTATCCGGAGTAATGCGTGGTGTAGGTGACACAATGACACCGATGTGGATTTCCTTGTTTACTACAATAGTAGTCCGTGTTCCGGTTGCTTATGGTATCGCTCATTTTACCAAAAGTGCAACGTTCCCAAATGGACGCCAAGAATGTATCTTCATTTCCCTTTTGTGTTCTTGGTTAATCGGAGCCATAATGACAAACATTTTCTACTTAAGAGGAAAATGGAAAAACAAGGCATTGAAGTAATATTTGTATTATCTGTTTTTTAATCTCTATACTCTGTTAAACTGACCACATTAGATGTCTCAAACTATCCTTCGTTGACAAATTTATCATGTGATAATACCGTAAGCGTAACCGGTTACACGGGTTCAGCAGAACAAAATTAATAAATATTTTCTCTCTATTATTTTCAATTTTCCTGTTTTTTCTCAAAAGTGAAAATTTCGGAAAAATTTCTGGCAACTAACATGGTAAAATTCTACTTGTAGGAAATAAAAAGCGTACGATAACCGGAGTAGAAAAAAAATTTAAAGTAAACGGAGGTTTTTTAAATGAAAAAACAAATTGTACTGGCAACGACCTTTGCCCTGGTTCTTAGTTCCTTGTACTGCCCGGAATCCCAGGCAGCCGCTAAACCAAAATTGTCAAAAACCAAATTGACTTTAACAGTCGGAAAGACAGCGAAACTCAAAGTTAAAAATTACAAAGGCACTGTAAAATGGTCTTCCAACAAGAAAAAAACAGCGACCGTCAGCAAAAAAGGTGTCGTAACCGCTAAGAAAAAAGGAACTGCTGTTATCACGGCTAAAGCCGGAAAGAAAAAGCTGAAATGCAAAGTGACCGTAAAAGCGGCAGCGGCAAAAAGTACGCAGACACCGGAACCCGTGACGACAACATCCGCTACTCCTGCGATTACACAAAATCCGGTAGTCACTCAAAACCCGACAATTACTCAAAATCCAACGAAGACAAATGTACCAGCAACATCTGCGAAGCCATCGTCAACACCTGCAGCTTTGTCTGCAGCACAGCAAAAACAAGCTTTGACAGAAATGATAGAAAAGCTGAATGCAAATGGGGCAACTGTGCCAACTGATTTGAATGATGAAGATACTTATACTTGGTCTAGCGAAGGAAATCTCACTGGAATTTCGTGGTATAACTGTAACATTTCTGGTGAACTGGATTTTTCTGCTTTTGAAACACTGCAAACATTACTTTGCTGTGACTTATATTACCGCGATAATAGTATAAGCAAGTTGAATATCTCAAATTGTCATGCTTTAGAGGAGTTATACTGTTACAACAATAATCTTGGCACACTGGATGTTTCAAATTGTCCTTCCTTAAAAAAATTGTCATGCAGTAATACCAAAATTACATCACTTGATGTTTCCAACTGCCCTGCTCTAACATTTTTATCATGTGATGAAAATAATCTTGGTTCGCTCGATGTTTCAAATTGCTCTTCTTTAGAGTGGTTACGATGCAACCAGACTAATCTTAGTTCGCTCGATATTTCAAAGTGCTCCTCTTTAGAGAATTTAGAGTGCAACAATAACAATCTTAGTTCACTTGATATTTCAAATTGTTCTTCTTTAGCCAGTTTGCAATGTCGCAATAATAATTTAACTGCTCTGGATGTATCAAAATCTTCTGCTTTGGTTTCCTTAGATTGTAACCAAAATAAACTTAGTTCTCTTGATATTTCAAATTGCTCCTCTTTGACATCCTTAGATTGCAGCATTAATAATCTTAGTGTATTAGATGTGTCAAAGTGTTCTTCTTTAGCATCCTTATCATGTAGCACTAATAATCTTAGCGTATTAGATGTGTCAAAGTGTTCTTCTTTAGCATCCTTAGATTGCAGCACTAATAATCTCAGCGTATTAGATGTATCAAATTGCTCTGCTTTGACATCTTTAATGTGTCGGTCAAATAAACTTAGCTCTCTTGATGTATCAAATTGTTCTGCCTTAAATGTTTTATGGTGTAGTGAAAATAATATCAGTTCACTCGATGTGACAAATTGCCCTGCTTTGGCATCTTTATCGTGTGATAATTCTGTAAACGTAACCGGTTACACGCGTTGAGTAGATTGGTAAAATTTATGGTAACTAACATGGTAACATTCTACTTGTAGGATATAGAAAACGTACGATAACTGGAGTAGACAAAAAATTTAAAGTAAACGGAGGTTTTTACATGAAAAAGCAAATTGTACTGGCAGCGACCTTTGCCCTAGTTTTTAGTTCTTTGTACTGCCCAGAATCCCTGGCAGCCGCTAAACCAAAATTGTCAAAAAACAAATTGACATTATCGGTCGGAAAGACAGCAAAACTCAAAGTTAAAAATTACAAAGGCACTGTAAAATGGTCTTCCAACAAGAAAAAAACTGCGACCGTCAACAAAAAAGGTGTCGTAACCGCTAAGAAAAAAGGAACAACTGTTATCACGGCTAAAGCCGGAAAGAAAAAACTGAAATGCAAGGTGACGGTAAAAGCGGTTGTTACAAAAAGCATTGTTACACCGGAGCCGGTGGTGACAAGTGAACCCGTTGTAACTATCAATCCAACTATCACACCAGCAGCAACAGAGAATCCAAATACAGAAAAAAAAGCAGACCAAAAAGAAACTTTGAAACAAATGATAGACAAATTAAATGCAAATGGAGCAACTATTCCAACGGATTTGAATGATAAGGAGTATTATACATGGTCTAATGATGGAAAACTCACAGAGATAACATGGTTCAATTGTAACATTTCTGGTGAGTTAGATTTTTCTTCTTTTGAAACATTGACATCTTTAGATTGCCGTGCTAATAATATAAGCCAATTGAACATTTCAAAATGTTCTTCGTTGACATTTTTGTCGTGTAGTGGAAATAAGCTTAGTTCACTTGATCTGACAAGCTGTCCTCTTTTGACAGAATTATCTTGTAATACAAATAATCTAAATTCATTAGATGTTTCTAAATGTTCTTCGTTGACATTTTTGTGGTGTGACCTTAATAATCTAAGCTCATTAGACATCTCAAACTGTTCTTTGTTAGAAACTTTACGGTGTGACCATAATAATCTAAGTTCATTAGATGTTTCTAACTGTTCTTTGTTAACAGAATTATCTTGTTACAAAAATACTCTGAGCACTTTGAATGTCTCAAACTGTTCTTCATTGACACATCTATATTGTGGTAGTAATAATTTAAGTTCATTAGATGTTTCTAGTTGTTCTTCGTTGACATGGTTATCTTGTAACGGTAATAAAATAACCACTTTGAATGTCTCAAACTGTCCTTCGTTGACAAATTTATCATGTGATGATTCCGTAAGCGTAACCGGTTACACGAAACCAGCAGAACAGAATTAATAAGTATTTCCTACAACATGCGAATGGAAAGTTATTTTCTCTCTATTCAATCAAAAACCAATCCCCAGATCCTATCCTATGGTAGAATCTGGGGATTGTACTATTGTTATCAACAATTCAATATCTTAGTAAATAATTGAATTTATTCTGCCTATCTTTTTAGTTTCGGAAACTCAATTCCCAAAATTTCCACCAATGCTTTCAGCGCTTCATACTCAGAACTTCCCTTTTCAGCTTCTCTATTAAGGAATCTCTGCATTTCTTCCGTAGTCATAGTTTCCATTTTTTCTCCTTTCTGGCTTTCGCCTTATTGCCTTCCGACAATATTGTAATACCTGTTTGAGTACATCCATTTTATACACAAACATTTCTTTCATTTCTATTCTATAAATTATAACATCTTGTATTTTTTTACACAACAAAAATACTTTTTTATGTGCATCATACTTATTTCTCTTGCAATTTATGCGTATAGTGTGTATAATATATGATACTTGGAGGTTATATATCATGAAACTAGTTTACCCGGCAATTTTTACACCTTGTGAAAAAAAAGAAGGATTCACCGTTATTGTCCCAGATCTCCCTGGCTGTGTATCCGAAGGAGATTCTCTTATTCATGCAATTGAACATGGCACCGATGCCGCCAGTGGCTGGATCCTTGACGAACTTGAGGAAGGAAACGATATCCCTGCTCCAAGTAATCAAAAAGATATTGTCTTGGAAGATGACAGTTTTATCTCTCTACTTGTACTGGACATGGATTCCTATTCTGAAAAATACGGATCCAAAACAGTGCGAAAAAATATCACCATTCCCGCATGGCTGAATACCTACGGAGAAACACATAACGTCAACTTTTCAAAAGTGTTGCAGGATTCCCTTTTAGCACTTGCTCAAAAATGATTTTTACATTTTTTATTGCACTAGTTCAAATATTGAAAGAATATTATTTTATCTATGAATGATAAATAGTATTTTTCTACTGTAGACGTGTTCCAAATTTTCAGTTGGTTACAATTTGTAACCAACTACTTTAAAGTATTAAAATTCGAAAAAGTAATTAACGCGTAAAAACGCTCTGGCATTTTTGCTTCCAAAATTTATCCAGTATTCTCGACTTTTACTCGACTTTTTGATCAAATTTCCCTTACTCGACTTTTACTCGACTAACAAAATGACACAGAATGACACAGAAAAAAAAGCCGTACAACCAACGATATTTCGTTGATTGTACGGCTTTTTCGGGTAATGAGGCATCGGGGACTCGAACCCCGGACAACTTGATTAAAAGTCAAGTGCTCTACCACCTGAGCTAATGCCCCATAATGCCCAGAGCCGGAATCGAACCAGCGACACAAGGATTTTCAGTCCTTTGCTCTACCAACTGAGCTATCTGGGCTAAATGCATCGAATAATTGCGGGGGCAGGATTTGAACCTACGACCTTCGGGTTATGAGCCCGACGAGCTGCCTGACTGCTCTACCCCGCGACAAAAATTAGTAACATTTTATCAATCGTATGGTAATACCAACCACACCAGGTATAATGTTAGCGGAATGAATTCCGTAGTGGGCGGAGAAGGATTCGAACCTTCGAAAGCGTAGCTAACAGATTTACAGTCTGCCCCCTTTGGCCACTCGGGAATCCGCCCCTTTCATTAATGGCTTAATGAAGCCGACGACCGGACTTGAACCGGTAACCTGCTGATTACAAATCAGCTGCTCTGCCAATTGAGCCACGTCGGCAAAAAGATGGGACCTACAGGGCTCGAACCTGTGACCCTCTGCTTGTAAGGCAGATGCTCTCCCAGCTGAGCTAAGATCCCATATTCTTTTTTTCATCTTACGATGATAAACGACCCAGGAGGGACTCGAACCCTTGACCTCTGCCGTGACAGGGCAGCGCT